>Ga0315298_1011942_pt1 | contig 10082 bp, 7 predicted proteins | sample WHS_1_MG_FD_203077 | JGI IMG/M metagenome (GOLD analysis project Ga0315298, IMG submission 203077) | Extremophilic microbial mat communities from Washburn Hot Springs, YNP, Wyoming, USA - WHS_1_MG | ecosystem: Environmental > Aquatic > Thermal springs > Hot (42-90C) | place: USA: Wyoming...
ACTTGTGTTTCATTCCGGATATGAGCTCGGAGTTATTCCGCGCTCTTACGAGCGCGGCTACGGTGAAATAACCGCTGCACGGCCACACTAAGCGGACGCCTGGACGATTTGTCCCTACCCAAAAAAATTTTTGTTGCGTTGATGGGGACGCACGGCCCCATGCGTCCGCATTTTTACCACGAAGACACCGAAGCGCAGAGGAAGATGGGGCGCGCAGTCCACTGCGCGCCGGTGTGGATCGTGCTGACCTGGCTTCTCGAGCCGGAATCCCTACCGTCCGCGCCCTTACGAGCGCGGCTACGTTTAACGGCTGAGACGCTGAGGCGTAGAGAGTAAGGTAGGGCGCGCAGTCCACTGCGCGCCGGGGTTGGTCATACAGACCCGGCCTCCCGGGCTGGAATCCCTACCGTCCGCGCCCTTACGGGCGCGGCTACGGCGCGGGACCCTCCTTGTCGAAAAAAGCCCCTGACACGGTCCACCTAACTTAAGAGCACTACGGCCAGGATGGTCGCGCTCCAATCCGCCCCATCCAAATAAACTGTAGGGTTTTGCATGGTCAAAAACCAGGTTTCGTGTTTGCAGTTCCCTCCGCAGGCGCGGTGGCCGACTCGAGCCGACCCAAAGCGTATTAAGCGCATGCGCAATGCCGGGGTGTCAGACACTGCGTGATGCTCATGATGCGTCAGATGCCGCGTTTTGATTTGTAATTTGCTGAAGTCTCAGCCGCGCCCATTCGCGGGCTTGTTCAGGCGTTTTCAGCTCGTCTTGTAACTGTTTTTCGCGAATCTCGGCCAGAAGCGCCCCCATTGCCGGTCCGGGTTTCATTCCAAGCGCAATAAGGTCGTGTCCGGTCAAAAGTGGCGGACGCACCTGGGGTTGGCATTCAAGTTCGGCGGCTTTTTCGCGAAGGAACTCGTACACGTCGAGTCTGCCGTGTGAACCGAGGCAATCGAGCCTGTGCAACTCAAGTTCGATTTTGAACGTGGGTCGTAAAAGCATGCGGCGCAATGTTGACTTACGCATTTGCAAGGCGTCTTTGAGCTGCATGTGGTACCGAACGATCTTGGCGAGCTCTTCGATTTGTTTGCGTGGGAACCTGAGCCGTTCGAGGATTACGCGGGCCATTTCAGCGCCGAGTTTCTCGTGTTCATAGAAATGGACTTGGCCGGTTGCAGGGTCACGCGTTGCAGTTTGCGGTTTGGCAATGTCGTGCAACAAAACTGCCCAGGGCAACAACGGGTCCGCATCTGGGGGCAGGTGCTGCAACATCAGCTTAAGGTGTATATAGACCGTACCTTCGGGGTGGTACTCGTGCGATTGCTCGCATGTGATTGTCGGTACAAGTTCGGGCAACACATGCTCGAGCAGACCCGTTTCACGCAACAACTCGAGTCCGCAGGCTGCATGTGGCGGTTTGAACAATTTAACAAGCTCGTCCCGGATACGTTCTGCGCTTATGCAGGTGATCTTGTGTGCGTTGGTCTTGATAGCTGCGAATGTGATAGGCTCGATCTTGAAGTTCAGTTGGGCAGCAAACCGGACTGCACGCAACAGACGCAGGTGGTCTTCGGCGAACCGTTCCTCTGGTTTACCGATTGTGCGTATGACACCTGCACGCAGGTCGGCCTCGCCACCAACCCAGTCGTGCAGCTTGTTCTTGACCGGGTCGTAAAAAAGTCCATTAACAGTAAAATCGCGTCTGAGTGCATCGGCACGCGCATCACTGAACACCACCTTTTCAGGTCGCCGCCCATTTACATAATCCGACTCGGCACGAAATGTTGCGACCTGGAACTGATGCCCATTTTCAACCACAACCATCACGCCGAACTTCCGACCGACTGCAACGGTGTGTTTGAATAGTGCCTCGATTTGCTCCGGCCGAGCCGACGTTGCGATGTCGTAATCGCCCGGCTCACGCCCCAGCAACAGGTCACGCACACAACCGCCCACCCAAAACGCACTGAACCCGGCCTGTTGCAGGCGCTGAACAATGCCTGTGGCAATATCACGTAGGTTGCCGGTGCACATTTGCAATACAATTTACGAGCTCGGATTTACGATTGACGATTTCAACGCAAATTGCCAGCTAACTTAGCAGCGAACAAAATTCACAACACGAAGCTTAGGCTGCCCAACCAGCAATCCGTAGAATGACATCTTGCCCGACGCCAGATTCGATCGGTCAGTCGAAGCCAAATATGCTTTTGACGTGCGCAATACCGGCTTTCACCTCGTCTGGTGTGAGGGTTGAACTGAACTCGAAAACTTTGATGACATTGGTGGGAACAGCCGGCCTGAGCGCGCCAAAATCAACCGTGCCGGTCCCGGGCTGACGATGATCGCGTGCTGGGAACTGCACATCATGAATGTGCATGCCGATGAGTTGTTGCTGTAGCAGCTCAAGCTGGTATGCGTTGTGAATGAAACCGATGTTTTCCTTGATTTGTCCATGGCCAGTGTCATGCCAGTAACCGAGTTGGGGGAACTGCTGGAACAAGCTCGGTAAGTCATTGTCAGCCGGTAACAGGTCCAACGATTCGCGGTTTTCGGCAGCAAGCTTAACACCGAACGTTTCGGCGTACTTGAGAAGTTCATTCAGCCCCTCACAAACCCGTTGCATGACGGCAGCGGTTTTACTGTGCAATGCGCGATTCGCTTCGACACACAAACGAACAAACTGCGCGCTACCGCGCAATCCGCGCCCGGCAAGCTGCACAAGTCTGTGTGTGTAATCCTTAATTTCAAGCGCGCCAAGATGCAAAACGACAGCTCGTGCCTTGAGCCGCGCGGCAAGCTCGATTGTCTTTTTTGTGTGTTGAACAGCGAGCGCACGGTACTGCGCACGCGGATCCGAAAGCTTGAATGTATCGGGTGCAGCAGGGTCGGTCCCGATCGGCAACGGACAAAAATTGTGGAGGCTCGATATTTTGATCTCGCCCGCCTCGACCGCCTCGATGATGCCCGGCACCAGACTGATTCGAGTGTTATGGCTCAGCTCGGCATACTCGAACCCGAGCCTGCGAATTTCGCGTAACATCTCGCGGCCATCGGTATGCCGGTCTGCATTCCAGCAGGTTGAAAATGAATACATGCCGCGTCGCCCCACAAGAAACTGCGCCGGCTGACACACAAGCGGACTTAGGCACAGGACGGCTTCAACGCGCCTGGCAACAACGATCTGCTCATAGCGGCCAACTCCGGAGCGGTTGTTAACCGGAGCTACATTTCGGCATACCGAGCGGCCAACATCGCCAGGAACCGCGCAGTTTTTTCCTTACGACGGCGCCGTTCACTTGGTTTCTCGTAGTGCCGGCGCTCGCGCACAATACGCAGCGTGCCTTCGCGGTCGATCTTCTTTTTCAATCGCCGCAGTGCACGGTCAATAGGTTCGCCTTTTCTAAGCCTAACCTCAGTCAGTGTCGCTCACTTCCTTTCTTAAACAGGCTGGCTGATCCAGCCGCGATAGCTCTTGTTAGCGCGAAAAAGGTAATCGGCTCGCACCGGCTGTCAACGCCAAAAACGTGCTCTTGCCCTGACCCGGAACAGGACGGTCAACCCGGATATTGGCCGGTTATGTAGCCTTCCATTTGCTGCAGCGCAGTACTTTGCGCCGAGATGATCCAATTAACCACGTCACCAATTGACACCAGCCCAACCAGTTTATCCCCTTGCAGAACCGGCAGATGCCGCACCCTATGCTCGGTCATCAACCGCATGCATTCTTCGACCGTGTGTTCCGGTGTGACAGTAATTACCGGCGTTGAGATTACCTCGCCAACCTTCGTTTCACGCGGGTTGCATCCCTCGAGTGTCACACGCCGTGTGCAATCGCGTTCGGAAAAAATGCCCACCAGCTTTTCACCTGACATAACAACAACCGCGCCGATGTTTTTCTCAGCAAACAACTTGATCGCCTCGTACACGGTTGTCTCGGGTGAAACCGACCACACGGCATGCCCCTTGTGCCGTAACAAGTCCGTGACTGTACCAACCACTTTCATGCGGCGGTAATTGTACCTTAAGAACCGCTTAAAGCCAGTCGAAAATTTGTTTATCGAATCGAGAGTGCGCGTCTTAAAAAATGTGCAGATACCAAGAGCGGATTTCGGATCAGCACACAGCTTTAGCCGCCTGAAAACCTGCGGGGCCGCGTCACTCGAACTGGTTCAGCGGTTTATCTGCCAGCGTAACCCGCTGAAGCGGTCAAAATAACAGTGTACATGACACGCCACGGCAAAGCCGGATGCAAATGCAAAAGTTGCAACCATGGATTGTTCACTCCGTAACTGGGCTAATCAGAGATTGACCCGCGCACAAACATGGCTTAGCGCGGGTTTACGAACCCGCAAGGCTGCTAGCCCAAGTTACCGTGCTCAGCTTGGCGCGGGTGGGTATTGCTTGCAGCTCTTGCGGGACAAATCTGCGAACCGTTCCGTACCAAGCGCCCGCCGATTTGGGGAACTAGCCACACATGAGGTTGTTCCCAACAACGGCAAGGATGCACCACAACTGTTGGGCGTCCCGCTCTGCAAGACAAATCCGCCGACGCCGGCCGACTGCGGACAACTTGCTTGACTTGAGCAGTCGGCCTGCCAAGGTGCGACCGCTACAGCGCAGACAATGCGGTACAGCCCGTTTTTACCGCAATGCGGGATAGGCCACAACGGTTTCGTGCCGCCATAACCGCAAGTTTGTGAAATATCCCGGGGTTAGACCGAAGACACCCGGCTTAACAATCGCGTCCGCTAGTAATCCAAAACCAGGTGTGCAACACGCAGCTTCCAGATGCAACTGAACCGGCAGCGGAAATGTACAGTTATTTAGGCCGGCTTTTTTGGTCTTGGGCAGCTTCTTGCTTGGATTCAGCCGATTTTGAAAAATCCGCCGGTGCAGTTGCGTTCAATTGTTTGATCACTTCCTCGGTCAGATCGTTCTCGGGGGTGCGGTACAGTACAACCGGTACGTTGTTTGCGCCAATTGCGCTCGAGTCAATGACCAAGGCGTATCCGGCGCTTTTGGCTTTGGCTTCGATCACGGCTCGGATTTCATTGACAAGATTTGCCCGAAGGCGGCTTTTCTTTTCTTCGAGTGTGACTCGTGCCTGTCGGTCGTATTGCTGTATGGTTTGCTCCAGCTCACGTAAATCCTGAAGTTTCTTGTCTGCTTCAGCTTTGCGTTTGTCACGTTCCTCGGCTGAGAGAGCGGGGTCATTAGCCGACGCAAGCATTTTTTGGTATTCCTCGACCGCCTTTGTACGTTCATCAACGAACCCTCTGAGTTCTTTATCCATTTCAGCGGCTTGTTCTTTGAGTGCTGCATCGGCCTGCTTTGTTCGCCAGTAACTGTCGAAGGTCTTGGTCATGTCAATTGTAGCTATTTTGACCTGCCCAAAAGCCGATTGCCCGAGTACGCTTGCCAGCGCAATTACCGGCACAACTGTGTGCAACAGAAATCTCATGCGCATAGCAAAGCACAAAATCGGCGCCACGCCAATAGCAATCTGACGCCAGTTCGCAAATACATGTCCAAAGCAGCATGCGCATCTGAACGGTGGGTCAGCAGGTTGATACAAGTTGAGGATGCAATTTGACCCGCGCAGAACCAAATAAATCGGCAATTTGAGCGGCCTGCCTCGTCACGACTTGAGGTGTTTGTGTCCTGCGCATGACACGCCGCTTTGTAGTGCGGTGCTCCAGCATTGCTTTCGATTCGGTTCGAGAGGTGACTTCCACGTCGTGCAAATTTTGGTGCAATCCGAACCTCACACGGTAGCCCGCTCGGACAAAGCCTCCTTTCCCACCGCCGAATTTACTGCGCCCCAGAGTGTGGCGGGCGCCGTAGCCGCGCTCGTAAGAACGCGGAAAACAAGATTCAACCCTAGAAACTTGATTTGCGTGACCACCTACGGCGCGCATCCCGCACATGTGAGAGCGCCCTATTTTACCCCGCGCCTCAGCGTCTTTGCGGTGAATAATCGCACGAGAAGTTTTCGGCGTTCATGACCCGCTGCAGTGTAACGGCTCCACACACCCGGGATTCATTGTACGAGCCTAACATAGGGCAATTTCCCCAAACACAGGCGTCGGCTCTGCTCCGGAAAAAGCTGTATGCCTAACAAAGAAAGCTCTTTCCGTTTCGATAATGTTGGACTTTTCACAGTGTGGTGCATTAACGAAAACAAAACCTGCTGGAACGAGAATTTTTTTAAGCCTAAACCATCCTGCTCGATGCCGACCAGACCGTTCAATGTATCCCTGGTCGGGGCAGACGATACGGTAACGGTTGCCTTGACACGGGCAGGGCAAAACTCGACAGTTTGTGCCAACGCAAATGCTGGAACGGCATTTTCAAATGGTTAAGTCTGATTGCAAGTTTGCGCGGCGTTGGGCTTTGTTGAACATGTTCGCCGAGTACACCTTGCTGCACGAACAGGCCTGCTGTAAAAAAACAACCTCTCGAAATTTAAACCGACGAAACCGACTCACACGTTTCGGCCAGCTAGTGACCGAAACCAAGCTAACTGCTCTGCCTGCTAATCTGTATACGCGATGAAAACTGCCTCCGAATACGTGCGGCCGTACCCTAAGATAATCCTTCCGTTGACACTGTTGGTTGTAGTGCTCTGCGGGCTTTTCTGGCGGGCGTTTACGCCGGGGATAGTACACTTTTCAAACGACGGCCCGCTCGGTGTACAAATGGCAGACTGGGTACGGTCACCCAGCGGACTAGCAGGCGCATGGAACGACCTGAACAGTATCGGGATTAATGCCGCTGCGTTCCCCCCATCAATCAGCACTGCACTACGGTTTGTTGTCGGTCCGGTTGGGTACGCCAAGTTTTATGCCCCGGTTGCGTTGCTGCTTGTCGGGCTTGGAGCATGGTTCTTTTTCAATCGGCTCGGGCTTGACCGGTCGGCATGTCTGTTGGGTGCGTTAGCAGCCGCGTTGAACGGGACATTTTTTTCGACTGCATGCTGGGGTGTGGCATCGCAAGTCATCACGTTCAGCATGAATTTTGTTGCCCTTGGCTTGGTCGTTTCAAACAAACCTGATACACCTGTTGCGCTGCGGTACACACGGTTAATCCTTGCCGGGCTAGCAGTCGGCATGGGTGTACTCGAAGGATTCGATATTGGAGCTATCTTCAGCCTGTTTACTGCGGCATTTGTGCTGTTTGCGGCGTTCAACGGTCAAGGCACACTCATCAAAAGAATCACCAACGGGCTCGCCAATATAGCTTTGATAGCCTTGTTTGCAGGTTTCATCGCCAGTCAAACCATTGTCGCTTTGGTCGCAACTCAGATCAAAGGTGTGGCCAGGGCAGCATCGGGCACGCGCGCCGGTACAAAACAATTCGACTGGGCAGCCTGGGATTGGGCAACACAATGGAGCCTGCCGAAAACTGAGACACTCGGTTTGCTGGTGCCGGGACTGTTCGGTTATAGAATGGACACACCCGGTGGCGGCGAATATTGGGGTGCAGTTGGCCGTGACCCAGCGTGGGACAGATACTTTGCTGGCGGCCCACTTGTACCTAGGACTTTGCTAGCAGTAAGTTTCCCAGGCAACACGAACCTGGACACCACTGTTGCGGTTGATCCTGACGGTAAAATCTCCCTGCCACTGATCGGTGAAGTGAACGTACTCGGAAAAAACATCGCCCAAGTCAAAGCAGAACTCGAGGAACTGTACGGCGCGAAGTTACCTGGCCAACAAGTGAACATTGAATTGGTCCAGCCTGTGGGTTTCTTACGATATACTGGCGGAGGGAACTATCTCGGCGCTGTTGTGTGGCTGGTTGCACTTTGGGCAATTGCACAAGCCTTGCGCGGGGGCGCATCGGTCTTTACGCCACTTAACCGGCGGCAGATCGTGTTTTGGACGGTTGTGTCGGTGATTGCATTACTGCTTGCCTATGGCCGGCACGCGCCGTTCTATCGGTTCTTCTACATGCTGCCGTACATGTCTGCGATTCGTAACCCGACCAAGTTCTTGCATGTGTTTACGTGGGCGATGATCGTTGTGTTCGCTTACGGCGTCCACGGTCTGAGCCGCTGTTATTTACAAACTATAGCCGGCAACCTGGCTGGGGCGGCTCATGGCTGGCGCATCAAAAGTTGGTGGGCAACACGCAAAGGATTTGAGCGCACATGGTCAACCGGTCTGATTGTTGTTGTTGCAGCCAGCACAGTTGCATTGCTCATCTACAACTCGATGCAACCCGAGCTTGTGGGGTACCTGAAAGAAATGTTTCGGCCAGGTACTCAAATAGACGAAAACTACATGCGGTCACTCCAAGAAATGGCCGCGTTCAGTGTCAGGCAAGCAGCTCTGTTTGTCCTTTTCCTGGCTGCTGGTGCGGCGGTGATGATCTTGACATTTAGCGGTGCTTTCGCAGGCAAACGTGCCAGGCTCGGCACAGTTCTACTCGGGCTGGTCTTGGTCTGTGACCTTGCCCGGGCGAATCATTACTGGACAGTGTTCTGGGACTACAAATACAAATACGCTTCGAACCCGGTGATTGATGTACTCCGCGATAAACCGTACGAGCACAGAGTGGCAATCCTGCCTTTGCCATTGCCGCCCCAGATCGCCTTGTTCGAACAATTGTACCGGATCGAATGGGCGCAGCATCATTTCCAGTACTACAACATTCAATCGCTCGATATTGTGCAAATGCCACGCGTGCCGGGAGACCTGGCTGCATTTGAAAGCGCCCTGGCGCATCGCGGCGTTCAGGACACATTGCACCTGGTTGCGCGGCGTTGGCAGTTGACAAACACACGGTACCTGCTCGGCGCGGCAATGTATCTGGATGCGCTGAACGATCGGCTTGACCCTGAACAACGCCGGTTCAACTTCGCCATGCGGTTTGACCTGGCACTTAAACCCGGCATTGAATACTTCTCAAAACTCGAAGATGTGACTGTTGTACCTGCCAGTCAGGGCGCACTCGCACTGTTCGAGTTCAAAGGTGCCTTGCCCCGCGCGCGGCTTTATTCAACCTGGCAGGTCACAACCAACGACGATGCTGCACTGAAAATCATTGCCGACAAAGAGTTTGATCCCTGGCAAACCGTCCTGGTGTGTACACCGTTACCGGCCGGTGTGCCCGAAACAGCCACAAACCAAAACACGGGTACGGTTGAATTCCAAAGTTACTCGCCCAAACAGCTCGTGCTCAAAACCGATGCACGTGACCCGGCCATACTTCTGCTCAATGACAAGTTCGACCCGGGTTGGCAGGTCTTTGTGGACGGCAAACCCGCCCAATTGTTGCGGTGCAACTTTATCATGCGCGGTGTTTATGTGCCACCCGGTACGCACACAGTTGAATTCAGGTTCGAGCCACACGCAAAACCGCTTTATGTGAGCTTGGCAGCAATTGCCCTAGGGATTGTATTGACATGCATGCTCATGCGTTTGGAGCGAACCAAATCAGCCGAAGCCACCCAGCCTACACCACAACCTTCCACCGCACCGGAACAGACACGCAAGAGTGGCAAGCAAGTCACGAAAAACAACGTGGACACAGCGTGAGCGGTCGGGTCAGTGCGTATCTTTGTTCGGCTCAATCCGCCCAGGCCACCTGCGACATGCTTCACCACGACTAACCTCACAACAAAACGTGCAGCATATTCAGAGCGGATAATTCACACGTTATGCAGGACAAACTCGCCTTGCACCTGCCAGCGCGCCTTGTCCAACAAAAAACCAACCCCGCTGCACAAGCCCGTCAGGGCGATGGATAATAGCCCACAGTGCCGGTGGCGGGCAAACAGGTTACCTCAAATCATTGCCAAGTCACAAAAGGGACGACAGATTGTGGCACGCCACGCCAATTGATTGTGCAGACTCGCAGGTGGTTTCTCTGGGCCAATGCCGACGAGCTAATTTCATTCGAGGAACACGTTGCCCTGCGCGTCGGGTTTAGCATGGCCGATTTACACCGTAGCAACGGTATTTAATTTGCGAGTACGAAGTTGGGATATTTGAGCACATGGTTCATCAACACAACCAGTTTCCGCATCACCGCAGTAAGAGCCAACTTGGAAGGTTTACCAGCAGCACGCAGCCGCT
>Ga0315298_1011943_pt1 | contig 10081 bp, 7 predicted proteins | sample WHS_1_MG_FD_203077 | JGI IMG/M metagenome (GOLD analysis project Ga0315298, IMG submission 203077) | Extremophilic microbial mat communities from Washburn Hot Springs, YNP, Wyoming, USA - WHS_1_MG | ecosystem: Environmental > Aquatic > Thermal springs > Hot (42-90C) | place: USA: Wyoming...
GATTTCTATCTGCATGTGCTGGACCTTCCGTCACCCACCGCCTCGATCCAGCCCACCTCTTATCAACTTGGAAGAACTTCTACATGAAATTTTCGGTTTAGTTTTCCGAAAAGGTGAACAGTTACAATGATTGTTAGAAATGCTAGATTGAGAAAAAAGCCGGGATTGGTGGATATAGCGATATCTGGAGGTAAAATTGAAAGTATTGAAAGTTGCGGGATGATAAAGAAAGATTATGGGAAAGAGATAAATGCTGATGGAAATTTGGTGACGCCCACGTTTGTGGAACCTTTCATACATTTGGATAAAGTGTTCCTTGCTGAGTCGGTCCGGGAAAATATTAGCGGGACTTATTCTGAGGCCCTGGAAATAGTGCGGCGTAAAAAGGCAAGTTACACGGTCGAAATGGTGAAGGAAAAGAAGCAGATGGAAGAGAGGATGGATAGATATATACGGCTGGCTGTGGGTAACGGTGTCACGATAATAAGATCGCACGTTGATGTCGATACCATCGCAGAGCTGGTGCCCTTGGAAGCTTTGTTGAATGTTAAGAAAAAATATTCCGGTATAGTTGATCTTCAGATTGTCGCTTTTCCCCAAGAAGGCATAATTAAAGATGAGGGCACTGAGGAACTCTTACATAAAGCTATGGAGGCCGGAGCAGAAGTTGTCGGCGGCGTTCCAGCAAACGAGATGACTGATGAAGATTCCAAAAAGCATCTCGATATCGTGTTCGATATCGCGAAGGAGTACGATGCTGACATCGACGTGCATGTTGATGAAACCGATGATCCTAGCTCAAGGACTCTACATTATCTTGCGGTCAAGACAATTAAAGAGGGTTATCAGGGCAGAGTTACAGCTGGTCACGCGTGTGCCCTTACCGCGTATGACGATTATTATGCGGCGAAGGTCATTCAGTTGGTCAAGGAAGCAGAAATAAGCATAAAAAGCGGGCCCCAATGCGAGATGATGCTGCAGGGAAAGTTGGACAAACAGCCGATTAGAAGGGGCATCACCAGGGTTAAGGAGCTTATAAAGGCCGGGGTTAACGTTACCTATGGACAGGACATAACTGTAGATCCTTTCGTTCCTTATTTTGGGCAAGCTGACCCTCTGGAAATAGGCCAGGTCATGGCTCTGGCCGCTCAGCTTTACAGCAAGGATGAGTTGGAAATTTTGTTTGACATGCCAACCATAAACGCTGCCAGAGCTATGAGAATTGAAGACTACGGCGTTGAGGCGGGCAAAACGGCGAGTTTCAACGTTTTGGAGGCCCAAACCGTTCAGGAGGCCTTTAGAAAGAGGGCGGACAGATTGTTTGTCGTAAAAAGTGGCAAAGTCATCGCAGAAAACAAAAAAATACAAAAACTTTATTTAACTTAGCAGACTGTGATGTGGTGAGGTGACAAAATGGTTGTGAAAGATAATCCTCTTTATGAGCCCGGAAAGCCGCCCAGACCGGAGAAAATTAGAGCGATAGATTTTCGTGATGAGTTGGAGAGAGCCTGGGGCATGAACTGGGGTTATGGGACCCAGACTGAAATAGGAAAGATAAAAGTGTGTATGGTTAGCAGGCCAACCGAAAATGAAGCTTCTCCGGAGATTGCGAAGGATCCGATTCATTACCTGCTACCGGAAGGTCCACCTGTATTGAAAAAGATGAAGGAGCAGCACGCCGAAATGGTCAGAGTTTTGGAAGATGAGGGCGTAAAAATTGTTTACTTTGATGTCCCTGAAGTTGCCATGGGTGCGTACGGTAGACTAAAGAATTGTGTTGCAACCAGAGAGGTGCTTATGGTTCACGGGGGGGCCATAATACCTAGGGTCGGGCTGGCTGAGTGGAGGCGAGGATATGAAATGCTGATAGCTAAAAAACTCGCCGAGATCGGGTGCCCGATTCTTCACACCTGCGTAAACATTTTGGACGGCGGTGCTCACATATGGCTCGACCATGAGCACCTGGTGACCTCCACGGGGCCGGGAACAAGCATTGAAGGCATAAACGAAATTAAGCCTGTTCTTGAGTGGGCTGGGGTCAAAGAGTTACATATTGGTTATTGCCCAGGTTGGGTGGATAAATTGGAATGGCCCAAGGGTAACTGGATGTGGCATTTGGATGTAGCTTTGAGCATAGTGGATGCTTGGTTGGCCCTCATCTATCCAGCTGCAGTAGACTATGAAACGATCCTGTATCTCAAAAAGAAGGGGATTCGGATGATAGAGGTGGAGCCGGAAGAGGCTAGAAATTTCGCGTGCAACACTGTCGCTATTGAGCCTGGAAAGATAGTCATGGTTGCGGGTAACCCACAAACGTCTAAGGCTCTTCGTAAAGAAGGAGTTGATGTCATTGAAATTGAATTTTCAGAGCTAGTAAAGTCCGGTGTTGGACCGCACTGTGATACATTGCCCCTGATCAGAGAACCAGGCCCACGTCTTGAATCAAAATAGATAATTCGTCTTAAGTTTAGAAACTTCTTGCGGCATCTGCTGTTGTATATTTTAGAATTGAGGCTAATCTCGGTAGTATGGTTTTCCAAGTGCAGCAGGTGTTCTGACTCCTTTTCTGAATCTCTCAGTAGATATCAGGACTAGGACTGCTATGGTTGCAGTATATGGAATCATCTGTAGAATGAGGTACGGTGCGTTCGGGATTACGCTTTGGAGGTAGAAACCAACTATCCACAAAGTACCGAAAAACAAGGAGCCGAATAAAAGAAGAAATGGCTTCCACATTGAAAATATCACCAGAGCTAGAGCGATCCAACCCCTTCCTGCTGTCATTCCGGGCGACCAGAGTACAGTGTGTGCCAATGTCAGGTGTGCTCCTGACAGTCCGCTCATAATGCCCCCGACCAATACACAGATATAGCGTGTTTTTGTAACGTTTATCCCCATAGCTTCAGCTGCAGAAGGATTTTCACCAACTGCTCTTACCCTCAACCCGAATCTAGTTTTTGAGATTACGAACCAGAAAATTGGAACAAGTGCCAACCCCACAAAAAATAGTGGTGTGAAACCTAGAATGTTTGCTTCCATAGCTACTTTTGAAGCTCCAGTAAATTCAGTCCCTATATAAGTGGTTAAGCCTAAGCTAAAGATCCAAATTCCTGTGCCGCTAATAACTTGAGATACTCCGAAAGATATTGACAGAACCGCGTGGATCAACGCCAATATACAAGCCGCGACTACACCACCCGCTACTCCGATCCAAGGATTGCCGGTTATATTGGCAGTTGCTAAAGCGGACAGAGCACCAGCAAGCATTAGTCCCTCCAATCCTATGTTCATTACCCCGGAGCGTTGGTTGAGAAGTTCACCCAACGCTGCAAAAAGAAACACCCAAGAAGCATTCAGGATAAGAGTAATCATGTCCATTTTTTATCACCCTATTTTTTTAAATGAAATCCTGTATCTTTTTAGGAGTTGCCCTCCGACAAGACACAACATAATCACACCAATAAACAATTCTTCAACACCGAAATTCATTCCCAGATTTATTTGAAGCATGGTGTTCCCAACGATAAATCCTGTAAGAAAGAAAGATACGATGATGGCTGCCAAGACATTTAGATTGGCGAACAACGCGAATACTATCCCGTAGTATCCCCAACCTGGGGAAATGTCTGCCCTAAGCCTTGCCGTGTCGCTGGATAATTGATGAAATCCAGCGAATCCAGCCATTGCCCCCGCGATAATCATTGTCGCCAACGAGATTTTCAGGAAACTAACTCCCACATAGTTGGCTGCTTTAGGGTTGTGCCCATACAATTCTATTTGGTATCCCAAGCTAGTTTTTTTAAGAATGAAATATATTATTATAGCAAACCCTAGAGCAAAAAATATAGTTGGTGGTATTCCTGTATTACCTATTTTGGGTAGCATCGCGTTTACAGATATTGGACCACTTTCGGCTTGTCCCTTAGGGTCGCCCCATGGCCCGCCCCAAGTAAGGTATTTGACTAAAACAATCGCAACATAATTGAGCAATAGTGATGCTATAACCTCATTCACGTTTAATTTGCCTTTCAAGTATCCAACTATGGCCCCCCAAGACGCTCCACCAACCATCGCGCCAATTGCCATCAGAGGAAGAAGCAGGATAGGTGAAAGATCTGGTAGTGCAAAGGCAACTCCAGTTGCGAAAGTCGCGCCCATAAAGAGCTGCCCCTCACCGCCAATATTCCACAACCCTCCTTTTGCTGGAATGATGTATGCTAAAGTGACAAGTAGCAGCGGTACTGTTCTCCTTATGGTTAAAAATAATCCCACGTTGGTAGCAAAGGCAAAATTAAAAATTTGACCGAATCCTTTGAAGGGGTCTATGTTCGCCTGCAAAAAGACAATACTTAGAATTGCGAAGGCAATTACCATTGAAATAAGTACTATCTTAACGTTGTCAAAAGCGCCGTATTTTTCCCTTCTAATCAATCTAGGTCGCATGTTCTACCCCCGTCTTACTCCAGCCATTAAAGCTCCTACCTTTTCTTTGCTCGCATTTTTCTTAGAAAGAATGTCCATGAACTTCCCCTCGTAAATTGGAGCAATTTTGTCACCTAATGATAATGCCTCGTCTAGATCTTCTGAAATTAAAAGAACTGCTACTTTATCCTTCTTCAAATCTAGTAGTTTATTTTGCACAAATTCCGTTGCACCCACGTCAAGCCCGTGAGTGGGCAAATCAGCGATTAGAAGTTTAGGCCTACGTGAGATAACACGCGCTAAAATGAGTTTCTGTAGATTTCCGCCCGATAGGTGGCTTGCCAAGGTGGTTACACTTGGGGCTTTTACATTAAAATCGGATATAAGTTTTTCAGAATATTTTTTAATTTTTTTGTAGTCTATTATCCCCCGGCTAACGAATTCGGAGTCGTGGTAAAGATCCATTGCTATGTTTTTTACTAATGAGAGTTCTCCAGCCGACCCCACACCTACTCTATCAGAAGGGACGTATCCTATTCCTTTATCCCACCTTTTTTTAATAGAATAATTGGTAACATTTTCGCCTTGAAAAATTATACTTCCCCCTGTAGGTTTGCGAAGTCCCATTAAAACCTCTGCCAGCTCTTGTTGACCATTTCCAGTAACTCCGATAACGCTAAAGATTTCGCCTTCATGAATGGAAAACGACACTCCGTTCAACGCCGGGGCGCCTCTATCGTTCAACGCAAAAAGGCCTTTAACTTCAAGAATGGTTTTACCGATTTTAACACTTGATCTTTTAATTCTAAAAACGACTTCTCGTCCAACCATTTTTTTTGCTAAGATTTTTTCCGTTGCGTCTTTCGTTTTAAGCCTCCCCACGACTTTTCCGTTTCTGAGTACTGTAACTCGATCGCTTATTTCCAGCACAACTGGCAATTTATGGGTGATGAAAGGGATAACAGCGAGTTCGTTTTTAGCCATCGCCTTCAGCGATTTTAACAACTTTACAGTTTCTGGCGGGGTTAAAACCGAAGTCGGCTCATCTAATATAAGCAGTTTCGCGCCTTGATAGAGAGCCCTTATGATTTCTACGGTTTGTTGTTCTCCTGCAGAAAGCTGCCAGAGCTTTGCGTCGAGATCCACTTTAAAACCATATTTTTTACAGAGTTCGCTAACCTCTTTTTTAGCTTTGTTGATGTCTAGAATTCTTCCCAATTTGGGATACCCTAAAAGTATATTCTCAATAGCAGTGAGAGCCGGTATTACTTTAAGGTGCTGATGCACCATTCCTATTCCTAAAGCAATTGAATCTAATGGAGAGTTTATCTGGACTTTCTTCCCCCTAATATAAATTTCACCTTCGTCCGGTTGTAACAGCCCATATATGATATTCATCAAAGTTGTTTTTCCCGCACCATTTTCGCCCAGAATGGCGTGAATTTCGCCTGCTTTGATGTCAAAGTCTATGTGATCGTTTGCGATAACACCTGGAAATTTTTTAGTTATCCCCCGCAACTCCAAAACAGTTTCGCCGCGTTTTAGTCCCGACAGAATGTTTTCTTGTTGTTTTGTGTCGTCCCGCATAAACTCTTTTAATAGTTCAAATTTCAGTTTTAAAGAGTTTTGGTTGTTTCAGTACTCACGCTGAAAGATCTGAACGATCTATCACTCGTTTGTGTTTCAACGATCCTTGGATGATCATCAAAGTTATTCTAACTAAAGAGCTACGGGTTCAATATAATTCTGGATATCCTGCCGAACGCCTTGACACAGCTTTTCCAAGGCTTTGCACTCAAAAAGGAGCGAACATAGGCGTTTCCATAAGTTTAAAGTTTATATGATTTTTTTTCACGCGATTGAATAAAATTTTTCTATTTCTCTCACAGTTGGATTACTGTCTATGCGGAAATGTCTTTATAAGATTTTGCCAGTAAATTAACTGTGATTTAAGTGTCTAGTAATTTGGAAGAGTATTCAAAGAAATTATCGACGGTTAAAAGAATCATAAAGACGGCTTTGGGCAAAGTTGCCCCAGATTTGTGTTTGAGGAATTGCAACTTGGTAAATGTCTACACTGGAGAAATAATGGAAACTGATGTGAGTATATCCTCTGGAAGGGTTGCTAGCATCGAAAAGTGTTCAACTACTCCAAAAAGAGTCTTAGATTGTCGTCGGTACTACGCCGTGCCTGGGTTGATAGATGGTCACATGCATTTAGATTCTACGTTGCTGGTTCCCAGCCATCTTGCCAAGATACTGATACCTCATGGGGTCACAACGGTGCTTACAGATCCTTTGATAATCGCGAACGTGCTTGGCTTTAAGGGAGTTTGTTCTTTGCTTAAGGATGCTTGGTGCACGCCACTTAAAACATACATTCAAATATCATCGAGGGTTCCAAACGTGCCTGGTCTTGAAACAACCGGCTCAGAATTAAGTTTGAGAGAAGTCCTAAAAATTTTGAAGTGGGAAAAAGTCGTCAGCTTGGGTGAAATGGATCCGTCAAAAATTGTTCCTCCTAAGGACGAATATCTGTTGAAAATTCTTGCGGCAAAGAAAGTCCGCAAAATTAGTATAGGGTCAGCAGCAGGGCTTAGCGGCATGAAACTTGTCGCGTTCGCCGCTTCCGGCATAACGGATGACCACGAATGTGTAACGGCACAAGAAGCTTTGGAAAGGCTGAGATCGGGCATGAAGGTTGTGATAAGAGAAGGCTCAACTGAAAGAAATTTAGAGGCCTTGGTAAAGGTGATAACTGAGGAAGGTCAGGACCAAAGGAACTTTTTATTTTGTACGGATGACAAACACCCAAACGACATCGTCAGAGAAGGAAGCATAGATTACAATGTTAGAAAAGCGATATCGCTGGGCTTGGATCCGGTGAAGGCCATCCAGATAGCCACGGTTAACTGTGCCGAACACTTTAGATTGGAGGAAGATATCGGGAGCATAACTCCTGGAAGATATGCTGATATAGTTTTGGTGCATGATTTGAAGGATTTCAGACCAGAGATGGTTATTGCAAATGGCGAAATTGTAGCCAAGAATGGAGAATTTTTGGGCAGATTGCGCAGGTACAGGTGGCCTAAGTGGAGTATGGATACGTTTAAGATGAAAAGAAAAGTTGTTCCCACCGATTTTAAGATAATTAGCGACAAAGAAAAACAGACAGTTAGAGTGATCCAAATTATTGAAGATCAAATAATAAACAAGGAAATAAAATTTGAATTAAATGTCAAAGATGGCCAAGTTATCGCAGATATTAATAATGATGTCTTAAAAATAGCGTGCGTTGAAAGACATAAAAGGACTGGAAACATTGCCATTGCATTTGTGAAAGGGTTTGAGCTAAAAGAAGGAGCGATTGCATCGTCGTTTGCTCATGATCATTACAATATTGTGGTTGTCGGTACGAATGATGAGGATATGGCAAAAGCGGTTAACGCGATTAATGCGATGCGAGGCGGATTAGTAGCAGTTAATGGCGGCAAAATTTTGGAAAAGCTCGAACTTCGCATCGCAGGACTGATGAGCACTAGGCCACCCGATTTTGTGATCAGACAGTTGGAGAGATTGAATAGAGCTGCTAGACGTTTGGGAAGCAAATTACACGCACCATTTATGACGCTTTCTTTTGTGCCGTTGCCAACTATGCCTGAGCTTGGCTTGACGGACAAGGGCCTAATTGATGTGTGGCAGGGAAAAATTGTAGATGTAAAAATTAATAAAGAATGATGGAGGCAGATTCTTTAAGTTGTTATGGCTTCATTATTCACGCGATTGAAATACTTGTTTCACGCAAAATTAACGACGTTAGCGGATTTTTAATCCCACCATTTCGGCGATATTGTTCCCCATGATTTTTTCTAAATCCTCTTCCTTCATTTTACATCCTTGGGGATAATCCCAAGTTAAAACTTCGAGCATTTTTAACCAGACTCCAGGTTCATTAGGTGGTGAATCGGTACCGAAGATCATTTTCTCCGGTCCTAGAAGCTCCGCGAATTCGACAAGCCTAGACTGGAAGCACCATCCAGTTTCCACCCAAACGTTGTCATTCTTCTTTGCCATCCAAGCAGCGTCGAACACATAACTGGCTCCGGTTTGAATACCGAAATGCGATATGATGAGTTTGGCATCTGGAAAGTGATCTACAACAGGGTAGAATTGGCTAGGTATGGCGTATGGTGAGTCACCTGTATGTATCAGAACTGGCACGTTAAGTTTAGCTGCTTTTTCAATCGCAGGGAAAATCCAATCGGTGGCTCGATCCGGCCTGTAGGCATGCATGTTGCTATGGATCTTTAACATCCTGAATCCGTTTTCTTTTACGTGTCTTTCGAACTCGGTCACGCCTTTTTCTACACCGAATCGCGGGTTATAAGTAAAGCATCCTATCAATCGGTCAGGATATTTTTTTACTATTTCCCTGATATAGCTCATGTAATTTCTGATTCCTTCAGTCCCACCCATCATGCCGTCTATCCAAACCGTGTTTCCCGGCGGTGGCTGAACAAAGCTGTAATCTATGCTTCTTTTCTTACCGTTTATGATGAAAGGGCCATCCATCATTTTTATCAATCTTTCAGCTGTGAAAGGCTCGCCGCCATGTCTCCAAGCTTTGTCGACAAAGTTGGTAGGGTGTGCGTGAATATCTATAATCATTTGTTCACAAGAGCCAGTATTTTTTATGAAATTTAACTCTTGCGTTTTTATGATTTTTCAGGTTTCTCGGCTTTTCCAAAACTAACCATTATGTCAAGATTATATATACACAAACTTTCTGTTTCCACTACGTGTTAGGTATTTCATCTTTGTTTGTTCTTTAACCAATCCTTTCAACCCATCTATTGATGGGTTAACGCGGGTTCAAAAATTTCAAGAAAACAGCACAATGGAAACTCTTTTAAGTTACACATAAAAAGAATTTCTGGAGGTACATGAAACCAATAACATTGGTTGTTATAACAGCAGTCGTTGTTGCTATAGTTGTAGGTGCAGGAGTCTGGGTTGCTAAACCATCAGAGGTTTCAGGTGGAGTGGCCACAACTACTATCACAACTACAACAACAGTTCCGGTATCTGGAACAGCGGGCGTTAAGATTGGATGTTTATGGTTCGACCCGGCAAGCAGTGACGCGTGGACGCTGGCTTTCCAACGTGCCATTGAAAGAATAGCAGCACGCTATCCGAACGTTACATATACGGTAAAAGAAAGCGTGGCTGAACAAGACATAATAGATTTTTCGAAGGCTATGATTGACCAAGGAGCCAACATATTGATTACAAATACAGAATATCTGGCCGTAAAATTCCCACAAATCAACAGGGAGTATCCGAATGTTTATTTTGTGGGTAACACCGAAGGCGACATAACGACGGACGTTAACTACATACGCATGTATCCGAGGTATTACCAAGTCTTATACCTTGAAGGAATGATTGCGGGCGCGATTACGCGGACCAACCATATCGGCAGAGTCTTACCATTCGCTCTGCCTGAAACCGTCAAAGACGCCAGTGCCTTCGCCTTGGGCATACAAGCGGTAAATCCAAACGCAGAATTAGACATTCTGTATACGGGCTCTTGGTATGACCCCCCAACAGAGTCTGAGGTCGCCAAAACGCTGATTTCGACGTACAACGTCGACGTTTT
>Ga0315298_1011944_pt1 | contig 10081 bp, 9 predicted proteins | sample WHS_1_MG_FD_203077 | JGI IMG/M metagenome (GOLD analysis project Ga0315298, IMG submission 203077) | Extremophilic microbial mat communities from Washburn Hot Springs, YNP, Wyoming, USA - WHS_1_MG | ecosystem: Environmental > Aquatic > Thermal springs > Hot (42-90C) | place: USA: Wyoming...
TTCCGTATGAAGAAACTACGTTTACATAGTAAGAAGGAATTAAATGAACATAGTAGTGCTGCAGAGCTAAGGGATTTGTATTTTGCCCCCACCTGTTCCAGTTTGCTTCTATGTAGAAAGATACTTGACTATAATCAACTACCTTTGGAGTATAAGATTGACCTGGAGTAAATGTAAAGTTGAAGTACCTTTTGTTTATTGCCTCGTCTCCACCAGCTACTGCTTCGTTGTAGCGTACGCCATTTATTACTACATCAGCATACCAAAGCAAAGAGTCGTGATTTGGGTCTAAATCAACGTTTGGCTTTATTACTTCAACCACAACCCTTATTGTTTGAGAAGGAGATTGAACATTTACTTGAACGTAGACATCATAATTTTCATAAACCGTTGCAAAAACTTTTGAACTTATTAAAATAGCAACGAATAAAAGCAATAAAGCTAAAGTCCTAGCGTTCATTTTTATACTTTCTAGTACAAAATAAATTTATAAGCCTTTTTAAGCACCAATAAAGAACAGTTTAGTAATTAAAGTATAAGAGTTGCTCAAGGTAGAAACCCTTAGAAATTTTGTTTCTTCTACATGAAGCTAGATTTAACTAAGCTCAAACAAGTAGAAAACATACTTTAGATTAAGTTAAAACTTGCTTACCTTATTGCGCTTGTCTTAACAAAATGAGTTTTCAAATTTAAAAACAAGTAAAGTTTATAAATTATTACACTACTCATAAATAAAAGAGTTTGAAAAGCTTATGGAGAAAGTTGTCTTTGGAAAGAAAACAGAAGGAAATTAAAGAGAAAGTTAAAGTAAAGCCTGCCGAAGAAGAGAAAGAGAAGTTAACAACATTGGAAGAGATTATTGCAACTATTGACTTCATTGAAGAAAGCTATTCTTTGGGCTATTGGAATTGGGAATTACAACTCTGTAGAAATTTATGAGGGAGGGAATAAAAATTGAAAAAGATAGGTGATTTTATTAAAATGAGTAAATCAAATATAAAAATATGGGGGTGAGCAAAATGCCAAATGAATTGATGATGGCAAATAAAACTTCATTTACTGAAACTTTGGAAGTTGTTCCTCTTAAAGAAATCCCACAATTCAGAATTATTGGGAGTAAGTACAATCTACTACCAGAGATATACAAAACTCTAAAAAAGGAGCAGATTAAGGGCTATTCTTTCTTTGATGTTTTTAGTGGAAGTGCTGTAGTTGGAAGATTTTTTAAAAGAATGTTTTCAATAATCTCGAATGATAATCTTTACTTTTCATATGTTCTCCAACGAGCACTAATAGTTATAAACGAATATCCATCCTTCTCCAATTTAAACCTTAATAATCTTTCGAGAGATCCAAAAAGAAGAATTTATCAAGTTTTAGAGTACCTTAATAACCTTAAAGGATTTGAAGGCTTTATATATAAGCACTATACTCCTGCCAGTAAAGATATTGATGGTGTAACACGAAAATATTTTTCAATCGAAAATGGTAAGAAAATAGATGCTATAAGGATAAAAATAGAAGAATGGTTTAAAAACAGCTATATATCAGATGATGAGTATTTTTATCTTATAGCAAGTTTGCTTTTTGCTGTTCAAAAAGTTGCAAACATATCTGGAACTTATGGAGCATTTAATAAATTTTGGGATCCAAGATCATATAAAACAATTACATTAAAATACATAGAAATAATACCTAGCAAATTTAATCATAAGGCTTATAACGAGGACATCTTTAATTTATTAAAAAAGATATCTTGTGATGTTGCGTATATAGATCCTCCATATAATTCGAGACAATATATCGATAATTATCATATACTAGAGACAATAGCAAAATACGACAATCCAAAGATTAAAGGTAAAACTGGGATAAGAGAACATAGAGATAATGAGAAATCTGTTTTTTGTAATAAAGAGGATGTGCAAGATGCTTTCCTTAAATTGCTAACGGAATTAAAAGCGAAGTATGTTTTAATAAGCTATAATAGTGAGGGGCTTCTCTCGAAAAATCAAATAATTCAAACACTTAAAGAAAGCGAATTCGAAAAAGTAAAATGTTATGAAATTCCTTATAGGAGATTTAAGAGTAATAAAAATTCTAAAAAAAGCAAACTTAGCGAGTATTTGTTCGTCGGAGTTAAGATGAAAAATGATAAAGTTTAATGAATTATTAAAGGGATTTAAGCCATTCCCATTTAAAGACTTCAGAGATGAAATAAAAAAGGGAATCTATAAAAAGAAAAATCAATATTCTTATATTGGTCCAGACGGGGAGCTCTATGACATTAGAAACGAATTGAATAATTTAAGCGGGAGAGAATGGTTATTTTTTCTTAATTCAATAGAAATAACAAACTATCCAACCTCTGGAAAAGAATCTTATGGACATGAGCTAAGGAAAATCCATCCAGCTCCAAAACCTCCACAATTAATGAAACGCATAATTGAATTTTTTACGAAAGAGGGGGGTTGGGTACTTGACCCTTTTATGGGTGTTGGAGGAACACTTTTAGGAGCTTCCTTATGTAAAAGAAATGCTGTAGGCATAGATATCTCAAAAAGGTACATAGATGTCTATAAAGAAGTTTCTAAAAAACTAAAGCTTAAGGAACAGATAACAATTGTTGAAGACGCAAGAAATATTCCTCTTATTTTTGAGGATCTAGGAGAATTCTTTGACTTGATTTTAACAGACCCTCCTTACTGCAATATGCAAGCAAGACCAAAAACTGGTGATAAGGCAAAAAAGATTGGAAAAAAGTTTACTACACCATTTACTACAGATAGTAGAGACATAGGAAATATTGGATATGACTCCTACTTACAAGCACTTAGAGAAATTATTGAAAAAGCCATTCGTTACCTTAAGAAAGGTAAATACGTTGTAATTTTTACAAAGGACTTACAGCCAGAAAAGAATTATCATAACCTATTGCATGCCGATATAGTTTCGACTTTACTAAAAATAAAGGGTCTTAGATTTAAAGGTTATAAGATATGGTTCGATAAAGCGCAGAATTTGTATCCTTTTGGTTACCCTTTTAGCTATGTCAGTAATCAATTTCATCAATTTATTTTAATATTTCGTAAAGAGGTTTAAATATGATAAAGAAAAATTTATGGATATTGACCGAAGAAAGACCAAAAAGAGAGATAATCGCTCAAATCTTGTATAAATTCGCTAAAGATAATGGGATTGCTTGTTTTATAGACACTATAAGAATTTTACCTATTTTAAATGAAGATAGGAGATTTACTTTTCTGTATGAAGTAGTCGGGTTTCATTCTAACAAAATAAACAAAGTATTTCTAAAAATTGTGAGCGGTTATAGTAGTTTTGTAGATTTTTTAATTTTTTATCAAGATAACGAACCTACAAACAATGATATTCCTCTGTATGCGATAGAAGAAACAAAAACAGATGATAGCGAAAGTAGAAATACTGGAGTATATCAAAGAGCTTCAAAATTTGTTTATATTGATTATTATTTCCATAATATAAGAAAAATTATGCTGTATAATTTAAAAATCCCCCAAAAAGAAACACCTACCGATACATATATATTCGGAACAAGATGTCTATTGACTTTAGGAGTAGAAATATTAGGCAAAAAATTAGATACTAACATTTTTCTACCTTTTTCAAATATAGATGAGTTGATCACACTTAAAAATAGTATGAAAAAACCACCACAAGGTAACGTACCGATCTTAATAAATAAAGAAGGAAATACAATTAAAATCAGTGGTAGATTGATTAAATCAAATTCTCTATCTCATGACCCTAACATTGGAGCATTAAGTTTAATCTCTGCAACTTTGAGAAAATTGGGCTGGAAAGGTAGAATTGTAATAACGAACCATGGTTTAAAACAGCATCACCTGACACCAGATAATAAATTCGTAAAAATTGCAAATATGCTAAATGTGGAAATAGAAGGCCTAAAAGTTCCAGAAGCGATAAAGGATAAAGAATATTGGAAATATGAAACTGAAAATGAAAAATTAGGAACCATTTTTATTCATATTGTAGTTGAAAACTTTACCAATGGAGATACAATATTTGAAAATCATGCTCATTGTGAAAGAGGGTACTTTATAACAAAAGAAGGCAATCCTATTTCTTTAGAAAAATATTCTGATAGAGATGCCTATAAAAGAGGAGATAAAAGTAAAATTATAAGTCTTCCCGATTTGATTTTAATTGATTTTGGGAGATGCGAAATTATAAACATTGAAGGTAAAAAATATGAATTCAGGCAAAAAGCAATAGAGGAATTAAAAAATTTCGAAGAAATTGAAAAAAGGTATATCAAAAAATATTATCCTGAACATAAAATAATTCGAACTATAGTATTGTATGGCGGTCATGAAAGAAAAATTGTTGAAATTGAAATTGGTTTTTTACTAAATAAAGATGGATACCTAGTATTAGGAATAAAACCACCAGAGCTCTTCAAAGACGCAATTAAAAACTTAATTGATTTTTGGTTTAGTTAAAAATAAATTAGTAAATAATTCACCCCTAACTGGAAATTTCTACTTGTTAAGAATATAAATTAAAATCGTTAGGGTTTTGCTAAGTTTTTTCTCTAAAGCAAGGTAGACAGGTATGGCTAAGATCTCATCTCTTTCTAGCCTTTCAACATCCATTGAGCGGAAGGCATAGAGCTTTTTTCCGATTTCAAAGAAGAGCAGATCCCAATAGTTTCCCTTTCTGATCCATATTACCGGTCTTGAACTCAGCACTCCTCTGCCTGCTATTTTACTGTATTTTTCTCCGAGCTTGTCGTCCTCGATTTTTATAATCGCACCACACTCAGGAAACGACCTTTTTCTTTGTATCATTATTTAGGTTTAACAATGACAAAGCTGAGCCTTTAATTATCTGGTGCTCTTCGAGTAAGGCTCTGTAATGTTTAATCTTCTCGTCGCAACCCCGATTATTGAATTTAGCTCCTCTTCAAATGTCTTAATGCTGTTTTCCATAGTTTATTACTTATAAGAAAGAACTAGGCAACAAATAGAATGCCTAGGTGAACTTTATATCGACCAGATAGCAAAGATTAACTTAATAACTAGGTGAGGCTAGAAATCAAACAGCTACTACCATGACTATTGAACTTTTGCTATGGTAGAAATAAACTAAAAAGCTAGTTGATATATAATGGAAGATATATTATTGAGTTGATGAAGCTACATTTTGATTTGGGCTATTAATTTGTGGAAAAATTACACATGTAACTCACCCTATGCAAGTATCTCGTTGCTAGATAGCTAGTCCTTTCTAGGACAGAAGAGAGTATAGTCCATCAAGCTCTTTTCAGGAGGATACCTGAAATCTCTTGGTAAGTTGGCTGACATTGAACGATCTCGAATTTAGACAAGCTAGGGGCTTCTCCATACGCGCCATCTGTGACTATTAAGATGCGTCTAATGCCTTTAAACTCGATTAATTGTTTGAGGCATGGCTCAAGGGTCGTACTTCCCTCTGTATTCTTTAATGATTCAGCGATGGCTGAAGGATCCTTGTCTCCAAGCGCAATGAGCCTTGTGTTAAAGAGAAAAATCCTTGCTTGACGATTCTCCATCAAAAGTGCTTTAATTGCTTCCTGAACTTCAGCTGAGTCGTATTTTCCTGTCATGCTGAAAGATATGTCGAATAATATCGCATCGAATTTCCTCATAGGTCTGTAGCCTATGTTGGCGATTTGAGCTGCTACGTCTTCCTTGTACCAATTGACGAGCTCAGGTCGGGAAGGGTTAAAGCTCCCAATAAGCTGGCTTCTTGCAGTATCAAGTGTATTGAGATTGGGAGGCAACGCATCATAATTAAGGAAATAATTCTTCATGCTTCTTGGACAACCTCTTTCATAAGCTCTGATGATTTCAGACAGGTATTTTTGTGACATGCTTTTTCTTTGTTTTAGCTCTACTACGAGCAGAGTGTTGTTTGGGTCACTCACATGGTCGGTACATATACGAAGATCTGGTTTTATGGCCTTTCTTCCTTGGATGCCTACCACAGGTGTTTCAAGTTGAGCAACGATCTTCAGATCACCCCTATCAGTATGTACAACAGCTATTTCTACCGTTTTACCCAGATCAATGATCATGGTTCCTGTGGAATCTACACCGAATGAGATGTCGAAGTTTGCTAGCGCATCGATGGTATGCATCGTCGCCCAGACCTCGTATAGATACCAACGATACTTCCAGAATGGCAGGTTCAAAACATCTAGGAGCTCTTTAACGACTTCCTCATTTATTCTGAACTGCAACTTGCTCCAAATCTCCTTCTCAAAGTAATTGACTGCTTCTCTGACCTTATGAGGCTCAATGCTTGCCAAGCTTGTGGCACCTTGCAATAGGATCGATTGAAGAGAAGGCACTAAGTCCGTTAAAGTAACATAACATCTACATAGCGGAGACTCCAAGTCTATGTCAGACTCAGAGTCCACAAGTTCAATAGCTATCTGCACAGCTTCCCTAACCTTGATCAGAACATCATATAGCTCTCCCTGAAAATATGGGACGTCAGGCAGTTTGAAGTTGGCTTTCCTTTTATAGGGGACGTACTGTGTGGGCCGTACATCCTTGAGACCTGCTTTAATTATGCAGATTAATTTGAAAATCTTGATGAGGTCGTCATGAGTCCAAATAACTTGTAGCTTTCTTACTCTTCGAAGAATTTCGTAACTATCTTTGAATTTGCTTATGTCGAACTCTAATTTTCCATCCGGGAAAGAAAAATCAAACTTAACTAGTATGTTTTCCTTAGCTCTTCTAGCTCCTAATTGCTGCATGATGCCATAAATCTCTGTATACATCTTAGCGAAGGGTTCAATAATTTCGAAGAAAGCATAGATGAATTCTTCAATTTTGACCTGTTTTAACTGTTTTCTAATATCACCCTTTCCCAGTTTCAATCTTCTTTTTAACTCGCTTAAAAGCGCCTCATCCCGCCCTTCTTTACTCGGTTCAAGACCTCTCTTACATATTTCAGCCCAAAGAGAAACAGCATCTAAAATTAATTTGTCATCCGACATGTATTTTACCACACTTTTATACAATGTTACTAATATATTAGGTTTAGCTCTTCCCTTAAAAGATTTAGCGTGTTTCAGTAGTTTGGAATGAACTTTGCTACATACTTAGGCATACTTTTGGTTTTAAATCTCATTGCATATGCAACACGCCTTCAAGCTCGGTGGTATTAAGACTCTTAAAGAAACTTTAAGAAACCAATATGAAACTTCTCTCTGTCTTAAGCATTCTCAGCAAGCATAGACCGGGAATCTAAAACCTTCTTTTTCAGAAAGCTTACTTAGGAGCAACCTTAGAAAAAGTCAAAAGAGGGTATAAGACGCTAAAAAGAAGAAAATTAAAAAATTCTCAATTATCAGTCGTTGGATGACTTTTATCCGAAAAACGTAGTGCTCCGGGCGGGATTTTCAAACCAGAACAAGTTTTTGAACCCGCGATCCTCGGCTCGAAAGGCCGATATGTTTAACCGGGCTGTGCCTTTTGTAAGCCTACACCACCGGAGCACCGCATCAAAGTCAAAAAGTACGCTTAATTAGTTTTTCTCTTTTGCACCCTTTAAAAAGAACGCGCTCTTCCCTTAGTAAGACACGATAAAGCCAAAAAAGACCCCCTGTCAATTCTTTCTTCCGAATTTATTTTTAGATTTCAAAGCTTACTTTACCTATAAAATTCAATTTAGAAGGAAAGGAGGCGCCGGCAGGAGGATTTTCGATAATGTTTTCTCGAACCTCCGACCAACGGGTTAACAGCCCGCTGCTCTACCAGACCTGAGCTATGCCGGCTCCTACCATATTATTTAACGTGAAGCGTTTTTAACTTTTACTTAGGAAAGATCGCTCTATTATTCATACGAGCTTTATTTAAGCTTGACTGACCATCTTTCTGAGTGGAAAGGATCCCAAAGACAAAGAATCAAGAAAACTTACTAAGCTCATCTGATTCAGCAGTAAGCTTAACTTCAATTACTATCTTCCTTTCCATCCACAACAACATTATAGAAATTTTTGGACATTTTATTCTAACTTCAGTTGAAGTGCCTATTAAATTCGAGATTGAACTGCTAAACTCAAGAAAAAGATTTTGTTATATATTGCACTAAAAAGACAAAACTTATATACTTTATTCTTGTTGAACTAAAGCATGAAGTTTGATGCTAAGATTAGAAGTATATTTGTTCTTGAAGACAAAACAATTGTATTCTTCAGAGGGAGAAAGCAACCGAACTTAATAAAGAAAGGAAAGAAGATAAAGCTTCCAGACTGGCGTTATTGGAGTACTGTTTCTACAATTTATCTAGTGAACAAAAATGAAATAAAAAGGATAAGAGCGTGCCCTATAACAAAAATAACTTCTTTACAAGTTGTTACAATTGAAGATTACCCTGAAGACAACGAGAAGCCCTTTGTATTTAGACTAGAAAAGACACGCTAAGCTTTAATTTTTTACTTAAATGTTGTTCTACTTATTTCTAACTTTTTGCTATAAAGGTTATTCACACAGTTACGTTTCCTTTTTTAGCTCTTTTTATGTAAAATTTCATCAATTTGCTTTATACATGAACTTATCTAAGGTTTATAGGAGAAAGAAGCCCAGAACTTCATGAAATATGTAGTAAAGTCATTCTCTTTTGAAATTTATCAACAAGTAGCGCCTTTGTAATAAAGCTAGTATTGCTTTGTAGTTGAATTTTTGAGTTTTCTTTGGAGAAAACATAGTAACTTTTGAGCTTAAGAAGAGATTGAAAGAACAAGAAAGAAAATTTTTCTTTTTAAAGAAAAGCAAAAGAAATCCTTGAAATAGTAATTTATGGTAGGAAATTAGACAAGTGAAGCTTTAGAAAATCATTGTTTTCGCATTCCTTACCTCCAACAAGAATCAAGACTGCTATTGCACAAAAAGCTTAAAAAGTAATTTAAAAGATCTTTAATCAATGAGCATTGACCAGAAAATTCTAGCAGAATTAGGTGGAAGCTTATTAGAGGAAGTTGACGTTGGGATTCATAGCGATAAGTATGTTGACAGAGTTGTAGTAAAAGATGACATTGTTTATGTAATTGAGGTTGAAAAATGAACTAAACTATACTGCAATAGGTCAGGCTCTCGCGTACTCTGTACTCTATAAACAGAAGTATTCTGAAATAAGAGAAGTAAGACCAGTTATAGCTTGTTCAAAAATTGACTCAGATCTTAAACTTGCATGTGAAAAGCTCGGCATAAAACTTATTAAGCTTTAAGTTGTAAGATAATTTAAAAATGAGTACAAAAGTTGTAAGCTTCGTAAACTTTAAAGGCGGAGTTGGTAAGACTGTTTCTGCTGTGAACATATCTGGCTTTCTTGCTGGAGAATTTGGAAAAAAGGTGCTTCTCATAGACATTGATCCTCAAGCGAACGCCACATTACACCTAATGGAGGAAGAAAGATATTGTGATGAAGGTGGAAGAACAAAAATTAAAACTTTGTACGATGTTTTTGAGAAGTACAAAGCTCATATGCCTTCTAGTTCTAAGATTAATTTGAGTGATGTAATATTAACAAACGTGGTACGAAGGGGCCCACCTAACATTGTTAATCTTCATTTACTTCCAAGTGATTTGAGGTTAGTTGATGCTGATAGAGAATTTACTGGAGATGCAAAAGCAGTTATGTTGAAAAGGGAACTAGAAGAGGTTAAAGACAATTATGACTATATCATAATTGATTGCCCTCCAAACTTATCATTACTTACGAGGAATGCTCTTTTTGCAAGCGATTATTGTGTAGTACCACTTATACCAGATTATCTCTCAACTACGGGGCTTCATCTTCTCTTAAAGAAGCTAGAAGAAATTGGAGAAGAGCATAAAAACATTGGAAAAGAACCTGTTAAGGTAAAAGGTATACTCTTTACAAGAGTACAATCAAATAAAGATAGGATTTCACTCTCTTTTTTGATGGACCTTTAAAATAGGAGCAAACAAATGTAGATGTATAGAATAAACGAATGTCTTTTGGTGAAAAGTAAACTTTGTTGCAAAAGTAAGGAAAAATATTA
>Ga0315298_1011947_pt1 | contig 10078 bp, 9 predicted proteins | sample WHS_1_MG_FD_203077 | JGI IMG/M metagenome (GOLD analysis project Ga0315298, IMG submission 203077) | Extremophilic microbial mat communities from Washburn Hot Springs, YNP, Wyoming, USA - WHS_1_MG | ecosystem: Environmental > Aquatic > Thermal springs > Hot (42-90C) | place: USA: Wyoming...
TGACCACTCTTTTGCCTGTTATTAGATGTTTAATCTCGATGCAATCTCCTCCGGCGTAGATGTCTGGGTCTGAGGTTTGGAGCCTATCGTTGACGATTATCCCCCCAGTCTGAGGTGAAACAAGGAGTCCAGCCTTTTTGGCAAGCTCACTGTTTGGGCGAACACCAACCGCCATTAGCACAAGGTCTGCGGAAAAGAACCCCTGCTCAGTCTCAACCCCCACAACCCTTCCATCCTTTCCCTTGATCTCCTTTATCCTTGCGTTAAGAACGAGATTTACCCCCTTTTCCCGAAGATGATTTTCTACTATCCTTGCGGTAAAGTAATCTAAGCTCTGAGGCAAGACCTGTGGAAAGTATTCGAGCACTGTAGTATCAAGCCCCCAGAGGTCAGAAAAAGCTTCAGCCATCTCAAGCCCGATAAAACCTGCCCCGACCACCACTACCTTTTCCACTTCACCCTTAGCTATTCTCTCCTTTATCTCAATGGCCGAATGCAGGCTTGAAATGGTATACACACCCTTTAGGTCTACACCAGGAATGGGTAAAACCTTGGGGACAGAACCCGTTGCTATCACGAGCTTATCGTAGGAGATTTCATCGGTCTTTCCTGTCTCTAAGTATCTAACTTTTAGGACCTTTCTTTCTCGGTCTATCTCCTCAGCAAGAGTCTTTGTAAGGACCGTTAGACCCTTCGCCGAGGTAAAGAATTTTTCGTCTCTTACTACATGAAAGGAAGTTTCTCTTAAGGCGTTCTCTGTGGCGACATCCCCGGAGACATAATAAGGAATCCCGCAGGCACCGTAGGATATTAAATCATCCTTATCTATAAGGATGACCTCAGCATCAGGTCTTAGCCTTTTTACTCGGCAAGCTGACTTTGCCCCACAGGCGTTTGCCCCAACCACAACCACCCTCATAGCCCCCCTCCTCACAGAGGTATCATAATTTTAACATAAAAAGACATTCTATCACCATTTTTAGGCTTACAAAGTAATCCAACGGCTCTTTTCTTTATCACCCCGAGGCACGCTTTTCTTTTTGTCTTCCCCCCTTTCTTTTTGTCATCCCATTCTTTTTGTCGTCCCGCCTTTCTTTTTGTCATCCCATTCTTTTTGTCGTCCCGCCTTTCTTTTTGTCGTCCCGAGCGTAGCGAGGGACCCCTCGCCTTGCGGCTCGGGGTGACATAAAAAGGCTCGGGGTGACATAAAAGGAGGTGGCTCGGGGCGACATAAAGGGCGCTCGGGGCGACATCCCTCACACTTTGTCCTGCCGAGCGTCCTTTTTCTTGTCGTGCTGAGCGTGAGCTAGGCATCCCTCACTTCGTTCGGGACGGCGTCCCTCATCACTTCGTTCGGGACGGCGTCTCCAGGGGGGAGGGGCTCCTCGGCTGAGGACTTAGAACAACATAAAAAAATCGCTCAAGACAACAGTGCCCCTTCTATTGATGTATAGGAAATCAGCGTTTGCCCTCAAAAACAAGTTGTAGGGGCAACCGGTCAATTGCTCATCCAAAAAATAGTTATAATTATGTCAATATGAAAAAGATAACCATTGCTGCCCCTGGACCGTTAAAACACAAGTTTATCGCTGAAGGGCTAAACTATTATCAAACCCTGATAAAGCGCTTTGCTATCCTTGAGGTCAAACTCCCTAAATTAAAAGGAAGCTATGCTGACCCTGAAAAAAGAAAAAGGGAAGAAGAGGCTTTAATATGGAAGGCTCTTGAGGAAATTCCTGCCCAAAAGAGATTTATAGTAGTCTTAGATGAACGAGGAAAGGCTTTAAAAACAGAAGAATTCGCTAAGTTTCTTGAAGATAAGCTTTCCCTTGATAAAGAGCTAATCTTTGTTATCGGTGGTCCAGAGGGGCTTTCAGAAGGTCTAAAACATAGGGCAGACTTTGTGTTAAGCCTCTCCTCTCTTACCTTAAATCATGAGCTAGCTTTGCTTATCCTTGCCGAAGCCCTATTTCGAGCTTTAAGCCTAATGAAAGGACATCCCTACCATCGTTAGGACTTTAACTAGAGATTTGCCGAACAAGCAACCATCTGGTCGCCTAACATTTTTTGTGATGGTCAAGCATCCAGACGCCCGGACATATGCTAAAACTGATGAAACCTATAGAATAGCCTCCGAAAATAAAAAAAAGGGAAGGGGTAGACCCCCTTCCCTTTAGGATTTGCTTAGAGCCTAAGCTCTTATCTCAAGAGCTGGAGGACAAGCTGGGGCAAGGTGTTAGCCTGAGCAAGCATGGCTACTGTTGCCTGCATACGGATCTGGTAGGTGGTAAACTCGGACATCTCTTTGGCGTAGTCGGTGTTCCGAATGACGGATTCTGCTTCCTTGGTGTTGTCGTAAGCCACCTTCTGGGAGTCAAAGATGGACTGGAGGTTGTTCATCGTAGCACCGATCTGTGCCCTTATCTTGTCAACCGTCCTCTGAGCCATCTCAGCAATGAGCATGCCCACCTCAGCCCCTTCGTTTGTGGTAACATCTATGGAATAAAGGTTCTTAAACTGGGAACCGGTACTACTACCGATAACATAATCACCCAACTCTGAGGTTTGTATGCTTGCGGTGAAAGCCGTATCCCTTGCGATGTAGAGGTCGCCCACCTTGGCAGCGGCTGCTGTAAGCCCACTAGTGGCTGAAGTTACAGTTCCTTTAGACTTACCATCGAGGTCATTTATTAGCTGATCAATGTTAATGGTAGCGGTTGTAACTGCAGTATCTGAAGGGGTTATTTGTACTTCAAGCCCGATGGTGTATCCCTGAGAGGAGGTTAAGACAAGCCTGTTCCCAGACCTTGAGGCAGAAAGGTCTGCTCCTGCGGTAGCAGCAGCCCTGTTTATCTTCTCGATTAAGGTATCCAGGGATACGGTGGTGTCTAAACCGGTTATGCTTACTGTTTTCCCGCCGACATAAAAGGTAAGGTCTGCTGTCCCAGCAACATCGGCGATGGCGGTGTATTCAGCGCCAATGCTAACATTAACCGCCTTGGCTTTAAAACCAATGTCTCCAAGCTTCGAATTTACCTCATTTGCTATAACTCCGGCGTCTAAAAGGTAGAAAGTGTCTGTGCCACTACTATAGGATCCAGAGCTTGCATCAACAACTCTGTTACCTATTGTCACAGTTTGAGCTGCAGTAAATGATATACCAGTAAAGGAAGTAATATCTGTCCCAGAGGTCTTGTTTCCGTTTGTGTTAATCAGGTGAGCGCCGAGGTTTTGAGCCCTCACATCGTCGACGGAGATGTAAACCGTTTGCTCCATCCTTGCTCCATAGTGGATAAACTTATCCTTAAAGGTCCCGTCAAGGAGCTTAATCCCGTTATACTCGGTGTCTGTGCCGATCTTCTGGATGGCATCGACGAAGTTCCTGATTTCCTGTTGTAAAGCTGATCTTGCAACTGGGTCGTTAATGTCGTTAGCTGCGTTCTGAGCCCGCACATAGATCTCCTGAAGCTTATCAAAGATCTGACCTGTTGAAGCTTCGGCGATCTGCAAGGCTGAAATACCAGTTTGAATGTTTCTGTTCCCCTGGTCATAAGCCTTAGCTACCGTGCCAAGCATATCTGCGATGAAAAGACCTGCTGAGTCGTCTGCAGCGTTCAAAATCCTCGTTCCTGTAGAGAGCCTAAGTAAGCTCTTCGTCATTGCCCGCTCGTTCCTCACGAGCGCAGTATGGGTTTGAGCTGCTGCTTCGTTGAAGTTAATCTTTACCGCCATGGCTGCACCTCCTTTTGTTTTTTTCTTTTCTGTTTTTTGTATATTTTTATCGACGGAAGTATAAAAAACTTAAATGTAAGGAGTCTCCCTGGGGACGCCGTCCCGAGCGAAGTGAGGGATGCCTAGCTCACGCTCGGCAGGACAAGAAAAAGGATGCTCGGCAGGGCAGCTGGATATCACCTAACCGTCAGGGAAAGGGTCTCTCGTTACTCTTGGGATGGTATAAGTCTTAATGAAACAGCCTCTACCCATCTTGCTAAAATCTAAAATTAGGTTTATTTTAATTGTGTAGCCTTTGGGCGGTTAGCTCAGTGGTAGAGCGCCATCCTCACACGGTGGATGTCGGAGGTTCGAACCCTCCACCGCCCATTTATAAAAAAATCCTCGCGGGAAGAAATAGTTATCTTCCCGCCAAATTGGCCAAGGGGGTTGAGTTATGTTTGAACTACCAAGGGTAAAACGCTTTCGCCGTTGGGAAACCCTGTTCATCATCCATCCAGACAGGGTTGAAGAAAAGCAAAACATCTTAGACAAGCTTCAGCAGATCATCGAGAGCAAGGAGGGTAAAATCCTAAAGCTCGAAGAATGGGGTATGCGAAAGCTTGCCTATCCTATCGCCAAGAGGAAGACTGGCTATTATGTTCTCGCTGAGTTTTATGGGCTTTCCGACCTTCCGAAGGAGCTCGAAAACTTTTTTCGTATAGATGAAAGGGTAATAAGATACATAGTGGTTAAACTTGATGACCGGTATGTGCCTGAAGCTCAGGCTCAAGCTTAATCAGAATAAAAGGGGGTGAAAGATATGGAAAATCAAGTTACCATTCAGCGGAGGTTTTTCCCTAAGAAAAAGGTTTGCAAATTCTGTGCCGACCCAAACCTGGTTATCGACTACAAAAACCCTGAAGTTTTAAAGCCCTTTCTTAATGAAAAGGGCATGATCCTTCATCGCCGGCAAACCGGCACCTGTGCTTATCATCAAAGAAGATTGACAACCGCCATCAAAAGGGCAAGGATCATGGCGCTTCTTCCCTTTGTGGCTGATGTTGAGCTTGAATAGGAGGTTGCAGGATGGAGGTCATACTAAGGACAGATGTGCCAAAGCTTGGTAAGGCTGGAGACATAGTTAAGGTTAAGGATGGTTTTGCTAGAAATTATCTCTTGCCTAAAGGGTTAGCCATACCCGCCAATCAAAAAAACATAAAAGCCCTGGAAAACCAAAGAAAGATTATTCTTGCTAAGGCTGAAAGGGAACGGAAAAAAGCTCAAAGCCTTGCGGAAAAGCTCACTGGGCTTACTCTTACCTTTTATCGTAAAGTTATAGAAGGAGACAGGATCTATGGTTCCATCTCAGCTCAGGATATAGTCAAAGCCTTAGAGGAGAAGGGATTGAGCCTCGAAAGAAGGTTTGTCCTCCTTGATGAGCCGATCAAACAGCTTGGCACCTATGAAATACCCATCCGTTTAGGACCGGGTGTAGAAGTAAGAATCAACGTTGAAGTCGTAGAAGAGAAGTAATATATTTTTTAATTTTGAATGGCTAAACGAAAAAACTCTTCTGTTAAGGCTTCACCTGCAGGTCTCCCTGAGGGGGTGCTTCCCCCTCAGGATGAGCAGGCAGAAAAGTATGTTCTTGCTTCAGTCCTCGTTGACCCTTCATCCATCGTCAAGGTCGTAGACCTCCTTAAGCCAGAAGATTTTTACTATCCTGCCAACAGAGAGATATATCAAGCTATGCTCTCCCTCTTTGAAAGGGATGAGCCCATCGATATCGTTACCCTCTATCATGAATTGGAAAAGCTTGGAACACTTGACCGAGTTGGCGGAGCCGTTTACCTTGCAGAATTAGCAAAGCTTCTTCCAACCTCCTCGCATATCATCTACTACGCAAAGATCGTCAAGGAAAAAAGCATCCTCCGGGCGATAATCGAGCTAGCAAACGACCTGATCTACAAGGTCTACTTTTCTGGCGAACCCTCCCATGAGCTTTTAGCCTATGCCGAAAAGGTCCTATTTGACCTCGCTTACTATGGAAAAAAAGAGACCTTTGCTCCTATAAAAGAGGTCATCAAGGATACGATCAAGGGTCTTGAGCAGATCTATCAAAAGGGGGATTTGATCACTGGCTTGCCTACAGGCTTTGTAGACCTTGACCGCTTGACCGCAGGCTTTCAGAGAGGAGACCTTATCATCCTTGCCGCAAGACCAGGCATGGGTAAAACCGCTCTTGCCCTTGATATAGCAAGGGGGGCAGCAAAGCTTTCAAACCTTGGTGTAGCCATTTTCTCCTTGGAGATGAGCAAAGAACAGCTTGTATCGAGGATGCTTTGCGCAGAGGGCAGGGTTAACTTTCATCGCTTTAGAACCGGTCAACTTGAACCTCAGGAATGGCAAAGGATCATCTCAGCGGCAAACACCCTAAGTCAACTTCCTATCTTTATTGACGATACAAGCTCCTTAAACATCCTTGAGCTTAAGGCTAAAGCAAGAAAGGTTATGAAGGAAAGCCCTTTAGGGCTTATCATCGTTGACTACCTTCAACTCATGAAGAGCTTAGAGAGAAAGGAAAGAAGGGAGCAGGAAATCTCTGAGATTTCAGCAGGGCTTAAGGCTTTGGCCAAGGAGCTTAACGTTCCTGTTCTTGCCCTTTCTCAGCTCAATCGTAAGGTGGAAGAAAGACCGGACAAGCGCCCCCAGCTTGCCGACCTCAGAGAATCAGGTGCCCTTGAGCAGGACGCCGATGTGATCCTCTTCATATACCGGGATGAGGTTTACAACAAAGAAAGCCCCGAGAAGGGGGTTGCTGAGGTCATCATCGGAAAACAAAGAAACGGTCCAGCAGGCGTGGTGGTGAAGCTTGCCTACCTTTCTCAGTACACTACCTTTGCCAATCTTGAGAAAAACCCTTAGCTCTTAACCACTAACACCGGAACTTCAGATAAGCCTACTACTTTTTCGGTTACGCTTCCAAGGAGGAACCTCTTAATTCCTGATTTTCCATAAGAACCCATAACGATTAAGTCAATGCCCTTCTTTTCTGAAAAATCGATAATGATTTCATGGGGGACTCCATCCTCTATGCTTGAGAAACAGGATATGCCTTCGAGCTCGCACCTTTTGATAAGAGCCTCCTGAGCTGAAGCCAAGGATTTTCTCTGAGAGTCGATAAACCTTTCTAAAGTCTCCATAAGATGTGGGACCTCGGACTCAAAGGCAATTAGTTCAATTTCAACGACGGACAAAAGATTGAGCTTTGCGGAGAAGACCTTGGCAAGGTTTATCGCCTTATACCCAGCCTTCTGCGCAGGACCTGAGCCATCGGTAGGGACTAAAAGGTTCTCAAGCTTGAAGGAAGCTGTCTTAGGAACAATTAGAACATCAACTGAGCTTCCAGCAAGGAGTTTGTAAGAGGTGCTCCCGAGCAAGGCTTTTGCTAAACCTGTCTTCCCAGTTTTCCCGGAAACTATAAGTTCGCACCCTTCAGTTAAGGCACAATCAATGATCTCAGTTACCGGGTCTCCTTTGCGAACAAGGGTTGAGATATCCGCGCCAAGTTCGCTTGCTATGGCTTCTGCTTTTTTAAGAATGCTTTCTGCCCCTTTCTTAAAAAGGTCCTCCATACCAAGAAAGAAGGAAAGAGCGCTTGATACCTCACCCTTTAATTGAACAACCGTCAAGGCAAGAACCTCAGCCTTTAGCTTTTTAGCAAAGTTTATGGCATACCTTAAGGCGTTAAAGCTTTCCTCCGAGCCGTCTAAAGCTACTAAGATCTTTTGATAGATAGACATGGCTTCCCCCTTTAGGACCTAATTTTTGAAAATTTTTAAAAATAGACAACCTAAGGTCAAGCTCAAAATATTGTGATTTTTCTTTTTTATAAAATAATTTTTTAGAAATATTAAAACCTATGCTCATTAATCAACAAATTTTACCGTTTTAATAATAAAATTTCAGTTTTGGTCAATTTCACTCGGGGCTGTTCAAAAAGTTCCCCTACTTTGTCCTGCCGAGCGTCCTTTTCTTGTCTTGCCGAGCGTGAGCTAGGCATCCCTCGCTTCGCTCGGGACGGCGTCCTTCACTTCGTTCGGGACGGCGCTTTTGGATGTCTTTCCGAGGCGCTTAAGCGCCGAGGGACCCCTCGGCTTGCGCCTCGGGGCGACAAAAAAGAGGGCTCAGTGCGACAGCCCCCACCGTGTCATCCCTCAGCACGCTTTCCTTTTTGTCTTCCCGAGGCACGCAAGTGCCGAGGGACCCCTCGGCTTGCGCCTCGGGGCGACAAAAAAGGAGGTGTCTCGGGGTGACACATGGGGCTTGCACAAATTTTAAAACAGCCTCATTCCACCCTTGTTAAAAATCCAAAAGCATTTACATTTAAATTAACTAAAGTAAAGAAAAGGGGTTTTATATGCTAAAAACTCGATCCTTTGCGCGGAAAATCAGTCTTTATATTCTTTTCATTGTTTTAACGGTTATGACCATCGGAGGCATTTTTTACCTTATTCAAGAACTTTTACTTACTAAAATAGACAACAAACTAAAGTTTTATAGAGAAATAGTTGAAGAGCTTGAAAGGGCAAGGAATGAGCATTTAAGGTGGAAGGTTAATGTTTTAACCGCCTTTCTTAATGAGAATTTAGCGGAAATAAAGCCTGATGAGTCTGTAAAAATCATTTCATCCCTCAAAGGAAAGATGACACATCAGAAGCTTTCAGAGATTGAAGAGATGGGAAAGCAGATGAACGACTTAGCTTCCAAAATATCAACTTCTAAATCTTTGGATGAGGCTTACGGTTATTTTAACGCCTTTCAGAGAATTTCTAAGGCTTATCTTTGGGATGGGTTGGAAGGAATCTTAAAAGACTTAAAAAGTGTAGAAGACCAAGAAAAAAGAAGTTTCGTAAGAACTAAAAGAACTTTACAGATAGCTTACATTTTGCTTAGCTTACCTGTGTTCTTCTTAGTATTTCTACTTTTAAGGTTCATAGAAAGACAAATAAAAGAGCCTATTTTAAGAGTTGAAAATGTAGCCGAGGCTATGTCTCATGGGAACCTAACAGTTGAAGCTAAGATGGATAGACAGGATGAATTTGGTGAGATCCTTTCAGCAATCGATAAGGTGCAGAAAAGTTTTAAGGAATTGATTAAAATTGCCCAGATGAACGCAGAAGAAATGGGAAAGTTTGTGCAAGAATTTCATGCTTCTCAAAGCACCGTTTCTCAAGAGATGATTAGGTCGGCTCAAAATTCTCAGAAGATCCTTGAGCAAGCAAGCCTTGTCGCCATGACCATTGAAGAATCAGCTACAGCAGCAACCGAGATAACTAAAGCCATTGATGAGATAAGTAGAAACACTACTATGGCTTCAAGTATAAGTAAAGAAGCAGTAACCAAGGTGCTAAGTAGCCAAGAGGTCATGCACAGGCTAAAGAGCATTGCGGAAGAGGTTTCGAGCGTTATTGAATTAATATCTAACATCGCTGAGCAGACAAAGCTTTTGGCTTTAAACGCGTCCATTGAGGCGGCAAGGGCAGGAGAAGCAGGAAAAGGATTTGCCGTCGTTGCTAACGAAGTAAAAGAGCTTGCTAAAAGGGTTAGCGTAGCTACTGCCGAGGTCGCGGAAAAGCTTTCTAAAATTCAAACGGAGACCGAGGTTGCTGTTAAGGCAACCGACTTAGTAGCTGAAATTGTAAAAAGGATCGAAGAGATAGCCACTATGATTGCTGCTGCCGTCGAAGAACAAACCATTGCCATCAAAAATATTGCGGACCAGATAAACTTAACCAAGGATACTGCAAACTACATGGCTAAAAGCGCTGAAGAAACCTACAAAACCGCTACCTCGATCGAAGAAATTGCAACTCACCAAATGGAAAAAGTAGAAGAGTTAAAAAATTTGACAGAAAGCTTAAAGCAGATATTAAGCAGGTTTAAAGTATAGCCCTGCTAGCAAGGTAGGCTTTTACCGCCTCAACATCATTGGGCAGAACTTCAACCCTTTGGGGAAGATACTTTAGCCTTTCGACCTCCTCAGGAAGCTTAAAGCTTTGGCCGATGGCTTTGCTTACCGTTTCCGGAAACTTAGCTGGATGAGCGGTTGCCAAACAAACCAGCGGATAGCCATCTCTAAAGCTTAGCCCAGCCTTTACCCCAACAGCCGTATGCGGGTCTAAAACATAACCATACCTTTTATAAAATTCAGCTATGCATTGAAGGGTTTCCTCCTCGGAGACGCTCCTTGCTAAAAAGTCTTCTTGAACACGCTTTATCTCCTCTTCGGAGAATCTTAGGGCTTTCTCTTTAGCAAAGGTCTGCATGAGGTTTCTCACCTTTTCTCCATTTTCGTTGTAAA
>Ga0315298_1011951_pt1 | contig 10077 bp, 7 predicted proteins | sample WHS_1_MG_FD_203077 | JGI IMG/M metagenome (GOLD analysis project Ga0315298, IMG submission 203077) | Extremophilic microbial mat communities from Washburn Hot Springs, YNP, Wyoming, USA - WHS_1_MG | ecosystem: Environmental > Aquatic > Thermal springs > Hot (42-90C) | place: USA: Wyoming...
CGCGGTGCTCCAGCACCGCTTTCGGTTCGATTGATTGACACGACTTGCGCGTCAGCCAAAGTTTGGTATAGCACTAGCGCGCATAGCAGCCGGCCCTGACCGAAGCCTTGCTCTTCAATGCAGAATTCACTGCGCCCCTTCAGGGGCGCGCCAGTTCACTTCTGCGGCGTTCTGTGAACGCCGTCCGTTTCCCTGAGCATGGGAGCATGCATGACAATCCTGCAAGTGCTAGACAACAAAACTGGGCGGTCACACACTGCCGCTACAGCACTGCAGACGAGCGTAGCCGCGCCAGTAAGGGCGCGGATGGCAGGATTGCAACCCGGGGAGGCGGGGTCTGCATAACCAACCCCTGTGCGCAGTGGACTGCGCGCCCTACCTCACTCTCTACGCCTTTGGGCAGGTTTGGCGCGCGGCCATGTTGGCCGCAGGTCTTCTGCACTCGGGAGGGGCGCGTGCCCTGCCTTACTTTGCGGCTTCGCGCATGCAGTGAAATTGACCAGCAGGGACACCAGAGAAAGCACCATAGGCCAACGCTGCTTTACCGGAATACGGCCGGGGAAGACGTGGGCCAGCCAGGCCGCTGCCTGTCTCGTCGTCCCAGAAAGCGCTCGAGTTCCCCGGGTTGGATTATGCGAACAATTACACCGGAAGTTCAACAGGGTTCGTATGCATGCTTCAGCGTCGTCCGGTTCGCAGTTCTTGCCTCGACACGAAACAGGCCCGGCTACGAGTGCAATTGTGATGCCTAGCTCAGCATTTCCCAAACAACCTGGCGTGCGTCGAATACGGGACCTTCAGTGCAAACGCGTTGATATTCCCAGCCAGCGGGCGTCTTGACCGGAATGACGCACGTCAAACACGCACCTACCCCACAGCACATTTGCTGATCCGCCGAGATTTCAGCAGGTACATCGAACTGTTCAGCCAGACGGGCGACTGCAGCCAGCATCGGCATCGGCCCGCACGCGTACAGCTTCACATTCGCGCAACCCCGTTCAAGCTCGCTCCGGACAGGGTCGGTCACAAGCCCTTCTTGACCATAACTGCCGTCTTCGGTTGTGGCGCGCACTTCCCACCCGAGCGCCATGAAATCGGCTTCGCAAATTATATCGCACTTGCTTTTACCGCCTACAAACACCAGGCCACGGAGGGGAGATCGTTCAGCCAGCAAATACAGCGCTGCCATGCCGTACCCGCCCGCAACGAGCCACGGTGTGCGGCCGTCCTTGCCCGGTACGGTGAACCCGTGACCAAGCGGCGCAATGACGCTCAGCTCGGCACCCGAACGCAATTGCGACATCGCAGACGTGGCGCGCCCGACGACCTTGTAAACGATCGAGATTGTGGTAGTTGTTGTCTTGAAAATGCTGAATGGCCGGCGCAGGAGCGTCTCGGTCAGTGCAGGTATTCGCACATGAGCAAACTGGCCGGGTTGAACTCGAGGGGCGATTTCAGGCGCGTCAAGCTCGAGCAGATAATAGCGTTCGCCCAACTTTTCATTGGCACGCACCGTGGCCGTTCGCTCGATCATGGCAAGAAAATCATCGGCCAACTGCCACAGCTTTGAGCAGCGGCACTGTCAGGTTCCAGATCCGGTTGTGGATGTCTTGGATCGCGTCGGTCGCGTCTATCACGCGCACCCGGTCAGGTTCGGCAGCAGCAATCGCCTGATACCCCTTTATTACGCGCTCGAAAAAGCTGCGATCGGCCTCTTCCATCCGGTCGCGCATGAACGGCAACGTTGCCTGACGCGCCAATCGCCGTTCTTCGCTCACCTCGTGCGGTACAACCAACAGAAAAGTTATGTCCGGTCGGGTGTCCCCCACGGCAAAATCAATCACGGCCTTCACAATGCCGAGGTCAAGCCCACGCCCGTACCCTTGATAGGCCGTTGTCGAATCGTAAAACCTGTCGCACACGACAATTTCGCCTGCTGCGAGCGCCGGTCGGATCACTTCACGCACAAGTTGTGCACGGCTCGCATTCAACAGCAACATCTCGGCTTCGGGTGTCATGGCCGCGTTGGCCGTGCTGTGCTGCAGTGTATGCCGGATTTCCTCGCCGATAGGTGTACCACCAGGCTCACGCAATACGCGCACAGGCACGTGCATTTTCCGCAGTCTGTCGGCTAACAACTGTACCTGCGTTGTCTTGCCGCAGCACTCGGTGCCTTCAAATGTGATGAACAGCCCTTTCATTGATCTAGCTTAACGCGCTGCACTCCGGCTGCGCGGCGCAGACTTTAGTCGTAAGCAGGCGCCTTGGCCAGTGCTTTCACACGTACACAAAAACACACAATACCGCCCAAGCCGGCTGCAACCGAATTCTCAGCCATCAGACAAATACATCGGCGGCGCTACAACGCTCGTAAACACACTTAAAGCCGCTTCAGCCGGGGCCCTTTTGGTGTGTCTTCGACAAGCCAACCTTTCGACTTCAGCTCGGCACGAATTGCATCTGCACGCGTATAATCCCGCGCAAGCCGCGCAGCTTGGCGTTGCTCGACCAACCGCAAAATCTCCGGGGGCGCTTCAAGCTGGCCGGGCCTGCCAAGCCCCAACACCGAATCCAACTTTTCCCACGTGTTGAGCATTGCGACTGCTTCGACCGGCGTCAACGATCCTTCAGCCGCGCGCCGATTCACATGCCTGACCCACTCGAACACAACTGCCCAGCCGGCTGAAATGTTCAGGTCTTCGTCCATTGCCTCGGTAAACTTACGCAAAAAAACTGGCTCGGGTTGCTGCAATGCAGCGGCGCGCTCAGCCGCCGAAGCCGTTTCTGCAATCTCACACAGCTTGCTCACGCACTGGTCGATCCGCGCCAGGCCAACCTGTGCAGATTGCAATCCGTCGAACGTGAAATTGAACGTCTCACGGTAATGCGCGCTCAACAGGGTGTATCTGACCTCGCGCCCTGTGAATCCCCTGGCAAGCAAGTCACGCAACGTAAAAAAGTTGCCAAGGGACTTGCTCATCTTTCGACCTTCAACCAAAAGATGCGCGCCGTGTAGCCAGTATTTGACAAACCGCGCACCTGCAGGTTGTAAACCCGCACCCTCGCTCTGTGCAATCTCATCCTCGTGATGCGGGAACATTAGGTCTTCACCACCCAAATGCAGGTCAAAGCTTGGCCCGAGCCATTTCATGCTCATTGCGCTGCACTCGATGTGCCAGCCCGGCCGACCCTCACCCCATGGGCTTGGCCAGTACACATCGCCGTCCTCGGGTACACGCGCTTTCCAAAGTGCAAAATCTGCCATTGATTCCTTCGCATATTCATCGTGACTAACACGTTCGCCTGGACGCAATGCGCCCAGGTCGAGTTTTACCAATTGTCCGTACCGTCCACCAGCCGCACAGTATTTTTCGATACTGAAGTACACCGAGCCGTCTGCCGCCTTGTACGCTATGCCGCGTTGCATTAGCCGGTTTATCAGCTCATGCATCTCATTGATATGCTCGGTCGCACGCGGTGTGTGATGTGGCGTCTTGCAATTCAGTGTTTTGAAATCCTCGAAAAAGGCCGCTTCATACTTTGCCGTGTACTGGCGCAGCGGCAACCCGGTTTCCTGGACGCGCCTGATTATCTTGTCCTCAACATCGGTTATGTTCATCACATGACAGACTTCGTACCCTTTGAACTCGAGATAACGCCGTACAAGGTCGGCAAACACAAATGTGCGCCAGTTACCTATGTGTGCATAATCGTACACGGTCGGCCCGCAACAATACATCCCCACACGTTTGCCCGCAGGATCAAGCGGCACAAACTCCTCAATCGTTCGGCTTAACGTATTGAATAAGCGCAACCCCATAAACAATTTCTTATCGGCCCGAAAAGCCTACCGCCCTAAAACCAAAATTAAAGACCAAACTGCCGACTGCCACCGCTTAATGATGTTCCACAAGCCTGGCAGGGCGACATCAGAAATTTTTCTTCCGCAAAAAACCGGTTGTGTGGCTGCGGCAGGATCCAAAATCATATCCTGGCCGGCGCACCTCAAACAGTTTAACCATTGCAGCACACCCGCCTGGACTCAGCACTCAAGCGCGCTTGGTTTATAGTCGGCGCTCTGGCCTGCTTGTACAATAGCGGTCCACACCGGTAAGGTTTTGCCTTGTCAAAACCGTTGCCTCGACACGCGGTTCTGCCGCTCTTTTGCATTTGTTCAGCGTGGAAACTCAGAAACTTTCTAGGGGCGCTTCTACGAGCGTCGCCCACTCCGTTCTCCATACTGTCGGTCCCCTGAGTTAAAGGACTAGTGTTGGGACTCGGCCCAAAAACCTCTCCTCAAATTCTTAACCGCACTGGGGCTGAGGAACGTAGCGGACGATGTGCAAGTCGTCCCTCCAATCGAGTCGAAAGCGGTGCTGGAGCAGCGCACTCCGAAGCGTTCTGGAGCGGCGGTCCCGGCTATGCGGGACCGTCGTTCTGTAGCAGTCCACAACCACCGAAATATCACGCTTGGTTGCTGTAGCGGCAGTCTATGACTGTCGCCTTGGCACACCACACCGAGAATCCCGCGTGGGCATAACTGCCCTCCGATTCTTCACCGGAGAGACGCGGAGTCGCAGAGTAAGGTAGGGCGCGTCCCGCATGTGCGGGACGCGCCGCTATCCTCACGCCCGAAAACGCCCGGCGGGCAGAGGACTGCCCGCTCTACCCGAGACCTGACTCTGACGAAGCGAAAATACTCCAGTTCACGCGGATGGCTCCGCTCTGTTGGAGTACCGAAAGACACAGCGAAGTGTGCTCCACAAACGCCTGTTTGGGTTTTGACAAAGCAAAGCGCTCAGGTTTGGCTTTGAGCTGAATCTCGCCTCACCCGTGCCAAGTGCATTTTCGGCAGGTCGAGCTTCACCTCAGTCCGGTTCCGGCGCGCAGCGGACTGCGCATCGTACAGAGTTTGCAACTTGCTATGATGAAGCAAAACGCGCCAAGGAAAAGTTCTAAAGCGCTGCCCGGTAAGTGCGGGATCGGCACCGTCAGGCATTTGTGTTTACGACGGACCGCGCCCTTCCGAGGCGCAGTTCTATAAAGTGCCAGATGCTATATGAATCGAGTAGCGCTTGGCCCCGCTTGGGCAGAAATTAGAGCGGCGCTGCGGCACCGCATACCAAAGCGTCCCATCGGTTGCGGGGACGCAAACACCTGTGGTGATTACGAAGGACAACCCTCAAATCACAGTTGCGACGAACCGCAACCACCTGGCCGTTTTGACGAAGCAAAACCCTACTGTGCAAGCCTGACCGGTTGCGCTCAGTTACAGGCGTGCGGTTGCCTAATGGCTTGGTTTGAGGCTCGGATAATCTCACCTGGCAGATGCATGATTGTCACATATGCTTACAGACTCCGAGGCGACTGGTTTCAAGAATGGGTTCAAAAACAATCTGCGCTTGCCAGCTAAGCTGTCGGAGCCGAAGTTTTTCGGCATGGTTTACCAACGACAGATCAGCTTTAGCACAAATGGACATCGTGACTTACACGATATAACTGCTGATGTAGCAAAGGTTGTTGCCGAATCGGGGATTAAAACCGGGGTGGCACATTTGTTTGCGCTTGGCAGTACGGCTGCAGTGGGCACGATCGAGTTCGAGCCGGGTCTGCGGCGCGATTTACCTGAACTACTGGACAAACTTATACCACCAAGCCGCAACTACGGCCACGAACAAACCTGGCATGACGGTAACGGCCATTCGCATCTGCAAGCGACTTTGCTCGGGCCGTGCCTGACGGTACCGGTTAGCAACGGGCAACTTGCACTCGGTACATGGCAACAAATCTTTCACATCGAGTGCGATATAAAACCGCGTCGGCGCACTGTTATCGTGACTGTATCAGGCGATTGAATCTTAGGGCCGTGTACGCCCGCAAATATTTGATTCGCTTTTTATCGCACACCGCGTTATAAAACGCCTGCGCACCTCGGCTGGGGATTGGTTTGGCAGGTGCGTCCGTAGCTCAATTGGATAGAGCTTCTGACTTCGGATCAGAAGGTTGCAGGTTCGAGTCCTGCCGGACGCGCCAGGCCCCGAAGCCTCAAACGCTGCACGGATGCACCTACTGCGGAAAAGCTGCTTGACTTGCCCAGATAACCCGCATCAGATAGGAAGCGGTATGAAAACACCTCCAATGCGCTTACGTGAAACAGCTCTGACGTTGGCCATTATGGTGACGTTCTCCGGCACGCGCGCCCTTGGGGCTGTGGGGCTTACGGTGTCACCGTCGGCAATCAGTAACACGTACTCTGGCATGATTACGGTGCAGATCACCGGGCTTGCAAATGGCGAGACGGTGACGCTGCAGAAGTACCTGGACATGAATGGCGATGGCAGGTTGGACAGCGCCGATTGGCTGATGCAAAACCTGAGTTTGACCGATGGTTTTGTGCCACGGATCGGTGGCGCAACCAATTACGGTATGCCCTATGACATCACGGGCACAAATGGCGCTATTACGGCGCTGCTGAATTATTGCCGACCGATGGATAATAATGATCGCTTCGTTGGGCGGTATTTCTTCCGTGTGTCCGGGCCGTCTGGCACAGCGACAAACTCACTGCTGATAACGAATTTCCCTTATCCACAACTCGTTCGGGGCACAGTCCGTGCCTCAGGCACAAATGTGCCATCGGCAGTTGTAGTGTTCTTGGACGAAAACGGTGTGCTTTTTGCCGGCACAGTCGCAAGCACCAATGGCAACTACACAAATCGATTAGCGCCTGGGACGTATCAGGTGCTTGCATTCAGACCTGGGTACGTGAGCGAGTTTACCAATGCTGTGCCTGTGACACTGACCAACGGCGCTACCATTGTGACGAATTTGACATTGGTACCTGCCACGCGCTTGATCAGTGGTCGGTTGGTTGACGCAGCCAACACGAACATTGGCTTACCTGGTGTGTTCATCGTTGCCGGAAGTATAAATGAGCAGCAAGCTGTCATTGCGGCCACTGATTCAAATGGTTATTCTACAATGCCGGTCGGCCCGAACTATTGGGTTATTCAGCCTTCAGCCGCTGCGCTCGCAACCATGGGGTATGTCGGGCTGGACGAAGAGAGCCTGCCCATAATTGACACCACATCGGGCAACTTTACGAATGGGTTGCTGACCGTGCCAAAGGCAGATGCACTTGTGTACGGCTCGATTCGGACTACGACAGGTGTACCACTTGCGGGGATCAGATTTGCGGGAGACGACGAGAATGACCAATACGAGACTGACGCAACCAGTGATACAAACGGCGTATATGCAGCACCGATGCTCGGTGGCAGATGTTGGTGGTTCGGTGTTGATTCGTACGATGTAAATCCAATCCTGACGAACTATGTCGTCACAGCCGGCACGAACATATGCTTAGGGCCGAACCAGGCTGTTAAAGTTGATTTTCTAGCTGCACCGCGTACGGGCACAATCAGCGGCTGGGTCAAAGACCAGACAAATGCACCGGTTGCATATGTGGGTGTGTACGCTTGGGCTGTGATCGGGACCAACGAATTTAGCTTGTACGGCGAGACAGATGAAGAGGGGTATTTCTGGTTCCCTGCAGCCGACGGGACATGGCACGTTGGCGTGAGTTGCTTGGACCTACAGGAGCGCGGCTACGAATGCGTCAGTGAACAAACCGTGGATGTACCCCCAGCAAATGCAGTTGTTAACTTTACAGTTTCACCCGTTGGCCCGCTGCAGATCACAACTACGAATCTGCCCAGTGGCCAGGTCGGCGTTTATTACTCCGCCCGGCTCGAGGCTACGGGTGGACAACAACCGTACAATTGGTCACTCGCACCCGGCTCGGCGCCATTACCGTCGGGCTTAAGCCTGTGGCAAGACGGTTACATCTCCGGCACACCAAGCGCGAGCGGCACGTTCAATTTCACTGTGCGTGTAACGGATCAACAGAGTAGGCAGGCAGAACGCGGCCTGGCAATTACGATCGCTCCAGCCGTCCCGCCACAGATCATAACTACGAGCTTACCGACTGGCCAGGTTGGTGTTGCATACAGCACATGGTTAAGTGCGACCGGCGGACAACCACCGTACACGTGGTCGCTTGCGCCCGGGTCTGGTCCGTTACCACCCGGCTTAACCCTCTATAGCAGCGGTAACATCGCAGGCACACCAAGCTCGAGCGGCACGTTTAATTTCACTGTGCGTGTTACTGACCAGTGGAGCAGTTACGCAGAACGCGCCTTGTCAATCACGGTTGTGCCGGCACCGCAACCGCTTCAAATCCTGACCACATCGTTACCGGGTGGTGTGGTCGGACAATCTTACAGTGCACAATTACTGGCAACAAATGGTGCACCGCCGTATCTGTGGGGCTTGTCGTCAGGCACGTTACCGCCGGGATTGAGCCTGTACACCGACGGCAGAATTGTCGGCACACCGCTTACAAATGGCACGTTCAACTTTACCGTTGGCGTAGTTGATTCAGCATTCAGTAGTGCATGGACGGGTCTTTCAATCACAGTTGCCCTCCCACCACTTCAAGTGCCGGTGCTGAGCGCGCCGGAACGTACGCCAGAAGGTTACCTGCAGCTCAGATTTAATACTGTTGCAGGGGCAACTTACACGTTGCTGGCTTCGACAAACCTGGTCAACTGGGTACCTGTTATCACGTTTACTGGCTCAGGCGGGCCTGTGACAATCAATGACCCGACCACGTCTGGCCCGGTCAGGTTCTATCGTATCCGCGCGCAACGGTAGCTTTTGCCTTTGGGCAATCTGATCGAGGTTGCCGCTGGCAGGCTCAGGTGCAACTGATCTCGGGCTCCGGGAAACTCTTCCGAGTAACGAGCCTGTTCGGGGTGGGCAGGCAGTTTTGGCATACCGTGCTTTAAATCGGTCATGCCCGACGTAGGCAGCGCGGCAATGCTACGGTCAGCTCAGCGCAAACCTGAGCCGGGATTGACGGTGTTAGGCCGGGATGTTTCACAACCTTGCAGTGCAGGCGCGACGAAGCCATTGCGGCACAGTCAGGATTACGGAAAAACCTGCTGTGTTCACAACTTCAAAGTGGGCAAGTCGTCTGGAGCGGCCCGGCACGACACGACATAGCAGACTTGGAAGTCTGCGCTATGTTTTTATGCCACGTCCACGCAGTGGCAGGACGCGAAACTTCAGACACACAAGCCTGCGCTACGTAAAACATATGAGTTATCCAAGGTTAGACGGTGTTGCATCCTCAAAGCCCGATCCTTGGTAAGGCAAGCAGTCCTCAACCCGACGCAATCCAGAATCAACAGCATGTTTCCCACACAAACAGACCAACAGCTCGTAGCCGCGCGCTCGTAAGAGCGTGGAAAACAAGATTCAAACGCAGAAGCACGGTTTGCATGACCGACCCAGCGCGCAGTGGACTGCGCGCCCTACCTTACTCTCTACGCCTTTGGGCAGGTTTGGCGCGCGGCCATTTTGTCCGCAGGTCTTCTGCAACCGGGACAGTCGCGCGCCGGGTTAGATTGGCGCGCGGCCATCTTGGCCGCAGTGCCCTCAAGGTGGATGGAGAGCGTGTTAAGGGCTTTTTTCGACCAGGACGGTACCGCGCCGTAGCCGCGCCCGTAAGGGCGCGGATGGCAGGATTCTAGCCGAGAAGCTGGGTCTGCATAAACAACCCCGGCGCGCAGTGGACTGCGCGCCCTACCTTACTCTCTACGCCTCAGCGTCTCAGCCGTTAAACGTAGCCGCGCTCGTGAGAGCGCGGAAAACAAGATTCAAACCGAAAAATCAGGCCAGCACGACCAGCTCCGGTGCGCAGTGGACTGCGCGCCCTACCTTACTCTCTACGCCTCTGGTGTGAAGGATTGGAGTAGAAGTTTTTGGAGCGCGGTGCTCCAGCACCGCTTTCGGTTCGATTGGAGGGATGACTTCCACGTCGGCCAGAGTTTGGTGCAGGCCGGACCGCGCTGGGCAGTTGGCTTGGACGACGCGTCGCCTTCCAACGCGCTTTTTTACTGCGCCGTCCGGACTGCTTTTTTGCGGCGCTAATCTTGCAGCCACCAGACTGCACCATCCACATTTGCGCTGCGGGTTTTGCTTCGTCAAAACCCGATCGCTGGTAGGGCGGGC
>Ga0315298_1011955_pt1 | contig 10074 bp, 8 predicted proteins | sample WHS_1_MG_FD_203077 | JGI IMG/M metagenome (GOLD analysis project Ga0315298, IMG submission 203077) | Extremophilic microbial mat communities from Washburn Hot Springs, YNP, Wyoming, USA - WHS_1_MG | ecosystem: Environmental > Aquatic > Thermal springs > Hot (42-90C) | place: USA: Wyoming...
GCCAAAGCGGCCCAAGAGTCCAGAACAGCACGCCGAAGTTCAAATCGGTTACGGCCATCTCTTCCCGCAACTCCTGTTCTTACACCAACTTCCGGAAAGATGCCGGAAGTTCAACCGGACACTACTGGTTAGGGGCCAGTGGTCAGTGGTTTGTGGTCGGTGGTCCGTGGTCCGTAGTCCGTTGGCAGGCAATGGCCGGCAGGCGGTGGTTCTTAGCCAGCCGTGGTCCGTCGGAAGTGTGTACCTTCGACGGGCCGTGTACGACCACGGATCCTTTCGGACGATGATCTGCGGTCGGGTGCTATGCAGGAGATGAACGCAGGAAAATGGCTGGTGGTGACGGGGGTGGTCCTGGTCGTGACGGGGCTGGCGGTCATGGTTGGTGGAAAGATCGGCCTGGGCCGGCTGCCGGGCGACATCCGCTACAAGTCCGATAACGTGACAGTCTATGTCCCGATTGCAACCTCGATCCTCCTGTCGATCGTGCTGACGCTGATCCTCTGGATCATCAGCCGTATCTCTAAGTAAGGCTTGGGGATACCCGCCCTGCTTACACGCGCCTTACAGTCCGCCTCGCACTGCGGTACACTATCCGCGTGACTCGAAGAACCCGAAACCTGATGTGCGTGTGGCTGATCCTGGCGGGGCTGGGCAACTACCTGGCCTACGGGATTAGTTACGCCTTCCTGCAAGGCGACGCCAAGAACGGCTACATCGAGGTCAAGACGCTGCCGAGCGGCAAGCAGCAGCTCGTTTACTATGTCGGCGGCCACTTCATCAGGCACGGGGCCCAGGGCAAGTTCAACGAAGTCACTCGCCGGGAGTGGATCTATTCCTACATTCACTCGGTGAGCCTGTGGGCCACGCACACCATCGTCCTGCTGTCGATGCTGACCCTGGCGCGGCCGCACATCATCGCCACCATGCGAGACAGCCAGGTGAGCGGGCCGACGCTCATCACGATCATCGCCACCCTGATCGTCGTGATGTCCGGCGCCGCGACGACGTGGTTCCTTCTCGAGTTCCTGAGCGAGCTGCACAAACAGTGATGGACAACGGGATCCGCACAGACGCAGCTTCTGTCCTTGGCCCGAAGGGTCCCATCGCCAAGCGTCTGAGCGGTTACGAAGCCCGGCCGGAGCAGCTGGCCATGGCCAGGGCCGTCCAGAAGGCCTTCGACCAGGGCCATCACCTGCTGGTCGAGGCCGGGACCGGCGTGGGCAAGTCGTTCGCGTATCTGGTGCCCGCGATTCTGCACGCGACGCCCGGCCGGCGGGTCGTCATCAGCACCCACACCATCGCCCTTCAGGAGCAGCTGCTGGAGAAGGACGTGCCCTTCCTGACCTCCGTGCTGCCGCATGAGGTCAAGGCCGTCCTGGTCAAGGGCCGGTCCAACTACCTGTGTCTGCGGCGCCTGGCCCGCGCGATGGCCAGGGCCGACACCCTTCTTGACACACAGAAGGAGCAGCGGGCGCTGCGCCGGCTCGCGGAGTGGGCCCGCACCAGCCGGGACGGGTCGCTGTCCGACCTGCCGATGGTGCCGGCGGCGGCGGTCTGGAACGCCGTCTGCTCCGAGGCGGGCAACTGCTCGGCGGCCAAGTGTCCCTCGTCGGGCGACTGCTTCTACTACAAGGCCCGCCGCGGCATGTACCTGGCCAACATCCTCATCGTCAACCACGCCCTCTTCATGGCTGACCTGGTCCTGCGGACGAACAAGGTCGAGATGCTCCCGGACTACGACTTGGCGGTCATCGACGAGGCCCATACGCTGGAGAACGTGGCCACCGACCACCTTGGCATCACGACGAGTTACAGCCAGGTCCGGTTCCTGCTGACCGGGCTGTTCAACGACCGAACGGGCCGGGGCCTTCTGGCGGGGCTCGAGGCCGGCGAGGTCGTCGACGTCGTTCACGACGCCTACAGGCAGGCCAAGCGGCTCTTCGACGGCCTGCGGCAATGGCTGTCCTCGCGCGGCCGGGGCAGCGGCCGGATCGACAGGCCGAAGATCGTCGAGAACGCCCTCTCGCCGGTGTTGCTGAAACTGGGCGCGGAGCTGCGTTCGCTCACCCAGCGAGTCCCCAATCCGGATGACAAGCTCGAGCTGCTGTCGTACGCCGCCCGCGCCGAAACGATCGCCGACCAGATGGACAGCCTGCTCGAGCAGCGGCAGGAAAACTCCGTTTACTGGCTTGAGGTGGAAACGGACAGGCCCGACCGCATGGGGGTCTGTTGCGCCCCGCTGGAGGTAGGACCGCAGCTGAGCAAGATGCTGTTCGGGGCCGTCAGCTCGGTGGTGCTGACGAGTGCCACGCTGGCCATCGGCAGACAGAAGGATTTCAGCTACATCCAGGGCCGCTTGGGCATTGAGACCGCCGAAACGCTGGCGCTGGGCTCGCCGTTCGACTATGCCAAACAGGTCACACTGCACATCGAGGCCGGCCTGCCCGACCCGAATTCGCCCGAGTTCACGATCCCCGCGTTGGAGGCCATCCGCAAGTACATCCTGATGACGCACGGCAAGGCCTTCGTGCTGTTCACGAGCTATTCGATGATGCGGGCCTTCGCCGACGAGCTGCGGGACTTCTTCGAGGCCAACAATATTCTTCTGCTTGTCCAGGGTGAGGACCTGCCCCGCACCCAACTGCTGGCCAGGTTCCGCGAGGACGTCGACAGCGTGCTGTTCGGCACCGACTCGTTCTGGCAGGGCGTCGACGTCGTGGGCAAGGCCTTATCCAACGTCATCATCGTCAAGCTCCCCTTCGCCGTCCCCGACCGCCCCATCGTCGAGGCCCGCATCGAGAGGATCCGCCAAGCCGGCGGCAACCCCTTCATGGACTACCAGCTGCCGGAAGCCGTGCTGAAGCTCAAGCAGGGCTTCGGCCGGCTCATCCGTTCCAAGACGGACACCGGCATCGTCGCGATCCTCGATTCACGGGTCGCAACAAAGCATTACGGCCGAATCTTCATCGAATCGCTGCCTGACTGCCGGGTGGCAGTCCACGAAGATCGGCCGGATTCGACACCGTGACTGGAGTTCAAAGTACCGGCTTCAGCCGGGCCTTTCCCGGGAACGGTATCATTATCCGCGGCCCCGGAGAGTCTCCCATGGCCGTCAAGCGGATGCTCTATGTGACGCACAACCACGACGCCAGTCGACTGCACTACGATTTTCGGCTGGAACTCGATGGCGTCCTGAAGAGCTGGGCCGTGCCCAAGGGCCCATGCCCGGACCCATCGCAGAAGCGGCTGGCCGTGCACGTGGAAGATCACCCGCTCGAGTACGCCACGTTCGAGGGCGTCGTGCCGGAGGGAGAGTATGGCGCCGGCGCCGTCATGATCTGGGACCGTGGTTGGTGGGAGCCGATCGGCGATCCGGCCGAATCCTGTGCCGCCGGCATGACGCGTTTCCGCCTGCAAGCTGCGAACGTGCTTGAAGGTCTCGGGCACGCCCGCAAACGCCGCGGGCGTGGTACCCATCAGATCGTAAAGGCTGAAAGACAAGAGCGGCGTGACGCCTGCGTCAGTCTGACCGGGCGAGCTGCCGCGTGTACGGGCCGGTCTGTCTGACTTGCGGCGGGACCATCGCCCGGAAACGGCTCAAGTCGGCGGCAAGGGTCGACCGGGCGGCCGGATCGACCGCGAAGAAGCCGATGCGGGTGTCGCCGAACACCACGTTGCGGGGCAGGTGCCACTCGCCCACCTCGATCCACTCCTTCGGGATTCGCGGTGCGACCTCCGCCCACATCACCTGAAGGATGGCGATCCGAGCCCCGTGCCCGGCCGCCCAGTCGCGGACGTCCTGAGCGGTGTAGCCGCCGGGCCGCCTGCGAAACGCGACCGGCTCGCGACTGGCCAGGCCGAACATGTCCAGCATCCGCGCGTCGGTGTACCAGGCCACCGCACCGATATCATTCACAACGATGACGGAGTCGTTGTAGTGGTCGCGCACGAACTGCGCGACGAGTACGTGCTCCAGGTACCGGTCGTTCATCGCCTCCGGCGTCTGCTTGAGAGCGGAGGCGGCCCGGCCGAGCACCACCAACGTCCCGAGGCAGACCACCACCGAGACCACCTTGTGCCGGCGGGCCAGGTCCCAGCCCAGTTCGACCCGCCTGTTGGCCAGGTCCTCGATGGCCGACAGGCTGACGACCAGGATGAACATCGCCACCAGGTACGCCTCGTAGCGGTAGAACCACCCGACCTTGGCGAACTGGATGTGCAGAAGCGCCGTGGCGGCAAAGAGGAGGATCATCACCGAGTGCAGCCGCCAGGTCCCCTTCCCGCGGTTCAGCCGGAACAGGTAGACGACCGCGCCCAGCCCGGCCGCGCAAAGTACCCGCGGGATCTTAAGGGTCGTATCCTCGGGGCCGGACAGCAGGAACCGCGCCGCGCCCGCGACGGAGAGCAGGTCCGACGTCTGGCCCTTCAGGATGATCGAGTTCGGGAAGAAGTACCAGCCGTGGCCGACAGAGATCAGCCCGTAGATCGCGATGGGCAGTGCGGCCAGCGATCCGACGAGCACCGCCTGAACGAGTCTCCTGCGCATGGCCATCAGCAGGCAGACCGTAGCGACCAGGAACATCCCTTCGTAGCGGATCATCGTTACCAGCGGCGCCAGCAGCAGTACCAGCCGTCCGGCCCAGTCGTCCTTGGGCTGCGCAGCTGGTTGGGTGTCCCGGGTCAGCATGACGGCGGCCGCATACAGGAACGCCACCGAGATCAGGACGTGCAGAGTGTGCTCCATCCCGGCAAAGACCAGCGGCGCGAGCGGCGTGATGAATAGAACCACCAGGAGAATGGCACCGACGGCAACGGGCCTGTCCGGTATACGCCTCCGCAGAATCCAGTAGAACAGCCCGATCACACCCGCCGCCGCCATGCAGTTCAGCACCAGTGGCGCAATCTCTGACGGCCCGAACAGGCCATATGCACCGGCCAGCAACAGCGTCCACAGAAGCGACGACGAGGAGGACGAGAACTCGTGCCGCGTGACGCCCCAGACCCCGTGCTCGACCAGACTGCGGGCCATCGCCATGTGAATGTAGGCGTCGTCGAGGGCATAAACGAGTTGCCCGCCGTTCTGGCTGAGCGATACCCCGCAGAGCGCCGCCACGACAGCCAGCAACACGGCCAGCACTGCGATCAGCGGCCAGTGTCGAGCCAGGATAATCATGCGGCGGAATCTCCTCTATCCATATTGCATCGGCCAGGATCGGTCTGAGGTTTCCCGCAGGCGAGGGTCCGTATAACGTGCCGGGGCGGTCGGCAGAGGCTGGCGTGTCGCCGTGCGCCTGTGGTAGAGTCTGTGCGTTGGGGCTCCGGCCCACAGGAGGCTCAGCCTGTGCGGGGACAATCTCGCAGTTTGTGTGCTACGGTCCTGCTGCTTGTGCTTGGAGCGGCTGAGGCGGTACAGGCCCTGCCGACACGCGTCCACGCCATCATCGCCTATGAGGCCGCGCGCTCGCCGGGCGTGCCGGCCGAGATTGGCAGTCCGGCGGTCGTCGGCTCGCCGGACAACCCGATCGGCGAGGACCGCGACGACAATGTCTGCGAGGGTGCGTTCGATGAGGACTACGACCGCACCCCGCGAACGATCTTCGACCTCTTGGACCTGACGAACCGGAACCTGATCTGGGGGCAGGGGTCGCATTTCTGGAACCCGGCCGGCGGACCCCTGGGCGGCTACCTGCTGGTCACGAATCCGCCGCCGCCCCAGAATGCCTGGCAGCGCGGGGCGATGCTGTACGACCAGGCCGTGGCCCTGTATCCGACGGATCGCGCGGGCGCTTACTACCGGCTCGGGCGCGTTGTGCATATGCTGACGGACATGGCGACGCCCGCGCACACGCACCTCGATGCGCACGTGTCCGATGCGCTGGCCGGCCTTCTGGACACGCAGACCCTTTCGGCCGACTGCTTCGAGCGGTACCTGGCCTGGCACTACGTCACCCGGCCGGACATGCCGAGCGATCCCGACCCGGCCGGCCGGCTGCGGTTCGAACACGATTTCGTGTCGGCGCCCATTCCACCGGCCACGCCCGCGTATCTCAGCGACGGCGGGCACCCCGAACTGGGCGACGCCTACAAACTCTTTTACTCGCTGGCTCGCCGGTCCGCCCGCTGGGACAGCAACAACGTCAGCGGCACGGGACCGGCGGGCGTCGGCGGCGGCTCGCTGCGCTGGACCCTCAAGATCGACGTCGCGTTCGGCGACCCGGCCAGCATCGAGGTCTGGCATGTGGACACCGCCGGCCGGCGGACACGCATCGAACCGATCGCCACCGTGGGCCAGGCGCGAATCCTGCTGCCGGATCGCTCGTTCGCGGCGGCCGACCGGATCGAGGTGGTTCATGACGGAACGCAGACCGTGCTGCGCGCCAGTCTGGTCGAGCGGTTCAGCCAGATCGCCGACGCGGACTGCCGGCGGATGGCCGAGGACCTGATGCCGAAAGCCATCGCGCATACGGCGGCGCTGTATCGGCTGTTCTGGCGGGACACGCATCCGAACGATACCATACCTAATTCCGTGCAGATACCCGGCGACGTGGATGAGGACGGCTTCGTCAACATTCTGGATCTCTTTGCCGTAGTAAACGGGTTCGGCCTGGGACCCGGCGATGCCGGCTTCGACGCCCGCGCAGACCTGGACGCCAGCGGCCTGGTCGACATGGGCGATCTGCTCATCGTCGTCGACCACTTCGGCCAGGCACGATAGCGACCCCTGACCGCAGGAAAGGGAGGAAGAATCATGATCAAGGTGACGAACCGCTTTGACGGTGCCAATCCGCAGCAGGCGGACAGAGTCGAGCAGCTCAGCGATACATCCTTCCGCATCCGACCATACAGCGAGGACGGCGACGGCAACTACAAGTTCAACCTGCTGGTCGGCGTGCGCAATACGGCCGACAAGGCGGTCGACGTTGAATTCCTGATCGACTGGGAAGACCCCGTCTATATGTCCTGCCGCGACTACGTGCTTCTGGGTCGGACCGACCGATGGCGGTACTTCCCGGCCGCCCTGGAGGGCACGGTCGCACGGGCGAGCGTCGTCGTGCCGCCGGGCAGTCACCAGTTGGCGCTGCTGCCCACATATGGCCTCGCCCGGCTGAATGCATGGCAGCGCCGGGCGCAGGCCGGCGGGGCGCTGCGGATGCGACCGCTCGGACAGACGCCGGGTGGCCGGACGATCCTGGCGTTCGAACTGGGGGACACGGCCGCCGCGCCGGCCGATCGAATCGCGATCCTCGGCGGATGCCACCCCTACGAGACGGCCGGCTCGTTTGCCGCGGAGGGCGCGTTGCGGGCGGTCCTGGGCGCCCGCGGAGACTCGGCGATGCGTCGCTGGCACGTGTCGGCCGTACTGGTGGGCAATCCGGACGGCGTGGCCCAGGGCTTGTGCAAGCGGACGGGAGTTGGCGGGGCCAACCTCGAGCAGGAGGGAGGCGTCGCGGAGGACTCGACAGCGGCGATCCTCCGCCGCTGGCTCGATTCGGTGCGTCCCTCGGTGCTGCTGGACCTGCACGGCTGGATGCACCGCTACCAGGACGGGTTCACGTACACGCACGAGGATCTGACGGCCCAGATCAAGGAGCGCCTGCTCGGCAACGCCGATATCGACCGCGGGTGGCGAGGGCGGATCGTGGGCGACCGGGCGCCGGGCTCGTTGTGGACATGGTGCATGAAGCGGCACGGCACGCGGTCGCTGGTGATGAGCTTCGGCTGGTACGGCCGGACGGTGCCGCACGTGCGGCGGATGGGCGCCGCGGTGGTGTCGGCGCTGGCGCGATGCCATGACAGTCTGACAATATGACGATGTGACCGTCTGACAACCTGACGACGGGGGCGGGGGGGCAGCTGTTCACCGTTGAGTGTTAGTAATTAATTGTAACAACAAGGGCCACTGCAACTGGACCCGCTGGCTGGTCGCGTGCTTTCATACTGACCGCAGCGAAGCATTTGGCGATTTGGAGATCGACATCGCTGGGCGTCCTCTGCGACTCCGCGGTACGCTGGCTTGCCTTGCGCATCGCGGGGCGGGTGGGTATACTCCGCTCGACGTGAGCATCGAACTGCCCGCCAATCTGCCGCGGACCGGCCGGCCGAGGTGCCCGCACTTCGGCACCTGCGGCGGTTGCGCGCTCCAGGACATCGAGTACGCCGACCAGGTGCAGGCCAAGGCGACGGCCCTGCGCAACCTGCTCGGCGTGGACGTGCCCGTGGAGCCAAGCCCCCTGCCCTACAACTACCGTTACAAGATGGAGTACGTGGCCGCGTTCGGCAAACTCGGATTCAGGCGCAGCGGCGACTACAGGCAGGTGGTCGACCTGCGGGAGTGCCACCTCGTTACGCCGCGGGTCAGTGAGCTGCTGGAAGATTTGCACGGGTGGATGGACGAGTTCGGTGTCGAGGGATACGACTACCTGCGGCACCGAGGCGACCTGCGGTACGTGGTCACACGGGAGGCGTTCAGCGCCAACGACCCCCAACACCGCCAAGACGCCACGGACGCCGAGGAGGCCATGAACGACAACGACAGCGGCAACCCCGCAGCGGGCCAGGGGGCGCTCACCCGGCAACCGAACGAAGCATGCCCGTCGCCCCTCGACTCGATGCGGTCGCTCGGGGCTCCTGGCATGGCACCCGGCAACAGCCAGCTCATGGTGACGCTGGTGACGGCCGGCGAGCAGACGCGAGTTGGGCCGCTGCTGGAGCGATTGGCACAGAAGGCCGAATCGGTCGTCTGGGCCGTCAACCCCGACATTACCGACGTGGCCTGGGGGCGGGTGCAGCGGATCATCGGCTTGCCGCACATTCGGCAGAAGGTCGGGCCGTTCGAGTTCGTGCTGGGTCCCCAGTCCTTCTTCCAGAATAACTTGCTGCTGGTCGAGGCAATGTTCGACGAGATCGCCAGCCACGTGTCCGGGCGCGTTCTGGACCTGTTCTGCGGCGTCGGTTCGATCGGGATCTACTGTTCGCAGAAGGCCGCTGAGGTCATGGGAGTCGACAGCGTACCCGAAAGCATCGATCTGGCCCGTCGCAACGCCGAGCGGAACGGCCTGACCAGTGGAGTGTCCCGCTTGGGCGCCGCGGGCAGCTTGTCTGCCCGTGCACGGACGGGCAGGCCCCTCGACGGCGCTCGCGATCCGCGACCGCCCGTGGCGCCCGACACCGAGCGTACCGGCACAGGCCCGAGGTTCCGGTTCGTCGCGCAGGACGCCGACGACTTCCTTCGGTCCTACGCGGGGCCGGTACCCGACACGGTCATCGTCGATCCGCCGCGGCGCGGGCTGTCGCCCAGACTGATCCGCAAGTTGCTCCGGCTGGGGCCCGGCCGGATCGTATACGTCTCGTGCAACCCGCGGGCGTTCGCCGCGGACCTGCCGCGAATGCCGAATTACCGCCTGGCGAGCGTCAGAGCCTTCGACATGTTCCCGCAGACCCCTCACGTCGAGCTGGTGGCGCTGCTGGAACGCGTGGCGTACCCGCCGCTGAGAGGCCTCGACCCGATGGAGCGAGTGAAACGGCCGTTGCCGCGCCGGACTGAATGTGCTATATGTTTCGATCGGAAACGCGGGCGGGCGCTGCGTGAGGCGTCAGGACCCGCCCCGCATGGGGGGCAGGGAAAGCAGGCGCAAGAGGCGGTCGGTGAATCGAGGAACGATTCGCACGGCAGCAGCAGGAGATGATCGGTGAGTACCGGCTTGGATATTTTGAAGTACGACGACAACGGCCTGATCCCCGCGGTCATACAGGACGCCCAGACCGGCGAGGTCCTCATGGTCGCCTACATGAACCAGACGGCGCTGGCCATGACCATCCGGACCGGCAAGACCCACTTCTGGTCGCGCAGCCGGGGCAAGTACTGGATGAAGGGCGAGTCCTCCGGGCACGTGCAGGAGGTCCAGGGCGTCTACACCGATTGCGACGCCGATACGGTCCTGGTCAAGGTCAAACAGCACGGCGTGGCGTGCCACGAGGGCTACCGATCGTGCTTCTTCCGCCAGCTGGACGCCAGTGGCGACTGGAAGGTCATCGCCAAGCAGGAAGTCGACCCCGAGAAGGTCTACGGCAAGA
>Ga0315298_1011959_pt1 | contig 10072 bp, 10 predicted proteins | sample WHS_1_MG_FD_203077 | JGI IMG/M metagenome (GOLD analysis project Ga0315298, IMG submission 203077) | Extremophilic microbial mat communities from Washburn Hot Springs, YNP, Wyoming, USA - WHS_1_MG | ecosystem: Environmental > Aquatic > Thermal springs > Hot (42-90C) | place: USA: Wyoming...
AACACTGAAGGTAAGGAGGTATTCTAAAGAAAAGGAAAGTTGGTAGCGAGAATATAAACTAAACAGAGATGTGAACACCGTGCCGTTGGGGTCGAAAGAGTCCCATGACCCATCTACAGTAAGTAGGTGGTTGAGGGCTAAGTCCCTAAACTGGATCATGATTGATCATAATATGAGTGAAATGAGAGTGTAGGGACAAACGGCACGGAGGACTATTACCTGATTTTCAGCCTAAGACGAAGTTGCAGAGCATTAATTCTTAGAAAATTTTTATTTATAATCTTATTATACTTAAGTAATAAAAATAATTATTTGTTTTGTTCCAAATCATTTGACAGTTCCTCAAGGAATAATTTTAATGAGTTTCCCAAAAGTCTTGTATATTCTCCGTAATGATATTTTTCTATATCATTGACGAATTGCGGTACCCATTTAAATATATGCTCCACTAGAAATTTTTTACCTTCGTCTTCCTTACCTAGATAGAATACGTAAGCTAGGAATTCCATTTCAGTGGATATGTGATCTGGTAATTCTTTCATGGGCTGAATACCGTATTTTGAGTAAATGTCGTACAATTCAGCCACAACCTTACCATATATTGTTCTTTCTCTATACCAAGACTCATATGGAGGACATTTTAAGTGTTTGTAATCATTGATAAAGCATCTAGTGAATTCTGTAGCAAGCTGATCTTTATTTCCTGAGTCTATAATTTCAGAAATTTTCTTTACATCATCATAATATCTTCTATTTTTTACCTTATCCAATAGTTCCTTTACTTTTTCGTTGTATTTAACTCCCATAAAAAGATAGGAAAACAGTTTAAACTCCTCCCAAATCATTTGGACCCCTCCTAGGCCTAAACCTCGCTTCCTTGCCGAAGAATTTTTCGTATGAATACTCTGCCCTATGAGTCGGACATCTTTCGAGCCATTCATCTTCGCATTCTAATCCTTTCTCTTTCATGACCTTCTTAACTAAATTAAGACTCTTTCTAGATCCTACAATTGCACCGCAAACTCTGCACCTTACTATCTCATCTTTCATCAAAGTCTTAATCTCATGCTTAACTTCTTTTGCAGTAAAGACTTTTATTGCTTTACTCCCAGAAGAGCAACCGTTATCTCCTTCAGGACAGACGTTAATACAAATTTTACAACCAATACATTTATCAGGGTTAAATAACAGCTTTTCTGAATCATTAGAATAATCTATTGTTAGCGCGTTTGTCGGGCACCACTTCGCACAACTCTCGCACATTGTACAAATTCTCTCGTTAACTTGAACCTCATAGGAAACGTCTGGCAGATTGTTATTCTTAATAATATTTTGCCTGCCTTCTGCCTTATTTATAAGTAAATAGAACGGCTCAACTTTTATATCGTTTTTCACCTCTTTAAATTGTATATTATATCCTGGCATAGTTAAAGAAAATCCTCCCACGGAGTTGTTTAAATCCTCAACCGTACTCTTGAGCTCGTCCAAGTTCTTAGAGAGCTCACATCCCGGACAGTAAAGTTCGACCTTGCCCGAGGATCTAAGCATCGCTAAATCTACTGCAGATAACATTCCAATGCAGGGCAGCTTTATGGAGTTCCCGGTGTCCTTATAGCAAGAAATCCTCTTGTCCCCCTTGATCTTGCTGAGCTCGAATATCGCCTGCTGCGAAAACGACGGAAACTGAAGCGCGCTCATCGGGCAGCTTGCTACGCAAAGACCACAAGCTACACACTTACTATAATCTATAGTGACGCCATTCCTCTTATCAACCTTTATGGCGTTATAAGGACAGGAGTCTTGACACAGCGTGCAAGCCCTATATAATTTACACATATCCGAAATCCAAACGGGCTTATCTATCCTATCCTTAGCGATCTTCAACTCTCCCTTAATTAGTTCCCTTCTGCTTACCGGCAGCCCCTTCTCCTCCACTAATGCCAGATCGGCAACCCACCCGTTTTCCAAGATTTTCCTGTTTTCCTCAACGCTGTTCTCTCCCCAAGAAGCGTCGACTACTCTCATCAGCAGGGGATTTATACCTGCTCTCAGTGCAGCCTCTTTATACAATTTGATGTGCTCTTCGTCGTATTTACCTACGATTACAACCGCTTTCATCCCCTTAAGTTTGGAGGCTATCTCTTCGGGATCACAAGAGTGGAATCCGGATGTTACGTTATGAGGACAAGAGTGATGAAAAACGTCTACCTTAATTTTTATTAAAGGTGTAGATAAAAAATTATTTTCCATTTTTATCACTTAAATATCCATAAATGCTTCGGCCTTTCTTCCTCTTCTAGAGGTAATAGCAGCACTCCCAACGTGTAGACGCCGAGTAGGAATAACGTAGAGCCTGCGAACCATACTAGGTCGTACGAGCTTACCGCGAAAGGCAATTGCGTGTATTGAGCTACTCCGTTAAAGTCACTTCTTAATTCGTAAACCCATGTAGAGCCTGGCGGAGATACAGGAGATACTGAATAATACCAGCTTATAGCTTGAGGAATTACATCCGCCAAAGTTACTATTACAAACCATCCCAGCAGTACGAATATTGAGGACGCGAATAGCAGGCCTTTACTTTCCTTTTTGTACGCTACAGAATACAGTACTATAGGAATTATTATGCCTATCAGTACCAAGCCTATCCAGAAAGTCGAACTCCAACTTCCGTTAATTAACAATTTAGCCCAAGGTAATGTTTCCGGGTTTGTTGCAGTAAGCCATACCCACCATAATATTAAGAAGCCTATTGTTATTGTTGCTAAAAGCCCGTCTCTAGCTAAGACCTTAAATATTGTTTTATCTTCCTCCGGACCAACGCCTCCACTACCGCTTGTATAACTAGTCGGTCTTCTTAACCATGAATATAGTGGTGTTATGAACGATATCATCGCTATTCCCGAATAGAAAGATGCAACTACGAATAGGATTGGCATAAATGGCCCAAATTCGTATACCCACGTTGACAAATACCCGAACACCGCGCCTAAGTTCGCATCAAGTATAAGTTCAGCTATTATTGCATAACCTACTATTAACGCGTCAATGTCAACTATGAGTTTTAGCACACTGGGTATTTTTCCTTCTTCCTTAATTTTTTCTCCTATCAATGCAAGTATTTCAGCAATTATTCCTATCCCGACTAACACGTACAGAACGCCGTTCCATGCTATCCTTGAAGTGTCTCTAAAGCTCAGGTATATGTATAATGCCTCGGCAGGTTTATATGCGGATGCGAAAACCATTATCAATCCAGGTACAAGCACTGCTAGGGCTAACCACTCATTCCGGAGCTTTATCTTATCGAATGGATTTCTCTCTTTATGATTCTTATTAAACAATTCGTAGAGGGAATTATATGTACTAACTCCGGTTCCTATGACTCCGAAGAAGATATAGCCTATTACTAGTAAACCCCAAGGTATAGGTTCATTGTTAGGCTCAGTAAAACTTACCAACCCTTGAGCCCATCCTAAAGGATCATAGCTCATTCCATAGAACATTATACCTCCTCCAATTAAGATAAAGACTATAGTCCAGATCCATAGTTTTACGTTTTTTAAGTTCATGAGTTAACACCCCCTCGCGAATATCTTCCAGATTGCTTGTTAAAAACATAAAATACCTTAGGTTGAGTATTGAGTTGAGGATTCAGAACGACAGCCTGTCCGGTATTTACTAGAACTGAAACCTCACTATTGGGGTCATCAAGGCATCCGAAAACTCTAGCTCCGCCAACACAAGTCCTTACGCATGCAGGAGTATGAGTGCCATCTGGAGCTGTACCGTAACAGAACGTGCACTTATCTACGTGAGGGACTACGTGTATTAGATTGTCTCCATAGTATTCCTTGGCTTTTTGGATGTCGTCGTAAGTGTAAAAGTATCTAGCCCCGAACGGACAGGCTTCTACGCAATATAGACAACCCATGCATTTGTATTCATCTACAACGACTATACCGCCGTCAACTATCTGTGTAGCTCCAGTAGGGCATACGTAATAGCATGGAGGGTTTTCGCATTGCATACATAATCTTGGTACAAACATTCTTTGAGTGTTAGGAAACGTGCCCACTTCTAGGTCTTCTACATGGGTTCTCCATAGTTGCTCCCAGAAGGGTGTCTGATTTTCTATTGCACAAGCTGCCATACATGCCATACAGCCTAAGCATTGATCCACTCTAACTACGAATCCCCATTTCTTACATGATCCACTATTTCCGAATGCTGAATACGGATTTCCACTCATCTTTTATCACCCCCTCAAGTTGTATAGTTCCCAGGAGTTGTATAATTCCCAGGAATGTTCTCCCGGGAAGGAATAGTATCTTGAGTTTGAACTTGTGCTAATTGAGTATACTCACTTATCTCGTCTGGAGTAGCTTTCCTTACGAGTACTGTGAACTGCTGTATCATTCTATGACCAGTAAGCGGATCATAACTTTGAGGCCACATATGAGTCACCGCTCTGTTTCCGAAGTTCTTCAGAGACCTCGTGGAATAAGTTAAAGCAGGATTATTCTGTCCCCACGGTTCTGGTACTCCTATGGTGTCAGGCCTTATCCACTCAGTTAAATGCGCTCTCATTATTAGCTTCGCTCCGTTCAGTTTACTTATTATCGCTATCCAATCTCCTTCATTTATTCCCAGACTCTGAGCGGTCTTTTTGTTAATCCAAGCAAACTGATAAATGTTAGTATGATAACTGTTTGAAGTTATCGCCTCCAAGGTTGGCACATTAGTGGTGAAGGTGTAGGCTATTGGAGGTATTTTGAATTCTATGTAGAACATTTCTGGAGGAGTAGGTTTAAACGTAGGATCGTTGTATGGTGGTTGCGGTTGTACGAATTTACCAGGGGTAACGGCGTATCCTGCGTTCCAGTTAGGTGGGACATATGCAAGTATTGGGTCCCATGTAGGATCATAACCAAAGTTCTGAACGACATAATAGTATAGTATTGTCGAGTATATCTCTATTCTACCGGTTGGAAGCCCTGCTGGGATATTCCACGGAATTCTCTTGTTATTCTTGACATAATCTTCGAAAGTACTCACAGTTATTACACCTTCAGTTCTCAACTTGCTAAGAACGACGTCAGGAGTAGTATTGAGCTCTTGTGCAATTATTTGAGACTGTACATCGGCAAACGCCTTACCTACGAATTCTCCCCATCTTGGATAAGTGCCATACTTCTCAAGGTATTGAATGAATGGCGTCATTTCTTTTTGCATTGCTTGTACTAACTGATCTGCAGGTAATCCAAGCACGTTGGCCATCCAAGTTACATACTGCTCGAAGAATCCTAGCTTGTATGAGAGAAGGACGAACAAGTCTAATTCTGGAATAGTATATGGGTATACCCTAGGAATAGCCTGCCACCTTCTTCTGTATCCAGAATCTGGGGTTGCGCCCCTAGCAACTATAGGCTCTTCCCTTTCAATGTAAGTAGCATCTGGTAAAATTACGTCTGCATAAAGCGCAGTATCTGTCGGGAATACGTCTATCATAATTACAAACGTATTTTGTAAAATTTGTTTCCAACTGGATTCCTGCATATTCTTGGCCGGATTTACACAACATGTCATTATAACCTTAATATTATAAGGCTGTCCGTTCCATTTTACTTGACCTTGTGTTGCTTCGTAAACTCCAGTATCTGGAAATAGTGAAAACGCTGCTGCCGGTTTAAGACCTTGGGAAGTTAACGTACTATTATAAGCGCACCAAACCGCCGGATGCCCGTGTTGCCAGAACGATGGATTACAATAAGCTAGAGCTGTAGCGACATATTGCATCATTTGTCCAGGTAAATTAAGTACTGGGACAGACATTAGTACTTGAGGCCTTTGTATTAGAATTCCGGGTTTAACTTGTCCAGAGTTCACCATTGATGTGTATGTCTGGAATAGCTGAATCGCTCCTTCTCTATGATCTCCGCTGTATATCCAACCCCCTCTGACGTCAATATTCCCTGTTAAGGCCATAATTATGCCTATTGCTTTCCTCCACATTGTCGTGTAAGATCCTTCTTGTCCCTTTTGGCCCGAAGCAATATCTATAGGCCTCATAGTACCTACTCTAAAGTAAAACTCTTCGATTAACGATTTATCGACGTCTGCAATTTGTGCTACATAGTCTATTGTAAATTGAGAAACCGCCTGCTCTAAAGCTTGAAAGACTGTTATCAATTGCTTTCCATCTGGGGTTGTTAAGTTCTGAACTCTTAGAGCGGGTTTAATAGTTTGCCCATTAATGGAATACATATTAGTATTAGTATACGGTGGGACCTGAACGACGCTATGACTTATCTCGTCGTAAACATAGAAAGCTTGTACGGTCCCATCTTCGTAGTTTGCTGTATATGGTACATATACGCCGTTCTCTTGATATACTAAGAACGGGGCGTTAGTATGATACCTAGTAAAGTATTCATCGTAATAATTATTATCTATTAAATACTTTATTAAACCCATAGCTATCGCCAGATCACTTCCAGGCTTAACAGGGATCCATAAATCGGCTTTTGAAGCCACTTCGCTTTGTCTTGGATCCAGAACTATTACAAACGCGCCATTAGCTAATCCCTTACCAAATCTCGAACCTTTATTTACAAAAACTCCTGCAGGATTACCGTTATTACCCCACACTACTATAAGCGACGAATGTTGAAAGTCGTCTACCAGTTCATCACCGTGGATATCGAAAGTGCCTATCGTTAAGTTCATTCCTAAATGCTCTCCAAACAAGCAGGCTTGCATTGGGCTAGCGGCTATTGTTGGTATTTGCGCAGCAAAAGTGAAAGGTATGAATTCTGGCTTATAGTTTGCACATGGTATTGCACCTCCGCTCAGGACAATTTCCCAGGGTTGTACGTTTAATTCTTTGAATTTTTGCAGTATGTATTGTATAGCTTCATTCCATTCTGCCTCTTTAAAAGCCCATGTACCTTTTGGACCAGTCCTTATTAACGGTTTCTTCAGCCTATCTTTATTGTAGGTAATTAGCGTTCCACTTCTTCCTCTGGCACAAACTTTACCGTAGTTAAGAGTAGATAAAGGATTTCCGTCTATTTCTCTAGCCCTTATGTAATTGCCTCTCTGCTCCACGTTGACGAGAATATCACAGACCGAAGAACAAATTGCGCACATACTAGGTGCATAAGAATATTGATATCCGGGCTGCGATTGCTCATAATTGACTGGTGGAGAGAAGATATTAAATGCGAAGTTCTTTGATGCAGCATATCCTGCAGCTGCAGCAGCCGCAGTTATAGCGGAAACTTTAAGGAAGTCCCTTCTGGATATTCTTAATCCGTTCTCGTTCTTAGGCTTTTCGCTTTCCACGTGGGATACTATTAACTATCATGATAAATCTTTTTTCATAATCTATTAGGTCTCCAGTTTTAACAGCGTTTATTTTCATATAATTTTGGTAAAATGTATAATACTTAAATTAGGAACTCTAAATGAATTTGTTAAGAAGCTTATATTAAATAAAGAATCTTAAGTAAAGTAAAAGCAGCCAGTATAGCAAAATTATTATATAGCTTTTTTAAGAAAATAATAAAATTGTACCTAGTTTAACGTTGTTAACATGCTTTTAAGATTCCTTTGGATTAGAAACTTGAAACTTAAAAATTTTTATAAACCTTTTGAAGTATATAGCTCAAACTTTAGAAACTACACAAAAATATCTACCAATACTCAGGGTAACCTTAGGTTCGACGTTTTTCTCGGCGTTTGTTAGAAGGACTATAAATGTTACTGAAAAACCTAATCGCATTCTTCGGCATAAGCAGGAGGAAAATCAATAACGTTCTTGCCTCATGCATGGGGACCAGTAAAAGGAGCTCTATTATGGGTCTCGCAAAATCCACCATTACTATGTGCTTTCCTTATAATGTTTGCAGCACTAGAAGCTATTAAGGTAGGTATAGAGTATTACTAGTATTTTATAATTATAATAATTAATTTGTGCTACATAAAACATAACAATATACCTACATTTATCCTTTAAAGTTGTATAATAATATGTGATAATTCCAGAACTAATACTAAATATCTATAAGTTCTTTCCTAATGATCTTACAGAGCGAATTTCAAACTGTATTGTAAAGCTTGAAGATTCCAACCTGAAGAAGGAAAATATTTTCAAAGGGCCTCATATACGGAGCAAGTTTCACTTGTAAATGGAATGCTTGACGAGGTATCTAAGATTATAAATTTCTTTAACATAGGCTATAAAAAAGAAGGAATCATAGAATTTAAAGGAATAGAGAAAAATCTTGTGGAATTTAAAAAAGACGTAGGGTATAAAACGGCCGCGATGAATGAGGGAAATTAAGAAATTGAACGCTGCACTGCTATTGAACGAGCTAACTCGCTCAGACGATGTCAGAGGCCGAGAGGAACTCCCCGACCTTCGCCCTCACCGGTCCCTCGTAGTCCTGGATCCTGCCGACGTAGTTCTCCAGGTCAGGATCTAAGGGCAGACCGAAGCCCTCGTAGTCACCGAAGGGTTTGACGGTTCTGCCGTCGCACTCCATGTACGCCATGTTGACCAGCACCTTCGCCTTCCTCCCCCTCTCCTCGAGGTACCTCAGCAAATAATCGACCACCTTCCTCGAGACCCTCGACGGAGTCGTCACCACCACGGGCACGAAGTCTGTGACCCTCTCCAGGACCAGCACCTCGTCGCCTAAGCCGGGAGGGAGGTCGAAGACCACATAGTCCGTGTCGATGTCCGAGAAGGCTATGAGGGACTCCATCGTTGAGGCTACGTTACCACCAGGGAGCACCACGAACCTGTCCTTGACTATCCCCGAGAGGCTCACTATCGCCACGTTCCTGACCCTGAAGGGCTCTATCCCCTTACTCGTCACCTCGTGTAGCCTCCCCTCGAGGCCGAAGAGCTTAGGAATTGCCATACCATGAACGTCGAGATCGATGAGGGTAGCCTTCGGGAGGCTGAGGGCTATGAGTGAGGATACGACGCTCTTCCCCACCCCTCCCTTAGCGCTCATTACGGCTATGACCTTCCTCCCGGAGAGCCTGTCCTTAGCCAGAGCCCTGAGGGCCTCCGTCCTCCTCCACCTCCAACTGGTCTATCGTTATGTCCTGGGCCTTGGCGGAGATGTCGTGGGAGCCGCAGTGCGGACAGCTTATGAAGGCAGGAGCTAAGGCGGGAATGAGGTGCATGGGGTAGTCCTCGCCGAACTCCGCCCTCACCTTGTCGAGCTGGTCCTTAACGTCGTCAAGCGAGAAGTCCCTGTTGCAGCTGTTGCAGTGGAAGGTGGGGCTCTTGAACCTCACGATCAGGGTCGCGTCCTCCAGTATGGAGTCCCTCTTCAGCGTGTCGAAGGCCTCCTTGAGCAGGTCCGAGTCGAGGAAGGAAACGGCGGGGATCCCGAGGACGACCCTCTTGATCTTGACGTTCCTCCCGTCAGCCCAGTCCTGGACGGTCTTTATGACGGCCTCAGCCACCGACCACTCGTGCATCTTCCGCTTCCCTTAATTCTTGTAAGTGGAATAATAAGGTACAACGATGAACGATGGTTCCTACAAAGGTTGCAGTGAGTCCTCAATCCCATTGATTAATCTGTTAATCATAGCCGAAAAGCTTATATATTAAAACAGCGTTAGATTTAAAAGTCCATCCTGGTGTCCGCTTTGACGGAGACCTCCGCTTCTTCAACACCTTGTCCCCCCGATAAGATCGTGTTCGACGAGGAGAGGGGGGAATTCATCTGCACCGAGACAGGGGAGGTCATAGAGGAGAGGATCATAGACCAGGGCCCTGAGTGGAGGGCGTTCACCTCTGAGGAGAAGGAGAAGAGGAGTAGGGTAGGAGGGCCTTTGAACGACACCATTCACGACAGGGGCCTCTCGACGATCATTGACTGGAGAGATAAGGACGCGATGGGCAGGACGATAAGCCCGAAGAGGAGGCTCGACGTCCTCAGGTGGAGGAAGTGGCAGATAAGGGCGAGGATCCAGTCCTCAGCCGACAGGAACTTAGCTCAGGCCATGAACGAGCTGGAGAGGATCTCCAACCTCCTGAACATCCCCA
>Ga0315298_1011960_pt1 | contig 10072 bp, 7 predicted proteins | sample WHS_1_MG_FD_203077 | JGI IMG/M metagenome (GOLD analysis project Ga0315298, IMG submission 203077) | Extremophilic microbial mat communities from Washburn Hot Springs, YNP, Wyoming, USA - WHS_1_MG | ecosystem: Environmental > Aquatic > Thermal springs > Hot (42-90C) | place: USA: Wyoming...
GTCAAACACTGTCTGGGCGAGATGGAAGTCGCCCTGGCCCTGCTCCCCAATTCCGGCGGGCCCCTGGATATGGTGCGGCGGGCCCGCAAACGGCTCGACGCCCTGCGTTTCGACGACCTCAGCCCGGCCCTCCTCCATGAGTATCTGGACCAGGCGCAAAAAGACCTGGGCACCATTCATCACGCCATCCATCGCGAATACTTCGATCACCTCGCCGGCAGCGGACAAGCCGGGTTTTATGCCGAGCCCAGGCGCCATCCCCAACCCGAAGGCCGCCCTGTTACCACACAGTTTCAGCAAAACTTCCGAGAGACAAGCCCATGACCGCTTCTGCCGAATTCCCCCGCTACGGCGACAAGCAAAACTCCGCCTTTTTTGAGGAATGGCTGGGCCGCCTGCTGGCAGACCGCGACCGGCAGGGGCTCACCGACAATATCGGGCGCATCGACGCCCTGATGATCACCGTCGAACCGGGCCACTCCGCCGCCTATGTGGGCGAACTCTGCCTGATGACCCCCTATCACTACCTGGTCACCCTGGAATCGGAGCAGCATTTCACCCACCTCCTGCGCATCGACATGAATGCCCCCGACATCCTCGTGCGCGAGGTCAAGGACGCCAATCTCCACGGCATCTTCCGCAGCCTCAACGAGGTCTACCCCATCGGTGCCCAGCGGCCCAACTCCCGCTACATGGGAGAAATCTTCCAGGTGGCCAATCTGCATGAGGTCGTCGAAGCGCAGAAGGCCCGGGAGATCCGCTTCTTCCATCAGGACCAGATCCGCCGCCTGGAGCTGCCGGGCAACATGGTCGTCGTCAAGCCATCGCCCTATACCCACAACATCGTCGGCTACTGGGAACGTCCCGACGCCAACATCCGCGTCTACGCCCTGGGCCTGTCCAGCATCCGCGACGACATCCAGGCCGCCTATGCAACGGCCAAGGAGATGCGCGAGAGGCTGGGCCTCGATGCCCTCCTCCTCCCCATCGATCACCTCGCTACCCGCGTCTACAGCCAGAACCGGGAAGTCGCCCTCCTCGAATATCTCACCCTCTCCAGCTATTACTACTGGGGCTCCTACGACATTCCCGAGCAGAATTCCTCCACCAACGTCACCAAGAGCGTCCACTTCGACAACGCCTTCCAGAGCCCGGTGAAGGTCTTCACCGCCGCCAACCACCCGTATTTTTGCAATCACCTCCTCGGCATTCCCTCCCCCACCGAAGCCTTCGTGCGCAACTTCGGCCCCCGCCTGCACCATCTCGCCGTGGCCGTGCAGGACGGCCATACCGCCGGCATGACCAATATCGACTACGTCGTGCATGCCCTCCAGCACTGCGGCCGGGATTTCCTCCTGGAGGTGATCGGCTCCGAGCAGGAAGGCCTCAAGCAGATCTTCTCCAGCGCCTCGGAGCACTCCTCGCTGATCATCGAATACGTGCAGCGCTTCGGCGATTTTCAGGGCTTCTTCACCAAGGAAAACGTCGCCGGCCTCACCGCCGCCGCAGGGGCGGATGAAACCCTGCGCAGTCTGGAAAATGCCGCGCGCCGGGGGTAAGGGTGAAGTCCCTTTCCCGGCAATGTCTCCTTGGCCGTGGCAGGAAACCCCATGGTCAGGCCCGCTCGAGGAGCGGCAGCGGACCGGGAGCAGCCATGAGCGGAACCAGCGCCAGACGGGTGCGGAGCAATTCCGGACCGGGATTGGCGGCAGGACGAGGCCTTGTTCCGCCGCGCATTCTGCTTGACGCGGTGGCCGAAATTGGCGTAAATGTCCGGCATTATCCCGTGCTGGAGGCAGCGGCTTGGACAGTCACCCCAACAGGCCCCATGGAGGCAAGCCAGGGCCCTGGATACGGGGCGGATTGGACCAGTGATGCTCACGCCACCCACCGAGGCGGATCTCCTGCAGCATCTGCCCGAGGATGAGCGTCAGCGCATCAAGGACCGCTGGCGGATCTATCAACTGCGCCACCATCCCTCCTGGTGGCGGCGCCTGCTCCTGTTCCTGAGCCTGATCGGGCCGGGCATTCTCGTCATGATCGCCGACAACGATGCCGGCGGCGTCATCACCTACGCCCAGACGGGCGCGATGTACGGCATCGGCTTTTTTATCCCCTTCCTGTTGCTCATGATTCCCGTGGCCTACGTCGTGCAGGAGATGACCGTCCGCCTGGGTGCCGTGACCCATCGCGGGCACGCCGAAATGATCTGGGGCCGCTATGGCGCCTTTTGGGGCGTGTTTTCCCTGCTCGACCTCACCGTCGCCAACATCCTGACCCTGGTGACCGAGTTCATCGGCATCCGGGTGGGCATGAGCATCTTTTCCGTACCCCCTTTCCTTGCGGTGCCGATCGCCTGGATATTCGTCGCTTCCATCATGGTTTTTTTGCATTACAGCACCTGGGAACGTTTGGCGCTGTGGATCGCCGCCGGCAACATCATTTTCGTACCCCTGGCCATTGCCGCGCACCCGGACTGGAGCCAAGTGATTGCCGCCATCGGCAACTGGCATATCCCCGCCGGCGCCGCCCTGGGCGCCTTTACCTATGTCATCCTGGCCAACCTGGGCACCACCATTGCCCCCTGGATGCTGTTTTTCGAGCAGTCCTCCGTCGTCGACAAGGGGCTTACCGTCCACGACATCCCCAGCGGCCAGGCGGACACGGCCATTGGCAGCCTCTCCATGGGGATCATCGCCATCGCCATCGTCGTGCTTACGGGAACGCTGGTCTATGGACACGCGGGCGCGGCCAACTTTGACATCCAGGCCATCATGCACATCCTGCGGCAAAGCAGCCTGGGCAGCATCGGCACCGCCCTCTTTGCCCTGGGCCTCGTCGAGGCCGGACTGATCGCCGCCATCGCCATTACCGCCAGCACATCCTGGGCGGTGGGCGAGGCGCTCAAACTGCCGCGCAGCCTGAATCTCCAGCCACAGCGCGCATTGCCCTTTTATCTATCCGGCATCCTCAGCGCCGGCATGGCCGCCATGGTGGTCCTGATTCCCCATATCCCCTTGGGTTTCCTGAATCTTACCGTCCAGGTGATCGCCTCCATTTTCATGCCCGCCGCCATGCTGTTCCTGCTCATGCTGCTCAACGACCGGGACATCATGGGCGGCTATGTCAACCGGCCATGGCAGAACTGGTCGGCTTTCGCCATCGTCGGCTTTCTCATTCTGGCCAACGGGCTTTATGGCTATACCGTGGTATTCCCTTCCTCCTGAGGAGTTCCCATGACCCGCAAAGAGGACTTTCATTCTGCACCAACCCAAGACTTCCTGGCGTTCTTGCAGGAGGAAACCCACCAGGAGCCAAAGCCGCTCAGCCGTGCCCCCGTTCAGGGCTGGATACAGGTCGCCTTCTGGAGCCTGCGCATCTATATCGTGGTGATGCTGGTCATGGTGGCCATCGGCTTCGCACGCGGCATCCATTGACCGGGGAGCAAGGCCCCGCCATGCTTCCGGGGTTTTCGGCCCTCGCCAGGGAAGGCCGCCTGGCCACTGGATGGCGCGCCTGGCATCAATGCCGTCCCTCCCAGTGGCCCCGACCCCAGAACCAGCGCCCGTCCCTATGCCACCAGCGGCCCGGCGCCCAGCGGGCGTAGGGGTGGGGCGGATAGGCCCAGCGCCCCGGTCCCCATATCCATCGTCCCTGCCAGGCCCAATCTCCGGGCATCCAGATCATGCCCACCGCCGGCGCCGGCGGGATCACGGTGACCGGCGGTGGTGGCGGCGGCCCGGGCACCACCACCGCCCCGGCGACCGGCCCCTCCACATAGGCGGGTCCGGGTGCCACCACACAGCCGGTCAGGACTACGAGCCAACCCACCGTCAATGCCGCCCGCCATCCCGGATGCGCGCTCATTTGTCCAGATCGCTCCGCTTTTCGAGGTATTCATCCCGTCCGATCTCGCCGCGGGCATAGCGCTCACCCAGGAGCTTGAGGGCGGTACTCCCGTTGTCGCTCACGCCGCTCCTGCACCCATGGCGATGCCAGCAGACAAAAGCCATGCGCGTCAGGAACACCAGGCCGATCACCACACCCACGATAGCCAGCAGGCACAGCAGGCCCCAAAACAGTCCGAAACCGCCCATCATGTCCGGACCATAATAACCGGGGCCCCAGGCTCCACCCATCATGCCCGAGCCATAGTAAAACGGTACGGCCGGCCCCAACGGGGCCGTCGGCGCCTGGCCCGACGCGGTGGCGGCGACGGTTTGCGCCAAGGCCCATGCCGGCGCCATCATCAAGCCCATGGCCATGGCGGCCATGGGGATTCCCTTTTTTCGCCGTGATGCACCCATGCTGTTCATCAGCAGATCTCCCGTCGCGGAAACGCCTTCCGCCACTGCAAGTATAGTTGCAGCTTTGTTCCCGCGCTTGCGCGAGGGAGCGGGGATTGCTTCCGGCTTTCCCGAAGATCCATTTCAGGCCTCCTTCGTCTCCGGCAGCGCCGGTGATAAGTCCTTGCCGAACCATCGATAAAACGCCGGGATGACAAAGAGAGAGACCAGGGAGCCGAAGCCGAGACCGCTGACGATGACCAGGCCCATGGAGAAGCGGGCCTCGGCGCCGCCGCCGGTGGCGAAGAGCAGGGGAATGGCGCCGGCGATCATGGCGGCGACGGTCATCAGGATGGGGCGCAAGCGCAGGGTGGCGGCTTCGACGACGGCATGCTGTTTGTCCAGGCCCTTTTCCCGTTGCAGGGTGCGGGCGAACTGGACGATGAGGATGCCCTGCTTGCTGATCAGGCCCATGAGCATGACCATGCCCACTTCCGAGAAGATGTTCACGCTGGAGATCCCGACGCTGATGGGGGCCAGGGCGCCGAAGAGGGCCACCGGAACGGCGCTGAGGACCACCAAGGCATCCTGAAAACTCTCGAACTGGGCGGCCAGCAGGAGAAAGACCATGAGCAGGGCAAAGCCGAAGGTCATGGCGAAGGCGCCGCCCTGGTGCATGTATTGGCGGGAGACCCCGGCGTAGTGGATCTGGTCCTCGGGCGGCAGGATTTTTTGGGCGTGGGTGCGCAGGAAGTCCAGGGCGGTGCCGAGGGAGACGCCGGGGGCGGGGTTGGCCTCGATGAAGACGGCATTGAGCTGCTGGAACTGGGGCAGGAAGGCCGGCGCCGAGCGTGCGTGGAGCGATACGAAGGTGGACAAGGGAAGTTCGGTGCCATCCTTGGTCTTGAGGTAATAGGATTGCAGGAAGGAGGGGTTGGCGCGCAGGGCCGGCGGTACTTGGGGCACCACGCGATAGCTCAAGCCGTCCATGTCGAAGTAATTGGTATAGTTGCCGCCCAGCAGGGTTTCCAGGTTGCTGCCGATGTCGGCCATGGTCAAGCCGAAGGATGCCGCCAGCCTGCGGTGGATGTGGATCTCCGTGATCTGGTTGTCGTATTTGAGATTTTTGCACACGAAGGAAAAGAGGCCGCTGGCCTTGGCCTGGGCGATGAGGGTGGTACTGACGGCGTCCAGAGCGTGATAACCGCCGCCGGTGCTGGTGATGACGAACTGCACCGGCAACCCGACGGCGGCCCCGGGCAGGGGCGGCAGGCCGAAGGCGGAGAGCTTGAGGCCGGGCACCTTGCCGACGGCCTGCTGGATCTGGTCCTTGACCCCCTGGGTCGTGATGGCGCTGCTCCGGTTTGGGTTGAGGACCACGCCGGCCATGACGTCATTGTTGAGCAGCATTCCGCCGATGCCGACGCCATTGACGGCGAAGGAATGGGTCCGCGCCGGGATCTGGTCGAAGACGGCCCGGGTGAGATAGCGGTCGTAGGCGTTCATGTATTCCAGGGTGGCGGTGGGCTGGGCGACGCCGTTGACGTAGACGATGCCTTGGTTGGCGGGCGGCGCCAGCTCGCTTTTGCTGATGGTCATGAGCGGGTAGAGGCCGACCGTGAGCAGGAGGGCAAAGGCCACCGTCACCGGCCAGAAACGCAGGCTGCCGGTCAGGGTGCGGGCATAGGCGCCGCGCAGGACGCTGAAGACGCGATCCACCAGACGGGCCATGCGCCCGGCGTGACCGGCCTGCAGGATGCGCGCCGAGACCATGGGAGCGAGGGTCAGGGCGACGATGAGGGAGAGGGCGACGGTGGCGACGATGGTGAAGGCGAATTCGGCAAAGAGATGGCCGATGAGGCCGCCGATGAAGCCTAGGGGGGCGAAGACGGCGGCCAGGGTGGTGGCCATGACGAGGATAGGGCTGGCCAGCTCTTTGGCGCTGTGCAGGGCGGCGTGGAGGGGGGTGGAGCCGTGTTCGATGTGGCGGTGCACGTTTTCCACGACGATGATGGCGTCGTCCACCACCAGGCCGATGGCCAGGACCATGGCCAGCAGAGTGAGGAGATTGATGGTGTAGCCTAGGGCATGGAGGATGGTTCCCGCCCCGACCATGGCGATGGGGATGGCCAAGGCGGGTACCAGCAGCGCGCGCCACGAGCCCATGAAGAGATAGATGACGGCAATGACGGCGAGCAGGGCGATGGCGATGTCGACGAGGACCTCATGCAGGGAGCTCTGGATGAACTGGGCGCCGTTGTAGAGCACGAAGCCGTGCATACCCGGGGGCATGCTGTGCTGCAGGCGGGCCATGACCTGCTCCACGCCGTGGGCGACCTGCAGGGCGTTGCTGCCCGGCGCCTGTTGCAGGCCGATGTTGACGGCGGGAGCGCCATCCACCAGCACCGACGAATTGTAGGTCTGGGCGCCCAGTTCGACCTTGGCAATCTGCTTGAGCTGGATGGGCACGCCCTGGACGGTGGCGACGACCAGATCCTGGAAGGACCGCACCGTATGCAAGGCGGTGTCGGCGCTGAGGGAGACGGCAAAGTACCGGCCGCGCAGGCGCCCCACGGCCGCCACGAAGTTGTTTTGCTGCAGGGCGGTGGAGACCTGCGCGGGGGTGATGCCGAGCACCGCCATTTCCTCGGGATCGAGCCAGACGCGCATGGCATAGGTATTGCCGTTGGGACCGGTGCCGGGGGGCAGGATGCCGGTCAGACCAATGCCCGGCACCGATTCGATGGCCGGTTGCACCACCCGGGTCAGGTAGTCGGTGATTTGCTGCTGGTTGTACGCCTTGCCGGTAAAGGTGAGGTACATGAGGTTGGCGCCGGAGCCCGACATCTCCTGGATGACGGGCAGCATGACGCCCTTGGGCAACTGGTTGATGACCGAATTCACCTTGGCCTGGACCTGGGCCAGGGCGGCATTGGGGTCTTCTCCCATGCGCATGTAAAGGGTGATGATGGACAGGCCGTCCTCGCTGGTGGCGGTCATGTAGTTGATTCCCGGCGCCTGGCCCACGGCCTTTTCCAGGGGAGCAGTGATGAAGGCCCCGACGGTCTTGGGGGTGGCGCCGAAGTAGTGGGTGGTCACCGTGATGATGGTATTGCTGGTGGGGGGATACTCGGTAATGGGCATGAGGCCCAGGGAACGCAGACCAAAGAAGAAAAGGACCAGACTCAGGGAGATGGCCAGTACCGGGCGGCGGATGAAGGGTTCCGTAAAATGCATGGCGGGCCTCAGAGCTGGACGGCGTTGTTGAGGTGGACGATATCGCCGCTGTGGAGCTTGACCTGTCCGGCGGTGACGACGAGATCGCCGGCCTGCACGCCGCTGCGCACGGCCACTTCCCCGTCCTGCTGGGTACCCAGGGTCACCGGCTCCTCCTCGGCCACCAGCGCGCCCTGGGAGCCCTGGGGACGCAGCACAAAGACGAAGTCGCCATAGGTATTGAAGGAAACGGCGGTCATGGGAATGGCCAGGACCGCCTGCGGTGCGGCGGTTTTCAGCTCCGCCTTGACGAACATGCCGGGCCGCAGGCCTTGGGGCTGCTGCACTTGGGCGCGTACCGCCACGGCGCGGTTGCGGCGGTCCACATGACTGTCGATGGCGCGTACCGTGGCGGCATAGTGATGGAGGGCGTCTCCCGCATGGATGCTCAAGGTGATGGGCGCGCCGAAGGAGATGGCGGCAAGATCGCGTTGGGGAATGGTAAAGTCGGCATAGAGATGGTTGAGGTTTTCGATATGGATGACCGCCTGATCGGTGCGCAGATATTGACCGGGGTTGACCGTGCGCAGACCGAGCACGCCGGAAAATGGCGCCCTGACCTGGGTATCCGCCAGGGATTCCTGCAAGGCCGCCACCTTGGCCTGAGCGGCCTGACTGGTATAACGGGCACGATCCAGCGCCGCCGTGGAGATACCATGGATGGCGTACAGTTTTTGGGCGCGCCGGTAATCGACCGCGGCCAGGTCGGCCTGGGCTCGGGCGGCGCGGATCTCGCCGGGGAGAGGGCCGGGATTTATTTGCAGCAGCAGGGTGCCTTTGCTTACGCTCTGACCCGAGCGGAAAAAGACGGACTGCACCACTCCTGCGGTCTGCGGGCTCAGGGCCGCCCCCTGATCGGCGACGATCTCGCCCACGGCGGTCATCCGCGGAGTCCAGGACGCCTTGCGCACCTTGGCTGCGGAAACCGTGACGGGGGGATGGGCATGGGCGGCCAGGGCGCTGTGCAGGGCGCGTTGGCGCATCCCGTACCAGGCGAAGATTCCGCCAAAGAGCAGGGCGACGATAATCAACATGGCGACAAAGGCTTTTTTCATTCCGATGATCTCGCAGGGGCGGTGGGGCCGAAGGGTTGGGGGGTGGCGGGGTCTTGCCACCAGCCATCGCCCATGGCCACGAAGAGGGCGGCGCTGTCCAGATAGCGCTGGGCGCGGGCCTGGACGGCGGCGATTTCATCCTTTTGCGCTTCCAGTTCGGCATTGAGCAGGGTGGCGTAATCCACGGCGCCATCCCGATAACGGGCCACCGCCAGCCGATAGGCCGAGGCTGCCGCCCGGGCGGCGGCCTTGCTGTGGGTATAGGTGGTGTCGGCCGACTGTACGGCGCGCAGGGCGTCGGCCACCTGGCGAAAGGCGTTGAGCACCGTGGCCCGATAGCGATCCGTAGCGACGCGCCAATGATCCATGGCCGCGCGTTTTTTCGCGTGCAGGGCGCCCCCCTCATAGATGGGGGCGGCCAGGGAGCTGCCGATGGCCCAGAGGGTGGAGGCGGGGTTGAAGAACATTCCGCCGGTCATGGCCGCTTTGCCGAGGCTGGCGCTGATGTCGATATTGGGATAGAGATTGGCCGTGGCCACCCCTACTTCGGCGGCCGCCGCAGCGGTTTCGGCGCGCGCCGCCTGAATGTCCGGACGGTTTTCCAGCAAAGCGGAAGGCACCAGCGTGGGGATGACGGTGGGCAGACGCAGTTCCGCCAGGGAGGGTAAGGACAGCGGCGCATCGGGCACGGTGCCGAGCAGGGCCGCCAGTTGGTGGCGGGCGGTAGATGCGGCCGCCCGCAGGGGCGGAATCCGCGCGGCGGCGGCCTCGGCAACGGCTTCCTGCTCATCCACCGTCTGCAGGTTTTGCGCGCCCAGCCGGTACTCGTTCCGGATGAGGGTAAGCAGCCGGGCGTCGTCTTTGGCCATGGCCTGGGCGAGCCGCGCCTGGGCATGGGCCGAGGCGGCGGTAATCACCGCCTGGGCGACGGCGCCACCGAGGAAGACCTGTACCTGATGGAGCTCCGCCCGGGCGACGGCGCTTCGGGCCCGGGCATCTTTCAGGATATACCCTTGGCGGCCGAAGACATCGGGGTTGTAGCGGATGTCCACGCTGCCCAGCAGCAGGGTATAAGGATTGCCTGGCACCCGCGTGCCAAAACCGCCGTTGGTCCCGGCGCGCAGGGCCCGTTGACGGGCGGCGCCCAGGTTCGCCCCCAGTTGCGGCAGGAAACCGGCATTGGCCACGCCTTCCAGGGCCTGTGCCTGGGCCAGGGAGGATTGGGCGGCGGCGAGATCGGGATTATTTCGGGTGGCCGCGGCGATAAGGCCGTTGAGGAGCGGGGAATGGAAGAGATGCCACCAAGATTGGCTCTGGCCCCCGGTCCATTGCAGATGCTGGGTCTGCTGCGCCCCGTTGACGGCGTGTTGATTGTAACGGGTTGGCAGGGGAGCGGTCGGGGCGGGCAGATGCGGACCAACGGCACAGCCCGCCAGGCCGAGGGCAGCGAGCAGG
>Ga0315298_1011961_pt1 | contig 10072 bp, 10 predicted proteins | sample WHS_1_MG_FD_203077 | JGI IMG/M metagenome (GOLD analysis project Ga0315298, IMG submission 203077) | Extremophilic microbial mat communities from Washburn Hot Springs, YNP, Wyoming, USA - WHS_1_MG | ecosystem: Environmental > Aquatic > Thermal springs > Hot (42-90C) | place: USA: Wyoming...
AACCTTTGAAGATGGGTATCGCTGTGCAGTCATCTGTGATGCCATTCTCCGCTCGGCTACCTCGGGAAAAAGAGAAGAAATCCGCTACGAGTGAAGGGGACACAGATGCGCTACTGTGGAAAGATTATAGTGACGTTAAAACCCGGAGTGTTCGATCCTCAGGGAATGACAATCCGTAACGCTCTTCATGCTCTCTCCTATAGGGAAGTGGAGGAGGTAGAAACAGGGAAGTACTTCCGGGTAGCTCTTGAGGCCGAAACGAAAGAGGAAGCCGCCTTGAGGATTAAGGAAATGTGTGACCAGCTTTTGGCCAACCCGGTCATCGAGCAATACAGTTTTGAGATTGAGGAAACGTAGGGGATATCCATGCGTTTTGGAGTTGTTGTCTTCCCAGGGTCGAACTGTGATTACGATTGCTTTTATGTTCTCAAGGACGTACTCCATCAGGATGTTGTTTTCCTTTGGCACCAAGAAGAGGACCTCCGGGGATGCGATTGCATCATTCTTCCCGGAGGTTTCAGTTATGGAGACTATCTTCGCACCGGAGCTATTGCCCGTTTTTCGCCCATTATGCGAGCAGTGCAGGATTTCGTCCTCCGTGGGGGAATTGTGCTTGGGATATGCAATGGTTTTCAAATTCTTTTGGAGGGTGGACTTTTACCAGGGGCTCTTCTTCCCAACCGGGATGGGCGCTTCATCTGTCGTTACGTTTCTCTCCGGGTTGAGAACACTAACACCCCCTTTACGCTTCTTTTCTCTCCAGGAGAGGTCATCCGTATCCCCATTGCCCACTATCAGGGCAACTTCTTCCTTCCAGAGGAGGAACTCTCCGAGCTTGAGCGCCGTGGGCAGGTTCTCTTCCGTTACTGCGGGCCTTCGGGGGAAGTTGACGCTGCTTTCAATCCCAATGGCTCGGTCGGCAACATTGCCGGTGTGGCCTCACTGAATTTCCGGGTTATGGGCATGATGCCTCATCCGGAGCGTGCTTCCGAAGACCTTCTTGGTTCCTCGGATGGGCAGAGGATTTTCCTCTCTATCGTGAAGTGGTATGAGGAGGAGGGAAGCCGTGCGTGTTCTTGATCTTGAAGTGATCGCGGAAAACCTTGGTCTGCGAAAAGAGGAATATCGACGCATTCTTGACCTTCTTGGCCGCTCTCCTACACCCACGGAAATCGCCATGTTCTCGGTGGAGTGGTCGGAGCACTGCGGTTACCCACACTCCCGGAAGTGGCTTGAACTTCTCCCGCGGGAGGGGTACTTTGAGGTCCTCGTCGGAGAGGATGCGGGGGGCATAGTGTACGATGATATTGTCATCGTCTTCAAGATGGAAAGCCACAACCACCCTTCGCAGATTGAACCCAAGCAGGGGGCGGCTACAGGAATTGGGGGTATCATCCGGGATATCTTGGGAAGCGGAGCCCGTCCCATTGCCTGTCTTGATTCTCTCCATTTTGGTTCCCTTGAAGACCCTCATTCCCGCCATATTGTCCATGGTGTGGTAGAGGGCATCGCCTTCTATGGGAACTGTGTAGGAGTCCCAACTGTTGCCGGGGAGACCTGGTTTTATCCTGCGTTTCGGGGGAATTGCCTCGTAAACGTTATGTGCGTGGGTATTGCTCCAAAGGGGAAGCTGGTCCGAGCGATAGCCAAGGGTGTGGACAATGCTATAGTCTACGTGGGAAACCGAACCGGCCGGGATGGCATTGGGGGATGTAGCATTCTTGCTTCTCAGGAATTCGCTGAGAACGAAGAAAAGCGCCCGAGTGTTCAGATTGCAGACCCCTTTGCAGAGAAATGTCTTATCGAAGCCACCCTTGAGGCACTGGAAACAGGATTTGTCGTAGGTGTGAAGGATATGGGGGCAGCAGGGCTCACTTGTTCTTCAAGTGAAATGGCTGCCTCAGGAGGTAGCGGGGTAGAAATTGACCTTGATCGGGTCCCGGTGCGGGAGGAAGGCATGGAGGCCTGGGAAATCATGATGTCGGAGTCCCAGGAGCGGATGCTTCTTTGTGTGGAGAAGGGCCATGAGGGGGAAGTTCAAGGTATCTTCAAGAAATGGGGCCTTGAGGCTGAGGTTGTGGGGAGGGTGACGGACGCTGGTAGGGTGACGATTCGGTATCGGGGGGAGATAGTGGCTGATATTCCTGCTTTGGAACTCGTGCGACCCCCGGTGTACACACCACAGAGGAAACGGCCAGACTATCTTGATAAAGTGAACGCCTTTCGCCTTGAGGATATACCTCCTGTTGAAGACCTTCAGGGGGCCTTCTTGAAGCTTCTTGGTTCTCCGAACCTTGCTTCGAAAAGGTGGATTTTTGAACAGTACGACCACATGGTACAGACGAATACCGTTGTCCTTCCCGGGAGGGGGACGGTGGTTTTGCGGGTTAAAGGAAAACCATGGGGTATTGCTGTAACTGCAGACTGTAACCCCTTCTATTGTTACCTCGACCCATACAGGGGAGCACAGATTGCTGTGGCCGAGGCAGCAAGGAATCTCGCCTCTTGTGGAGCGTATCCAGCGGGAATCACTGACTGCCTCAACTTTGGTAATCCTGAAAAACCGGATCGGTACTGGCAATTTGTGGAGGCCGTTCGGGGCTTGAGTGATGCCTGTCGCTTTTTTAGAATCCCGGTGGTCAGCGGAAACGTGTCTTTCTACAACGAGAGTCCTCTTGGGACGGTGTATCCTACACCCACCGTAGGTATGGTGGGGGTTGTGGAGGACGTTGCGAAAGTCGTACGGGCTCACTTTGTGCAAGAGGAAAGCTTCCTTGTCCTCTTTGGGGAGACAAAAGCAGAGCTTGGGGGAAGTGAGTATCTCCGGGTGGTGCATGGACTTGAGGTTGGCCCTCCTCCAGAGGTCGACCTCTTCTTCGAGAAACGGCTTCAGGAATTCCTCATCGAGTGTGTGGAGGGGGAACTTTTCCTTTCCTCAATGGATGTGAGCGAGGGAGGATTGGCTATAGCCCTGGCTGAGGCGGCTCTGTCGGGAGAGGAACCCCTGGGCTGCGTGGTGGATCTTGCTCCTTTGGGAAACCTGCGAGAGGACGTCATGCTCTTTGGAGAAAGTTGTGGTCGAGCCCTCGCGAGTGTCAAGCCCTCAAAGATTGGGGAAGTCACGGAAAGGGCGAAAGACGGGGGAATCCCCTTTGCCATTTTGGGAAGAGTGGGAGGGAATGAGCTTGTTTTTCGTAAAGGAGAGGAGACCCTCTTTTCCCTTCCTCTTGGCAGAGCGCGGGAAATCTGGGAAGGGGCAATAACAAGACATGTGTGAGAAGTGTGGGATCTTTGGAGTCTATGGTCTTCAGAACGCTTCAGAAGTGACATACCTTGGCCTTTTTTCTCTACAACATCGAGGACAGGAGAGTGCAGGAATTGTGACCTCCGACGGAAGAGGATTCCGTGAACACAAGGGTATGGGTCTTGTTTCCGAGGTCTTTAACGAAGAGATTTTGAGGAGGCTCTCGGGGGTTGTTGCCCTGGGGCATATAAGGTATTCTACGACCGGGTCCTCTTCTTTGCGGAATGCTCAGCCCTTTGTGGGGGAGTGTCGCTTTGGGCCCTTGGCCATTGCCCACAACGGGAATCTCACGAACACCCTTACCCTTTCGAGGCATCTTGCCAAGAGGGGTACGGTTTTCCAGTCCACCATGGATACAGAGCTCATCCTTCACCTTGTTGCCCAGAGTGGTTTTGATAATCTTGAAGATGCTCTGAAGGACGCTCTCTGGCACATACGGGGGGCTTTTTCTCTGGGTGTTATGGCCAGGAATGTCCTTGTAGCTGCTCGAGACCCCTGGGGATTTCGACCGTTGTGCCTGGGGAAGTTGCATGAAGGATATCTCATAAGTTCGGAAAGCTGTGCTTTTGATGTTTTGGGAGCGGAATTTTTGCGGGAGATAGAACCGGGGGAGATGCTCATCATTGATGAGAACGGTCCTCGTTCCTTCTTTTATGCCTATTCATCCAAAAGGGCTTTCTGTGTTTTTGAACTCATCTATTTTGCCCGACCGGATAGCTTCATTTTTGGAAATAGTGTCTGTGAAGCCCGAAAAAAAATGGGAATGATGCTTGCGCAAGGCGAAACCTGTGAGGCCGATATGGTGGTTCCGGTACCCGATTCAGGTCTTTTTGCTGCTTTAGGATTCTCTCAAACTTCGGGAATACCTCTTGAGTTTGCCCTGGTGCGGAATCCCTACGTAGGTCGTACTTTCATAGAGCCTATCCAGAACGTTCGGGACCTTGCAGTGCGCTTGAAACTCAATCCTCTGAAGGGCCTTATTCAGGGGAAACGCATCATTGTTATTGAGGATTCCATCGTACGAGGAAGTACCTCCCTGAAAAGGATTTCCACCCTTAAGGAGGCAGGAGCCAGAGAAGTCCACATGCGGGTGAGTTCCCCTCCCCATCGCTTTCCCTGTTTCTATGGCATTGATTTCTCCACCAAAGAGGAGCTCCTTGCCTCTCGCATGGATGTTGAAGGAATTCGTCAATTTCTCGGTCTTGATAGCCTCCGGTACATTACCCTGGAGGGACTCAAGGAGAGCCTTGTTCCACCCTCGGAACGGTACTGTTTTGCCTGCTTTGATGGGGAGTATCCGGTTCCCTTGGAAGAGGGTCTGGGGAAGTCAGCCCTTGAGGAAACTCATGCGGTTTTTGGGCGTTGATTTGGCGTGGGGCTTTCGCAGGCCTTCCTGGGTATGCACCTTGGTTGCAGAAGGAAAAGAGTTTCAATGGCAGGGTTTCTCCTTTTTTGTCACTCTTGAAGAGTGGGAGGAGTATCTTTTATCCCTCCCCCCTCCTCTTATCGTGGCCTTTGATGCCCCCTTGAGGGTGTCCGTAACCTATGGTATCCGGAGGGCAGAAAAAGAACTCCTTCCCTGGCTTCGCCGGAGGGGGTACGGTATCCTTCCCATAAACCGGGAGATTGCTTTGAGGTTCTATCCCACCCTTTTACCCTTTTGGGAGAGTGTAGAGCGCCTCCTTACTGTGGGTCTTGACTTTTCTCTCCCCCGCCGTTATGCCGTGGAGGTCTTTCCACCCCTCTCGGTGTTAGGATTTTTTGGGAAAGAAGGTCTTCACCTGTACAAGGAGGGAGAGTTTAGGGTCTTAGGGGAGTACTTCGGGAGCCCTCTTTCTCCCTTTATCATTCAAAGTCTCTCAGAATGTCTTAGAGCAGGTCTTGAAGGGCGGGGATACAAAGACCGCTTTGATGCCTTTCTCTGTGCCTGTACGGCCCTTTTTGCCTACACAAGGGGAAGGGAGGCTCTGCGGATTTTCGGAGACGAGGGGGAGGGTATTATTCTCCCCCTTTGGAGTAGAGAGCTTTAGCAAGCTTTGAGAGTGCTTGGGCATATGCTTTGCAATCTTCTTCGGCTCGCCTGTCAAACTCTTCGATGGCTACCGGACCATAGTGGCTCCCTTCGGCCATCCCTCGTACAATCATTCCGTGAATGAGAAGAGCCTCGAGAATGGAGAGGACTGTTGTCTCGTTTCCTCCTGCCGGATTGCCTGAAGAAGTGAAAGCTCCACCGATTTTCCCCTCCAGGTCCCCGTGGAAACGTACGCTTTCATCGAGGAACTTTTTGATCTCTGCAGCCATCGTTCCATAGTACGTCGGAGAACCCACGATGATGAGGTCATAGGAAGGCAGAGTTGTGAGGGAGAAATTCTCAACGGGGAAGAGGTCAGTAGGAATTCCTTCATCCCTTAGGGTGGAGGCAATGGTTTCGGCCATTTTCCCCGTGACACCCGTTCGAGTGTAGTAGATGACAAGGGCTTTCACTGCATTCCCCCCTTTCATTTTTCCCTTAATATACCATTCTTTGGCCTGTAGTTGAAATCTCTCCGAAAGATTCGGGCAAGAAGAGTCTCAATCCCCAGCCGGATGGCATGGAGACGGTTAGAGGAGGCGCCGCTACGGGTGCGCTTTTCTTGCCAAGGTTTACCTCTTCTGGTAATATATTTCCCGACTTTTGTTTCGGGGGTTTGGGTCATGATCGAAGAAGTCGTGGAACGCATTCGAAGGCTTGAAGCAGAGAAGGAGCAGGAACTCAGGGAGGCTGAGCGGGAAGCGGCGAGGATTTTGGGCCAGGTAGAAGAGGACATTGCTGCCATGCGTAGGAAAATGCTTGGAGAGGCGGAAGAGCGTGCTCAAAGACTCTGTGACGCCATTCTTGAGGAAGCCAAAAGGGAGGAAGAAAAAATACGGGAGGATTTTGCAAACAGGGCTCAACGCTTACAAGAGGCCATAACAAGGAGAATCGAGAAAATCCTCCCCGACCTTGTGAGGAAGGTGCAAAAGGAGTATGCCAGTCAGTAAGATGCAACGGGTGAGCATTGTGGCTCACCGTCAGAAGGAATCTGACATTGTTACCCTCCTCCAAGACCTTGGAGTGGTGGAAATCGATGTTGAAAGGGGTATTCCCTATGATCCGGAGGAGTCCTCCGCTTCTGTCGAAGAAGTGGAGCGCGCCCTTGCGGAGATACGTTATTGCTTAGATTTTGTAGGGAGATATCGGAAGGAGAGACCTTCTCTCCTTGAATCATTTTTTCCTGCTCCGGTTGAGGTCTCCAGAGAAGAATTTCTTCGCTGTCGTTTTAACCACGTTCCGGTGTATCGGGCTTGTTCTTCGATTGAGGAGCGTCTCAATAACCTTCGTACCACGATCAATAGATTAGCAGCCAATGTTGATTTTCTCTCCAGGCTTGAGAGTGTTCCTCTTCCACTTGAAGACATTGGGGAAACCCGTCATACTCGAAGCGTTCTTCTGGAAGTTCCTGCTGAAAAGAGGTTTTTTTTAGAGCAGAGGCTTTCTGAGCGGGGATCCTTGTGGTATCTTGTAGAGTTTCCTTCTCGAGAGCGGAATGTTCTCGTTTTTCTTTTGGTACACTGGGATTTTGTACCTGCTCTTGAGGAAACCCTGCAGGAGGTTGGAGTTGCTCCAATAGTTTTTCCTCAGGCTTTCGAGGGGACTCCTAAGGAGGCGAAGGAAAGGCTCCGTGTCAAAATTAAAGCTCTTTCTAACGAGCGGGACTTGCTTCTTGAGAAGGCCTCCTCTTACATTCGTTTTGAGCGGGATCTCAAGCTTGCCCACGATTACTATATTTCACTTCTCGAGCGGAGGAGAAAAGAACAGGAAATCTTGAGGACCAGAGAAACCGCTATTATCAGCGGATGGGCAAAGGCAGAGGATATCCCCAAAGTCGAGCAGTCTCTCGAGGCCTTAGGAAACGAATGGGTTCTTTTCCGGCGAGACCCTCACCCTGGGGAGAATGTTCCCATAGAGCTGGTGAATAACTCTTGGATGAAGAACTTCGAAACTTTGACAAGACTCTATGGGCTTCCGAATTACTGGGAACTCGACCCCACGCCTTTTCTTGCTCCCTTCTTTTTCCTCTTTTTTGGAATCTGCCTTGGAGACGTCATATATGGTCTTATTCTTGTCCTTTTAGGTTTTTTTGCTCCAAAGTTTATGAAGGTTCCGGAGGGGACCCGACGTTTCTTCTATATGCTTGGGTGGGGTGGAGTAGCTTCAATCATCGTGGGAGTGGGAACCGGTTCCTGGCTGGGAGATACCTTTGACTACCTCCCGAGTTTCTTGGGCATCCTTACACACCTTAAGCGGGCACTCACCATCATAGACCCCATAACTAACCCCCTGCCCATGCTCATTCTCTCTCTCGCCTTGGGTTTTGTACAGGTTGTAGTGGGACTTTTGGTGAGTTTTGTGAAGGAATGGCGGAGAAAGAATTATGTTTCTGCCGTTATGGACCAGTTGGGATGGGTAGCTTTTCTTCTTGCCATTGTTCTTTACCTTGGTGCTACCCAGATACCTTCCCTTAAGTCCTTGGCCACGCCGCTTCTTTTAGGCACGGCGCTCTTTCTTGTGGCTACCCAGGGCAGGCAGAAGAAAAATCCTGTCATGAGGGTTCTCTCAGGTATCATGAGTCTTTATGGGGTTATCTCATACATGGGAGACGTCCTCTCCTATTCTCGACTTTTTGCCCTTGGCCTCTCAAGCTCTATCATTGCCATTCTGGCCCGAACACTTGGAGTCCTCTTTGGGACTTCGCCCTACATCGGGTGGCTTGTGGGACTTTTGGTGGCTCTCCTTTTTAACGTCTTTAACCTGGCTATGAGCAGTCTTGGGGCCTTTGTACACTCGGCCCGCTTGCAGTATGTAGAGTTTTTCACTAAGTTCTATGAAAACGGAGGGAAAGAGTTCCAGCCCTTCGGCTACAAGACAAAGTATGTTAGAGTACAGTAAGGGAGGTTGTTGCTCGTGGTTGTGGACGGACTGGTCTTCGCACTTTTGGGTTCAGCACTTGCCATCGGTCTTGCGGGAACCGGTTCGGCAATCGGTGTAGGGATTGCCGGTCAAGTCGGTGCTGGGGTAATGACGGAAGACCCGGGGAAGTTTGGCCAGGTGCTTCTTCTTCAGGCCTTGCCGGGAACGCAAGGAATCTATGGACTTTTGGCAGGGTTTTGGGTGCTCATAAAGCTCGGCCTTTTTGGAGGGACACCAACTGCAGTGACTGTGGCCCAGGGCATGCAGATCATGTTTGCCTGTTTGCCCGTGGCCATTGTAGGGCTTCTCTCTGCGATTGCCCAGGGGAAAACTGCCGCAGCTTCAATCGGTCTTATCGCCCGCCGTCCTGAAGAAACGGGGAAGGCCATCATCCTCCCTGCCATGGTGGAAACCTATGCTGTTTTGTCACTCCTTGCCACCATTCTTCTCCTCAATTCTATAAAACTCTGAGGGGTGGATGCATGCCTCTTGAAGATATTTTGAAGCGGATTGAGGAAAACGCTGCTTCCCGAAAGATGCTTATTCTTGAAAATGCCCGTAGGGAGGCATCTCTTCGTAAAGAAAAGGCCAGAGAAGCTATCGAACGGGAAGTCGAAGCCTTTGTGGAGAAGAAAAAGAGAGAGGCAGAGCTCAAGGTTCAGAGAATGCTCGCCGAGGCTAGACTTTGGGGAAGGAACGAACTCAGCAGGGTCAAGCAGGAGGCCTTGAGGACGTTGCGGAGGGAACTCGAGAACCTTCTTCTTCAGGCCATAGAAAAACAGTATGTCCTGTGGTGGAAAGGGGTACTCCTTAAGGCTGTGGAAAGTGGAGACGAAGAGGTATGGATGTTTCCTCAAGAAGCCGGGCGACTTGGCCCTCGTTTCCTTGAGGATATTAACGCCTCCTTGAGGTATCACCTCTCCTTTGGTGGTGTCCTCGAGGACTCTTCTGAGCGAGGTTTCCTTATCAAGAAGGGCGGTATGACGGTGGACGTAAGCCTTCGGGCCATCCTTGATGAATTCTTCCGTCGAAATGAACGTGAGATTCTGGAGGTGCTTTTTCGGAGTGTTGAGGTATGAAGGCTGGTTCAGACTATGCCTATCTCGTCGGTAGAGTTCGAGCTTTAGAGCGGAGTCTTCTTGAGCCAAAGACCCTTGACGCCCTTTTGCGAGCCGAAGATCTGGAGCAGGCTCTTCGGGTAGTGGCTGAAATCCCCTACCTTGGCGAAGCTTTCCAGAGTATTTCTCCCACTCCCAAAACGATCGACAAAGCTCTCACTGAGCACTTCTTTGGTATCGTGAGTGATTTTGCCAAGAGTCAGGGAGGAGAGGAGATAACCGCCTTTTTTCTCCTGGGGTTTGATGTTACTGCTTTGAAGCTCGCTGTAAAGCATTTCATGGCGAGAAGGCCTCCTGAGTGGACCTATCCGGGTTCTCTTGACCCCCGTCGAGTTCTTCGCTTTTTGAGTGGGGAGACCGAATACCTCCCTGATCCCCTTGCCCAAACCCTTCGGGAAGTACAGGAACTTTTGGAGGCCCGTCCCGGATACGCCCAGGGAGTGGAGTTTCTCCTCGATCGCTTTTTCTTGAAGCAAGTGTACAATCTTGCTGAACGCGCTGAGGGACTCCTTAAGAAGTGGTATCAGGCCTTTGTTATCTTTTCCTACCTTCGAGGAACCTTCAGAGCCCGTTATGAAGAAAGAAAGCCTGACGTCCTTCGCCTTCTTTACTTTGCAAACCCTCTTGTTAGAGAAAAAGACCTTGTAGAGCTCCTCTCTC
>Ga0315298_1011962_pt1 | contig 10071 bp, 12 predicted proteins | sample WHS_1_MG_FD_203077 | JGI IMG/M metagenome (GOLD analysis project Ga0315298, IMG submission 203077) | Extremophilic microbial mat communities from Washburn Hot Springs, YNP, Wyoming, USA - WHS_1_MG | ecosystem: Environmental > Aquatic > Thermal springs > Hot (42-90C) | place: USA: Wyoming...
TGTAATGAACTTATCCTTGCCGTAGCCAAAAACATAGTAAGCCTTGCGGTTTTGTTCTAAAACTTTCCCTTTCTCATCGCAGAGGAATATAGGAATGGGTGCCTCAAAAAAGATACGCAGGTCAACCGCTTCAGGAGGAACTATCTTTTGGGTAGAGAGCCTTTGCTTTATCCTTTCAAGGAGCCTCTTTAAAGCTTTGGTCATGAAGGCTCAACTTTAAAGCGATAGCCGTAGCCTCGGACGGTTTCCAAGCAATCCTTAAAAGGTCCGAGCTTTTTTCTGATTTTAGCGATAAAGGCATCAACGGTGCGGTCAAAGACTACTCCTTCATCTCCCCAAACGGCAGCTAAAAGCTCATCCCTTGAGAGGGCAGCCCCCTCATTCTCCGCAAGGGCAAGAAGTATCTTAAACTCCATTGGGCTGAAAGAAAGGGATTCTCCGTCAAGCAAAGCTTCCTTTTTTAGCTTATCGATGACCAGTTGATGAGACCCCAGTTTGTATGTCATTATTGAAGCTTCCCTGGGTTTGTCTATGCCTTTAGCCCGGGCTAAAAGTTTCTTAATCCTGAGAGAGAGCTCTGCTAAACTAAAGGGCTTCTCAAGGTAGTCATCAGCTCCAAGCTCAAGCCCCTTGATCCGGTTCATATCACCTGACCGCGCGCTCAAGATGATGATGGGAGTCTGCTTTAGGCTTTCAGTTTGCCTAAAAAACTTAAGAAGCTCAAGACCGTCCCCATCCGGCAAATAAAGGTCAAGAAGGACTAAATCCCAGCCCTTTTTTACCTGAAAAAGAAGGAGAGCCTGAGAAAAGCTGTAGGCTTGGTCAACCTCATACCCAATCTCCTTAAGATGGGAAGAAACAAGCTGAGACAGGTCCCTTTCATCCTCGACATAGAGTATCCTTGCTGCACCCATACTTCTTAACCCTTTTTAAAGATTATCTCAAGCTTTAAATGCTTTTCACTCCTTTTAGCCATAAAATTTACATTCAACGCCCGTCCGTATTCAAAAAGAAGAGCCCCCTCAAAGTCCCTCTCGGGTAGTATATTTATTAACTCTTTTCCTAAAAATTCGCAAAATACATTACTGTTTGAGACACGAACAACTAAACTCCCTTGAGAGCATCTAACCCAGAAGAACTCTTCGAGCAAAAAGAGAAGGAGCAAAAGCTCCCCTTTAGTCAAAGCACTATCAAGGGCTGTGAGCTCAAGCGCTATTTGTTTTAAGCTTAGCCTTTCTTTTATCAGGCTTATGGTTAAGCTTGGGTCTATACCTTCAAAAACTAAACTAAGGGAAGAGCCTTTGTCTTCCTCCTTTAAGGCTAAGAAGGTTTCTAAAAGGAGACGATACCTTCGTAAGGCGAGCTCAGCCTTTGCTAATTTGGGTTTTATATCTTGCTGGTCTGAAATGAGAAGAGTTTCTACAAAGGCTAAGGGTGTGATGAGTTTGTGAAGGATTACCTCAAAGGGTATTTGTTCAAGGGTAGGAAAGGCAAAGTTTTCAGCGAGGTTCAAAGCGGTAGCCCTCTCCCCAGATGGTTTTTATGTATCTTGGCTTTCTTGCCGAGTCTCCAATCTTCTCTCTTAACCTTCGTATTAAAACATCAATGGAGCGAGACTTCTTTTCTTCTCCCGTTAAAAGTTTGATAAGGTCTGCTTTTGGGATTATCTCACCAGGTTTTTTAAGGAAAAGCTCCATTATTTTAAACTCATAGGGTGTTAGCTTTAGCCTTCTTCCTTGAAAGTAAATCTCTTTTCCTTTGGTATCAAGGACAAAATCCCCGACAACTAAAAACCTCTGAGGAGATAGGTAGGTTTTGGCACCAAGAAGCTTTTCTGCACGGAGCACAAGCTCCCTTGGGTTGAAAGGCTTTGGTAGGTAATCGTCGGCTCCAAGGGAAAGCCCAAGCACCCGGTCAGCCTCTTCCTTCCGAACGGATATCATGATGATAGGGAGCCGTGGGTCAGCCTCTTTTAGCTCCTTCACAAGGGTTATTCCGTCACCGTCAGGGAGTAGTCGGTCGATTATGTATAAGTCATACTTTTTATCCGAGAGAAGCTTTTTTGCTTGAGATAAGGAATGACAACCCTCAACTTCAAAGCCAAGGGTAGAGAACTCCCGAGAGATAAGCTCAGCATAGTCAAAATCGTCTTCAAGGATGAATACCTTACCAGGCAAAGGTTTTTCCGGTATGCGTATTTGTTTCTACAATTAAAATGTTAACGGATAGTTGTTAATACATTGTGAAAATAAGCAACCAAATATAAAGGTTCTGTTAAAAAAATGTTTGCTACTTATCCTTAAATTTAATTTTAGCAAGGGGGAGGAGGTTGACGCCATGCACTCAACCAAAATTTGCGTGTTTGATAGAGATTTAGCCGAAATTTACAAAGAGATAGCACGGTGCTCAGGAATATTGATCACAGCAAACCAAATGTGCGAGGTCTTTTCCTATCTTTTTGAAGTAAGAGACTCGCTCTTAAGAGAGCATTCTGAAAAGGTTGCCGTGGTAGCCTATATGTTGAGCTTAGAGCTTGGGATACCAGCAAAGGTAGCAGACTTAATCCAAATAGCGGGTTATCTTCACGACATCGGGAAGCTATTCATCCCGGATGATATCCTGAAGAAGCAAGGGCAGTTAACCAAGGAAGAGTTAGAGATAGTGAAGAAGCATCCTGTTATCGGAGCAAACTGTTTGAAGCATGTGAGGCTCTTCCAAGGTAGAGGAGGGATAGCGGAGATGGTGCTTCATCATCATGAGAGATGGGATGGAAGGGGGTATCCTAACGGGCTTAAAGGGGAAGAGATCCCGCTTGGAGCAAGGATCCTTACCGTTGCAGATGCTTTAGTAGCCTTAGCGGATGGTGACCCCTATCAAAGGCAAAAGGCTATTGGGTATGAGCGAGCCCTTGAGGAGATAAAGAAGGGGTCAGCAACCCAGTTTGACCCATTGGTCGTGACCGCTCTTTTAACCATGGAACATAAAATCAGAGCCTGGTTTGGGCTATGTTAGTTGAAGTGTTAATTTGAATTTTTGCAAGTTCGATTTGGTGAAAATTTATTAATAGCTTAACCTTAGAATAATTTAAAAACCAAAAGGAGGCGTGCCATGAACAGAAGGGACTTTTTAAAGGTCACTGCCGCAGGGCTTGCCTATGCAACGGTAATGACAAACGACCTTTTTGGTCAGGTCATTCGGGAATTTGGAAAAATCTCCCAAGCAAAGGGCGTAATTTTTGTGGTAGGAGACGGCTGGCCCCTTGGTGTAATGAAAATGTATGATGAGTTTTTAAAAAGGAAGTTCCGCGAAAGAAGCACTCTTTTTGACCTTATTGAAAACTACGGAGCTCCTGTGTATCTCCAAAATACAAGTTCCCTTTCCTCCGTGGTTACGGACTCTGCACCAGCCTCAACTGCTTGGGCAACTGGCTCAAAAACAATAAATCGCATGCTTGCAAGCCTTCCTGATGGAAGACCTTTAAAAACTATCCTTGAATTAGCCAAAGAAAAGGGCATGTCCATCGGCTGTGTAACCACAACAAGGATCACCCACGCAACGCCAGCTGCCTGGTATAGCCATAACATGAACAGGGATGATGAAGATAATATAGCCCTTGATATCTTGAGGCTTAGGCTAGATGTTGCCATGGGTGGCGGGCAGAGGCACTTTGACCCAGCAATGAGAAAGGACGGGCGAAACCTTTACCAGGAGTTTATCAACGCAGGGTACGATGTTGTCAAAACAAGGGATGAGTTGAGAAGGCTTGCCGTTTCAGATAAGCCTATCCTTGGTGTTTTCAATAAATCACATCTAAGCTACTTTGTTGATAGGCTTAACGATAGCAGCTTGGGCAATGTTCAGCCAACCTTAGCCGAGATGACGATGGTAGCTCTTATGAAGCTTGCAAGGAATCCGAGAGGGTTTGTGCTTCAGGTTGAGGCTGGAAGGATTGACCATGCCTGCCATGCAAACGATGCTTACAGTGCCATGATGGACTGCTGGGAGATGGACCAAGCATTAGGAGTCATTTTTGATTTTATGAGGAGAAACCCCGATGTCCTTTTAATCATTACTTCAGACCATGGAAACTCAGGGTTTGGCATTAACGGAACCGGACCTGAGTATAACGACGCTACAGAGGCTCTTCTGAAATACGAAAACACCGCTTCTTTTGAATACATGATAAGAAGAATGAAAGGAAAGAGTGCCTCAGAAATAAAGGACATCTTTGAGTATTACACCAAGCAACCCATTACGGATGATGAGGCTCAAGCTATATACAACGGTCTTAACGCTTCAAGGGAATACTTTGAGAACGATTTTTGGTATGAGCCTGAGGCAACGATGGGCTTTATCTTGAGGAAGAGCAAATATCGTGCGAATGTCAAGACTGAAAAGATCGAGAAGCCTGCCCTCTTGAGGAGAGGAAATGTGGGATTTACTAGCACAAACCACACAGCTGAAGACCAACTCGTTGTAATGTTTGGCGGGAGAGGTCGTTATTTTAGGTTAACAGGGATGAAAAGCAGGCTTGATAACACTGACCTTTACTATGTTATGACAAGGTATCTTGGTATTAAGTATGAAAACCCAAAGATGACAGAAGATGAGGCAAGAAGATACATTACCGCTTTAACACCTGCAGAATGGAGAAGACATTTGGAACTACACATTGCTTAGCAGAAGGTGAAGTATGGATTGTCTTTGTTATCTAAACAATAAGCTTGAGCAGATAGCAGAAAAAACACCAAGCCTGCCTTATGACATGCTGGTTAAAGATACCTTTTTGTTCTTAATGCAAAATGATAGGGTTAGTCTTTTACCAATAGTTGACGAACAGGATAGAGTTTTAGGACAAATTCACCGGAAAAGGTTCATTGAAGGTGTCATACTCAGTAAATACGGCTATGGCATACATCTTCATGGTCATAAAAGGCTTATCGATGTGATGGAGAAGCCCGAGGTTCTGTTCCCGGCCCATCTTACTTTGGAAGAAGCTGCTCTAAAAATTCAAAAGAAGTCAGAGGAACACTTCTATGACGACATTATCGTCGTAAAGGATCATGATAAATACTTTGGCACCGTTTCTGTAAAAAAGCTTTTAGAGGCTTTAACGCTTAGGTCCCTTATGCTTGCTCGAGATGAGAACCCGTTGACCTGTCTTCCTGGTAACTGGGCTATAAAAAAATACATCGATGAGAAAATTTCAAAGAATGAAAAATTCGATGTCATCTACATTGATTTAAACAATTTTAAGCCTTTTAACGACTACTATGGCTTTGCTAAAGGTGATGAGGTAATAGTTTCTTTAGGAGAAATACTAAAAAAAATACGAAGAAAATACGATTGTTTTGTTGGGCATATAGGAGGGGATGATTTTGTCATAGTTTGTAAACCAGAATTATCATACAAAATAGCAAGTGAAATCGTAGAAGAATTTGAAAAGCTCCTTCCTTACTTTCATGGAGAGGATTATCAAAAGGGGTTCTACATCTCCTACAATAGAAAGGGGGAGGTTCAAACCTTCCCGCTTCTTTCTTTATCTTTAGCCATAACAGGCACAAGCATCCGCAGGATAGATTCCTATGCTCATTTAGCGTCGATCGCATCGGAAGTTAAATCGATGGCCAAACAGGTAGCTAAAAGCACAGGAAAATCAGTTATATTTAAAGATAGAAGAATGGATCAAAACGGTAAGTTAAAAAGTTACTTTAGGGGTGAATATGGGTGCGAAGAAGATTCTTTAAAATCAACGGAAATAAACTGGAAATAGACATTTATTTTCAACCGATAGTAAATTTAGCCTCAAAGAAGGTCTTTGGATTTGAAGCCTTGGCAAGGGGCTTTGATATTAAAAACAATTCGATCATACCCCCGAATGTTCTTTTTAGTAGTGCTAAGAAAGCCGGTATTTTGGTAGAATTAGATAGATGCTGCAAGGAACTTGCTATAAAGAAATTCGCTGATTACGGTTTACAAAAAGATTACCTCCTTTTCATAAACATAGAGCCTGAGTTGATAGACCAAGGCAAGGCAGGCACAAACTGGATTAAAAAGAAAGCTTATTACTACGGGGTTGACCCGGATAATTTGGTTGCGGAGATAAAAGAAGGGAAGGTCAATAGCTATGCAAACCTTACCAACTTTGTGAAAGCATACAAGGACTACGGAATACACATAGCCCTTGATGATTTTGGAATAGAGAGTTCAAATTTATACAGGTTGTTAACTTTAGAGCCTTGTTTTATCAAGGTTGACAGGGAGCTTATTCAAAATTTGAAAATGGGTGATAGAAAGTTTGCTATATTGCAGGTTTGCGATTATATTTCAAGAAAATTCGGCTGTATACCTATAGCTGAAGGAGTAGAGACAGTAGATGAGGTGAAGGCAGTCCTTCAAACTGACATTATATTTTGCCAAGGCTTTTTCTTTGCAAAGCCTCATCCGGACCCGATTAAGGCGAAAGAATTAGCCGAAGAGAAGATGAAGACGCTGGAGGTTAGTTTAAATGGCAAAGATAGCCTTTATTTGCACGGGGAACTCGGCAAGGAGCCAGATTGCCGAGGGGTATGCCAAGCATTTGGCAAGACTATATAACCTTGAAGTCGAAGTATATTCCGCAGGGTCAAATCCTGTCCCCTCAGTTAATTCTTTAGCTGTAAAGGTTATGGCTGAGGACGGAATTGACATCTCTTCTCATTATCCAAAATTTTTAGAAGAAATCCCCTTTTCTGAGCTTGACCTTGTGATAACCCTCTGCGGAGATGCTAAGGAGGCTTGCCCTTATGTTCCTTCTCAAAGAAGGGAGCACTGGGGACTTCCTGACCCGGCAAAGGCAGAAGGCACAGAGGAAGAAAAATTAGCGGTCTTCCGTAAAGTTCGGGATGAGATTAAGAAAAGAGTGGAAGACTTACTTCAAAGGTTAAAGAAATAGCCACTTGAACGAAGTGAGGGAGGCTTGCTATCCCCTCTTTTCTTAACACAGTGGAACCTATTACGCTATCGCTAATATTATTATGAATCTACATTTGCTAAAATATGTTTTTCCCTCATACACTTTTTCTCAAATACACATAAAGAACAATTAAATGGTATTTTCTTTTTATACTTTATACAATACAATTCCTTTTGTTTTTCTTCCCTTTTCATTAGAGTTCTTTGCATGGGAATCACCTCCTTTTGAAGTTTTACATTTTGCTGATTATCTTATCCTTTAATTATTAAATCGGAACAATTTAGTCTCACTTAAAATAGATAGAGACGATTGCTCAGGCGTCTTTCTTACCGCTCAGATGACATTGTGATAGTATGGTTATTTAATAGCTCATAAAGCTCAGCTGGAAGCCTTTTTGCCTTCATGTCCTTTCCAATTGGCACATGCACCGTGTAGCCCTGCACTAAAAGATTCCCCTCTCGGAAAATTCTATAGTCAAAGCGAAGTTTTAGGGGCTTTGCCTCGGTAAGTCGAGTTTCAACCTCTAAGAGGTCATCGTAGAAGGCTGGGCTCTTATACTTTGCAAAGACTTCAACCACGGGTAGTATAATCTCAAAGCGTTCTTCAATCTCTTTATAAGCTAAGCCCACTCTTCTTATCCATTCAGTCCGGCCAATCTCAAAGAGCCGAAGGTAGTTTCCGTAATACATCACGCCGCCACAATCCGTGTCCCCATAGATTACCCTGTAGGGAGTTCTTACAATCATCTTACCTCCTACTTTCCAAAGGTAATTATTACCACGCCAAGGAGCATAAGCAAGGCTCCGGTTAAACGGAAGCCAACATACCTTTCCCGAAAAAAGAGATATCCAAGGATCACCGCAAACAGGATGCTAGTCCTCTTTAAGGCGATCATGTAGGCTGTTTCAACAAGGCTTAGGGCAAGCATGTGGCAAAGGCACATAAGAGCTTGCGTTCCGCCAACGAGCAAGACTTCCCGCAAGCTTGCCCTGCATACTTCAAAAACCTTTATCCTACCAAAGGCTTTTGCAAAGATTAAGCCTGCTATACCAAGGGCTGAAAAGTAAAAGCTTGCAAAAAAGACAGGCTCAGAAAGTAAAAGGGCTTTTTTCCCGAGCACCGAGGTAAGGCCGTAGATGAAGGCTGTGATTAAAAGGTATCTACTCCCCTTTTCTTTAAAGATTTTAACCAAGGGGTCAAAAAGGCTTTCTCTCTCCGGAAGATGGATAAAGTAGCTCCCAAGGACGATGAGTAAAATGCCAGCAAATCCAGCATAGCTTACCCTCTCACCGAGGATCAAGTAGCCTGTTAACACGACAAACACCGGGGTAAAGGATAAAAAAGGGAGGCTTGCTGAAAGGGGGGAGGCCTTAATGCCTTTCATGTAAAAAACTGTGGCTATTATCTCAAGAAAAAGCAGAAGAAAGACTACAAGCAGGAAGGAGGGGGTAAAAAAGCTGAAGGCATTTTTAGATAATAAATAAAGAAAAACCGGAAAAAGGAAGGGAAGGCTTCCGGAGGTTCTTGCAAAGAGCATAACATAAGCCCCTTGCGAAGAAAGAAACTTCTTGTTTAGGGCATCGCTTAGGGCAACAAAAAAGCCAGCGAGGATTGAAAGGATTGCCCAAATCGGCATAAAAAGACCTAAGAGCTTATGACAAGGACCTTTGCCCCTTTAATCTTTCCTTCCTTTAGGTCAAACAGGGCTTGCAAGGCAGACTCAAAAGGATAGATTACGACTTCAGGCTTGAGCTTAAGCTTAAAAGCTATCTCCAAAAACTCCTCTATGTCTTTTCTTGTAATGTTGGCTACTGATTTTATCTCCCTTTCGAGCCACAAATCCCGAGCATAGTCAAGGTTTAAAAGATAGTCCTTGTCTACCTCTTCTTTCCTGATGTTGTTTATCACAAGGCGCCCGCCTGGTGCAAGATGCTGCAGAAGAGAAAAGGGAGGCTTCCACACAGGGGTTGTGTCAATGATTGCGGAAAATTTTTCAGGGGGAGCCTCTCCGAAGTCTAAAGCTAGGTCCGCAGAGAGCGCTAAGGCTAATTCTCGTTCCTTAGGGTTCCGGGCATACACAAAGACTTTAAGCTCTGGATAAAGACCCTTTGCCATCTTTAAGACCAAGTGGTTTGAAGCCCCAAACCCGCAGAGACAAAGCACCTCATCCTTCGTTCCTTTAAGGTTTGCAAGCTTTAAGGCTCTATAACCGATTGCGCCAGCACAGAATAGAGGAGCAATTTCCACGGGAGAAACCCCTTCGGGGATCTTGAAGGCAAAGTCTTCCTTTATCTTGAAGTATTCAGCGTATCCGCCATGAGCGTCCTTCCCAGTTCCTTTAAAATCTGAGCAGAGGTTTTCTAAGCCTTCTTTGCAGAATTTACATCTTCTACAGGTTGAATAGACCCAGCCAGCTCCAGCCAAGTCACCGGGCTTAAACTTCTTAACGCTTTTGCCAACCTCCACAACTTCGCCTACGATTTGATGCCCAGGGATGATAGGTAAAAAGCCTGGCTTTGCTCGTCCTTCTATTTCGTCAAGCTCGGTATGGCATACCCCGCAGGCAAGGACCTTGATCAAGATTTCATCGGCAGAGATTTCTGGCTTCGGAAGCTCCACAAGGGTTAAAGAACCTTGGCTTATTGGACCAATTTTAGAGATCACCCATGCCCGCATAGGATAAAAATTTTGGTAATTGCTTATTTTATTCCACCAAGCTTATTGGACAACATTTCATCTTAGTTTCTCTTAAAATTATACCTGAATTCAAGCTCCTTCAAATAATTTAAAAACTTTTCTGTTTCCTCTTCAGAAGAGGTAACTTTGACGAGTTCTACTAAATTTATCTTCACACCCTCTCATGCTTTATTATAGCAATCCAAGTGTAGGAAGGGAAGCTTGGGGCTGTTCAAAAAAGTCCCCTTCTCCGGTCTGCCGAGCGATAGCGAGGCATCCCTAACTTCGTTCGGGACGGCGCTTCGGGAGGTCATCCCGAGGCACGCAAGTGCCGAGGGACCCCTCGCTTCGCTCGGGGCGACAAAAAAGAGGACTCGGGGTGACAGCGCAAGGGCTCGGGGTGACATAAAAATAGGTTCGAAGTGACATGGGGGCTTGCA
>Ga0315298_1011965_pt1 | contig 10070 bp, 6 predicted proteins | sample WHS_1_MG_FD_203077 | JGI IMG/M metagenome (GOLD analysis project Ga0315298, IMG submission 203077) | Extremophilic microbial mat communities from Washburn Hot Springs, YNP, Wyoming, USA - WHS_1_MG | ecosystem: Environmental > Aquatic > Thermal springs > Hot (42-90C) | place: USA: Wyoming...
AGATATTTACTTGTATGGGGAGAGAAACAATGATACCTGTCTCAAAACCATTTGTAGGTGAAGAAGAACTTCAAGAGGTAAGAAAGGTTTTTCAGTCATCATGGCTTGGAATGGGTCAGTGGACAAAGAACTTTGAAGACCAATTAAAAAATTTTCTCGGCGTAAAACACGTAATCGCAGTTAATTCAGGAACTTCAGCCATTCATCTTGCTCTTGTCTGTTGTGGAATAAAAAATGGAGACCAGGTTATTGTGCCATCTTTAACATTCGCTGCAACAGTACAAGCAATAGTAGCGACAGGAGCAGAACCAGTTTTCTGTGATGTTGAGCTCGATACATTGAACATTGATACTGATGATGCCAGGAGAAGGATTACTGAAAGAACAAAGGCAATTGTACCTGTTCATTACAGGGGATATCCATGTGATATGGAAAAGATTGAAAACATTGCAAAAAAGAATAATATACGGATTATTGAAGATGCTGCTCATGCGTTTGGCTCAAAGTATAAAGGTAAAAAAATTGGTTCATTCGGAGATATTACCTGTTTCAGTTTCGACCCGATTAAGATTATCACATGCGGAGAAGGAGGGGCAATTGCAACAAATAATGACCAAGTAGCAGTGCTCGCACAGAAGGGAAGAATTCTTGGTATCAGTAAAGATACCTGGTCAAGATACAGACATGAAAGAGCATGGTTTTATGATGTTGAAACGATTGGATTCAGATATCATATGAGTAATATTAATGCAGCGATCGGGATTGTGCAGTTAAAAAAGTTTGATGAGTTTTTAAGAAGAAGAATAGAAATTGTGAAATTGTATGATGAAAATTTAAGGAATATTGAAGGGGTGAAACTGCTGAAAACCGATTACGACTCAATGGCTCCTTTTTGTTATATCATTCGGGCACAGAAACGAGATAAACTTATGCAATTTCTAAAAGAAAATTCCATTGATACAGGTATTCATTATATTCCCAATCATCAGCAAACATTTTTTTCAAAATATTCAACTTCATTGCCTGTCACCGAAAAAATTTTTGAAGAAATTCTTACGCTTCCACTTTATTATCAGTTGAAGGATGAAGAGGTTCTGGTGATTTGTGAGAAAATTAAACAGTTTTATTCATAAAAATGAAAGATGTTAGTGTAATTATCCCGGTATATAATGCCAGCAGATTTATCAGGCAAACAATTGAAAGTGTTCTGTCACAAACATATAAGAACTTAGAATTGATTATTGTTGATGATGGTTCAACTGATGATTCTCCAGAAATAATAAAAAGTTTCAAGGACTCAAGAATTGTTTTTATCAGGCAAAAAAATAAAGGAGTTTCAGCAGCCAGAAATACAGCAGTAGCAGCATCAAGTGGAAAATTTATTGCACTTCTTGATCACGATGATATATGGTTTCCAGAAAAACTTGAAAAACAAATCCTGTTGTTTGAGAAAAATCCTGAAACAGGGCTTGTTTATTCTGATATTGGCTACATTGATGCTGATGGTAAACAGGTTTCCTGGATGCTGAAACAATTTGAACCACACAGAGGTTATGTATTGAAAGAACTTTTTCTGAATGATTTTATTCCGTGTTTGACTGCTGTTTTCAGAAGGGATGTTCTTAAAAAAACAGGGCTTTTCAATGAAAAATATAGATTTGCTGAGGAGTATGATTTATTTTTAAGAATAGCCCGTTATTATCAGGTTGATTTTGTTGATGAGGTTCTTGCCTGCTACAGGGTCCATGAAACAAACTTAAGCAGGAATGTTATTGCGGGTTATCTTGAAAATATTGAAATTCTTGAAAGTTTTTATCATAATGTTCCTGAAGTGAAAAATTTTGAACATGTTGCAAGAGAAAGAATTTCGAAAATGTATTTTATCACAGGCAGAAGATACCAGGTTGAAGAAAAAAATCGTACAAAGGCAATGGAGATGTTTAAAAAATCCATTTTTTACAGAATCAGTTTTAAGGCAGTTGCTGGTTTTGTTACTGCATTTTTGAGAATTCCTGTTCCAAGAAGATACAGAATTTTAAAATTTTTTTCACCAAAAAATATTTTTGATGCCCATGAAAAATAATTTTTCACAAATGGGGAATAAATTTCCGAAGGTCGCCTTTGTAATTTCATCCCTTGGTTGTGGTGGAGCAGAGAAAGTTCTTTCAATGATTGCAAATTATTTTTCATCAAAAGGATATGATGTGAGCATTATTACATTTGACAGTCCTTCTCAAAAACCATTTTTTGCTCTATCAGAAAAGGTTAACATATTTCAGACGGACATGCTGGATATTTCAATCACGTTTGCATCTAAGATAAGAAATTTTCTCAGGCGGGTAATTACAATAAGAAGATTAATCAAGCAATTGAAAGCGGATATTGTAATTTCCTTTATGGACAGGGTTAATGTAATAACCCTGATAGCAACAAGATTTTTGAAAATTCCTGTAATTGTATGTGAAAGAAGCGACCCTGTTTTATGCTATCCTGGTAGATTCTGGAATATATTGAGAATTATTACCTATTTTTTTTCCTGTAAAATTGTTGTGCAAACGAAGTATGCATCTAAAAAGTTTTCCATTTTTTTGAGAAAAAAGATTGTTGTAATTCCAAATCCTGTAAAAAAGGTTGAAAAAACCGGGATACAGAGAAAAAATTGTCTTATACTAGGTATGGGAAGATTTACTGAAGAGAAAAATTTTGAATTAGTTATTGAAGCATTCAGTAGAGTAAAGAATAATCATCCGGGTTGGTATCTTGAAATATATGGTGAAGGCCCATTAAGAAAAAAATTCGAGTTAATGGTAAAAGAACTTGGAATTGCTGACTCTGTGAAATTTCCAGGAATTACAAAAAATGTTGATGAGGTTTTTCAAACAGCAGATATTTTTGTGCTGTGTTCAAAATATGAAGGTTTTCCGAATGTTTTGTGTGAAGCCATGGCAAATGGCTGTGCCTGTATTTCAACAGATTGCAGTGGAATCAGTGAAATTATTACGGACGACTACGATGGAGTTATTGTTGAACCTGATAATCCTGAAAAACTTAAAAATGCAATAGAGTGTTTGATCGTTGATAGAGAAAAAAGAAGAAAACTTGGAGAAAATGCAGAAAAAATTTCTGTTAAATTTGATGCTGAAAGTATTCTTCAGAAATGGTTTTCAATCGTTGAACAATGTCTTTTTTCTCGATGATTTTTGCTATTAGAAAGATTGTTTTATCGACACGATCACATGATTAAAATTTGCTATATCATTGGGACACTGGAAACTGGAGGAACAGAAAAACAACTTTATCTTTTGATTAAAAATCTTGATAAAGAGAAATTTTGCACAACTGTTGTTTCATTGAGAGATGGAAGAATGAGAAATGATTTTGAAAAAATTACCAAATTATATGTTTTAAAAAAGAGATGGAAATTTGATCTGAAAATTCTTTTTGACCTGGTCAGAATTATGAAAAAGGGAAGGTTTGATATTGTTCACTCGTTTTTGTTTACATCAAATACCTGGGGCAGGATTGCAGGTATATGTGCTGGAGTACCGGTTATCATTGCTTCTGAGAGGAGTATTGACTTATGGAAAAAGCCCATCCATATTTTTGTTGATATTGTACTTGGTTATTTCACTGATAAAATTGTTTGTAACTCGTTTACTGTAAAAAAACACTATGAAAGAAAATTGAAACAGGTTGCAAAAAAATTGATTGTAATAAGAAATGGTATTGAGTTAAAGCAACTCCCTGATTCTATTGAAACAGGAGAGAAAAAAGAAAAAATTGTTTTTACTGCAAGCAGGTTATCACCTGAAAAAGGTATTGTGTATCTTATTTATGCTGCAAAGAAAATTCTTGAAAAAAGAAAGGATATAAAATTTCTTATTGCAGGAGATGGTGAACTCAGACAAAAACTTGAAAATCTTGCTAATGAATACAAAATTTCAAATAATGTTATTTTTTTAGGTTACCAGGAAAATGTTCAACAGTTTATCTGTGTGTCAGATGTTGTGGTGCTTACTTCTTTATGGGAGGGATTACCAAATATTCTTCTTGAAGCCATGGCAATGAAAAAACCTGTTGTGGCAACAAATGTGGGTGGAACAGCAGAGATAGTAAAAGACGGTGAAAATGGGTTTCTTGTAGAACCGTGTGATGTTGCAGGGATTGCTGAGAAAATTGAAAAATTGATTGATGATGAAAATCTTTCAAAATCAATGGGAGAAAAGGGGTATGAATTTGTCAGGGGGAATTTTGACCTATCTTTAATGGTTTTAGCATATGAAAAATTATATCAAGAATTGATTTTGAGATAATTCCTCTTTGAATGTTTTTCATCCTCTTTTTGATTTCCCCTTTTCCAAAATCTTTTCAAACATATTATACGAGGGGGACGAAGGGGGATTTTAAAATTAGTTTCTCCCTTTCGTAAAGGGAGATAAAAGAGGGATTTTTATCCTGGTGAAAACCACCCCAACCCTCCTTTAAAAAGGAGGGAGTAGAATATAATTTCCCCCTTTTCCAAAGGGGGAATAGGGGGATTGAAACAGGTTGAAAGGAGTGTGAAAAATGTGTGGAATATGCGGGATTGTAAGAAAAAATGATAAGGTGGATGAACAACTTGTAAGAAAAATGGCTTCAACAATGAATCATCGTGGTCCTGATGAAGAAGGATTTGTGTTTTCAGGATCCTGCGGGTTTGGTCACAAGAGATTAAGTATTATTGACCTTACAACAGGCAGGCAACCAATTTCCAATGAAAACAATAAATTGTTTCTTATCTGCAATGGAGAAATATACAATTTTAAACAGTTGAGGGAAACACTTGAAAAAACAGGCCATATCTTCAAAACAAAATCAGATAATGAGGTAATCATTCATCTTTATGAACAATATGGAGTTGAGTGCCTGAAATTTTTGAGAGGAATGTTTGCATTTGCGATATGGGACAGTGAAAAGAAAATATTATTTCTTGCAAGAGACCGTCTTGGCAAAAAACCACTTGTCTACTCAATAAAAGGCAATGACATTTACTTTGCCTCAGAAATAAAGGCATTGCTTGAAGTAGACGATATTTCAAAGGAAATAGATACTGCTGCCATTGACCTTTTTCTTACATATCAGGCAATTCCATCTCCCTATACAATTTTTACTCACATTAAAAAATTGCAACCAGGGCATTTTTTGTTATGGAAAGATGGGAGTGTGAAAATTGAAAGGTACTGGCAGATTAATTTTACAAAAAAATTGATATTGAAAGATGAACAGGAATACATTGATGCAATGTGGGAGAAGTTAAAAGAAGCAACAAAAATCAGGATGATATCAGATGTTCCTCTTGGTGCTTTTTTAAGTGGCGGAATTGATTCTTCAACAATTGTTGGGATAATGAGTGAATTTTCAACCAGCCCAGTAAAAACATTTTCAATTGGATTTGAAGAAACAGATTTCAGTGAACTGAAATATGCAAAAATTGTTGCACAGAAATTTAGTACTGAACACAATGAGTTTATTGTAAGACCGGATATTATCTCCGTACTTCCAAAACTTGTATGGCACTATAATGAACCATTTGCTGATTCATCAATGGTGCCTACTTATTATGTTGCCAGGGAAACAAGAAAACATGTGACTGTTGCTTTAAATGGTGATGGAGGGGATGAGAATTTTGCTGGTTATACAAGGTACTGGCAGACAAAATTGCTTGAAAAGATTTATTTTTTGTATAAAAGATTTCCCTGCGGCAGGAAAAAAATTCTTAATTTCTTCAGTTCGGCTTATAAAAAATACCCATCGAATTTTTTCTTCAGAATCTGGAAATGGCTTGATGAAACTGATAGATATGGCTTTGATTATGCGTATGCCCGAAGAATAATTTCTTTTTCATCTGATTTCAGGTCAGATATTTATTCTGATGAAATGAAAGGAAGAATTTCTGGCTTTGATTCAATATCCATAGCAAAAAATTTATGGAACAATGCAGGAGATATTGATTTGCTTGAGAAAATGCTTGCTACAGATTTTCAACTTTATTTACCTGATGTGTTAATGGTAAAAATGGACATCGCAACAATGGCTAATTCCCTTGAAGCACGAAGTCCTTTTCTTGACAATGAATTTGTGGAACTGATAGCATCTTTTCCTGCACAGTTGAAAATGAGAAATTTCAAATCGAAATATATTTTGAAAAAGAAATTAAAAAGTTTTTTGCCTGAGCAAATTGTTTCAAGAAAAAAAATGGGATTTGGAATTCCTGTTGGAAGATGGTTCAGAAAAGAATTGAAAAATTTTCTTCAGGAGATTTTGTTGAGTGAGGCATCGCTTAAGAGAGGTTATTTCAAGCAGGAGATGATTAGAAAAATTGTTGCTCAACATATTTCAGGGGAGATTGACCATACGAGCAGGTTGTGGGCTCTTGTTACACTTGAGATGTGGCACAGAATTTTTGTTGACAGAAATCTTTGAAAATTTGCAATATTAAAAATTTGTGTTATATTTTTAATAAATGGAGGAAAACAAAAAGATAAAAAAATTTGGAGAATCAGAATCTACACGAAAGTTTATCTCATCCGTGAACACCTGCCATTCAATCATCCTTCTTTATCCCTGTAACAAAAAAGTATGTTACCCTTTTTTTTCTTTTTACAGAACAGGGATTGAAAAAGGATAAGTATTTTCATTTTAACCTTAAAGGGGGTGATTTGAATGGCGTGTGCCAAAAAGCCAGCAAAGAAAACAGCCAAGAAGACAGCAAAGAAAACAGCGAAAAAAAAGAAAAAGTAGTTTGAATTGAGCGCCCGGCTGAGTTTGTTTTCCGGGCGCTCGTATTTTAATACAAACATTTTAAACCATTTATACTAATTTGCCGTTAAAATTGTAGAAATACCGAATTAAGTTCGCCAGAGAGCAAGACGGCAAGGAGAAGGCAACGAAACATACTGATGTATGTCGAGGAAGCCGACGACGCAGCCAACGATGCTATATGGATGAAATCAATTCGGTATTAAAAAATAACAGGGAGAAGACAGTGGACAGAGAAAGAACCATTCAATTGAAAGATGGATTTGAAAAAGTGCTGCGAGTTTTAGAGACAACTGAGAGAATTGATAAAAATTTTTCTATTCCAACCGAAGAATTTGTTCAGAGACAGAAAAAAACATACGAAAATATCAAAAAGTATGGTATTGATGTTGGTATTGTCTTTGCAGATCAGCATTATAATGGCGATGTTCCATATCTTGGAGGAAATACAAACATTACAATTGAACAGGTTGCAGGTGTCATTGGGAAAACAGGATTTCATATTATTGCAGGACTTGAAGGGGGTTATGTCTCAGAACAACTTGCGAAAAGGGCTTGTGCGAAGGTTCATAAGGTTGAGATGTTAAAACTTGCAGACGAAGAATACCCGATAAATGCGGAAAAACTTGAAGATGTTATTGAGCAGGCAGCGGGTTCAAAGGTCAAAAAAATTGGACTTCTCACACCGAGGGAGGTAATTCCATACAGGCTTGTCAATTATCTTGAAAATATTTACGGTGCAGAAAATGTTGTTGATGTTCAGGAAGTTTATTACAAAATCAAATATGAAAAATCAGATAATGAGATGCGATTAATCAGAGATGCCTGCAAAATCGCTGATGCCATGATGAGAGGTATGCTGGCAGTATTAAAGCCAGGTATGCTTGAAACACAGGTTGCAGCATGGGGTTATTTCATTGGCAGGGAACTTGGGGCTGAAGAAATGGGATGGGATATTATTGTTGGTGCAAATGAGGCAAATCGCACCTTGATAGGAAAGGCACTTAACAGAGAAATCAAAAGAGGCGATTATGTTCATTTGGGTGTTGCACCAAAAAGGGATGGATTGAATTCATGTATACGAAGGTCAGTGATTGCTGTTGAACATCCTTCACAGGTTACCAGTGAACAAAAATACTGGTTTGACCTTGTTGAACAGGCATATAAAATTGGTTTTGAGAAATACTGTGAGGTTGCAGAAAGAAATCTTCCAGCATATATCCAGGAGAAAGCCCTTGTGGATTTTTTTGCATCAAAATCAGAAGAAGTGTCCAAAAAGATAGGGAAAAAAATTAATCTTGAAAGATTAAAGCCATACACTGGAACTCATAATGCAGGTTATACTGAGTGTCAGGAATTTTATGGGGCAATCACATTGAAATCAACAGAACCTCTTGGAAATCAAATCGTTACTATGCTTGATGTAGCCCTGAGAGGGATTGGTGATTACTGGGATGATGTTATAATACCAGGGTTTGACTATGTTGTCATTGAGAATACACTCGGGAAATTTGGCACACGTGTTGAATGTTTTAATAAGTTGCCATTAAATGTTCAATCTCTTGTGGGGAATCCAGAACCTCCTAATTATTAATTTTTTTCTTCTGACGTTTATTGGCATACATCATTTTGTCGGCTATAGAAATGAGATTATCAATAGAAAGTTCTTTGCCTGGTTCATAGACCGAATAACCGATGCTTATTGAAATTTTATAGCCCTTTTCAATTTTTTCGTTTGCTGCATCAAGAGTTTTTTGTAATCGTTGAATAATGGTTTCAACATCAACAGGAGAATTTTGAATTACAAGGGCGATAAATTCATCACCGCCAACTCTTCCGACAATATCAGATTGCCGAAAAGTTTGTTTTAATATTTCCGCAGTCCTCACAATAGCAATATCACCTTCAAGATGTCCATACCTGTCATTGATATTCTTAAGGTCGTCAAGGTCAAGGAAAAAAAGCACCATAAATTGTTTCATTCTTTCTGCTATTTTTAATTGTTGTTCTGCCAGAAGGAAAAATCCTCTTCTATTGTATAAACCAGTAAGAGAATCAGTCACAGATAATTGTTCAAGGATTTTTTCTGCATATTCTTTTTTTAAGGTTATCCTTGCAATAATCCATGAAACCACAATAAAAAATAATATCAGAACAGAATCATACAAAAGGAATTCTTTAAGCCGTGTCGCCGATTGGATTGTACAGAGATGTTTTGGTACAAAAGAGATAAATTTCCATACATAGTCAAAACTTTTGATAGGAGAAAGAGATGAATAATCAAAATCAGTGGTTGTCTGCTGACATGCCTTTTCTGCACGTGCAACAGGATAAAACGTGGTAAAGGTAAAAAGACCTTCTGAAGTGAAAATCTGTCCTGTCTGGTCTATTGTAATTTTTTTCCATGCATTGGGAAAGACACGGTCAAAAGTTTTCTCACGTCTTGCACTGTAAAGGAAACCGAATTCATCCTCAGGTTTTGGCCCTTTAATCCAGTAACCCTCTGCATTGACAATAAAATATCTTGCACTTTTTCCTTCCTGTTCTGAAGGATGTTCAAATGCGGTTTTCAATATTTCGAAAATTGGCTTACAATTGAAACTGACAAGCATTACTGCCCTTTTACTTCCCTGTTTATCAAAAACACATATTCCGAATACAATGACCGGAATATCATCATCAAGTTGAAAATCTGATAGGTATAAGTGTCCTCTCGCAAGAGGTAAAGTGCTTTTATAATCGATGTTATTTCTGAGATTTCCTTCTGTTTTTGATAACTCAATAAATTTTCTATTTTCCGCTTTCAGCCGTAAGAGAATATTACCGTTTTTATCAAGTAGTGTAATTTTTGAATAATAATCTTTACTGCTTAAAAAGGACGAGACAGCATCAAGAAATTTTGTTTTGTTCTGATCCCCTGAAATATAACTGGAAGATAGTTTTTCCAGAAAAAGCACATCAGCAATTGTTGAATCAAAACTTTTGATAATGAGTTTTGAGATTGCAGAAATATTTTTAATTTCCTGATTTTCAATAATGGAGAGTTCATTTCTTGCACTGGAGACATAAAGAACCGTTGTAATTCCTGCAAGTATTATAACAATTGAACAAAAAATAAACAAAAACCTTTTGATAAGGTCTGATGTTTTTATTCCTTCTTCTTCAGGTTTATGAAATTTCATTGTGCTCCCTGTTCAGAATTATTCTATATTATGGCTGAAATTCAGTCAAAATTCATTTAGTTATCTTTTTTATACTTTCTCTCATCTCCT
>Ga0315298_1011966_pt1 | contig 10068 bp, 5 predicted proteins | sample WHS_1_MG_FD_203077 | JGI IMG/M metagenome (GOLD analysis project Ga0315298, IMG submission 203077) | Extremophilic microbial mat communities from Washburn Hot Springs, YNP, Wyoming, USA - WHS_1_MG | ecosystem: Environmental > Aquatic > Thermal springs > Hot (42-90C) | place: USA: Wyoming...
GTCGGCGGCCCTGCGGAGCCATTGCGATATCCCCCCTCCTGTTCTTCGACTCTCGATGAGCTGGCCGCGGATGTGGGGGATATGCTATAATGATCCGCGCGCTGGCAACGAAGCGAGCGTCGCCTTGCCGGCTCCCCTCAGGATTGCCACCGGCAGCTTCTCTTTGAGCCCCATGATGGCGCTCACTAGCAAGGATAGCAAGGGTGCGGACCTTTGTCGCTCTGGACCTGGAGCTGACGCCCTTCCTGAGTGAACAGCAGAGGATCATCGAGATCGCTGCAGTTCGCTTCCGCGATGGCCACGCGATCGACACCTTCGCGAGTCTGGTAGATCCCCGTTGCGATCTCACCCATCGGGTCGCCGTTCTCACCGGAATTCAGCAGGAAGACGTAGACGGCGCACCTCCTCTCGATTGTGTAGCCCGCCGCCTGGTAGACTTTTTGGGCAACGATCCGCTGGTGGGACAGAGCATCGACCTGGACCTCCAGCGATTGGCGGCGTGCGGAATCCATCTGGACAATCACGCCTACGACACCTACGAACTGGCCACCGTCTTAGTGCCCGGGCTGCCTGCTTACGACTTGGGGCACATCGCTCGCTCACTGGGTGTGAAGCAGGAGCACAGGCATCGAGCCCTGGACGACGCCTTGGCAGCCGGCGAAGTCTTCCTGGCTCTTCTCCGTCGCGCCACGCAGCTGGATCCGCGGGTGCTGGCCCAGATCAACGCCATCGCGGCTCGCATCCCCCATTGGCCCTACTCAGACCTGTTCGCTGAAGCCCAGCAGATTCGGGTTAAGGAGCACTTCCTTCAGGACCATGGGCAGGCACCAGGTACCGAAGAGGTGCGCGGTGCGCGGTGCGTGGTGCAAGAGGCCGCGGACTCGTTCGCTGCGCTTCGCACCTCACACTCCGCACTCCTGGCAGGCACTGAGAACCCAGGCCGCGACACGGCGGAGAGGTCCCCGGCCTCCGTCAGGTCTGCACCTCTTCGCCCTTCGGCCCAGCCGGCATCTTTGGATGTGGAGGAGATGAGGTCCCTCCTGCGGCCGGGAGGGGCTCTGGCCACAGCCCTGGTTGGCTTCGAGGAGCGAGAGGAGCAGCTCCGGATGATGGAGGCCGTGACGGAGGCGTTGAGCGCAGGGGAGCACCTGCTGGTGGAAGCGGGCACCGGCACCGGAAAGTCGTTGGCCTACCTGCTACCCTCGGTGTACTATGCGGTTCGCAATGGCAAGCCGGTGGTGATCTCCACCAACACCATCAACCTTCAGGACCAGTTGTACCACAAGGACATCCCAACTCTCCAGCGCTCCCTTCCTATCCCCTTCAAGGCGGCGCTGCTGAAGGGGCGATCAAACTACCTATGTCTGCGCCGTTGGACGGTGCTCTCCAGACAATCTGAGATGACTCCAGCTGAGGCCACCCTGCTGATCAAGACTCTTGTGTGGCTGGCCGCGACGGAGACAGGAGACCGATCGGAACTGAACCTCTCGGATCTGGAATCCCCCCTCTGGGCCAGGATTTCGGCACAGGCGGAGTCCTGCGCCATGATGAGATGCGCCCAGTTTCGACGGGGGAGCTGCTTCGTAATGCGCGCCCGCCGGAACGCGGAGAGCGCTCACATCGTCGTGGTCAATCATGCTCTCCTGCTGTCGGACTTGGCCACCCAGGGAGGAGTCTTGCCCGAATACTCTCACGTCGTGGTGGACGAGGCCCACCACCTGGAGGAGGAGGCCACGGAGCAGTTAGGTTTCACCCTGAGCAGGGAGGACCTCTTCTCGTTCCTGGCCGGGCTCCACCAGCTCTCCTCCGGACAGCACCCTGCGGGCTTTCTATTGGAGCTGCTGCTGAACCTGCGACCGGCCGAACTGACGCCGACGACCTTGGAGAGGTTCCGCGAGCTAGTGTCCATGGGTCAGAAAGCCGTGGAGGCCGCCATGGAGGAAGGACGCATCTTCTTCGATGCTCTCGACTGCTTCCTCAACGAGCATGCCGCCGACTGCCACGGGGCCGGAACTCGCCTCCGGATCACTGGCTCCGTCCGAGTGCAGCCTGGGTGGTCTGAGATCGACGTGCGATGGGCGGAGCTTTCCGCGCGGCTGCACTCCCTCCAGCGGCTGCTGTCGAAACTCAGGGCCGAGGTAGACCGGCTCGAGGATGAGCAGATGTTGGAGCGAGAGGGTGCCCTGGCAGAGATAGCGGGACTGGACAGCTATCTGGAAAGGCTGCGCACCCAAGGGGATCTGGCCGTGTCCTCACCCTCTCCCAACGGCATCTACTGGATCGAGGGGGGAGCCGGCACCAATGACCTGGCTATCAGGTCCGCGCCATTGCACGTCGGCGAGGCGCTCAACGCGGCCCTCTTCTCTGTCAAGGACTCGGTGATCCTTACCTCCGCCACGCTGACCACCGAGGGCAGCTTCGACTACATAAGAGAGCGTCTCGGCCTGGAGGAAGCCAGAGAGCTGGTTCTCGGGTCGCCCTTCGATTACGAGATGTCCACCCTGCTTTACGTGGTTCGGGACATCCCGGAACCGAACAGACCCACCTGCCAGCGGGCGGTGGAGTCCGCCATCGCCGACCTGGTGACCGCCCTTCAGGGGCGGACCCTGGTGCTGTTCACCTCCCACGCGCAGTTGAGACAGACCAGCGCTACCATCAGATGCCAGTTGGAGCAGCAGGGGATCTTGGTACTGGCCCACGGAGTAGACGGATCGCGCCGGCGGCTGCTTCAAGCCTTCATTAGCAGTCCGAAGGCGGTTCTAATGGGCACCAGCAGCTTCTGGGAGGGTATCGACGTAGTAGGGGAAGCCCTGAGCTGTTTGGTCATCGTCAAGCTCCCCTTCGCCGTGCCGACCGATCCCATCTTCGCCGCCCGCAGCGAAGCCTTCGAGGAGCCCTTCCGCCAGTACTCGGTGCCCCAGACCATACTCAAGTTCAGGCAGGGGTTCGGCAGACTGATCCGCACCCGGTCCGATCGAGGAGTAGTGGTGATCCTCGACAGCCGCGTGGGGAACAAGTTCTACGGACCGTCTTTCATCCATTCTCTGCCCAGGTGCACGGTCCGTGTGGGACCCGCGGCTCACCTGGCCGAGGCTGCCAGGTCGTGGCTGAGAGAATCGTAGAGGCGCGCCGGGATGGCGCGCCTCCGTCGCCCCGACCCAGGTCCGTGGACCGAGTCTCTACTCCAGCACCCACCGGATTCCTCTGAGTCGGCGGACTATTCCGGTCTCTCCCACTCCGAACCGAAGGTTTCTATATCCAGGGACTTCGCCACTCGGGCGGTCTTGGCTCTGCTGGGGCGCCGCCAGGCCGCCTCGATGGCTTGCTCCAGATACTCCGTATCCCGTCCCTCCTCCTGGAGCTCCTCCACGTAAACGGCCTCGCCATCCTCGGTCATCAGGAAGTGCCGATCGCCATTCAAGTCCACATAGAGTTTCATCTTGGCCTCCTTCTAGGATCGACGGATGCTCTGTCGCTCCAAGACGGTCGCAGGACACAATTATAGCTCTCGCGCGCCGGGGACGGAACTCATTGTTGACGCCTTACGCCCTCACTCGTTCGATCCGCGCGCCCAGTTTCTGCAGCTTCACTTCTATGCGCTCATACCCTCGATCGATCTGGCCGATGTTGTTGATAGTACTGCGACCCCGGGCTGCCAGCGCCGCTAGCAAGAGCGCCATGCCCGCCCGAATATCTGGCGATTCCAGCCGCTCCCCGTGCAGTTCGCTGGGGCCCACCACCACGGCCCGATGGGGATCGCACAGCACAACTCGGGCCCCCATGCTCAAGAGCTTGTCCACGAAGAACATGCGCCCCTCGAACATCTTCTCATGCATCAGGATCGTTCCTTGGCATTGCGTTGCCACGGTAAGGGCAATACTCATCAAGTCCGAGGGGAAGGCCGGCCACGGGCCGTCATCGATCTTTGGAACAGCGTTGTGGAGGTCGCTCTCGATCCGCAGCGATTGCTCCGCCGGGACTAGTACGTGGCGGCCCACCCTAGAGCGCCTTTGACCCGGTTCGTCCGCACGATCCCCGCCGGAAGGATCAGTGGTGTCCTGTTCCCCCGACTCCAACACCCGGCACTCGACGCCCAGCCGTTCGAAGGCGATGAACACCATAGCCAGGTTCTCAGGCGCGGCGTCGCGGATCAGTAACTCGCCGTGGGTCATAGCGGCCAGTCCGATGAAGCTGCCCACCTCGATGTGATCCGGACCGATCTCCACCTCCGCACCGTGCAATCGGTCCACCCCCTCGATCACAAGGGTGTTGGAGCCTATCCCCGTGATTCGGGCTCCCATGGCATTCAAACACCGGGCCAGCTCCTGCACGTGGGGCTCGCTGGCCGCATTGCGCAGCACGGTAGTGCCCGCGGCCGTGGCCGCGGCCATTAAGGCGTTCTCCGTCGCCGTGACGCTCGCCTCGTCGAGAAATATCTCCGCGCCCTGGAGGCTGGGCGCACGCATGTCGAAGCCGGTGCCGGCATCGATCTCAGCCCCGAGCGCTCTCAGCGCCCTGAGGTGTGTGTCCACTCGCCTTCGCCCGATGACGTCACCTCCCGGGGGCGGTAGTCTCAACTCCCGGGTTCTGGCCAGCATCGGGCCCGCGAGCAGGATGGAAGCGCGAATCTGGGCACACAGGTCCCGATTGAGCTGGGTGGTACGGACATCGCGAGCGTGCAACACCAGGTCGTGGGGACTCAGCTCGGTGATCTCCACGCCGAGGCTGGATAGCAGCGCCAGCATATCCTCCACGTCCCGAATCCGGGGAACGTTGCGCACGACAAGAGGGGCATCAGTCAGCAGACTCGCGGCGAGGATCGGTAGCGCGGCATTCTTATTGCCGCTGGGAATGACCTCTCCTCGGAGCTCTGTTCCGCCTTCAATGATGAACCTTTCCAACGACTATCTCCTGATCTCAACCGCGCCACGGCACCACCAGCGAGACCGATCACGAGCGCGAGTGAGGCAGCAACACGGGATCGGGTTGGTGGTGGGGCTGGCCCGGGCTCCGAACAAGCCTCTACAGCCCGTCTGGGCCCAGCCTCTCCAATACCGTAGCGACCGGAACCGCCGGCGCGGCCCCTAGGGTGAACGCTTCCAGTACGTCGGCGGCAGCCTTTCTTGCCACGGCGGCATCAGCTGCGTGGATCTCGGCCAGCGGCTGCCCTTTCTGGACCTCAGCCCCTCCCTTGGCACGCAGGACAACACCTACCCGACGATCTATGGGATCCCCTTTCCTGGCTCGTCCTGCCCCCAGGAGAAGGGAGGCCGCCGCGATCTTCCGGGCATCCACTCCCTGCACCCAACCCGCCCGTGGAGACTCCACGATTTCCCGGAACGGGGCTTGATCGATCAACCCCGGGCTGCCGACGATTCGCGGATCGCCGCCCTGGGCTTCGACCCATCGTTCGAAGACCTCGAGGGCGCGTCCGGAGGCAAGGGCCTCCAAGGCCAGCCTCTGACCCGCCTCCAGGCTTTCGGCTGCATCCGCCAGGAACAGCATCTCCCCGGCCAGTAGCGTGGACAGCTCTACCAGGTCCGCGGGTCCCTCTCCCCGAAGCGTTTGGATGGCCTCCACCACCTCCAGGGCATTTCCTACGGCACAGCCCAGGGGCTGATCCATGGAGCTCAGCAGGGCACTGATTCGCTTTCCCGCAGCGGCCCCGATCTCCACCATCAGCCTTGCCAGCTCTCGCGCCTCCGCCAACCCCGTCATTAAGGCGCCCGACCCCACTTTGACGTCCAGCACCAGCGCTCCAGCACCCACGGCCAGCTTCTTGCTCATGATGCTGCTGGCTATCAAGGGAACGCTGGCCACCGTTCCGGTTACATCGCGCAAGGCATACAGCAGGCGATCCGCGGGCGCCAGGTCTGGCGTCTGGCCTGAGACCACGATCCCCTCTCGGCTAAGCTGCTGCAGGAATTGGGTCGGTCTCATATCCACACGAAACCCTGGGATCGACTCCAGCTTGTCCAAAGTGCCACCGGTGAAGCCCAGGCCACGGCCGGACATCTTCGCCACGGCCACACCGCGGGCGCGCACCAGCGGGGCAACTATCAGGGTCGTCTTGTCACCCACGCCGCCGGAGCTGTGTTTGTCCGCCACCGGCCATCCCACCCCGGAGAGGTCCAGTGTCTCTCCAGAGGAGGCCATGACCGCCGTCAGATCAAAGGTCTCGCGCTGGCTCATGCCCCGGCAGCAGACGGCCATCAGCCAGGCCGATACCTGGTAGTCGGGCACATCTCCCCGAACATAGCCCATGACCAGATGCTCGATCTCTTCCCGGGAAAGTTCCGCCCCATCGCGCTTGCGTTCGATGATGTCGACGGTTCTCATGGTGACCAGCTCACGTATCTCCCCTGGTCCAGATAGGCGACTCCAACGATGTCACCGCCTCTCCGGTACACCCTGGGCACCCTGTAGCCCAGAGAGGTGAGCACCTCATAGCTGATGGTGCCGGACCGCTGGGCGAACTCTTCGCAGGTTATGGCAGTTTCTCCTTGGGACCCGATCAGGACTACCGGGTCACCCTCGGCAACGGGTCCAACCTCGGTAACGTCAGCCACACACTGGTCCATGCTGATCCGGCCGATCAGCCGCGACCTCCTGCCGTTCACCAGGACGAAGCCACGGTTGGAGTGGCTGCGAGGGAGACCGTCCGCGTATCCGACAGGGATCAGCGCGGCGATGCGGGGCTCGGTGGCAACAAATATTCGGCCGTATCCGACACTCTGGCCCGGCTGAAGGGGGAAAACCCTCGCTATCCGACTGTGGAGTGAAAGGGCCGGGCGCAACGCCGCTCTCGGCACCAGGTGAGGCGACGGATGAAGACCGTACAGGGACAAGCCGATGCGGACCATGTCCAGGTGGCTGCCCTCCACTCCCAGTGCCCCTCCACTGTTGCCCATGTGGAGCAGCGGAAACCGAAAGCCTTCTCCCTCCAGCATCGCGTGCACAGCACGAAATGTCTCGAGCTGCGAGGATGCGTAGCTCCCGTCCGGGTCCTCGGCCGTGGCGAAGTGGGAATAGAGGCCCTCCAGGCGGAGGGCCGGCATCGAGCCCATCTCCCTCAGCAGCGTCCGCAACTCTTCCACAGAAGCACCGTAGCGGCCAAGGCCGGTATCCACTTTGACATGAACAGGCACCATCCGTCCAGAAGCGGCGGCAGCGCGGGACAGTTCCGCCGCCTGCCGCGGGTTGACCAACGTTGGACGCAGCTCCCACCGAACGATAAGCGGCACCTCCGTGTCGGTGAACGGACCCAGCAGCAGCACGGGTGCATCTACCCCGGCTTCTCTTAGCTGCACCCCCTCCTGCACCCGCGCCACCGCCAGCCAGGTTGCCCCGGCCTCCAGCGCTGCCATGGCGACGGGCAGCGCGCCATGCCCGTAAGCCTGAGCCTTCACCACGGCCATCACCTGGCAAGAAGGACCCACCAGATCCCGGAGTGCCGCCACATTGTGCTCTATGGCGTCCAAGTCCACCTCTATCCAGCAGGGCCAGGGCGTCTCCGCCCCGTTCATCCCCACCCGATCTTCGCGATGACCCATCACCCAGAACCCTCCACCTGTAGGCCGACCCCATTATACCCCTGGCACATCAACGCGAGCCAGGCTGAAAGGGGCTCATCCCATTCCTGGAGGGCAGAAACAGTGCCGTTTCTTCCTCCGTGACGTTACAGCGGGATGCGCGAAGTTGCCCGAGCATCACTCCCTGGCCCAGTGGTGGGATGTGGAAATCTGCCTTGCTGGTGCCCATGGGGTTGGGTACAATTGATTCGATGCATTGCCGCGACGGCGCACGGTGCATGGCCACAGTCCACGAGGAGGCTTCAATGAAGGCAGTAGTGATGGCAGGGGGAGAGGGCTCGCGGTTGAGACCCCTGACTCTCGGTCGCCCTAAACCGATGGTGCCCATAGCCACCAAGCCGGTGATGCAGCACAACTTGGACCTCCTTAAGAGGCATGGCATCACCGAGGTGGTGGTCACGGTGCAGTACCTGGCCTCCATGATTCAGGACTATTTCGGCGATGGCAGCCAACTGGGGATGAAACTAGTCTACTCCGTCGAGCAGACTCCCCTCGGCACCGCCGGCAGCGTAAAGCTTGCGCAGAAGCATCTGACCGATACCTTCGTCATAATCAGCGCCGATGCGCTCACCGACTTCGACCTCTCCCAGATCATCAGCTTCCACAAGGAACGGAAGGCTCTCGCCACACTCACTCTCTATCGGGTGCCGAACCCGCTGGAATATGGCGTGATCATCACACGGGAGGATGGGCGGATCGTTCAGTTCCTCGAGAAGCCAAGCTGGAGCGAAGTGTTCAGCGACACGGTGAATACGGGCATCTACGTCCTGGAGCCCGAGGTACTGGACTACTTCGAGGCCAATCGGGTCTTCGATTTCAGCCAAGAATTGTTCCCCATGATGCTGAGGAAAGGAGACCCGCTCTACGGTTTTATCGCCCCGGGCTACTGGTGCGATGTGGGGAACCTGCAGGAGTATATGAGAGCCAACGCTGATCTGCTTTCTGGTAAAGTCGGCATCCCTTTGCCGGGAAAGCACATCGGGGGTGGAGTCTGGGTAGAGGAGGGCGTGGAGATTGCCCCCGATGCCCAGTTGTATGGCCCGGTGTATCTGGGGACCGAGGCCAAGGTAAAGAGCGGAGCGGTGGTCCATGGACCCAGCGTCATCGGCGAGTACTCCGTCGTGGATAGCCGAAGCCACGTGGTCCGCAGCATCGTCTGGAACAACAGCTACTTGGGAGAGCGCGTCGAGTTGCACGGCGCCATCGTGGGCAAGCAGTGCAATCTGCAAAGCAAGGCGGTTGTCTTCGAAGGCGCCGTCATCGGCGACAACACCGTGGTGAGAGACGGGGCCATCATCCAGCCCAACGTCAAGATCTGGCCCAACAAGGAGATCGAAACCGGTGCTACCATAGCCACCAGCGTCATCTGGGGTGCGCAGGGACGCCGGACCCTCTTTGGCCGGTATGGCGTTACGGGGCTGGTGAACATCGACCTTACCCCCGAGTTCGCCGCAAAGCTGGGGGCCGCCTTCGGCGCCACTCTGCCCAAAGGCTCCGTCGTCATGGTGAACCGCGACCCTCACCGAACGCCCAGGATGATCAAGCGAGCCATAATCTCCGGGTTGCCTTCGGCGGGAGTCCACGTGGCCGACCTGGCTTCAGTGCCGGTACCGGTGGCCAGGTATGTGACCCGCACCTCCGAGGCCCAGGCCTGCATCGACGTTCGGCTCTCTCCTTTCGACAACCGGGTCGTGGACATCAAATTCTTCGACCACAACGGTATGGACCTGAGCAAGAGCACCGAGCGGAAGATCGAGAACACCTTCTTCCGCGAGGACTTCCGGCGGGTCTACCTGGACGAGGTGGGGTTGATCTACTATCAGCCCCGCGTCGCGGAGAGCTACACCGAAGGGTTCGAGCAGGCGATGAAGAAGTGCGGCCTGCCGGAACTCTCGGACCAGTTCAGTCTGGTGGTCGACTACGGCAACGCCACGTCCTCTACCATCCTTCCACCGATACTCCGGAAGCGGGGAGCCCACGTGGTCGCCCTGAATGCAGCGGTGGAGGACGCTCGCACGGTCGCCTCTTCCGAGGAGCATGAGCTGGCTCTAGCGCAATGCGCCGCGATAGTGGCCGCGCTGAAGGCCAACCTGGGCGTCCGAATCGATGCCAGCGGCGACAGGATATGGCTGGTGACGGGACGCGGGCAGATCTTGTCCGGCATGACCGCTCTGGCGGCTGTGGTCGACCTGGTGCTGCGGGCGAAACCGGGCGCCAAGGTGGCTGTCCCAGTCTCGGCAACAAAGCTGATCGACAAACTGGCCGCCAGCCACGGCGGCAAGGTCATTCGCACCAGGGTCAACCCTCACTCCATGATGGACGTGGCGGCCAGAGAGCAGGTGTCCATGCTGGGCGACGGGAATGGAGGATTCATATTCCCGGGCTTCCATCCCAGCTTCGACGGCCTCTTCGCGGTGGCGCAGATCTCCGCTTTGCTGTCAGCAGCGGACGCCAGTCTCGCCGATGTGGTGGGGTC
>Ga0315298_1011968_pt1 | contig 10067 bp, 6 predicted proteins | sample WHS_1_MG_FD_203077 | JGI IMG/M metagenome (GOLD analysis project Ga0315298, IMG submission 203077) | Extremophilic microbial mat communities from Washburn Hot Springs, YNP, Wyoming, USA - WHS_1_MG | ecosystem: Environmental > Aquatic > Thermal springs > Hot (42-90C) | place: USA: Wyoming...
ATGGCATAAAGATTCCGCAGGAAGTGAAAGTTATAGGCTACGATGACATACCGTTTTCTGCTCTGATAACTCCATCTTTGACGACGATGAGAATACATAAGCAGGAAATGGGAAGAGAATCTTTTAAGACTCTTGAAAAACTTGAAAATCGAAAAATGGAAGCATCAAATGTTTTGGAAACTAATTTAATTCTAAGAGAAAGTTCTCTTTAGAAATTTAATAGAAAGGGTGATTGAAATGAAAAAAGTCGTTGTATTTTTGATGATTTTGTCATTACTAACAGTTTCTTTTGTAATGGCAAGTCAAATTGAACTAAGCTTTTGGAATGGTTTTACGGGTCCTGACGGTTCTTATTTTCAAAAGATTGTTGATCAATTCAATACCGAATTTGCTGGGAAAATACATGTTACAATGACAACTATGGCGTGGGGAGATTATTGGACAAAAGTTCCTGTTTCATTAGCAAGTGGTCAAGGACCAGATATTGGAATTTCAACAGAAGATCATATACTATCTATAGCAGATCAAGGTATGATACGCCCATTAACTCCATACATGAATACTTTAGGGGTTAGTAAAGATAAATTCTATTCAGCAGTTTGGGATAATGGATATTTTAAGAATCAGTTATGGGGTTTACCAATAGATCAAAATCCTCTCTGTGTTTTATATTGGAATAAAACTCTTTTTAAAGAGGCAGGTCTCAATCCTGATCAACCTCCAGTAAATAGACAACAGTTTATAGAATATGCACAGAAATTAACAAAAGTCGTCAATGGTAATCAACAATATGGAACTATGATATCAACTGGGTGGCCAACATATTTTATATGGTATTCGATATTCCGGCAAAATGGGGGAAGCTTGTTCAACAGTGACCATACTAAGGCAATTTACAATGATAATGCAGGACTTGATGCTTTGCAATTTTTATATGATCTTGTCTATAAATATCATGTTTCTCCTACTAATGTCCAAGTTGATTCAGATGTTAGGGCTTTTCAAAATGGTACTGTGGGGATGGAATTCAATGGATTGTGGGAACTAACCGCTTACGAACAAACACCAGGATTAGACTTTGGTGCTGTTTTGTGTCCGCAACTTGGTTCAGAAATACCAGCAGTTGATTCAGGAGCAGATTATTTAGTAATATTTAACAAAAAGGGAATGAGTAATGACAACATTCAGGCAGCACTAACTTTCTTTAAATATGTCGAAGAACACATATCTATATGGATGCAATCACCCAAATTGCCTGCTGAACCATCAGTGCTTTCAGATAGTTTCTTCCAATCTATTCCGATGCTTGCATCGATAACAAAAGATGCTAATAATATTGTATATCCTCATTTCTTTAATCTTTGGGGTCAAGCTACAGGACCAATATGGGATGCTATAAATTATGCACTTACAGGTAAGAAAACTCCGGTTCAGGCTTTAAATGATGCTGTAAACACAAGTAATCAGATTCTTGCGTCGCAGCAGACTTACTGAAATAATAAAAAGTGTCAGTTGAGTTAATGCTCAACTGACACTTTTAGAAAGGTTGATTAATTGTGAGAAAAAATTCGATTTGGGGATATTTATTTTTATTACCTTTTTTAAGTTTTTTCGGGCTTTTTGTTATATTCCCACTTATTCGCGGAGTATACATGAGCATGACAAAATGGGGACTATATGGGGGAAATCTTGGTTTCATAGGATTGAAAAATTATCAATTATTATTTGATCCTAATTTTTTTATGTCTAGACAGTTTTGGGAATCCATGTGGGCTACAACTCAATTTATGATATTTAGTGTTCCATTGTTTATTTTTAGTGGACTTGGTTTAGCTATATTGATTAATAATCAATTTTTGAAGATTAAAACAGTATCGAGAATGATCTTTTTTGTTCCAGTTGCCCTTTCAGCTCCTGTCATAGCTGTAATTTGGATGTGGCTTTTAGAATATAATTCAGGCTTGATCAATTTTTTATTGACATTCATTGGAATCGGAAGAATTCCATGGTTAACTCAACAGCCTTGGGCATGGATATCTATTGTTATTACGACTTTATGGTGGACAGTTGGTTGGAATATGATAATTTTTTTGGGAGGACTTCAGAATATACCAACAGAACTATATGATGCTGCAAAAGTTGATGGTGCAAATTCTTGGAATACATTTATTCATATTACCTTGCCAGGATTAAGAAACGTCATTTTTTTCATCACTATTTTCCAAATAATAGCGTCTTTTAATCTTTTCGCTCAACCACAATTAATGACAGGTGGAGGACCTGGACGTTCTACTTTACCAGTCATGTTGTATATATATCAAACAGCTTTTAATTTTTCACTGCCATATATGGGTATATCTTCAGCTATGTCTGTAATAAGTGGTGGAATAATATTAATAATAATCATGATTTTATTTTTAACTTTAGGCAAAAAAGCATATTAGGATGTGATTCGTGGTGAATAAAAAAATAATAAAATTTATAACAACAAATTTTTTGGCTTTAATACTTATCTTTCTTTTTGCATTTCCAATATATTGGATGATAATAGATTCCTTCATGCCGAATGATTTGATAATAAAATGGCCTCCTATTTTTATTCCAAATAAATTAACTCTAAACAATTACTTACAAATAATAAATGGAACACCCATAATTAGATGGTTTTTGAATAGTATTTTTGTTTCCGTTGCTGTAGCTACTTTGTCAGTTTTAATAGATATCTTTGCAGCATATGCATTGGCAAGAATGAATTTTAAAGGTAGAGATATGATTTTTAAAATAATATTAGGGGCGCTTTCTATACCTGGTATAATTTTGTTTTTACCAAATTATGTAACAGTGAATTTCTTTGGATGGACGAATACTTATTTGGCGATAATACTGCCTGCTCTTGCTGGAACATTTGGAGTATTTTTGCTTCGGCAGTTTTTTATTGGGATTCCAAGAGAACTCGAAGAAGCAGCAAAAATAGATGGTGCTGGTTTTTTTTCTATAGTATTTAAAATAATAGTACCAGAAGCATGGCCTGCTATAATAACTTTATTTGTTATGAATTTTATGGGGACATGGAATGACTATTTTTGGCCACTAATTGTTTTGAACTCTAAAAGTATGTATACTTTACCGGTTGGTATGTCGGCAATTCAAAGTCAATACATCCAATGGTATGGTACTATGATGGCAGGAGCTTTCATGATTGCATTGCCGTCAATTGTAGTATTCATAATTGTTCAAAGATACTATATCAAAGGAATCGTTTTTACAGGCGTAAAGGGGTGATTAATTTGTTTAAGAAATGGATTTTATTTACAGTTTTAATGCTTTTAGCATCTTTGATAGTTTTTGCGAATACCTCTAATAATTCTAAACCATTTGTGCAAATTTCTCCTTCAGAATCGTACTTTGAAATAGATGGAAAGCCTCTTATATGCATAGGATTTAATGATGGCATAACATGGCCTTCACTTAGCGGATTATGGGGAGATTCTGATTTGAAAGATGTCAAAGAGTACTTTTCTACAATTCATTCTTATGGTGTAAATACTTTGAGAATATTTTTTGAATATGCTCAGGATCCATCGGGTTCCAATTTATTTGAAGATCCCTTAGGACACATAAATGAATCATTAGTAAACGTTTGGAACCATATTTTTGAATATGCTAAAGAATATGATATTTATCTCATAATTGAACCATTTGATCCTTATTGGATGAACGAAAATTGGCAAGAAAACCCATTTAATATTAAAAATGGAGGTTACATATCTTCGCTTGACGAATTTCTTACGAATGAACAATGTATAAAAGATACTGAATTCAGATTTAAATTCATGATTGATCATTGGGGAGACAGTTCTCATATACTTGCATGGGAAATAAATAATGAAATAGATTTATGGTATGGACAAGATCCTGTTGCCATTGCTGATTGGATAAAAACTATATCCAATTTCATAGTCAATTATGAAGATAAAAAATTTGGTCATCATCATTTAATAACTGTTTCAACAGCTGCACCAATTCTTTTCCCACCGATGGCAGATATATTTTATGATAATAAAAACCTCGATTTTCTTACAACGCATCTTTATATGCCTGCTGTAAAAAATCCAACAAATGTTATAGAACCAGCAATTGAAGTTTCTCAAGCAATTGCTTATAATTTATCAAAATTGAATTATTCAAAACCATATTTGGATTCCGAAGATGGCCCAATAGATAATTGGCCTTTACCGTTAAATTTTGATTCAGAATATTATCATAATATGTCATGGGCAGAGTTATGTTCCGGAGCAGCTGGAATCGGATTAAGATGGCCCTATAGAATTCCTCACGATATGTTATATCCACAGTTTCTCGCGACCGATAAGGTTATTTCCGAGTTTGTTAATTCAACTGGCATAAATTGGTTAGACTTTAAAGCTTATTATGATTCGTATGATATAAAGATAGAAAGTTCTATGAATAACTATATAATCCCGTTTTCATGTGGGGACAATAATGCAAGAATTATTTGGCTTCTAAAAGATTCACGAAAAAGCTTAGACAATATTGATTTTTCAAATGTCAATTTGAAGGTTTCTGATTTAAATAACGGCGTATATACTATCGAGTTTTGGAATACAAATGATGGAAGCATCCTAAATTCAATACGATTAGAAACAAATGATGGATCTTTAAATTTGAATTTTGACTTTTCAAATTTAAAAGATATTGCTATTAAAATTTATGAAGATAAAAGATAAAACGATATTTAATTTAAGGACAATTTAATATGAAAAACTATATAAATCCGATTAGTAACATTGATAATATAGGAGATCCATTTGTTTTAAAATACAATAAAAAATATTACTTGTATGCTACTTCCATGCCAGAAAGAGGATTTAAAGTTTGGGAATCTTTAAACTTGGTTGAGTGGGAATTAAAAGGGATAGCACTTGATTCAAAGTCAGAATTAAATAAATGGGGAATAGGTGATTTTTGGGCTCCAGAAGTCATTTATTATGAAGAAAAATTTTATATGGTTTATTCCGCAAGAGACATAGATCAACACTTGAAAATTGCTTTGGCAGTTTCAGAAAATCCTTTGGGTCCTTTCAAAAATATAAAGGCTCCTTTATTTGAGAGTGATTTGTCGTTCATAGATGCTCATTTATTTATTGACGAAGACTGTACACCATATTTATATTTTGTCAAGGATTGTTCGGAAAATGTAATTAACAATGTTCATATAAGTGAAATTTATGTTCAAAAAATGAGTAAAAATTTGTCGTATTTAATAGGTTCTCCTATGTTAGTTCTAAAACCAGATCAATCTTGGGAAGGCATAGATAAAGATTGGCAATGGAATGAAGGACCTTTTGTGGTGAAGAGAGAAGGAATCTATTATTTGATGTACTCGGCTAATTTTTACGCTTCATCAAGATATGGTATAGGTTATGCTACATCAAAAAATCCATTAGGACCTTGGATTAAATTTAAAAATAATCCTATTTTACAAACAGATCTTTCAAAGGGCGTATCTGGACCTGGACATAACAGTATTACGAGTTCTTTAGATGATACAGAAACTTTTATAGTTTATCATACCCATAAAAATCCGGATTCACCAAGTGGAAATAGAGTTTTGAACATCGATAGAATATATTTTGAAAAGGGACGAATAAGAATAATTGGTCCAACGAGATCTCCTCAACCATTTCCAAGTGGAAATTGTTTTTGAAAGAAAGGAGCATTTATAATGTTATCTTTAAACGGTACGTGGAATTTTTACACTTCAGAAAAAGAAGTAAAAGAATTTAAAGAAATTTCTTTTGCAGATAAGATCGAGATCCCATCTTGCACTGAAGAGTTTTTCGAAGATCACAAAAAGCATATGTATTTCAGAAAAGAGTTTGTCATTGATATACGCCCGAATAAAAGATATTTTCTGAATTTCGAAGGTGTTGATTATCATGCAGATGTGTTTTTGAATGACAAATTTGTTGGTTCTCACGACGGAGGCTATACCCCTTTTTATTTTGAAATAACAGACATCTTAAAGCAAAAAAACGCACTTTTAGTGCATGTTTACGATTTGGGCGAAGAAATGGCGACTGAAATTTTACACGGAAAGCAGAATGGCATTCCAAACTGGTACGGGAACATAAGCGGGATATGGAGAGAGGTCTACATCGAAGAAAAAGGTGAAAATTTCTTCGAAAATGTTTATGTTGATGCTTCATACTTGAAACATTCTCTTAGGGTTCACGGAAACTTAGAAAATAACTTAATAAAAGAAATAAGGATTATTTTAAGTGATGAGAATGAAATTGTCATTGATAGAAAAGAAAGTTTTAATTCAAAGGATTTTAATTTTGATTTTTCAGTTGATAAGATAGCACAATGGTCATTGGAAAATCCAAAACTTTATTCACTTCAATTAGAACTTAAGGGTAAAAATGAGAAGGCCATCGATATTTGGAGATCTAAAATTGGCTTTCGAGATATCGAATCCGTTGACGGTAAGATACTGCTAAATGAAAAGGAGATATTCATACGCGGCGCACTTGATCAGGATTTTTACCCGATCACTTTGTATACGACACCTTCGATGGCATATTTAAGAGATGAGTTCTTAAAAGCCAAACAAATGGGACTGAACCTTTTGAGATGTCATATCAAAGTACCAGACAGGAGATATTTGGACCTTGCAGATGAGATAGGTATGTTAGTATGGGAAGAAGTCCCAAATTTTGATAAGTTCACTGACAGATCGACAAGCGAATTTGAAAGGATATTATCCGAGATCATAAAAAGAGATTATAATCATCCGGCTTTTGTGATTTTTACGATTATAAACGAGAGTTGGGGAGTGGATCTTTCAAAGACAGATCACAGAAATTGGATGTTTAAGATGTACAAAAAAGCAAAAGAGATGATCGGCAATAGACTTGTTGTGGACAATTCTGCATGTTTTAATAACTTTCATATTGAAAGTGATCTCAACGATTTTCATTTCTACAAGTCACTGGATCATTTCGAGGATTGGAATTCAGATATTTCAAGGTTTGCATCGGGTACATTCAAAACATTTTCAACATACGGTGATTCAAAAGAAAGTGGTCAAGAACCAAAAATAATCTCTGAATTTGGAGTGTGGGGCCTTCCAGCATTCATACGAGATGTTAAAAGAATGGATAGGCCCTTCAGAGATATAAAAGAAACAATCCCAGAAGGTGTTGAGGATAGATTTTTGAGTTCATCCCTTTCGAGGCATTTTAAAAGTTACGAGGAATTTACAGTGCTGGCACAAAGAGAACAGTTCAACGCTTTGAAGTATCAGATTGAAGAGATGCGCCTTCATGAAGAGATAAAAGGGTATGTTATAACTGAATTCACCGACATCTTTTGGGAAGCAAATGGTTTACTTGATATGCATCGAAGGCCGAAATGGGACTTTGAACTTTTCAATTTGATCAATTCGGATATCATTATAATTCCAAGGCTGAATCGATACAATTTCTATGTTGGAGAAAAGATCGATATTGACATGGCCATCTCCAATTATTCGGATACATCAGGACAATTCGATCTTGTAATTGATTTTGAAGACAACGAAGTGGTAAAGAGGGTAGATTTGGTAAAGGGCAAAATAACACACGTTAAAGAATCATTTGGGGTCAAAGATGTGAAATTTGGGAAGATCTTTTTCAGGCTGAAGAAAGCAGGTAAACTTTTATCTCAAAATTACGCTGAAATTGCCGTTTTTGAAAAAGAAAAAATCTCCACAGGTAAACCTAAATTTGTGCACGTTGAAAATCCAGGAGAGTACCTTTTTGGAAGTACAAAGGTGAGCGTCTTAAAAAAGAGAGATTTCCTGGAAGGAAATTGGATATCCAACTTCAATTGGATGGATCCTGAAATTTTCAAGGATATTTCAGATAGCGGTGTCATGGATATGCGTCATGTCCATCTTTTAAAAAATGATCTGGTAATGACCGTCGATGGTCCTGCCGAAATACTTTGTGGCACAACTTACGGTTGGATCTACGGTGATTTTGCCTATGCTATAAGTGTCAAGGATTCTAAGGAAGATAGAACGATAATAACTACACTTGCATTTTCGGAAGAGGATCCAATGAGTGGTGCCTTAAAAGACGATTTAATTTAGAACTTAAAAATTAGAAAAACGAAACTACGATTATCTTTTTAAATAAAAAACGAGCTATTTTATTCTAATCTTTCATAAACTGGAAAAACGATTGAATATGTCCCAAAATTATCCAAATTCAGGAATTGCCATTTTTGTAAAATGGTGTAAAATAATTGTTGCAATCGATTCCGGTATCGATTGTTAAAATAAGTGAAGGAGGGAATTGTATGAAGAAATTTGTGGTTTTCGCACTTGTGTCTGCGATGCTAATATTAGGGCTTTCGGCATTCGGACAGGAATTTGCGAATATCTTTCCACCAGTATCAAACGTCAAATACGGTGGGACCCTTAAAGTAGTAACAACATGGGGACCAGTAGCTTTCAATTTGAACCCTTTCCAGCCATCAGGTCAGTCTTTGGGGATGGGGCCTGTTATGTATGGCACGCTGTTTCTTGTTCAACCCTACAATGGGGCCATGACTCCATTCTTTGGGACAAATTATGCATGGAGTAACAACAATTTGGTACTTACAGTTACAATCAGACAGGGTGTTAAATGGTCTGATGGTCAGAACTTCACTGCCCAGGATGTTGCATTTACATTTAATTACCTGAAACAATATCCTGCGCTTGATACGAACGGTATATGGTCAAGTATTTCCAACCTTCAAAGTGTTGTAGCCTCTGGAGATACAGTTGTTTTCACATTCTCAAAGCCTAACACTCCACTTTTAATACAGATCGCGCAAATTCCAATCGTCCCAGAGCACATTTGGTCATCGATAACCGATCCTACGAAATTTCTCAATCAAGATCCAGTTGTCGCAGGACCTTTCCTTTATGTGAAAAACAGTTACAATCCGGCCAATTACACGTTTGAACTTGTCAAAAATCCAAACTTCTTCATGAACACGCCAGAATTTGGCAATAGACCTTTCATAGACAAAATAGAAGTCAGGTCTTTGATAGGCGGACAGCCTTTACAGTATTTGCTCAGAGGAGATGCTGATTGGTCATATTACGGCAGCGGAATAGATCCTTACACACTTTGGTACAACAGAAATCCAGCCACGAATAAATTCTGGTGGCCAACTTCCAACGCGAACCTGCTGTATTTGAACACTCAAAAATACCCATTCAACAACGTTGCTTTCAGAAAAGCGGTCTCTATGGCAATAGACAGAAAATCTCTTGAAGACAAAGCATATTTTGGTACCGGCGGTTACAATCAGAATCCAACAGGAATAATTCCTGCCCAGCAAGCAGAATGGCTTGACCCAACTTTGACAGCGCTTGCATCTTCTCTCAACACTTTCAACATTCCAGAGGCTCAAAAGATTCTTGCCGCTGCAGGTTTTACCAAAAATGCGCAGGGACAACTTTGTGGTCCAGATGGGAAACCACTTCCAACGTTTAAGATCCTTGTCGGAGCCGGTTGGGGCGATTTCATAACGATGGCACAGATAATATCCAGTGATCTTGCTCAACTTGGCATAACAACAGTTACAGATCAGGAACCATGGGATACATACATCTCCAGTGTTATGACCGGAACTTATGAAATGGTCATTTCTTGGGAAACAGGTTCTGGTCCGTCTCCTTATTACCTTTACTATTACGAGTTCAATCCAGCCTTCTCTGCAACTACAATAGGACAAAATGCAAGTTCAGGATGGTCAAGATATACAAATCCTCTTATAACTGACGCTTTGCAGACCTATGCTCAAACGAGTGATCTGTCACTTCAGAAACAGGCAATTGCAACGATAGAAAGAATAGTTTTGCAAGATGTTCCATACGTCGTGCTTACCAACAGAACTGATTTCATGGAATACAGCGAAAGAACATTGGTTGGATGGCCTTCTGCAGATAATCCATACGCCGGTGCGGGAAACATCGACTGGGCAGATGCACTTGCAATAGTTTT
>Ga0315298_1011969_pt1 | contig 10067 bp, 9 predicted proteins | sample WHS_1_MG_FD_203077 | JGI IMG/M metagenome (GOLD analysis project Ga0315298, IMG submission 203077) | Extremophilic microbial mat communities from Washburn Hot Springs, YNP, Wyoming, USA - WHS_1_MG | ecosystem: Environmental > Aquatic > Thermal springs > Hot (42-90C) | place: USA: Wyoming...
TCAGGCGCAGGCCGATGGGGTTGTCGCGCCCGCAGACGAAGCACATGCTGGAATCGGGCTGGCGTTCTGGCGATGCCATGGGCAGCCTCCGCGATGCAGAGTGGTCGGTTCGCCGAGCAGTATACGATTTGAGGTGGCCGAGTCAACTGCGTGGGCACCGGGGCCTTTCCGGCATTGGCTGGGGACTGGGCAGGTGGCTCTCGCAAAACCGCCCACCCAATCGTGCGATGCCGGTGTTCCCCGCCTCGTTCCTCTGGTCGGCCCGAGCCTGCGGACGACGTGGGGGAGGCTCGCAACGGCTGTGGCGGAAAGAGGCCAACCGGTGGGCATCATGCCGCAGCCCGGCGACAATGGCTGGCCTGCTCCCAGGAAGGACTGTCTCCGAAGCAGCTGGCCGGAGCTTTGCCGCCACTGCGTCTTAGGTTATAATGATGGCAGGAGCAAGCCCGGTTCTGTGCTCGTGGCGGAGGGGGCCACTATGCGGCGATTGTGGCGAATCGTGAAATACGCGCTGGGCCTGGTGGGCCTGTTCGTAGCGGGGCAGGCTGCCCTGAGGCTGCTGCGGCGGCTGTATCCCTTTCCGGTGCCCGCGGGGATGGCGCGGCTCCTCGATTCTCCCGTGCGCGAGTGGGCGTCGCCGCGCGCCAGCACGTTGGAGCATATGGGCCTGCAGCCCGGCATGAAGGTGCTGGAAGTGGGGCCCGGGTCGGGCGCGATGACGACCGAACTGGCACGGCGAGTGGGGCCAGAGGGTCGGGTGTCGGCGGTCGACGCGGAACCGCGGATCATTGCCCTGGTCAATGGACGGGTCAAGGCTGAGGGGGTGCAGAACGTCGAGGCGCGCCTAGCCAGCGGGTGGGACCTGCCCTACCCCGATGGCACCTTCGACCTGGCCGTTCTGGTCACGGCTCTGGGCAAGATCCCCGACAAGGGGCGGTTGATGCGCGAGCTGCGGCGCGTGCTCAAGCAGGACGGGCGCCTGTCGGTCACCGAAGCGTTTGCTGATCCGGACTATATGCTGATGGCCGAGGTGGTGAACTGGGCCAACATGGCCGGCTTCGAACTGGTAGAGCAGCACGGCAACCCCATCCTGTACACCCTCAACTTCCGCTCCCTTTTCGGCCCGTGAGGGGGCATGCCAACCACCAAGCACACGAAGGACAACGCAAGGGCGCCTGCACACATATCCTGTGCGGCAGGCGCCCTTGCTCGTGCCCTTGGTGCGCTTCGGTTCAGTTTCCCGGCACCCAGCCGGCGTACTCGGCCAGGTTGAGCTCGCGCAAGAGCTCGGGTGTGGGCAGGCCAAACTCGGTCCAGCGGCGCGCGGCATAATAGTCGGCGAGCATGGGGCCGAAGGGCGGCAGGTTGTTGGGAGCGCCGCCTTCGCCGCGCCGGTGGGTGAGCAGGCGCACGGGCAGGGTATCGTCGGCGCGCGAGGCGCCCAGGCGCGCGTTGATGGTGCGGCGCAGGTTGCAGATGCGCTCGCCGGTACGCATCCAGTCGGCGAGGTCGCGCTCCCACCCGGTCACTGCGTTGGCCCACTCGACTATCTGTGGAGGCTGCAGTCCGCCGATGAGCAGGAACTTGCAGAGCTTCAAGCTGTCGAAGAGGGCCATCAGGTTCTGCAGGGTGGCCACCATGGCGCCTTTGCCCTCGGCTGTTTCGCGCGGCAGGGGTTCGGGGATGCCCAAGCTTGGCGCTCGCCCCAAGCGCTCGTAAAAGTGCGAGAAGGCCTGCAGGTGGTCGGCGCCGCGGGTGGAGGTGGCGTAGCCGATGGCAGCCGAGACGTAGACGCGGGGGTCGTGCATCGGCAGCTCTAGGCCCTTGACGTGGATGGCGAATTCGCGGGCCAGCCCGCCCCAGGCGGCTGCGGCGCGTCGCGTGCCCTCGCCCAAGAGAGTGGGCACCTCACCCTCGCGGCGGCCAATCTGCTCCAGCAGCCGGACGGCAGCCTCGCCATCGCCCCAGGCCGGCCCCTCGGGCCAGAGGCCACGCTCGCGCGCCTCCATCGCAAACGCCACCACCCCGCCGGCGCTGATCGTATCCATGCCCAAGCGATTGCAGACCTCGTTCATGTGGGCGACGGCGGGGAGGTCGTCGATCAGGCACATTGAGCCCAAGCTGCTCACCGACTCGTACTCGGGCCCGGCGCCGCGCACTCCAGCGTGGGGACCTTCGGTGACGGCTACCTCGCGGCCGCAGCCGATAGGGCAGCCGGCGCAGGCGTAGCGGCCAGTGAGAATGGTCTCGGTCATGGTGGCGCCGGTGATCTTGGCCGCACCTTCAGGCCAGGAGCCTTGGCGCCAGTTCTTGATGGGCAAGTTGCCCAGCCTCTCATAGTTCTGGACGCCGCTCGACGTGCCGTGCTGAGAGTAGAGCTTGAGGCCCTCGACGATATCGCCGATGCAGGCGCGGATGGAGGCCTTGAGCGCTTCGGGGTGGGCCACGGTCGGGCGCTGCGTGCCCTGCGCTACGATGGCTTTGAGGCGTTTTGCACCCATGACGGCGCCTAGGCCGGTGCGACCGGCTGCGCGCGCGCCTCGGCCGTCGTGCATGATGCTGGCAAAGAGCACGCCCCGCTCGCCCGCTGGCCCGATGCACACGGTGGGGCCGCCCAGGTCGAGTTCGTAGGTGTCGAGCCCCCACAGATCGCTCGCATCGCGGATTTCGGCCTCGCCGTTCTCGATGTGCAGGTAAACCGGCTTCTCGGCCTGCCCGGTGATGAGCAGCGCGTCGAAACCAGCCCCCTTGAGCGCCGACGCCCAGCGGCCACCGCAATCCGCCTCGCCCCAGAGGCCAGTGAGGGGCGAGCGCGCGGCCACGGTGAAGCGGTTCGAGGTGGGCGCCGGGGTGCCAGCGAGGGGCCCGGTAGCGAAGAAGAGTGGGTTGGCAGGGCCCAAGGGGTCGGGGCCGGCCGCCACCTGCTCGGCCAAGAAGCGCGCCGCCAGCCCACTGCCGCCAATAAAGCGCTCGGCATCTCGCTCGTCGAGCGGATGGGCACAGACCTGGCCTGTCGTAAGGTCAACATGCAGCCAACGACCGATGTATCCGCTTGGCATGAAGGCCTCCGTAATACGAGGGACGTAATGCACAAGAGGTAAGGCGCAAGATATAACGCCTGAAGCGTGTTACGTGTTGCGTGCTCCGTCTCTTCAGCGCCAACCGACGGAACACGCAACACGTCTTACGCTTCACGTTTTGCGTTCTATCCCTCGCGCCTCAGCTCCTCCAGCCTCTCGACCTCTCCCTCCAGCATGGGGTAGACGTGCTCGGGGCCGGGGAATTTGCCGCTCTTGACGTCTTCGCGGTACGCGAGGAAGGCGCGTTTCATCTCCTCCCCCAGGTTGGCGTACTTTTTGACGAACTTGGGCGTAAAGGCCTCAAAGATGCCCAGCAGGTCCGACACGATGAGCAGCTGGCCGTCGGTGTGGGGGCCGGCGCCGATGCCATAGACGGGGATGCGCAGCCTCTCGTGGATGATCTGGGTTACTTCGGGCGAGACGGCCTCCACCAGGAGGGCATGGGCGCCCGCTGCTTCGACGGCCAGGGCATCCTCGATAACCAGCCGCGCAGTCTCGACAGTGCGGCCCTGGGCCTTGAAGCCACCGAGCTGGCCGGAGCTCTGCGGGGTCAGGCCGATGTGGCCAAAGACGACGATGCCCGCATCAGCGATGGCGCGGATCTGCTGGGTGACGCGCTTGCCACCCTCGAGCTTGATGGCGTCGGCCAGGCCCTCTTTCAGGAAGCGGCCCGCGTTGCGGACTGCCTCTTCGACCGAAACCTGGTACGAGAGGAAGGGCATGTCGCCGATGATGAAGGTATTGGGGGCACCGTTGCGCACCGCGCGGGTGTGGTGGATGCACTGCTCCATGGTGACAGGCACAGTGCCATCGTACCCGCAGACGCACATGCCGAGGGAATCGCCGACCAGGAGCATGTCTATTCCCGCCGCCTCGGCATAGGCAGCGGTGGGGGCATCGTAGGCGGTGATCCACACCACGGGGTCGCCATTCTTCTTCATCTGGTACAGGTCGTAGATCGTCTTCTTCTTGGGCATGGGTTACCTCCTTGAACCGTTGGCCAGCACGGCGTAGCCTGGGCGCCGTTCTCGTAGTGTACTCCCAATGCCTCCCGCAGCCAAGTTGCTGCAGGCGGGGGGTGTAGTTCGTTTTGGGGGCAAACGCTGGTCGCTGGCTTGCCCCCAAACTGGACTGGGCCCTAGGCATGGGCAAGTGCGACCGGAAGGTAGTTGGATTGTAACCGTCGCGGGCGAGGTCCGGCTGCCGGCGCAGGCGACTAATGGGCAGGAGAATGGGCGGGACCTTACCCGGGAGGAGACGAAGGGTGGCGTTGCAGTCGTATTGGCGGCAGATGCGCCGGTGGGTCAGCCTGCGAACGGAGTGGGTGGAGCGCATGTGGGTACGAGAAGATCGAACAGCAGGGCGGCGGGGCGGCGGAGAACACCGCTGGACCTGGGTCTGGCTGGGAAAGGATGCCACCGATACCGACATCGGCGAGCTGGTGCGGCAGCTTCAGGAGGAGATCTCCCGGTTGCCTACGCCCCTGGGCATCGAAGACTTTATGGTCACCCTCTCGGCCTGGGGGCCCCGGCGCGACGGCGTGGGCGAGGAGGTGTACCTGGAGGCCAGGCGCGCCGGTGACCTGGCGGCCATCGAGAAAGACCTGGCCATGCGCGGCCAACCCAAGGTGGTGGCCATTGGCGAGGCTGCGCGGGGGCACGTCATCGACCGCCGAAGCTGGCATTTGGGCGGCGCTCGCGAGCAGACGCTGCAAGCCCTACGTTTCTACCGCCCCTCGCACCAGTGGAGGATCGTGGAAGTTTCGCTCTTTAGTGTCGGCGAGGCCTATTTGAGGCTGGTGGCCGAGGCAGCGAACTAGCGGCGCCTCACGGGGATGAGGACGGCTGTGCCGTCGCAGTGGCAGAGCGCCGCTGCCGCCCCTGGCGGCGGGGCTGCGTGCCTGGCGCAGTAGCGAGGGGCTCTGCTGCGCCTGGTGGGAGTGGGTCAGCGTGGTGGGCATGCCGCTGGTGCTCCAACCCGAAATGTTAGCGCGACATTCGGAGACTACGGACGCCAAGAACGGCTTGTGAAGAAACGCGCCGATGGCCTATAATAGCGGCCATCGGCGTTTTCACTTGCAGACGGAGGAGGGATTGATGGGCAAGGACGAAGCCTGGCGCGAGAAGCTGGCCGCGCGGCTGCGGGCGCAATACGAACAGCGTTTCCCGCGTTCGGGGCAGGCGCACGCTCGGGCGATGCGTTATCTGGTGGATGGGGGCAGCCATCCCCAGAGGCTGTATGACCCCTATGCGTTTCGCGCCGTGGAGGCCCACGGCGCGCACGTGCGCGACCTGGATGGCCACGACATCGTGGATTACTGGCAGGGACACTATGCCAATGTGCTGGGCCACAACTCGCCTGTGGTGACCCGTCCGCTGGCGGAGGCCCTGCAGGGCGGGTATGGTCTGCAGACCGGGCTGCCCGAGGAGCTGGAGGCCGAGTTGGCGGAGCTGCTCCTTAAACGGACCGGCGACGAGCGAGTCCGCCTCACGACGGCTGGTAGCCTGGCCACTATGTATGCCATCATGCTGGCCCGCGCCTATACGGGCCGCGAGCTGGTGCTCAAAATCGGGGGCGGTTGGCATGGCGCCCAGCCCCTGGCCATCCGCGGCACCCACTTTGGTGCGCAGGGCCTCGCGGGGGTGGACTCGTTGGGTGTGCCCGAGGATGGGCCGGCGCAGACCCTGGTGACTCGCTTCAACGACCTCGACGCGCTGCACGCCGTGTTCCGCGAGCATGGTGACCGGCTGGCCTGCTTCATTGTCGAGCCCTGCCCGGGCAACGGGGGGTTCATGATGGCCAACCCCGAGTATCTGCGGGCGGCACGTGAGCTGACGCAGCGCCACGGTGCGCTCTTGATTATCGATGAAATCATCACCGGCTTTCGCTTTGCCGCCAGCGGCGCCCAGAGGCTCTTTGGCATCCAGGGCGACCTCTCGACCTATGGCAAGGTCATCGGCGGCGGCATGCCGCTCTCGGCGGTGACTGGGCGGGCCGACGTGATGGAGCTGTCGAGCACGTCGTCGCACAGACGGGTGCTGTTCAACGGCGGCACCTTCTCGGCGCACCCCGCCTCGATGCTGGCCGCCAAGACGATGCTCAGCTACCTGACCGATCATGAGGCCGAGGTGTATCCGCAGGTGGGCGCCATGGGCGAGCGGCTGCGCGTGGGCATCGAGCGGGTGTTCGCCGACCACGGCGTGCTGGCCCGCTGCACCGGCTACCCCAACGATGCTGTGCGGGCGAGCTCGCTGATCCAGGTGCACTTCCCGCACCGGGAGGACATCCGCCTGGACTCTCCAGAGTCGGTGTGGGACCCGCAGTACACCGACACCCAACTGCGCGAGCAGGTGCTGCGCTTGGGCCTGGTGCTGCGCGACGTCAACGTCAGCCACGGGCTGGGGGCCGTCTCTACCGCGCACACCGAGGAGGACCTGGAGCGCACTCTCGAAGCCTTTGACTGGGTGGCCCGGCAAATCGCCGAAGCGCGGAAGAACGGTTGACCGCCAAGACGCCAAGACGCAAAGCGAACGCCGAGGACCAAGAAACAGGCCTCCGAAGCCTTCAAGGCTTCGGAGGCCTTCGTTCTCCTGCGTTGGGCCTTTGCGTCGTCTTGGCAGTTTCTTGTTCCTTCACGATGCACAGAGCGCGCAGGGTGAGCCAGCGGCTGGGTGCGCCTTTGGCTTCGGCGTTGGCGTGCATGAGGCCATTGAGACTGTTCCCCATCGTCCAGCGCCCTTCCGCGTCCTGCTGAGCAAGCACCAGGCCCAGCAGGCAGGCGAAGGCTGGGTCGTCGGCGTAGCCGGCCTCGGCCAGGGCGTCGAGCGCCTCCAGAAGGTCCGACTCGTAGAACGACGGGAAGCCGAACTTGAGCCAGTCTGCATGCCAGCCGTGTTTGGTGACGCCGGCATCGGCGCGGCTGGCCTCATAGTCGTGGGCGAGCAGATGGGCGGCGGCGCTGTCCATCAGGCGCTCGCTCCCCTGCGGACGGGCGGCCGCCGGCATGGTGGCCAGGCCGCGCAGCGCCTTGATGGCACCCCACAGGCAGGTGCGGCCCTCCTCGTAGCGGCAGGTCCAATGGGGATCCCGCGCGGCCAGCTCCACCATGCGCTAGGCTGCCTGCCACGCTGCTTCGCTGGCGCCCAGGCCGAAGCGGGAGAGGTAGCGCAGGGTATTGCCGGTGTAGCACCAGAACACCTCGCCCTGGTCGATGGCATCCTCTGCGCCGATGACCGCGATCGACCCAGCCATCGCGCGCAGGCCGGCCAACACTGCCGGGTGGTTGCCCGCCAGCCCGAGTTCGGCGAGCAGGATCACCTGTCAGTAGGTGGCGCGGTGCTTGGGCCGATAGGTGCTCTCTGCACCCTCCCAGTGCCCAGCCCGCTGCTGTGCGGCCAGGATGGCGGCGACCACCGGTGAGCTGGGGATGGCCGCACGGGCGGCGCGCACCTCGGGGGCGTCCTCCGGGCGATCCCGCAGGTCCACCAGCGCCCGGTAGCGCAGCGCCGCATCGTCGGCCGCCAGCAGCCAGGGGAGAGGGTTCGAGCGGAGCAAGTGGGGCCTCAGTTCCTTCACGAAGAATACCGCCGCCCCTCGTCGAGCATGGCGAGATAGTTCTCCAAGGGCACATAGTTGGCCACGGTGTTCCCGGTGCCCAGGCAGTAGCCGCCGCCGGGCAGGCAGACGTCGAGCGTCTCGCGCACGCGGCGGCGCACGTCGGCTTCGGTGGACCGGCAGAGCAAGTCCATGTCGATGCCGCCGATGAGGGACAGTCGGCTGCCCCAGCGCCGCTTGGCCACGGTGATGGGCTCGATGGCATCCTCGAACGAATGGCGGCCGTCGATGTGTACCTCGTCGATCAGGTAGGGCAGAATCTCGTCGAGCTTGCCGCAACTGTGCAGCAGGTAGAGCCGGCCGCGCTCGTGGGCCATGGCAGCCATGCGCTTATGCCAGGGCAGGCTCTTCTCGATCAGCACCCGAGCGGGCACCATGGTCGAGGTCTTGAAGCCCATGTCGTCGCCGCCGAAGAGGATCTTGACGCAGTCGAACTGGAGGAGCGTCTCGGCGGCGCGGGCGTGCAGCTCGCCCACGCGGCGGAAGAGGGCGTCGACCAGGTCGGGCTGATCGTAGAGGGCGTAGCAGAGGCCCTGGTAGCTCATCAGCCAGGTCACCCACTCGAACACCGAGTGGCAGCGGGCGGAGACCCCCATATCGTCGGGCAGGTTCTTCTCCAGCCACTCTAGGCCGCTGAGGTCCCACTTGTGCGGCTCGGGCCAGGGGTAGCGTTCGAAATCCTCCCAGGAGTTGATCACACCGTGTGCCTCGTCTTCCCAGGCGCGGCCGCCTTCGCGCGCCAGCGGGGCTGTGTCTTGGTGCAGGCGCACGTTGCTGCGCGGGAACTCAAAGCCTGGGATGGAGTAGTCGAGGCACTCGTATCCCAGGAAGCGGTAGAGGGCGATCTGGCGGCGCCAGTGGAAGTGGGGGGCGGAGCGGTCGAGGCCCTCGAGCAGGCCGAAGCGGGCGCAGATCGTGTCTTCCACTTCGCGGTCGAGGAAGAGCTCCATGAAGTAGACTCGCTCGGGGGTGCCTTCGCGGCGCAGGTTGCGCAGGAGGCCCGGGAGGTTGAGGTGCACTGGGGTGTCGAGCATGGGGCATCTCCTTTCCTACCATGGGCGCAGGAGGCCGGGCCGCGATGCCCGGGCAAAGGTATTATAGCGCCGCAGTGGCCGCCACGCAAGGTGAGCCGCGGGGGGGGGCGTGCAGGTCAGTTTGGGGGCAAGCCTGTATGCCAGCATTCGGTGTATGGTGCTGCCCCCAACCCCCATCGAAGGGCTTCCCCTTTCCCACTGTGGTGGGAAGGGGCCGGGGGGGGATGGGTCTCATACCTGTCCAGAACGCTGGTCGCTGGCTTGCCCCAAAACGAACCACACCCCGTGGGGGCAGGCCGGCCGCTTGGGGCTTGCGCCACAAGAAGGAGTATAATCTCTTCCAGAGCATTCTCCTCCGACCCCGTTGTAGCCCAGGCGGCCCAGTCTGCTGCTGACGAGAGGCACACATGGCTGTCCGTCTCTTCATCGCCCCCGCCGGTGCCGGGAAAACCGAGGCCACCATTGCGTGGGTGCGCGCCGCTTCGCTCGAGCGGCCGCTGGCCCCGGTCTGGGTCTGCCTGCCCAACGCGGCCCAGGTGTGGGCCTTCCGCCACCGGCTTGCAGCCGGTGGCGCGTTGGGTGTGGAGGTGGGCACCTTCTTCGACCTCTACAAAGAGGCGCTGCGCGCTGCCGGCCGCGTGTATGCGGAGCTCGACGAGCCGCTGGAACACCGCCTGCTGCGGGCGGTGGTCGACGAGGCAGCCGAGAGGGGCCGCCTGCAACACTATGCCGCTCTCCACGATAAGCCTGGCTTTGTGCGGGCGTTGCGCCGGTTGGTCGAAGAGCTCAAGCAGGCCCGCGTGCAGCCGGCGCAATTCGAGGCGGCCGTGCGTGGCCAGGGCCCGCGCCTGGAAGAGCTGGCCGCCCTCTATGACGGGTACCAGAGACGCCTGCACGAGGGGCACTGGATGGATGCGGAGGGGCTGGGCTGGCTTGCCACGTCGGCCCTGGCGCACCGGCCTGGACTGCTGAGGGGGTGGGCGCTGGTGGTGGTCGATGGTTTTGACCAGCTCAACCGCACCCAGGTGGCGTTCCTGTCGGAGCTGGCACGCCAGGTTGCCGAGCTGCGCATGACGTTGACCTGGAGCCCGGGGGCAGAACGGCTGGCGCACCGTCGCTTTGTGCAGGTGTTGGGCCGGCTTCAGGATGGCCTGGGCGTGCAAGCCGAGCCACTGCCAGGTGCGCGGGTGAGGTTGGCGGCCCCCCTGGCCCGCATCGAGGCGGCGCTCTTCGAACCGGCCGCTACCCCTGTCGTGCCTGGTCTGGCCGTCTCCTTCTTGGAGGCGGCGAACCGCGCCAGCGAGGTGCGCGCGGTGTTGCGTTGGGCCAAGGAACGGGT
>Ga0315298_1011971_pt1 | contig 10065 bp, 9 predicted proteins | sample WHS_1_MG_FD_203077 | JGI IMG/M metagenome (GOLD analysis project Ga0315298, IMG submission 203077) | Extremophilic microbial mat communities from Washburn Hot Springs, YNP, Wyoming, USA - WHS_1_MG | ecosystem: Environmental > Aquatic > Thermal springs > Hot (42-90C) | place: USA: Wyoming...
TGATACTATTATCTTGCCTGTTGGGCATGGTGGTAGAGCCTCCTTTCTCCTGGTTTGCTGTTCTGGGGTTCTTACCACCATAACTTTTCTAATAGACTTTTTCCACAGATTTTATAATAGAGCCTTCTGCCAGTTGACAAATTTTTGCAATTTAAATATATTTTATAAATAAGCAATAATGTAAAGGCTGAGAACGAGACGAGTAGGTCTCCAGCGAAGCTCAGAGAGCCGGGTAAGGTGTGAGCCGGCGCTAGCGCAGAGACTGAATGGACTCGGGAGCTTTCCACCGAAAGGGCAACCGATTAGGTTGGAACGGAGAGAGCACCGTTAGCAGAGCTCAGGGTATAATCCCGCTTCACGCGGGACGTACCTAAAAGAGATGATTGGCTTTTTCAGTCAATCAACCAGGGTGGCACCGCGAAGGTTTACCCCTCGCCCCTACGGGCGAGGGGTTTTTTATTACAGGAGAAGAAAAAGATGCATTATCCGACGCTGGAAGAAATTAAAAATCGCAGAGAAGAAGGTAACCTGATTCCAATTTATAGGGAAATTATGGCAGATCTTGAGACCCCAGTCTCCGCTTTCCTGAAAATCAACCGCCATGGATACTCATTTCTGCTGGAAAGCGTGGAAGGAGGACAGCGCCTTGGACGATACAGCTTTATCGGTACCGAGCCGCGTAAAGTTATAACCATCACAGAAAAGGATGAAAAGGATCCCCTCGAGGTTGTTTCACGTGAACTTAATCGTTTCAGGGTCATACCTCTCAGAGATCTGCCTAGATTCTCCGGCGGAGCAGTGGGATACCTGGCTTATGAGTGTGTAAGACATTTTGAAAAACTACCCACCCCCGATGGTGATCCTGTTCAGGTACCGGAAGCAATTTTTATGCTGGTAGATACCCTGCTTATATTCGATCATGTCCTGCATAAGATCAAAGTCATCAGCCATGTAAGCCTTGATGAGGACATTGACCAATCCTACCAGGAGGCAGTTAACAAGATTGAGGATCTGATATTGCGCCTTAAACAGCCTCTGCCGGTTTACCCTGAGTCAGGCAGAACATCAGCCTGCACTGGAAACCCAACTGCCAGTTCCCGGGAGTGGTTTGAAGACAGCGTACGCAGAATCAAACAGTATATCAATGCCGGAGAGGTCATCCAGGTTGTACTCTCACAGCGATTAGCCCGTCCCACTTCAGCCAACCCGTTTGAGATTTACCGTGCGCTCCGCACCATCAATCCATCGCCCTATATGTACTATCTGGATTTTCAGGATTTCCAGATCATCGGATCTTCGCCAGAGATTCTGGTACGCGTGGAGAACGGTCTGGTGACAACACGCCCGCTAGCAGGGACACGTCCCCGGGGCGCCACTGAGGAAGAAGACATGGCATTAGAACAGGAGTTGCGCAACGATGTAAAAGAGAAAGCGGAGCATATCATGCTGGTGGATCTCGGACGCAATGATATAGGTCGAGTGAGCGAACCTGGCTCGGTGGTTGTCTCTGAATTGATGGAAATCGAACGCTATTCCCATGTGATGCATATGGTCACTAATGTTCAGGGTAAACTGCGCAGAGACATGACAGTATTTGATGCTCTCAGAGCCTGTTTCCCGGCAGGTACAGTTTCAGGAGCTCCCAAGATCAGGGCTATGGAACTTATCGCACAATTCGAGCCGGAAAAACGGGGACCTTATGCAGGAGCCTGCGGTTATTTTTCTTTTTCCGGCAACATGGACATGGCGATCGCCATCCGGACAATCGTCCTGAAACATGGTATAGCCTATGTTCAGGCTGGCTGTGGCATTGTTTATGATAGTGTGCCAGAGAAGGAGTATGTGGAAACACTAAACAAAGCGCAGGCTTTAGTTAAAGCAATCGATCAGGCAGAAAGCCTGTGAAAGGGAGGAAAACAATGATGCTTTTAATTGACAATTACGATAGCTTTACTTATAACCTTTATCAGTATTTTTGCGAGCTTGGTGAAGACGTTCTCGTCAAACGCAATGATAAAATTACCATCAAAGAAATCGAAGATCTGTCACCGGAAAGAATCGTAATCTCTCCAGGTCCTTCCACTCCCCTGCAGGCTGGTATTTCCAACGACATAATCCGCTATTTTGGAGCAACAATTCCAATACTGGGAGTCTGCCTCGGTCACCAGTGCATTGGATACACATACGGTGGTTATATCTGGCAGGCACGTGAGATAATGCACGGCAAATCTTCTTTGATTTATCACAACGGCGGAGGTTTGTTCGCCGGCTTGCCAAATCCTTTTTCTGCCATTCGCTATCATTCGCTGATAGTTAAAAGAGAAGGTTTACCGGACTGTCTGGAAATCACTGCCTGGACGGAAGATGGTACAATCATGGGATTAAAACATGTCCGGTACGCAGTTGAAGGTATCCAGTTTCACCCGGAATCCTTCATGACTCAGGGTGGAAAAAACATTTTAATGAATTTCTTAAAAAGGAGCAGAAACCATGATTAAAGAAGCAATCCATGCTCTGGTTGACGGAAGATCACTTACAGCAGAAGAATCAGCCGCAGTAATGGAAGAAATCATGGAAGGTCAGGCTACTCCTGCTCAATTGGGAGCATTTATTACCGCTTTAAGAATCAGAGGCGAAACCCCTGAAGAGATCACCGGTCTGGTCAGAGTTATGCGAGCTAAGGCGATTCCAGTTACACTGACGGATCCCGTGCTGGATATTGTCGGGACAGGCGGTGATGGCTTGAACACGTTTAACATCTCCACCACGTCTGCTTTTGTTGCGGCGGGTGCCGGACTTAAGGTGGCTAAACACGGCAACCGGGCAGCCAGCAGTCAGTGTGGCAGTGCCGATGTTCTGGAAAGCCTGGGAATCAAAATAGATTTAAACGCCGATCAGGTAAAAAGGTGTATATCTGAAGTTGGTATCGGTTTTATGTTTGCACCGGCTTTTCATCCGGCGATGAAGTTTGCCGCCGGTCCCCGCAAAGAAATTGGTATCCGTACTGTATTTAACATCCTCGGACCTCTGATTAATCCAGCACAGGCTCAGTATCAGGTTATCGGTGCTCCTTCAATCTCACTCGCGGAAAAAATTGCTCATGTGCTGGCAAAATTGAACCTCCGGCATGCCCTGGTCGTGCACGGATTGATTGGAATGGATGAACTCTCAATTACCGGCAAATCACTTTACTGGGAAATTGTAAATGGGGCACTGGTAAAAACGAGGAGTGAAATTACACCTGAATTATATGGACTCAAAAGAGCACCTCTAAAATCTGTCCTGGGCGGAACTCCTCAGGAAAATGCCAGAATTATCCTGGAGGTATTATCCGGGAAAAGGGGACCAAAGCGCGATATCGTCCTCCTTAACTCTGCCGCAGCACTGATCGCCGGAGAAAAGGTTAAAACTTTCGAAGATGGAATTTCACTTGCAGAATCGGTAATTGATCAGGGAAAAGCTCTGGCAATATTGGAAAAGCTGATGCATTTCAGTCATGAAATAGCGGAGTAAAAAATGATAATTGACAAGATAGTCGCTGATAAAAAGCTGGAGATTGAAGCTAGAAAATACAATCTTCCTGTGTCAAGGCTGCAAAAGATGGCTTTAAGCACCTCTCCGCCGCTTGACCTGTATTCAGCTCTCGCAGGTCAGGGAATCGCTTTGATTGCTGAGGTGAAGAAAGCTTCTCCTTCACGGGGGATTCTCTGTCCGGATTTTAACCCGGTGAGCATAGCCAGGGCATACGCAGAAAGTGGAGTAGCCGCTATATCAGTCCTTACAGAGTCAAAATATTTTCAGGGGAGTTTGGATCATCTGGAATATATAAACTTTGCTCTGGGGAGCGTCCGCCCACCTCTGCTCCGTAAGGATTTCATTTTTGATCCTTATCAAATCTGGGAATCGCGCGCTTTTGGTGCAGATGCTGTCCTGCTTATCACAGCCATACTGGGAATTCAAAAATTGTATGAACTCCTATCTCTGAGTAAACAGTTAAACCTGAGCTGCCTGGTTGAAGTCCATAACGAAGATGAAGTGAAAATTGCTCTGGACTGCGGGGCTAAGATAATCGGTATAAACAATCGCGATTTAAAAACCTTCCAGGTTGACATCTCTACAACCGAAAAACTCAGACCGTTGATTCCACCGGATAGACTGGTGGTGAGTGAAAGTGGCATCCGCAATCGAAATGATGTCATCAGACTCAGAAAAATCGGCGTTAATGCCGTACTCGTGGGAGAATCTCTGGTAACCTCAAGCAATATCAGATCAAAAATCAGGGAACTTCAATGATTAAAATTAAAATTTGCGGCATCAAAAGGATCAAAGAGGCTCTGGCAGCCGCGGAAGACGGCGCTGATTACCTGGGTTTTGTTTTCGCTCCAAGCCGCCGCCGGATTCTCCCTGAGCAGGCTACTTTTATCATACGGACTTTGAAACAACGCGGAATCAATATTCAAACGGTAGGTGTTTTTGTGAATTCAACACCGGAAGAAGTTAATACCATTGCAGATAAATCAGGACTCGATTGGATACAACTCAGTGGAGAGGAAAACTGGGAATACTGCAGGAAGATCGAGAAGCCGATCATCAAAGTAATCCACGTAACTGAATCTTCTGATGCATCCTGTATCTTGCAGGAAATCCAGACCGGTTACCAATATCTGCCAGAAGAGCGCCTGATATTTTTACTGGACACGGGAATTAAAGGCACCTCTGGTGGAACGGGACAAACTTTTAATTGGAATTTAGCGAAGACAGTCTGTAAAACTCAGCCAGTTTTCATAGCCGGAGGACTGACACCCGATAATGTACAGGACTTAATCAGGACAGTGCATCCGACGGGAGTGGATGTGTCCTCCGGTGTCGAAACGGAAGGAAAGAAAGACATCCAGAAAATCAGAGCTTTTATCGAGGCGGTAAGGTCATCTATTGGAGGGAATATCTGAAATGCTGGTAATCATGAAAAACGATGCAACACAGGAGCAAATTCAAACAGTTATCCAGTATATAGAGAGCCTTGGATACCGGGGAATTCCCATGCCAGGAGCCCAGAGGACTGCCATCTGTATTATCGGAAACCAGGGTCCGGTAGAGGACTCTCACATCCTGTCTCTCCCAGGAGTCAAGGAAACCCTCCGGGTAACCAAACCTTACAAACTGGTTAGCCGTGAAACTCATCCACAACCGAGTGTAATTAAGATCGGTGAAGTCACAATCGGGAGTGACGAGCCAGTCATAATCGCTGGTCCCTGCGCAGTTGAAAGTGAGGAACAAGCCCTGAAAACTGCCCTTCTGGTAAGAAACTATGGAGTAAAAATATTCCGGGGAGGAGCTTATAAGCTCCGGACTTCACCTTACAGTTTTCAGGGGCTGGGAAAACAGGGATTGAAAATTCTAGATAAGGTACGCCAGGAGACCGGATTGCTGATCATTACTGAAGCTACCGATCACGAAAATTTAGGTATTGTTGAGCAGTACGCAGATATAATCCAGATTGGTGCCAGAAATATGCAAAACTATTCCCTTCTGCGTCGGGCAGGGCAATCCAATAAGCCCATACTGCTCAAAAGGGGATTTGCAGCCACCATTGAAGAGTTGTTAATGTCTGCCGAATATATTATGTCTGAAGGCAATCACCAGATTATCCTGTGTGAAAGGGGAATACGGACATTCTCGGATAACACACGGAACACCCTGGATCTGAGCGCAATACCTTCGATTAAAGAGCTCAGCCATCTGCCTGTAATTGTTGACCCCAGCCATGCCGCTGGAAAAAGGGAATATGTGATTCCCCTGGCAAGAGGGGCACTTGCCGTTGGCGCAGATGGTCTGATGGTTGAAGTGCATTGTGACCCTGCAAATGCTCTTTCTGATGGAAGGCAATCACTTTATCCAGAGCAATTCCACAAACTCATGCTTGAGATAAGTAGATTTTATCCCATCAGGTGCAATTAAAACATTCTGGAACTGATTCGGAGTATTATGTAAATTACAGATATATTATGAAAAAAGATACAGTAAAAGGAGTACTTTATGTTACCTGATCAGCGGGGTTATTTTGGGAATTTTGGAGGACGATTCGTTCCTGAAACGCTTGTTCCAGCTCTGGATCAGTTGACCAGAGCGTATCAAGAAATCAAATCCAATCCTGAATTCTGGGATGAATTCGCTTCAATGTGCCGGGATTATGTTGGTAGACCCACTCCCCTCTATTTTGCTGAGGGGCTTTCACGATATGCGGGAGGCGCCCGCATCTACTTAAAAAGAGAGGATCTGGCACACACCGGAGCCCACAAAATCAACAATGCGCTGGGACAGGGATTACTGGCACGCCGGATGCGGAAAAACAGAATCATTGCAGAAACCGGTGCCGGTCAGCACGGTGTTGCTACAGCAGCGGTTTGCGCTATGCTTGGTTTGAAATGCGTGATTTACATGGGTGAAGAGGATATCCGCCGGCAGGCTCCCAATGTTTTCCGTATGAAATTGCTGGGAGCAAAGGTAGTTCCGGTATCCAGTGGAAGTCGCACTTTGAAAGATGCTGTTAATGAGGCAATCAGGGACTGGGTAGCAACCTGCGAAAGCACTTATTACATTTTCGGCTCAGTGGTCGGACCTCATCCTTATCCAGCAATGGTCAGAGATTTCCAGTCAGTAATTGGACAGGAAACACGTAAACAGATTATGCAACAGGCGGGAAAACTGCCTGACTACATTGTTGCCTGTGTAGGTGGGGGCAGCAATGCGATGGGGATATTCCATCCTTTCTTGGAAGATAAACAAGTAAAATTGATTGGAGTCGAAGCGGCTGGCATGGGTCTGAAAAGCGGCAGGCATGCTGCTCCGCTGGTTGCCGGCAAAGCTGGCGTCTTACACGGAGCCAGAACGTTTATCCTGCAGGATCAACACGGACAGATACAGGAAGCCTACAGCATTTCAGCCGGGCTTGATTACCCTGGTGTAGGACCTGAACATAGTTACCTCAAAGAAACCGGCAGAGCGATTTATGTTTCCGTTACAGATCAAGAAGCCCTGGAGGCATTCCAGATTTTATCCAGGACTGAAGGAATAATTCCTGCGCTGGAATCATCTCACGCCATAGCTTACGCTCTTAAAATTGCCCGTGAGCTATCGGGAAGCGAGATTATAATTGTCAATCTCTCTGGAAGAGGTGATAAGGATTTACAGATTGTCATGAACGCACTGGGGGATAATCAATGAGCCGTATAAAGAATGTATTCAATCATACCGGTCATAAAGCTCTGATTACCTATATTACAGTAGGTTATCCTGACCTTGATACAACTATCAAAGCGGCACTGGCGCTTGCCGGAAATGGAGCGGATATTCTTGAGCTTGGGGTACCCTTTTCCGATCCTCTGGCAGATGGTGCTACCATCCAGGAATCCAGCCACATCGCCTTGAAGAACGGGATAACACTGGAAAACTGTCTGGAAACTGCTGAAAAGCTCAGGAGAAAAATCTCCCTCCCACTAGTTTTGATGGGTTATTTTAATCCCATCTTGAGTTACGGGCTGGAAAAATTTTGCCGGAACTGCGCACAGGCTGGCATTGATGGACTTATCATCCCCGATTTGCCTCCAGAAGAAGGTACAACTCTCGAATATGCTGCTCGTGAAAAGGGGATAGATCAAATTTACCTGCTTTCGCCCAACAGCACTAAAGAAAGAATCAAAATCGTATCTGAAAAATCCAGCGGCTATATCTACCTTGTCTCCGTAACGGGCGTCACCGGTCCGCGGGACAGCCTTCCAGCAGGGCTGGATCAATTCATTAACAGAGTTCGTGAAGCAACCAATCTGCCGCTATGCGTGGGGTTCGGGATATCCACACCTGCCCAGGCCAGGCAGATTGCCAGATTGGCGGATGGAGTCATTATTGGTAGCAGGTTGATTCAGTTAATCAAAATAGACCCCACCCTCACCACGCTGGTTGATTTTATCAGGGAAACCAGAATGGCACTTGATAGCTAACTGATCGGGCAATAATAAGAGGGGGACACAGGAAGTTGATTGATTATCCCGTCCTCCTGCTTTCTTATAATATCTAATATAGCTCTGAAAAAGCCTGTAAAAAGAAGACATTTCATGTTATATAATAATTTTTGTAATCACTTATTAATCTGACGAGGTGCAGAATGATAGTACGTATAGACAGGGAAGGCTGCATTGAATGTGGAGTTTGTGAAGCAACCTGTCCGGATATTTTCGAATTAAAAGATGGAGAGAAAGCATGGATCAGGGAAGGTTTCCGTAAAAACGGAAATCCCGCTGAAGGAGAAATAGGAGCAGAACTGGAATCCTGCGCAAAATCAGCAGTAGATGGATGCCCGGTTTCGGTAATCAGCCTGGAATAACCTGGTAAAAAGATTGTTACAGATCCATAAAACAAAATATGCAAGCAATCTTACGGTTAATTACCTGTATATTCTTCCATCCCTGACACAGAATGAGACTGACCGACAATCAGTTCCAATAAATCAGAAGTCTCCCAGTTATAAACATAGACTTCAGGCTATTTTTTCTTTTTTATTAGAGATGTAATCTACAATGATGTATTTTCCGAGATTATCGGCGGTCGTATAAAATACCCTTCCTCGATTCAACCTGGCCATCTGCATGACGAAGCTATTATAATATCCACGTCCTTTTAACATGAAGGTATTGATCACTATACCATCTCTGGTGCACCTGATGACCTCTTTCAAAGTTAGCTGTATGCTGCGCAAACTGGGAGGGTATTGAAAATAAACATGCCCATGCTCCATGTGGGCAGTAGGCTCGCCATCAGAGATAAGAATTATCTGTTTATTCTCGCATCTATCTTTACTCAGTAATTTTCTCGCCACCATGAATGCATGTTGCATATTAGTATATGGATCAAAATCATCCCAGCTAATATATGTAAGTTCCTCGCGGCTAATCCTGCGCGCATAACTGGAGAATCCGAGAACATAGAGGCTATCCTTAGGGTATTTGCTGCTGATCAGTGTATCCAGAGCAATAGCCACCATTTTAGCCGCCTGGAAATTGCCGTGCATAGGCATGGAAAGGCTTAAATCGAGCATCAGAACAGTGGCAGAGCGCGAGGTTTGCTCTTTCGTGTAGATCTCAAAATCCTGCGGCTCAAGTTTAACAGTATGAGTATGAGTACGTAATAGGGCATTCATGATAGTTTTTTCGATATTTAAATCAAAATCATCCCCAAACTCATGTTTCTTGGTGTCTTCCAGCCTGTCTCCGTTGCCACCCTGTCTGGAAATAACATGTCCCCCGATCCGGTCTTTTCTCAGTCTGGCAAACACGGTACTCAGAGCCTTTTCACCAATTCTGCGCATTCCTCTGGGGGTGATGGAAAATTTCCCCTGTTCAAGCCTCAAATAACCCGCCTCTTCCAGCGATTTACTGATGCGTCCAATTGCCTCAAGTTCTGCTTCTGCCTGTTCTCCCAGGATCTCTCTGATCATTTCGCGATTAATTGAATCCAGTGAACGTTTTAATCTTGAATTGACCAGTTGATCTTCCAGCTTCTCGATTTTTCTTAATTCTTCCATCAATTTCAGAGCTTCTGAATATGAAAGTGGCTCATCTCCCCAGAAAGAATACTGGCTTGCCTGTCCTCCTTCAGGATTTAACATCTGCAAATTAGCAGCCAGATCAGCCAGTTCCCGCTGAGTTTCTTCATCTATTACAGAATTGATTATGTCTTCAAGCTCCTGTCTCTGCTCCGTTGAAAGACTATTCAACAGCGATTGAGCCCGGGCAATTTGTTCCTGCAGACGTTCAATTAATTCGTCCAGATCACGAGGTGGATTTGGACCAAAAAAATGTCCAAACCTTTGCATAAAACCGGCAAAATCAGGCTCAAGCCCCCTGCGTTTTTGCTCCAGCATCTGATTCAGAGCCTGCAACATGCTTCTGATCTCCGAAAGAGCAGCAGGATCCATATTCCGCAAAGAATTGCCAATTTCCCTGGTATAATTTTCCAGTACTCTTTTCTTCAATAGGTTCATTAAATCATCGAATTTACGCTTCGCATCCG
>Ga0315298_1011973_pt1 | contig 10063 bp, 10 predicted proteins | sample WHS_1_MG_FD_203077 | JGI IMG/M metagenome (GOLD analysis project Ga0315298, IMG submission 203077) | Extremophilic microbial mat communities from Washburn Hot Springs, YNP, Wyoming, USA - WHS_1_MG | ecosystem: Environmental > Aquatic > Thermal springs > Hot (42-90C) | place: USA: Wyoming...
CAGCATCCTGTACCCGTGCTCCGTGGGCGCCAGCCGTTGCGAGGGCAGACTGCCCCCACACCGAGCCATCAGAAGCGAGGCCAGGTTGGTGGCGGAAGGCCATCCCCCCATCTCGCGGATTACCTCTTCGATTGGTCCCCGAGGGACCCGCTGCCCAACGCGCTGGAGGATCAGCTCTCTCGACTCCTCCGGCGTGAACCGGAAGTCGTCGGCACCCAACTCCACCAGTTGCTCCTTTGACCTTAGAACGGCAAGGTAGAAGGGGAGATCGGATCGAGTGGAGATGATCGGGCGCAGCGGGGATTCCGGCCCCAGAAGCAATCGTTCTAGAGCATTCAGGATCACCTTGTCGGAGAGCCACTGGAAGTCGTCCAGCACCAGGACCAAATCGTCCTGGAGAGATGAGCGCAGCTCATCTAGCAGAACCCCCATCAGGGAGTCGATGCGACCCCGCGCGTCGGCCGTGCCACGGAGAGCAGCCAGGGTGGTAGCCCCGAAGTCCGGTACCACCCTTCTGATCGATTCCACCAGCCCATCGACAAAGGCGGCAGCGTCATCGTCGGTGGGGTCGAGGGCGTACCAGGCCAGCCTTTTGGTCGCGTCCGCCCCGGCGAATCTACCCCATTCCTCGGCCATGGAAGCCAGGAGGCTGGTCTTCCCATACCCTGCCGGCGCCTCCAGCACCATCAGGCGCCTGGAGAGTCCCAGGGCCAGGGCCTGCGCCAGGCGCGGTCGCCACACGAAGCCCGGCGGCGTTCGGGGTGGCACAAACTTCAAGGATCTGAAAGGGGTTGCGCGCATAGGAGTCACTCATGCAATGGAATAGAACCCGTCACGGCACCCCAGCCCGCGGGCGCCTACCCAGCAGCTTTTCCATCTCCTCGCCGCTGATTGTCTCCTTCTCTTTCAGGAGCTCCGCCACGCGAGCCATGTCTTCCCGGTAGGTGCCCAGAATCTCCTTCGCCTTCCGATGAGCCTCATCGATCATTCGCCGGATCTCGCGGTCCACCAGAGCCGCCGTCTCCTCGCTGTAGTTTCTCTGTTCGAAGACGTCGGTTCCCAGGTAGTCGACGACACCCCCATGTCCATTGAGGCTGACGGTTCCGATGCTGTCGCTCATGCCGTAGGCGGTCACCATTCTCCGAGCGATATCGGTGGCCTGCTGGAGATCGTTGCTCGCCCCCGTGCTGCCCTCGCCGAACACCAGCTCCTCGGCGGACAATCCTCCTAGAGCGAAGGCCAGCATCTCCTCCATCTGGGACCTGGTCCAGAGATGTCGGTCCTCGGTGGGAAGCAGGCGGGTGTGACCCCCGGATTGACCGCGGGCGATGATGGTGACCTTGTGGATCGGATCCAGGTGAGGCATGTGGAAGGCGACCACAGCGTGGCCCACCTCGTGGTATGCGGTAATCAACTTCTCTCGGTCGCTGATCAGGCGACCTTTCCGCTCTGGTCCCGCGACCACGCGTTCGATAGCCTCATCCAGATCGGCGTTGGTGATCATGGTCTCATTGCGCCGGGCGACCAGGATGGCGGCCTCGTTCAACAGGTTCTCCAGGTCGGCACCGGAGAAGCCGGGGGTCTGGCGGGCAACCCTATCCAGGTTCACGTCTGGTGCCAGTGGCTTCCCGCGGGCATGCACTCTCAGGATAGCCTGCCGACCGGCCAGATCGGGGCTATCCAGGGTTACCCTCCGGTCGAAACGCCCTGGTCTCAACAGCGCCGAGTCCAGGATGTCCGGCCGGTTGGTGGCAGCCAGCACCACGATGCCAATGTTCTTGTCGAAGCCGTCCAGTTCCACCAGTATCTGGTTGAGGGTCTGCTCGCGCTCGTCGTTTCCACCTCCCAGGCCCCGTCCACGCTGGCGCCCCACGGCGTCGATCTCGTCGATGAAGATGATGCAGGGGGCGCTCTTCTTCGCATCCTCGAACAGATCGCGAACCCTGGAAGCCCCTACACCCACGAACAGCTCCACGAACTCCGAGCCGCTGATGTGGAAGAAGGGAACCGAGGCCTCCCCGGCCACGGCTCTCGCCATAAGGGTCTTTCCCGTGCCAGGAGGGCCCACCAGCAGAACCCCTTTGGGGATCCGGGCACCGACGGCACTGAACTTCTGGGGTGACTTCAGGAACTCCACCACCTCCTGAAGCTCCTCCTTGGCCTCATCCACCCCTGCCACGTCAGAAAAGTGGACGCTCGGCTGGTCAGCGGTGATCTTGCGCGCCCGGCTCTTGCTGAAAGAGAAAACGTTCCCTCCCCCGGGCTGCGAGCCACCCTGGCGCATGAACATCAGCAACATCAAGCCCAGGAACACCAGCGGCAACAGCCAGAAAGCAGAGCTGATCCAACCGGCATCCGACTGCCCCTTAACCTGCAACTCTATCTTCGACAACTGATCCGCGGTCACCCCGTAGTTTCGCAGTGAATCGGTCAGGCTGGTGCCATCCTCTTTCCGCGACTTCACCACGGTTCCGTTGGTCATGGTGACCTGCAGATCGTTACCCTCGACCACTATGCGGCTGATCTGCCCTGTCCGCGCGTAAGCTGCCACCTGACTGAAATCGATTTCGGATGCGGCCGCGGCGGACTGGACCTGCCCCACCGGCAGATTCGCCGCGGCGAAGATCACCACCAGGCCGATGGCGAGAACGGCCAGGGTCCGCCAAGAAAACGGTTTTCCTTCTCCTCGATCCCTCAAGCTATCCCACCTTTCACGGGGGCATCCCACCCCTGGCCATCCCTTTCCACATCATCGATGCCAAGCTGGCCCACGTCTGGTATCAGCACACAAGCGGGCAACGACCTGGAAGCGCGGATGGCCAATCCATCACCCTACTTTGCAGAATCGGTACCATCGCCGGACTCGGCACGCGGAATGCTTCTTTTCCCGCTGGCGCCCGCCGCCCCAGAATCGGGCCTCTCCCCCGCTCCAGCGGCACGGGCGCGCTTCGCTCGATTATTGATGAAATCGTGCCCTGCAAGCGGGACACACTCATCGGGAGGGAATGATCGATGAAGGCAGATCGTTTGAAGGGATTGTTCGCGCTGTCCTCGGTCGCGGCCCTCCTGTCGGCCGCACTATTCGGCTGCTCTATCGAGCCCGTGCCTTCACCGCAAGGAAACGCGGGGCCGAGTGGATTGCCCGCGCGGACGAGCGCTCCATCCCCCGCGTCGGTTCCCACTCCCTCGGTCTCCCTCGTCCCGAAGGACACGATCGTTCCCGCCCCGCCTACCTCCATCGCATCGCCCGCGGTCTCGCCAACGGCGGGAGGGCCGACGCCAACTCCGAAGGAGCCTCCGTACTGGGTTACCCAGGCGTTCTCCAACATCTATTCTGAAGCCGAGGGATTCCAGGGCGTAGTCACGGTTTCCCTCAACACGGGTTCAGGCAGCCCCGCCACCATGACCCTTCGAGAGTGGTTCAGGCGCCCGAATCTTACCAAACTGGAGGTGCTGAGATCCCAGGGAGATCAGGCGCCTCCCGGCACCATCCTCATCTATGACGGCAACGCTATGACCATCTTCAACCCCTCCGGCGACCAGATGCTGCGCCTGTCGGATCCGACGCAGTTGGACCTGTTCCTCCATCTGCCTGCCGAACGCTTCTATCCGATGCTTCAACTGTTCCAGCTAAACCAGGCGTGGTCGGGTCTCGCTTCCCAGTCCTCCATAACCGTCGGGCCACGCGAGAAGGTCGCCAACCGGGACACCATCCGTTTGGAACTAACCCCAAGCATCGCCACCGCTCGATTCCACAAACTGAGCCTGTGGCTGGACAAATCGACTAACATTCCCCTGCGAGCACAGGCGCTGGCGCCGGATGGTTCCGACCTGCTGGCCATCGACTTCAGCCAGTTCATACCGTCCACCTGGGATCCCCAGACTCAAGTTGGTCCGGAGGTATTCTCCTTCACACCCCCTTCACGCACCGCCACTGTGCCGTCCAGCGCGGAGGGGATGGCAAGCTTCGCCGGATTGCGGTCCCTGCCCAGCGTCCCCGTGGAGACCAGGAGAGGTCTCCGCGTCCTTCAGCCAGTGGCTCCCATCGAAAGCACCCGCGGACGCAGCGTGTGGTCGGGAAGCATCAACGGTTCGGACCTGATAGTCCTGATGTACGGGGACCGACAGGAGATCTCGACGTTGCTGGTAGAGGGGCCGACTTTGCCACGGCTGCCTATGCTAACGGGCTCCAAACCAGCCGCGGAAGATGACTTGGCCGGAGTATCCTACCAGGCGGGAAACGCGAGGGTGGTACAATGGGTTTCGGGCAACGTATCCCTGACGCTGGTCACAACCCTCTCTCCGGATCTGGCCCTGGAGATGGCTCGCTCGGTCCGCTAGACAGTCCGATGCAATAGGTGTGGTGCAGTCTTGTGGGGACACCCCCCTCGTGAACATGCCCTCTGGCATGTCCACGCCCACCAGGCCGCGAACGTGCCACCGGCACGCTGCGCGTGCTCTGGACCCGCTTCTTTCATGGCTACATGCTTAGCCTCTGACCCAGTACATCACATCGGCGGCGCTCTCGTAGGTGCCTTCCGGCAGCGCCAGCAGAGTATCCAGCGCCTCCTCGGTGGCTCCTACTCGGCGAGCGTGAGCCACCAACTGCTCCTTAGAGCAGGGGAAAGGTGCTCTCGCCACCGCCTCGGCCACGTCTACCGGCGAAGTCGTCGTCCGCTTCTCTTCCATCTGTCCCTTGAAGAAGTCTCCCCCTCTCAAACCGGGCCGCCGCATACTCTCTTGGCGACGGCGGCCCGGATGCTCAGGAGCTTTCCTTCACCGCTATCAGGCGGCCGCGAGCTCCATCTTCTGGGAGCGCACCGGCATGGAGATTTCCCGCAACAGGCCGGCTACTATCTTGTCGTCCTCACAGTGGAGTGCCACATCTCCGATCGAGACCATCCCCACCAGACGACCGTGGTCCACCACGGGCAGGCGGTGCACCTGCTCATGGCCCATCAACTGGGCCGCGTGAGTGATGTCCATGTCCGGAGTGCCGAACACCAACTGCGAGGACATGAAGTCGCTCGCCTTGCAGTCCTTGGGATTGCTGCCCGCCGATACACATTGCAGTGCGATGTCCCGATCGGTGATCACACCAACCAGGCGGTCGCCATCGCACACCGGCATTATCCCCACGTTGTGCCGCTTCATCTCCGAGGCCAACTCGGCCAGAGAATCCGTGGGGCTGGCGCAACAGATGTTTTCGGTCATGATCTCGCGAAGCTGCATAACCCTTGCTCCCTTTCTCAGCATCTCTCTGAACTGCCGGTTGTCCCCATGGATGGGGAGGCAGGAGATTGGGGGACCGGCAAGATGCATACCGCCGAAGACATATAAGACATCGGTCGGCTCTCGGCCTAGCGAGCAAGGGCTCGCATACCTCGCCGGCGTGGGACGGTCTACCTCCTGATCCGCCCCGGGTACGCCGACAGCAACGCTGCCTCGGTCTGGAACCAGATGCGGTTGGTACCGGCCCACGCCATCCACACTGTCTCCTTCTCTCTGGTAGTGTAGTATTGAGTCGTGGGATAGGTGCTGGTCACCCAGTCGCCGGCGGGGGTCGTACTGCAGATACCACCGGCAGCGGTGGTGACCGTGCGCCTGGCGGTGCTGGTAGCAGTGGCAGCCGGTGTGCTGGTACGGGTCGGCGCCGCAGAGGGGACCACGGTAGAGGCGGCGGTCGTGACAGCCCTCGAGGTGGAGGTTGCGGCGGGATCATCTCTGACCCTACCAGGGTAGGCTGCCAGCAAGGCGGTCTCCGAGCCGAACCAGATGCGGTTGTCAGCGGCCCAGCTTTGCCAGCGCGAAACGTTGTAGCGAGAGGTGTAATACCGAGCCGCGGGGTAGGTGCTGGTCACCCACTCACCCGCGGGATCCGGGCTTACGATGCCGCCGGCAGGGACGGTGGCAGAAGGGACGGCCGAAGGAAAAGGCGACGCCGTCGCCCCGGGAAGGAACACCGGAGTCGCGCTCTCCGCCACTTGGGCGGCGCCGGTCGCGGCAAGCGCCCCCGTCGTTTCAAACCCTGGGGTGGGAGACGAGGGCGTTCTATCTATGACACCTGCCCCCACCAGACCCGCAGGAGCCGCGGCAACTGCCCAGCCCGTGGTAACAAGATCAGCAGGCCGGCCCTCCACTGCCTCGACCCGTTCGGTCTCCGTCTCCCACCCGAACCTCTCCTGGTTTCCTCGCTCCTGGAGTCCCAGAGGGCCATTGACCCAGGTGCGCCAACCGTTGGTGAAAGCAGTCCAGTTGTCAGCCTTTCTCCAGACCAGCAACCCCCCGGTGGTCGTCTGGAGACCATCACCGTTGAGGGGATTGTGATGCTCGTTTTCCAGGGGATCGCCCACCTCCTCCGGAATCAGGCCCGCCAGTGTCTTGAACCCGAGCTGGAAACGGGGGATCTCCTTCGGAAGTGCGCGCGAGGATTGGGGCTGCGTGAGAACCAGGACCAGCAATATCGCCAGGAAGCTCCTTCGGACCATGGCTCCCTCCAGCGGATCTTCTACCTGGTGCCGGCATTGTAGCAATCTGGCCGTCCCGCGCAAAGGTGGTAGGGCGCCAGCACTCGTCGCTCTCGCCCATGCAGATCCCTGGCCGCGACGCCCGTGTACTCAGCCCTCCTGTCTCAGACTACTGAACCTCTCTGCGCGTTGTGAGGTAGGCTATGACGGGCTCCACGGAGCCACCGTAGATGCGGTCGACCACGTCGTCGATCATCCGCCCCCCCAACTCCTCCCGCTGAAGGGTCGGCGAATAGACGTACACCTCCCCGCCCGCATCCCGCTGCAGGATGCCGCGATCGCTGAGCCGTCGAAGCACGGTCAATACCGTGGACTGCCCCAGGCGCTTCCTCTCCCGCATCTTCTCGAAGATCTCGCGCGAGGTCGCCCTGCCCATCCCCCAGATGACGTCCAGCACTTCCATCTCCAGCGGACCGAGGCCTTTCGCCAGCGTGGCACCCAGGGATCTCTGAGCATCCCTGTCGTCTCCGACCAACTTCCTGCCTCCTTCTCAGCGTCTTCCCGCGCCGGGGCACTGTGAACCTGTACACAGATAGACTTACGGCCAAGTATACGGATCGCCTGGAACAAAGTAAAGGGCTTTGCCCGCCTGTGCGGCCCCTTTTTCGAGCATCAATCTAATTGGTGAAGGCTCAGCCATGAAGACTCCGGTCATGGTAGAATGCCATCCTCGGGCAACGAGTCAGACGTTTCAGTTGAGACAGACGGGGGGCAAGACCATGCCGTTGGGGGAACTTCGCAGAAAAGACCGCGCTTTGGGCACCACGGAATCCGAGGAACTGCTGGCCAGGGCCCTGGTGGGGAGGCTCGGCACGGTGGGCGTGGATGGGATGCCCTATGTGGTCCCCATGAACTTCGTCTACGATCCCAGGGAGCGAACGGTGTTTTTCCACTGCGCTCGATCAGGCCACCGCCTGGAGAACCTGGCATCCAATCCGCTGGCCTGCTTTGAGGTGGATGAACCTGGCGCCCTGGTGGCCTCGGGACCCTTCCCCTGCGACACTGGCCAGGTCTTCAAGAGCGTGATCTGCTTTGGCCGTGCCGATCTGGTCACCGAGCCAGCGGAGAGGGAGCGAGTCCTGCGTCTCTTCACCGTGAAGTACGTCGATCGTTTGACGCCCGACCGACGCTATGAGCCCGACATGCCGTCTGCCAACTCCGTCGCCATCATCGCCCTCCATGTGGAGAGAATGACCGGCAAGCAACGCCGCGCCACATTCTGAGCGGTCGGGGCTCCATCACGAGTCTTCCGACTCCCAGCCGAATCGCAACTGGAAGGGATATCGAAAGCAAACATGAGAACCGAGAGGTCGCAGCAGCTCTTCGCGGAAGCCCGCACCTTGATACCCGGCGGCGTGGATAGCCCCGTCCGTGCTTTTCGGGCCGTCGGTGGTCAGCCCCTCTTCATCGACCACGCTGAGGGCCCCTACATCTTCGACGCGGATGGCAATCGCTTCGTCGACTACGTCGGCTCTTGGGGGCCGTTGATCCTAGGCCACGCCCACCCCACGGTCGTCGCCGCCCTTCAGGCCACTGCCGCCAGGGGGACCAGTTTCGGCGCTCCGACGGCGCTGGAGAGCGAACTGGCCCGCATGGTCGTCGATGCTATGCCCTCGGTGGAGATGGTTCGGTTCGTCAACTCGGGCACCGAGGCCGTCATGAGCGCGCTCCGCCTGGCCAGGGCTCACACGGGCCGCGACAGGATCATCAAGTTCGCCGGCTGCTACCATGGCCACTCCGATGGGCTCCTGGTGCAAGCTGGCTCCGGGGCCACGACCCTGGGTGTTCCCGACAGCCCGGGCGTCCCCGCCGCCATCGCTCAGACGACCATCTCACTGCCATACAACGACGTGGAAGCGGTGAAGGAGGCCTTTCGGCTCTATCCGAGTGAAATCGCCGCGGTGATTGTTGAGCCCGTTGCCGGGAATATGGGCGTGATTCCACCCGCGGCCGACTTCCTGGAGTCCTTGCGTAAGCTTACCCAATCTCATGGCGCCCTCCTGATTTTCGATGAGGTGATCACTGGGTTCCGTGTTGCCTACGGCGGCGCTCAATCCCTCTTCGGCGTCGCGCCGGACCTCACAACCATGGGGAAGATCATCGGCGGCGGGCTGCCGGTGGGCGCTTACGGCGGCCGGCGCGACATCATGGAGAAGATGGCGCCGGCGGGCCCGGTCTACCAGGCGGGCACTCTTTCGGGAAACCCCCTGGCGATGACAGCCGGGATCGAGACGCTGAAGCTGCTGCGCCAGCCCGGAACCTACGAACGGCTGGAGCAACTCTCCGCCCACCTAGCGGAGGGGCTGGGCGAGGCTGCACGCCGAGCGGGCAAGCCGCTGTTCCAGACCAGGGTCGGCTCCATGTCCACCGCCTTCTTCTCCTCCACAGCGGTGGTGGACTACCGGACCGCCCTGCTGAGCGACACCGCCACCTTTGGCCGCTTCTTCCGAGGCATGCTGGAGCGAGGCTTCTACTTCGCCCCATCCCAGTTCGAGGCTACCTTCGTCTCCCTGGCTCACCAGGAAGCGGACATCGAGGGAACTGTTGCCGCCGCTCGCGAGGTGATGGCCGAAATCTAGCCGAACCCCGGGGCCGTGGTCTATCTGATGGCAATCACGATTCGCGTTCGAGTGCAGCCCGGAGCATCGCGAGAAGAGGTAGTCGGATGGGAAGGCGACCTCCTCCGTGTCCGGCTGCGAGCCCGCGCCGTGGAGGGGCAGGCCAACAAGAGTCTCCTGACGTTTCTGGCGGACGCCCTCCGCCTGCGCCCCTACCAGGTTACCCTGCTGCGCGGCGAAAGGTCCAGGGAGAAGTTGATTCGGGTGGATCTGCCATCCTGGGAAGAGGTGCTGAGCCGGTTGGGACACAGGGACAGCGGTGACTGACCATTGCGGCGCCGCCGGAGTGATCTCGATGCCAGGAGTCGGGGGCGTCTCTGCCCCCAACGGCCTGTCTTTTCAGCACAGCGCCCGACCCCGCCTTCGCCCGGGTCGTCCCTGACCCGGCCTCCTGGCTATCCGTATCAGGCGCTAATAGGAGACCATCGCCTGCAGCAGCAGGTTCTGGAGGAAGTTGAGCAACAGTATCGCCACGATGGGAGAGATGTCGATCATGCCGATCATCGGGATCACCCGACGCATGGGGCCCAGAATCGGCTCCGTGATCTCATAGAGCACCCTCCCGATGGGATGCCCGGGTCCCACGTTGAACCATGACAGCAGCGCTCGCCCTATGATGGCGAAGATCAGGATATTGAACAGCAGATCAACGAAACGGTACAGGAAGATCACCGGTTCCCGTCCTTTCCGGGGAGTCCCCTACGCAGGGGGACGAGCCCCGAATATGGCCCTTCCGATCCTAACCATGGTGGCTCCCTCTTCAATAGCAACCTCGAAGTCCTCACTCATTCCCATCGAAAGGTGCCGCCAATCCGCTTCCGGATGCCGGGCTGCCAGGCGGTCGCGCAGGAGCCTCAGCCTCCTGAAGACGGCTCTCAATCCGACATCGTCCAGCCCCAGAGGCGCCACGGTCATCAA
>Ga0315298_1011974_pt1 | contig 10063 bp, 11 predicted proteins | sample WHS_1_MG_FD_203077 | JGI IMG/M metagenome (GOLD analysis project Ga0315298, IMG submission 203077) | Extremophilic microbial mat communities from Washburn Hot Springs, YNP, Wyoming, USA - WHS_1_MG | ecosystem: Environmental > Aquatic > Thermal springs > Hot (42-90C) | place: USA: Wyoming...
CTATTATTACGCCTGCTACTCCTCCAATTAAGCCTATCAATACGCCTTCAAGCATGAACTGACTCATAACATTCCAGTTGCTGAAGCCTATTGCCTTTAATATGCCAATTTCCTTTGTTCTCTCGCGTACCGAGTATAACATAACAAAAAAGACAATCAAGCTTGTGGCTGCAATTGCTATCACGATTAGTTGGGTGGCTGTGGCTTGTGCTTGAGCAATGGATGATTCAGCATTGTTTAAAGTTTGCGAGTACATCGTTTGCATGTTTTGGAGATTTTCTAATCGATCTTGATAGCTTGTTACATAGAGTTCAGGATATGTTGTCCTTATTGTGTCAGCCACTTGAGTTGCGTAAGAAACATCCACAACATACACGTCTAACCTGCTTATTTTTCCAGTTAGACCCGTGACCCTTTGAGCATCAGTGATATTCATGTAAACAGTCCTAGTTTGACTTGTCGATTCAAATATTCCCTTCACTGTAAAAGGTTCCTCGTTAATTGTTATCACATCGCCGATATCTGCCCCAAAATATTCGGTCAGGTTTGAACTTAAAAGGACGTAGCCGCTATCGCCTTCTGATAGGTTTTCTCCTGCGGTTATGTTTGTTGGCAGTATGGAGTAGTTGCCAGTTAGGAATGAATTAAGGCAGACGCCAATGATCATGTAAGCTGGTCTGTAAATCGTTCGGCTTCCAAAAGGGGTATTTATAGTTTCGGAAATATTTTCGCTTGAAGATTTCTCAAGGAAAGGTATAACATCCTTAACGCCTTCAATAGAGCGTATTACATCCATAACAGTTTCGTCTATGAAAGTTTCATTTGCGTAAAAGCCTCCAAATCTAAATCCTTGCATGCCTTGGCTTGGGGTGGTGCTGCATTCTATTAATGTTGCTGTTTTGTTAATTTCTTCCTGCATTGCAGTAATTGTATTACTAAAATTTTCAGTTATCCTCTGCATGGATTCCTGATTTGCCGTGATACCTGCTGGGATAGAAAGCATAATCGCCACCGAAAAACCTAAGGCAACAACCACTAAAAAAGTCCGAATTTTTCTTCTTGAAATATTCCTTAAAGCCCTTGTAAAGGCACCCAAACCTTACACCCTCTGAAATACCGCGTCTTTCAACAAAATGTGAGGACTATTAAAGAGTTTTTCAGAATTATACCAAAATCATGCACACCATATTACGGAAATGGAAATCGCCTTCGTGGTCTTTGTGGCATGTCCTGCCATGTTTGGGGAAATCGTGACCAGTGTTCATGGATTAGTTTCCATTCACCATTAATTTTGGTTAGAACTGCTGTCACTCGTGATTTTATGTTGAAGTTTAAATCTCTTATTGTTCCACGATAGTTTATGATGAATGAGGCTATCGCCACATTGTTTATTACGTCTACCTTCCACTCGCTGATTTCATAGTCATATTCTTTCAGCACTTTTAGGGCTTCAGCCTCCCGATTTAAGGCCTCGGAGCCTTGCCTTTCAAATGGCGGCCAATCGTCAAACTTCGTATATCTATCCTTATCCACGAGGTCTGCAATAGACTGAGCATCTTTCTTCTTTATCCCCTCTATTCGTCGAATTAAAACCGCTTTAACCTCATCTTCTGACATACTTGGAGTGCTCCTAAATTCATAATACTCTAAACGAAATGTTAAATCTTCCAGTGGCAATCATTAAACAGAAAAAGGGAGAGTTTGAAAGTTTCCTTTAACTTCTACGTGTCGCCTTTAGGGTTTTTCAATTACAGTTATGGTTAAGATTTCTATTCTTGTCACTTTTCCCTGTTCCAAATCCACCCATACACAAGCGCGGCCTGTCGTATCTTTCTCCAGCATTAGAATAGCGCTTGTTGCCTTGGTAACAACTGTGCCGTCCCCCTCCACTATGGTTTTAATAATCGGCTTCACCGCCGTAACATTGTATCCTTGGTTTAGCAGATTCTGCACGTCTGTGTCGCTTTTGGCAATGTTAATCACATTCTCTTTAAATTCTTTGCTAACTTCAATAGATCCACAGCATCCTTGTCCACGCATTCTATGAGGCATGCCACGCATTCCCGCACTCATGTTTCCAATGAAACATCCAACACCACAGCCCCACCATTGTTCTCCGTTGGTTGTGGTTTGTGCGTTGGCGGTGGAATATGCATTTAGTGCTATGCCGCTTATAATGGCTGCTATAACCACTATAGAGAGTAGAATTATGGCTTTCCTTTTGTCTATTTTCAACCACCTCCATCTTCTCACGAAGTGCCTCGTGCACTTCACACACGCCAAAGTGGTAAAATTATTAAAGGATTTTTCAGAATTAACCCCAAATCTATTCATAATCCGGTCATGCTTTAGTAGACCGGTGTCGTTTTTGGTTCTAAAAAACGATTAAGCCGCTAATTGAGACCAAACAAAAGGAATGGGAGAGAGATGAATATGAAAACCCAATTCGATTGTTGCCTAAAGTTTTCGTCGGTTGTCGGTTGAGCGATCCCCATCATAAGTGTGGAATACTTCATCTAAACAGTCAACGAAGCAGTATCGTGTTTGAAGGTTTTCTACTGGGCAATCTTCGAGGATAAAGGCACCTTCATAACCGCAATCTGAGCATTTCCAAATTGAAGGACGATAAAAGGCTAAAGGATTAATGTTTGTGGAACCACATTTTGGACAGTGCTTTATACCCATTTTTTCACCCCCTTTGCAATCGCTTTATCCAGTTGCGTATTGGAGGCTACTAAAGGATTTTTCAAAATTAGACCCTATTTCTTTCCAAATCTTAGTAAGCAAAGCGCAGTGTCTCGGCATTTTTACCGTGCTCTCAACCATTAAGCAATAGTTGAAGGAGGATTAAAAACCCCATAGGAGAAAGGAGAGAAAGTATTTGGAAACTCTTTGCCTCCTTCAACCATCCCTGTTTTGCAGACCTAACGTACTATTAAAGGATTTTTCAAGATTAAACCCAATTTTAACCCTAAATTTTTCCATGGGTAAAAAAGACATGTTTTTATTACTAAGTCAAAATAAGTTTTAGCCAAATCTGGAGCCTATACAGATGTCCGCCAGTGCACGCCCCTTGAAGTACCTACTCGGATGGCTAATCGCAGGCACGAGGGGTGGTCTTACACGTGCCAAAATAATTAAAGTGTTAAAGGAGACTCCGCAAAATGCAAATCAGCTGGCGACAAGTCTTAAACTGGATTATAGGACAATAAGGCATCATCTGGAGGTTCTCGAGAAAAACAAGTTGATCGTGTCTGCGGGTGAAGGGTATGGCACCACATATTTCCTGTCCCCAGTTATGGAGGAAAATTACGCCTTGTTTGAGGAGATTTTGAAGAAAATTTGGAAAAAGTAGAAAAGGAGGTAAAGCAAATGAAACGTGAAATGAATCAGAAATCGAAAACTTGGCTACTCTTGACACTTCTACCCATCTTAGTAGTGATAGCCATATTAGCAGCTACCTGGGCAGCTTCAACCTTCTGGTATCCACGTTTTCCATGGCAACAGCGCGAAAGACCACCATACGAAATTCCTGGAGACATAGAATTCTACTACATAGCAAAAACAGTGGTATCCACAATCAACATAACTCTCTTAGTATTCCTGCTGCTCATATACGCTGATATATACCGAAAAACACGTTCTGAATTCACGGTCGGATTAATGATATTCTCGGCAATACTTCTTCTATATGCTCTAACTTCCAACCCAATAATGATGTGGATCTTTGGTTATAGACCATTTGGTTTAGGACCATTCGCCTTGCTGCCAGATCTATTCACATTCGCAGCGCTTATAGTTCTAGTATATCTGAGCATCAAATACTGATTTTACCTTTAAAACACTGTTTCGCAGCAGTTCAATTTGCTGATGCCCATGTGAGTGTTTGAACCATCCTTTTACGCCTGAAACGTAAGCCACTATGGTAGGCGCGCCAGAGGGCAAGATGTAGGCTGCCAACGCGGCTGTTAATGGCGGAATGAAAGCTGGTGTAGCTATGCCTAGTCCTTTAACTAGCTTGGTAACCAAATGCGCTATAGTTGCAACAATCACTATTCCAATTAAAGTGTATAGTGTGGCTGATGGCAGTTTCCAGAGCAAGTAGAGGGATACTAATGTGGGGATTATTGCGCCACCCATGTTTATGGCGACAAGCGTGTTGTTTCTCCATACTCAAACTGTGGAATCCTAAAAACTATGCCGAAAAAGCTTACGCATTCCTCTCTGATAATTGGTCATCGCCTTAAGTTTCAACAGTGGAATGTTCACGTAGCTCCCAAAATTAGCACAGTTGTCTCTGAGCTGAAGCCAACTTGACGAAAAGCAAGACCCACAACTAAAACAAGAAACAAAAACAAAATTACAAAAATGCCATAACTGTGAGGGCCAAAAACAGTTTTTCTGCTCAACAACATATCCTTAATGCAAATTAAACGCTTCGAAAGCAGCCATAAACGTGCTGACTCTCCGTTAAATTATAAGCCTATGCTGTTGATTACGCCGCCTGAGTTGCCATCAATTATGAGGATTATCTTATTGCCTTTATGGTCATATTGGGCGAACCATATTGGCGCATAAAGCAGCTCGGTTTCTGTAATATCGATGTCTGTTTTAAGCTGCTGGATCATGTGATACTGCGCATGCGCCTTCTCCGACTGTAATTGGTCGGCGAGGGCTTTCGCCTGATATTTAGCTGCTTCTTCGCCTACATCTCCGTTCAGGATTTTTACGCCTTTTGGAATCTTGGAAACATCGAATAACATCCTCTCATGCAGGTTGAATTGATAGCTTTTCGGCTGATACTCGTTAAACGCTTTGACAGCCACGATAGCTAAGTTATAGTTGTTGCTCATTTGATACGCCCTTTGCGCACCCGCTTGGCCGGGTCCCATCATTGTGCCAAGCATGGCCCCAGCAAGTAGAGGCCCTGCTATGCCTACTCCGCGTCTTCTGCCGCTCATGGCGGAGCCCATAACGCCAAAAAGAGCAGCAGTAGTCGCAATTTCTCCAACTTGAACTGCAACATCGCTAGCGACAATTGAAGTTCTCGCCGAAACGGAGACTATCCAGTATGGAACATAGCTCAAATTTAGCTCCTCAAGCTTTGAGTCTTCGTAAAGATGCCTATGCAAGAGCCCTCTGTCCATTAAACTGCGAATCTCAGCAGATACTTTATTCTCTTCAAGTTTAAGAGGCAGCATCGACTGTTTATGTACACCTCTCCAGCCTTCGCTTCCCAACATTACAGCGGTCCCGCAGTACTCGCAACTTATTATCATCTCACCGAATTTTGGCGTAATCGGGGCTCCACAATGGGGACACCTAAGCGACTTAGCCTCTAAAGAAGCTATAACTGGCGTTGATGGAGCTTGCGGCGCAGATTGAGCGGCAATCTTAGCCCCACACTTCATACAGAATACTGCATCATCTGGAAGCTGCGCACCACATTTAGGACAATACAAAGTTATCACACCTTTACTTCAATAATAATCGACTGCCAACAGCATATATAAAGAAATTGTTGACACTCTTAATACTGACGAATTGACGAATTATTGAACATGTTAAATGTTATAGAGGCTTTTTCCCTTTTCTTTTCCTTCGCCGAAGCTTGTTGACAATGTCGACTTGTTCCGTGGGGAAATAATATGGAACTGTTACATAGGAGCTTGGAGGGACTCCACTTTGTTTTCTCTTTATTTTTCTTTTTGCCCTTTTTTGTATAATGTGTTCTTTGATTTCGCGGTCTTTCGCTTTTTGCATCAGCTGATTGAGCCTATTCACGAATTCCTCCGCATGTTTCCTTTCAAGCGGAATGGTAATGTGTCTGTGATATGGAAGATTTATCGTTACCTTTCCCGTTTCATCCATATGCACCGAGTCTATGTCACTTAGGCGTATGTGCAACGGAACAAATATGCCCAGTAGCCCACCAATTGTTTCTTTAAGAAAAGGTTTGTTTTCAAGCGCTTCTTCCACTTCATTCTTAAAACTTCCTTTCAAGTCTATCCTTAAAAGATTCTCGTAAAGTTTTATGGTGAAATGCGGGTTCTCAACTTTCAAAATAAGTATTGCTTTTTGCATACTTTTCTTCCTTCAAATAGAGAACACGATAATTAGTTGCCTAGGCGATTTATATACCTTGTTAACGCGACGATATGCATGTGGCTTTTCCATTATTCGATTATGCGCCGGAAGCTTATTGACGCCAAAATGAATAGCACTGCATCGAAAATAGCGATTGCAACTAAGTCTATTAGGAGATTTGAAAGGTCTCCGGTTATTAGCAGTCCCCTTACTGCGTCAACAACGTAGCTTAGTGGGTTGAACGTTGAAAATTCTCGTAGGATTGGCGGCATCATTTGAAGGGGGTATAGAGCGTTGCTTGCGAAGAATAGGGGCATGATGATGGCTTGGCCTATGCCCATGAATCTTTCTCGGGTTTTCATGAAAGAGGCGACTAGTATGGATATGGCTGCAAATCCGCCGGAAGCAAAGAAAATTATTAGGAAGGCTAGGATGAAGTATGCTGGGTTGGGTATGAATCGCACGCCGATTATGAGGGCTATGGGCAATATTATTAAGGCTTGGAATAATGCCCTTACACCTGAAGCCATTGACCTCCCTATCACCATGGAATATCTTGAGGCTGGCGTTACAAGGAGTTTCTTTAGAATGCCGGAATCTCGCTCCCAAACCATCATCAACCCATAGAATATGCTGACGAAAGTTGTCGTTTGAATCATAACGCCGGGCGTTATGAAATCAGTGTATGGCACTCCGCCTGTTGGTATTGCTCTAACGCTGCTCATGACAGGTCCGTATATGACTATCCACAGAATTGGCTGGACTGCTCTAAAGTAGATTTCTGTCCTGTCATGGCGTAGTCTTCTCAGTTCCAGTTCTATCATTACCAACATGTTCTTTAAGGCTTCAAACATGCTTATCCCTTCTTAATCATATCGCGCATATGTGTAACATCGCTGATTCTACCCTTCTCTTCAAGCCTTGTCCCAACATATTTCAAGAAAACATCATCTAAAGTTGGCTTAGTAATAGAAACCTTTCGTATAGATACTCCTCTACTCTTCAGAGCGCTCATAATATATGGTAAGGCAACCTCTGCATCATCAACGAACACGCTTAAATTTCCATCTTCAAAAACATCCTTTACGAAATTTAGCTTCCGAATTTCTGGGACCAACTTATCTTTAAGGGCGGCTTCCTTTTCGATTGTGAAGGCTATGATTTCGCCGCCTAAGGAATGTTTTAGCTCTTCGCTTGTGCCTCGCGTTACTATTTTTCCTTGGTTGATTATGGCTATGTCATCTGCATACAAGTCTGCTTCATCCATGTAATGCGTGTTAAAGAAAATTGTTACGCCATATTCCTTCTTAAAAACGTTTAACCTCTCCCAAACAACTTTTCTAGCAGCAGGATCCAAACCGATAGTTGGTTCGTCTAGGAACATGATCTGTGGTTTTATGAGCATGGCGCAGGCTATTTCAAGTCTTCTAATCATCCCGCCAGAATAGGTTCTAACAAGGTCATTTTTCACGTGTGTCAAGCCCATGTTTTCCAGTACTTCACCAATTATTTTCTCTCTCTCCAAGTGCTGTACGCCGAAAATTTTGGCGTAAATCAAGAGATTCTCGTAACCGCTGATGTCAGTCCAAACGCTCATCTCTTGAGGGACATAGCTTACCAGTTTTCTAACTTTACCACCCTCGTGAACCACGTTTAATCCGAAAACATAGGCTTCCCCGGCGGTAGGTTTAAGCTGTGTTGTCAAAATACGGATAAGCGTGGTTTTTCCAGCACCATTTGGACCAAGCAACGCAAATGCTTCTCCCGGGTTAACATTTAAATCAACGCCATCTAAAGCCCGCACTTTCCCGTCATAAACCTTAACCAGACCATTAACTTGAACCGCAAAATCCATTTGATTATCCCTGTCTGAAACTGACCAGTCAACTTATTATCACCTGCTTAAAAACTTTACAGAAGCAATAAGCAAAAATAATTTACTCGTTGAAGAGCTTTTAATATGAAAGGTTACACAACAGTTTCAATCAGTCAAACCTTAATAGAGGCAATTTTAGAAAGTGCAAAAGCACTTTATCCAAAAGAGACTATTTTGCTACTTCGTGGTGAAAAAAGCAAAGACATGATTAAAATTACTGATTTAATTGTGCCTCCATTGGCTACATATGGGCAAGGCTTCGCAAATATTCCAACCCACATGCTGCCTATAGACTTCTCCATTGTCGGAACATTGCATTCCCATCCTTCAGGAAACTTGACACCTTCACCAGCTGATTTGAACCATTTTTGGGGGAAAATTCTAATGATTGTAGGCTTTCCATTTGCGGATGATAGAAACGTTGCAGCATACAACCACAAAGGGGAAAAACTGACACTAAAAATAACATAAGCGTAAACGTTGGAAGCCGTTTACCAATCGACGTGTGCCTTTCTGTAAGGTCCACGTGTTCTTAGCCTTGCTTTCTTTCTCTTTTCTTCTTTTTTCAAAGTGGCGTCTTCCACTTCTTCTGACGTGTTTGTATCAGTTGGTTTTCCAGATTCTGCCAATTCACTATTCCTCGTTTTGATCTTTATATGTGCACAATCATTTTCTCAATTTCTTTCCTGTCGTCCAAGAATTTTTTATATTCGTTGTAGTTCTTGAATGCTCGCAGAAAAATGATCCGCATTTTCTTGTCTACGCAATAGACTATGTGCATGTTATCCTTTTTTGCTCGGAAAACAAGATTTCCGTCAATGTCTTCTTCAAACTTGTGTAGTTCATTGAAGTCGACTGAGCAATCAAGAATGCCATTTACTATAGAATCTATTTGCTCCTTATCCTTCAAGTCTCTGGTGAAATGCCTTGAAATAACTAGGGTTTTTAGCGATGGTCTAATCGCCATGAAATGACTGTGACAATTAATGCAGAAATCCTTTTTAGTTACGCATGGATTTTTCAATTTCACACGCGCATCCATGTAAATCATTAAGTATGAAGGTTGAAAAGAAATATTTTACTACTCAATGGCTGTGATTGTCACCCTTATATGAAATCTAAGCTCAAGAAACTGATGAAGCCATCCGTTTTTCTAAAAATTTTAATACACACTTAGACTACAAATAGATGCTTGTGGTTTACCTGAACAAGTCTGATGTATCTACGGAAGATGCGAAGAAAGCCAGTGTTGATGAAATGTTTAGCAGACTTTCGGCGAGTAAAGGAGGCCTTCCTTCCTCGGAGGTGGAAAAGCGCCTCAGGCAATATGGACCAAATGAGATTCCTGAGAAAAAAGTTAATCCTATTGTCAAGTTTTTAGGCTATTTTTGGGGTCCCATTCCATGGATGATTGAGGCAGCCGTTATCGTATCGGCTTTTATTCAACATTGGATAGATTTTGGAATTATTTTTGTGCTTCTTATGGTTAATGCTGTTGTTGGTTTTTGGCAGGAGCGCAAAGCAGGCAATGCTATTGAATTATTAAAACAGAAGCTTGCGCCTAAAGCACGCGTTTTGCGTGATGGTAAATGGCGTGAAATTCCAGCAAGAGAACTTGTGCCAGGAGATGTTGTACGTGTACGCTTAGGCGACATAATTCCAGCTGATATTAAACTTTTTGAGGGCGACTATCTGCTTGTTGATGAATCGGCGTTGACAGGCGAATCTTTGCCTGTGGAAAAGCACATCGGGGATGTTGGATATGCAGGCTCCATAGTAAGGCAGGGAGAGATGAATGCTCTAGTGGTTTCCACTGGCAAAAACACGTATTTTGGTAAAACTGCTAGGCTAGTAGAAGAGGCTAAAACGCAAAGCCACTTTCAAAAGGCGATAATCAAAATTGGCGATTATTTAATAGTTCTCGCCATGACGTTGGTGGCTGTCATCTTTTTTGTGGCACTTTTCCGTCATGAAAGTATCCTCGAGATACTTCAGTTTGCTTTGGTTTTAACTGTGGCAGCAATCCCTGCAGCATTGCCCGCTGTTCTTTCAGTTACAATGGCAATAGGCGCGATAGCCCTAGCCAAAAGAGAAGCAATA
>Ga0315298_1011975_pt1 | contig 10063 bp, 19 predicted proteins | sample WHS_1_MG_FD_203077 | JGI IMG/M metagenome (GOLD analysis project Ga0315298, IMG submission 203077) | Extremophilic microbial mat communities from Washburn Hot Springs, YNP, Wyoming, USA - WHS_1_MG | ecosystem: Environmental > Aquatic > Thermal springs > Hot (42-90C) | place: USA: Wyoming...
CTCCAGCAGATAAACCAAGACTTTTCCAGCAGCAGCAGAGAAAACGACATCGCCTTTTCAACCATTCCACGTCTTATTGCCTTCTGTAACGCAGACTTTAACACAGAAACGTCTGGATTTTCTTCATTCGGCTCTATCAGTTCTCCATGAAGATTCAACTGTTTCTCGGTCATCGGGAACACTCTCCATTTTCAAGAAGCGGACATTTGCTTTCGTTAAACTTTTCAATCCATTTCCGCATCAACTGATACGTCGGACACTTTTCATATCCTACACATTTCTTTTCCGTCATTTCAACGCACCTTCCATATCACATCAAGCCATTCGCATCGACATTCCAAACAAGAAATCGCCCACACTTGACAATCGTCGCAGTCATGAAGCTTCTCAACCCATGCGACCTCACCGCTTCCACATCTTGGACATTCCGCCTTATACTTCCGTGCAACCTCTTGACGTTCAAGAATTGACAGTTTCTGGTCAACCAACGCTCTTATCCTTCTCATCGTCTGCCTTGCCTTTTCCAAATCTTTATTCACCAACTTTGCAAAGTAAAACTCAATATCCGACTTCAAAATCTCAAACTCCGTCTCCTCAATTGCTGCATCCAAGACAGCTTTCTGTTCCCTTAACTTCTGACCAATTTCTTCCATCGTTGTCATCCCATCACCCCCGCCTTTTTCAATCGCCGATAAACCACGTCTCTTTTCCAAATCTTCTTTTCAACCTCTTTCCACGCCATCACTGAACCCCCTCAACCTTGTAAACAACCCTTCCCTTTGCCTTCGGATTACTGTCCGCCCCATCGTTCAAGATTGCCGCTATTCTCTCTGCCTTTTCCTTGCTTACCGCATACGCCGAAACCCCTAACCTCTTACCGTCAAGATAACAAACCACAGCCCAGTCTTTATTCAACAATCCACACCCCCTTATCACGTTTCGGTCTTTTCACATTCACACAGCCCCATTTCTTCCTTAATTCCATCCAGCTTTCCTTTTCATTTACCATTTTCTCAACCCCCTTTCCTTTATGCTTATTTCTTGATTTCCGTTATATATTATGCTCTTTTCCGTTTAAAAATTCTATGTTCGCCTCTATTCGCCTGCACAACCACATAAAACTTCATTTCTAACCGTTTTCAACCAAGAAAACACAAATCAAACTTTCCGTCTAAAGCCCGTCCATTTCGAAGTCAAGCGCGGTCAAACCGTCAACTGTCTTACAGTCCCATCATCCACATCGACATCGAGACGATTAATTCCCCTACATCCCATCTGTCACGTGTAAACAAGATGCTTTACGTCCCTATCCGTCTATCATCCAAGAAAACACAGCACATCTAAATCGTGCTATTCGCTATAACACTAACCGCACAGTCCTAACAGCCTAAACGCAACCAGCAACAGTAACAGTCTCATCGACATCATGCGGTGGTAGTCGTCTATCCTTATTATCCGTCTTATCCGTCGTGAGTGAGCCACCTTTTTACGTCTATTACCGTCCATGAAATCCGCCTCGATTCAATATATTATGCGCCTTCTTCTGCAATACACCGACCACCGTCATTAATAACCCACCATCGTCCATTCTTCAGACCTATAATTTTCGTCATACAGCAGCTTCTTCATGAAGGCATCAGACAACTTCTTTGCCTTGTCATCCGTCTCCAATTTCTGTTCAACTTTCCGTTGCTCTTCTTCTTCCTTCTTCCACACGCCCTTAACATAGCCCGACAACAGTTCCTCAATCATCCGAGAAAAACTCTTGCCTTGCTTCTTCGCAATACGTTTACCCTCATGAACCAGCGTTTCATCCACATTTACCGACACAATCTTTCTGGGCATAACTCCACCTCCATTTCTTCCTTCAAACGGTCAAACACAACCGCCGAGAACTCCGTCAAGAATTTTTCCTTCGCTTCTTCCAACTGTCGTCGGCTATTAATCTGTCCAACCTCAATAACGTGAACGTCATTTGCTTCCAAGAAAGCCTCACAGTCATCATTCCAGCAGCGTTTCGTCGTTATCAGTATTCGCAACCAACAATCTTTGTCGTAGCGGTCAACCACATTTTCTCTCAACCAAGATTTCGTGACAAACAGCGTCTTCATCAATCTTTTACACTCCATCTGAATTCGTCTCCCCCATGCGGTAATATCTACTCTTCCAACGACATTCCAAACCACATCTTGCCACTTCAAATCTTCCACCAACCATCGTGAAACAGCAATTTCCAACTTCATTCCAAACCTCCGCCAACACCATTTCTTCCTCACCGTAAATCTTAAATTATCCAACTTCCCAATTTCCATTTGGCGGTCTCCCCCTCCCGCCATGTTTCCTCAACTTCTTCTTCTCTTCATAAATCTGCTTGATAAAATTATCCAACCCACACGTTCTTTCAATCAAGTCATAACCATTCATGAAAATCTGCTTGAAAACTTCCCGCATCAATCCTTGCTTTGAATACGACCGCACCATGTGACAGATGTTTTCTCGAACAACAATCGGTATCGGCACTTTCTCCCGCACCAAGTAATTCCCATACATCGGAAACAACTTGACCGACTCTTCAGCTTTCTCCATTTTCATCCCCCTTTACGCGTCATGAACAATCACGACCAAGACACTCGTCCCATACTGCGCAGCAACCATTCCTCTAATAACCTTCGTGCTGTCCAGCGTCTTTATGTAATCTGCAACTTGCGTCCCAACAGTATTAGCGTCACCAACAATCGTTTTCGACGTCACGTTATAGTTCGCCATTCACCATCATCCCCCTCAAAACATTCCAACTCATCAGCTTCCTCAACACTGGATTTTCACCGTGAAGCGCAATCTTTGGCAATTCCAAAATCAATGGCTTTTTCACATTTTCCGAAGTCTTTACAACCTCAACTCTTTTCGCCAACGGCAACGTCTTTGAAACAGCTTTTGCAACCTCAACCGAGATTTCAACAGAATCCTTCTTCATCTTCTCCAGCAATCGCTGAAACTCCTTCTCCCGTTTTTCTTCCAAGACATCCGCAACTGTACCAATCTGAACTGCCCTTTCAAACACCTCGCGCATCTTCTTCAAATCAACATAATCGCCTACATACGCCTTGAAAACGTATTCTGGAAGCACAGTATTCCTATACATCGCCAACCACCTCAACCAACTTTTTCGGTAAATAGTGCGGACATCGGCGTGCCTTATTCGCATCCCTGATATGCATATCAAAGCCAAGACGACACTGCGGCTCATTCTTCAGAACAACCTCGTCAGCAACCAGAGACGGTTTCACCCGTAAATCCTCTACAAAATACTCGGTGCAATTAGTGCAGTCCCAACCGCCTATCCATTTCGCATAACGCCTTACAACCAATCCCCGATTTCCATCAAGAACATGCTCCTCTGTCACCGCAACTAAACCAGCTTTCTTCAGACAATCAATTACTGCTTCGTTTGACGGCGTGACATCCACATAACTGTAAACAGTACTCTTGAATTTATCGTAAACAACCAAGAATTCTTCTATCGTCGGCTTCGGAATTTCCTTAACTTGCGCCTTCGGTTCAACCGCCACATCCTTTTTGCATCCAAGAAGCCGCTGGAACATCTTGAACATCCTCGTCTCACCTCACATACGTCAGTTGCTTTTTCTCCATTTCCTCGATAACCGGCAAAAGGTCTTTCATCCATGAATAGCCCAAACTGAAGCATAACTCAACAATCGCAGTCCGCGTCAGCCTCAGCCTTTCCGCGAGCTCATCAGCAGCCTCTAGAACATCCTTCAACATCGTAAACGAAACCAACTGTCTTTCACTTTCACCCATCTCAATCACCACCCCGTTCAAAATATGCTTGGCGATAGAGCGCCTTCAACGCGGCAATTCGTTCAAGATTGTCTAACTGCCCCGTCAAAATTCCTCTGACCAGCTTATTTCGGTCAACCTTGACCTTCATCTTGAAATTCTCCAAATTCGTCTTGACAACGCCTTTCTCCTCCAAACTTTTGATAATCGGAAAATCAATCAACTCTGGCGTCTTTATTTCATGAAACACACGTGGCTGCTCGGTCATTTTCTTGATAGCGTGATTTCCGTCTTACTCAATTCCGTGTAACCTCTTTTTCCGTCATGAAAATTTCTTGCTCAAGCTTTTCGACAACCGTCCTAACCCGCGCAACAATGTCGTCAAGCACTGGTCTGAAATAATGCGCCTCAAACACACTCGTCGGCGTCGTCCTTCCTTGAACAAGATTTATCGCCTCAAGCGGAATTCCATTCATTCTCAAATACGTCCCAAACGCCTTGCGGAACAAATAAAGCCTCACTGGCAACCCAACTCTATGCAACCGTCGTCTAACTTTCTTGTGGTTCCATTCACTAATCGTCCAAGGTCTCGTCAAATCTGCCATCATACTTCTCGTCAAAACAGTCAAGAAACATCTTTTTCCATTTCGCGAAAACTCGGGAAACCGCCAATGGCACAGCAGCATCCTACCTTCATCTAAATATCCTTCTCGTCTTTCATTCAAGAAACGAATCGCCAAATATCCTTCACATGGGCGCAATCCACTTAACAACAAGAACCGCGTCAGCCTTTTCAAATCTTCATCCACATCGCTATTCATTATCCGCCGAAAATAATCAAACGCAACGTCAACGTTTTCATCCAAGAAAACCGACATGAAATTGCTTTTGCTTCCACTCGACCATGAAACACCACTGTCCTCGACCATCATCTTAAACTGTCGGTAACATCCAAGAAATTTGCTCAAATTCGCCAAAGCCATCAAGATATGCCGTTTTGCTGGCAAATTCTCAACATCCGCTAACCGCCAAGAAAACAAAATGTGCGCATATCGCCTCGCATACGCATAACAGTCAACAGCATGAGCGTAACTGAACCGACCAAGAAGCCACTCATGAAAACCATCCCAATTCACGTCATGAACCGACGGCGGCAACTGCATTACACCGTCAAAAAGTCTCTCCGAAAAAGAAGACAGAAACAGCCTTTGTTGCGTCAGAGCCTCTATAGAATTTTTGGGAATGATTTGTTTGTGTTCACTCTGTGGTTGGTTTGGAGCTTCTCTTTGAGGAATTTTCTATTAAGAATTTGTTGAGGCTTTCGAGGGTTGCTTTTTTAAACCATTCAAGAAGGTCGTCAAGATTATTGATGTGGTATCCTTTATCGCCGTAATACAATATTGCCTTGCTATTTTTTTCAAAAGCCGCTATTCTAGTCTCGAGGATACTGTTTTTTGGTGAACCCTCTTCAAACCATTTTTTGGCTTCATGGGCGAGGGGGTTTCTAAAGCGTTCGTAAATTAAATGGAGTGCCTCTTCAAAGGATGCCTTTGTGTATTCAAGTTCTCCTTGTGGGTTATATCGTTTAATAGGTACATCTCTCTTTAATTCTGGTGGGCAGTAAGTCTGATAAAAGCGGATGAAATTTTCATGCGGAGCTCTTTTTCCAGTGATTTTTATTGCGTCTGCGCAGATGCAAAGAAGGAGCATTGCAATGTTAGGTCCCGTCGGTTTGCATTCTTTGCATTTTAAGGCTTGTTGATATAGGAGACATGCGTTTACGAAGTTTACTTTTTTCTCATTTGGTAGTGAATCAAGCATTGCCTTAAAATTCTCTAAATTATGTTTATCTTTGAAAAGAGAGTGAATAGATTTAACTTTCTCCATATATTCTGTTTCCATTCTGTTAACCACACCATGATAATCTATGCTTCAACCAAATTTAAATCTACACATTCACCAATCAATAGCAAATGCAGCCTAGAAGAAAATTTAGCTTTTAACTTTGTAAATGTAGATGCTTCCGTAAGAGTTTTCAGCCTTACCCAAAAATGCAAAAAACTCCGGATGAGTATACACGTATTTTCCAATGTTAGAATTCAAATCCTGAACAAGCACATACCTAACGCTTTTTCCACCAAAAGTGAAATTCAAAATCTCGCTGGGTTCGGAAAGACTGAAATGGCAACCATAACGTCCATTTTCATCCAGAGAAGCCAAATAAAAAGTAATCACAGGAGCGTTAAAGAGATTATCTTGAGCATCTACCATTACTAAACCGCCTTCCCCATCATTCATAACAACCTGCAAACTCTCCTTGATGGGAAAATCAAATCCATACGCCATTCCCGGAGTGTATCTTATTTCAAGGGCAGACCGCAAGGGCAGAAAACCACCAGCCAAAACCATAACAACCATTAACAAAGCAGATGCCTTCCTAATCCACTCAAACTTCGAAGAACTTTTCTCTTCAGTAACGCTTGAAGAAGCATAACTCAAACCCACACTTGCGTAAACGTATAAAATCGGCAAGATGGGCAAAATATATCTCGGATTCTTATTTGATGCAAAAGTCTGAAGAACATAAAATCCAAGAGCGAATAAAATAAGCAAAACATCCGCCAACCGCGCCCTCCTTAACCTAGCGAAAACACCAACAAAAACAAAAACGAAAGGCAAAATTCCCATGGCAAAGAGCAGCTGATCAGGATAATACGCCCAGGCTTCAATCTTATACCATGGGGGACTATACCAAGGTGGAACATACCTTCCAAAAACTCCCAAAAAATCAAACCAGTACATAACGCCTTTTATCGCTTCCTCACCAATCCACCCGTTAACTAGAAAACTCACTATGAAAGCTGAACCCCACCAAGTAGAAAAAACAAAAACCCCGCTTAAAATGCCCTTCCAAAAACCTTTGGAAAAGACAAACTTATCCCTAGAAAAAAGAAATACTAAAAACTCGAAAATAACAATAAAAATCAAAACAAAAATTCCAGTAGGCTTCATCAAACCAGCAAGTCCACCAAGAATTCCAGCCTTTAAAAAATCCCCATCTTTACGACTTTTTAATCCCCTAACCCAAAAAAGAAGAGAATAAGTCATCAGCGCAGTTACAGGAACATCAACCATGGCCCCACTTCCGACAATCACAATTATGGAAGACACAGCAACAAAAAAGGCAGAAAAAAGACCAACCTTTTCCTCAGGTTCCACCTCCCTTGCAATACAAACAGTGGCGTGAATAAGCAAGACGCTGAAAACAACGCTGGGGAGACGTGCCACAAACTCAGAAAACCCAAAAAATAAGTACCCTAAACCCGCCAACAAACTATATCCGTAGGGATAAAACCAGAAGCTGCCAACCATAACCGAATAACTCGCAAGATAATCCGCTGGATTCGGCAAACAACCAACAAAAAGTTTCGAGAAAAAAATCCCTCCAACACTATGAGCAGCCTCATCGTATTGGAGCACACCATAATCCCGCCAAACTAAAAGTCTAAGAAAAATCCCGATGCCAAAAATGAAAGAATAAGCCATAAAAAACAGCGGATTTCTCCTTACATAGCTGAGAAATCTCGAAAAAGGCTCTCCAATTCTTGTGGCTAAACCTACTTTGTACATTTTCTGAGTACTTCCTTTATCAAACAGTTTTCACCCTACTAGTATAAAGCCTCAGTCTGAACCTTAGTAAATCCATTCCCATCCTCAAAGCATCCTTAAAAAGATTAACCTTGGACTCTCCCTTACCCCTTAGGTCCCTCCAATCCACAGCTACCTCAGTAACTTCGTATCCTAACCTTTTTGCTTGTACAATCATCTCCGTATCCAAAAACAATCCATCAGACTCACTTTTGCTACACAACACTTGAGCTAATTCATAACTCAGGGCTTTAAACCCGCACTGATGGTCCCGCACACCATCCCTAAAAAGCATTCTTACAAGCAAGTTATAAGCCACACTGAAAAGAATTCGGGATAAAGGTCTCTTAACGTTAGCTCCACCAGTATAGTGGGAACCCACCACTATTCCTCTGTGTCTCTGAACCGTTTCCACAATTCTCGGTAAATTGGCAAGACTCGTGGCTAAGTCTGCATCCAAAAAGATAATCACATCCCCCTTTGCCACGCTTATAGCCTTTTTAATTGCTTTTCCCTTGCCTAAACGGGTAGGCGAATGTAGAAACTTCAACTTAGGATTTCTTTCAGCCAGTCGTGCTGCAATAATGTCTGTGCCGTCCGTGCTTCCATCTTCAGCTATTATAATTTCATAGGAATGGAAGGAGAATTTAATTTTCTTTTCCACCTCATTAACGCATCGTTCAATATTTTTTGCTTCATTATGCATGGGCAATAAAACTGAAATTTCAACTCTTTCAGGCGAAGAGTTCATCAATTTATAGAACCTCCGGTGCTATAGAGAAGGAGAGCGGTTACAATTTATATATTTTTATATGTTCCAACTTAGTAGAATTTGACTGGTTGAAATTATTGAACGAGTTCATTTTGTATTCTCGTTTGGGCAGAACAGATGCAAATTGGACGAGTTTGCATGATGCTGGACGCTTAGACATAGTTTACGAATGCGCCATCGCCAGCCTCTTCTTATCCCATGCCATCCGCAAAAACGTCACATTCCATGCCATACTCAATGGTCCACCAAACCCGCCACGGCATTTAAAAATTGACGGTGCAACCCTCCACGATGTGCGCACAGACCAGGAAACATGGAAACAAATCCTTAAAAAAGTGTTATCCGGCAAACAGCATCCTGGCATAAGCCTATCCAAAAAAAGTTTTGAAGCTTTAATAAGGGCTAAGGCTGAAACATCAAAAATTTACGTTTTAGAAGAAGGCGGAAAAGACATTTCTGAAACCAGAATTGGCGAAAACCCAGTTTTTGTTTTAGGAGACCATGTGGGCTTACCCAAAAAAGTTGAAGCCTTCACACTGCGTTACGGCGAAAAAGTTTCTCTTGGCAAAAAACCCTATTTGGCAGCTTCATGCATAACCATCCTAAACTATCTCTTAGACAGACAAAAAATCAATATTCAAACATAACAATCCTTTAATTCTAAACATGACATTTCATAAAATGTCGTGGTGGAAATGGCAGAACGCAAACAAAAACATGAAAACCAAGGCATAATCGAAATGGACGCTGAAGAATCTGGTTTTGTTCTGGAACCAACACAAGTTGAAGTTGGTTCTGGATACACTGTTTCTGTGAGTTATGACGAAAATGAAAAACCCATAATAGACGTGAAAACCTACGGTGAAGTGAACCTAACAAAACTTCGAAGAGAAATCGAACGCATATTCCCAAACGCAAAAATTCGACAACTAACCCAAACATCCACAGTAGCAATCGTTAAGAAACGCAAAAAGAAAAAGAAATAGGCTATTCAAAATTTTCGCCCAAAATTCTGAATCCCGAACCGAGATTGAAAAAGCAAAAAAGAACCTTCAAATATAATTTTCGCTCCAAAAAACCCAAAAACAACATGGAACTCTTTCGCTAAATGCGCGATTAGTTTTTAAGCTTCTTTTAGGCTTTACTGAAAAATCTATTAAAGCTACAAGTGTGAAACCCAAAAATGGAAAGAGATGAAAAAGAAGCCAATTTAAAGCCCCTTTACATACGTTCAGTAGTCAACTCCCTAGGCACTGGAATGGTTAGCCCCTTCATGGGAGCCTACGCCGTAAAACTCGGCGCCTCATCCGCAGAAATGGGCTGGTACCAATCTTCATCAAACATATCCAACAATATAATGCAAGTTTTTTGGGGAAGACTAAGCGACAAAGTAAAACGCAGAGTGCCCTTCATAATCATAGGCACATTAACAATGGCTTTGCTTTGGATTCCAATGATTTTCGTGGCGAATGCAACCCAACTCATCATATTAATCGCCATCCAAGCAGTTTTAGGGTCTATGGCAACCCCTGCCATAACGGCATTAATAGGCGATTTGGTTCCTTCATCCAAGCTTGGAAGGGCAAACGCTAACATAAACCTGTGGACTTCCATTGGCAGCCTCATAGCCACCATAGCCTCTGGAGTGCTTATGATAAGCATTGGAGGAACACCGCAAGAGATGATGTTTCTGCCATTGTTAATTGCAACTTTCTGCGGTATAACGTCATGCTTGCCGATGGTTTCCATAAAAGAAAAGAAAAATGGCGAAAAACTGAACTTAACAAAAGAATTTGCCTCAGACTTTTTTAGCACTCTAAAATATGCAAGAAAAAGCCCGGAATT
>Ga0315298_1011976_pt1 | contig 10062 bp, 6 predicted proteins | sample WHS_1_MG_FD_203077 | JGI IMG/M metagenome (GOLD analysis project Ga0315298, IMG submission 203077) | Extremophilic microbial mat communities from Washburn Hot Springs, YNP, Wyoming, USA - WHS_1_MG | ecosystem: Environmental > Aquatic > Thermal springs > Hot (42-90C) | place: USA: Wyoming...
CCAAAGGTTGTAATTCCCCTTAAAGTAGAAAATGTTATCGGGCTTGACGGGGCAACTGCCATAACAGACGGAGAGCACACCATCTTATTGATCGAGCATCTACTTTCAGCTTTACACGGGCTTGGGATTGACGCGGCTTACATAAAAGTTTACGGAGAAGAGATACCCCTTTTTGACGGCTCTGCCTTACCTTATGTCCAGGCTTTGAGGCATGCTGGCTATACTATACTTCCAAGGCTAAAGAAAAAGTTCTACCTTCGTAAAGATTTTGAGATGCAAAACGGAAACGGCTTTATTCGGTTCCGCCGCTCCTTGGCTACGACTATCTCCGCCAAGATAAGCTTCCCTCATCCTTTGATCGGAGAGCAGTCTTTTAGCCTTGCCCTTACGCCAACGAACTACCTCAAAGAGGTATGCTTTGCCCGGACCTTTGGGTTTAAAAGCCTTCTTGAAGAAAGAAAGAAAAAAGGAATCCTTAAGGGTGGAGATTTAACAAACGCCATCGTCCTTGATGAAAAGGAGGTCTTAAACCCAGAAGGCTTAAGAACAGAGGATGAGTTTGTCCGGCATAAAGTGCTCGACCTTGTAGGAGACCTTTTTGTCCTTGGCAGACCATTAGTTGCCGAGGTTTACGCAGAGCTTTCCTCCCATAAGCTCCATGTGGAAGCCCTACGGACCTTGTGGACCTCAGGGCTTGTTGAGGAGGTTGAAGTTTCTTCCCTTACCTTTTTTCTCGTGAAGAAGAGGTTTGCGAGGAGGGCTTAGTAAGCCTTCCCACTTCATAGACTAAACCGTCTGCTCTTTCGAGCGCCTCTTCAAGCTTTAGAAGGTTTAGCCTAAAGTCTTCCCCTCTTAGCTCAGCAAGGGCTGAAATTTTCCTTAAAACATGATAGAAGGGATTTTGTATACGCTTTTCAAAGTCTGGAAAGACTTGGAGGAATATCTTTTTCCCCTCGATGGCAACCTTAAAGGGTTGGTAGACGATGAAAACCTTAGTTTTTAAGGGAACATTCTGATAAAGAAAGGCAATGTGTTCTTTGTAGAGGCGAAAGCAACCATGGGTTGTTCTCCGACCTACGCTTTCCTCTTTGTTCGTCCCGTGAATAAGGTAGTTACCTCGGTCTAAGTAGAGGGCATAATCTCCAAGAGGATTATCAGGTCCTGGCGGGACAACCTTTGGCAAGGTCGGGTCTTCAGCTAAGATTGAAGGGGGAGGATACCAGGTAGGCTTTTCCTGCTTTCTCACGATTGTGTAGGTTCCTTCCGGAGTAATCTTACCTTCGTCAGCTATACCAACGGGAAAAACGTAGAGCTTGTTTGCGTAAAAAAAATAAAGCCTCATCTCCGGAAAGTTTATCAGGATATAAGTCCTCTCGGGGTAAAGAAAGTCTTGAGGGATAATAACCTGATAAGGGATGATAATCTTTTGTCCAGGTGGGGGGACCCAAGGGTCAACCCCAGGGTTTGCGCTTACCAGATGTTGATAGCCAACCTTAAAGGCTACCGCAAGGTCAACAAGAGTGTCCTTATCTTTAATAACATATTCCTTGTTCTGAAAGTAGACGGCTCGTTCGGTGCTAAAATTTGCCGAAAGTATAACCCCATCACTGCCTTGGCAAGGGGCTCCTAAAGGGTAAAATAGTAGCAAAGTCCAAAGGAGGACTTTTAAAAGGAAGAAATCCTTATGCAAACCTTTATGCGATTTGAGCACGTTCTTCATAGGATTGGAAACACTCCTATTGTAAGGCTAAACAAGATTAAGGTCAAGCCTACGGTTGAAATTTGGGGAAAGATTGAATCTGTAAACCCTGGAGGCTCTGTTAAAGACCGCGTAGCCCTCTCCATGATAGAGGATGCTGAGGCTAAGGGCATTCTTACAAAGGATAAAATAGTGGTAGAAGCTTCAAGCGGAAACACGGGCATTGGTCTTTCCTTAGTTTGTGCCGTAAAGGGCTACAAATGCATGATCGCCATGCCAGAGTCTGCATCCGTTGAGAGAAGAAAAATTATGCAAGCCTTCGGAGCAGAGATAATTTTGACCCCTGCTAAAAAGGGCACAGACGGAGCAATTGAATTTGTTTACGACCTTGTTCGGGAAAACCCTGATAAATACTTTTGTCCTGACCAGTTTAACAATCAAGCAAACTGGCAAGCTCACTACCGAGGAACTGCTCCAGAGATTTGGGCTCAAACAGAGGGGAAAGTTCGGTATGTAGTCTGTGGTCTTGGCACCACAGGGACGGCAATGGGCATTGCCCGGTATGCTAAGGACTTGGGCTTGCCTTTCAAGGTGGTTGGCATTGAGCCTTATCCAGGGCACAAAATTCAAGGACTTAAGAACATGAAAGAATCCTTCCCACCGGGTATCTTTGACCGAACCCTCCTTGATCGGGTCATCAATGTTCCTGATGAGGAAGCCTACGAGATGGCAAGATGGCTTGCTAAGAAGGAAGGAATTTTTGTTGGCATGAGCTCAGGCTGTGCTTTAGCGGGTGCTCTTAAGCTTGCTGAGGAGATAGATGAAGGATTGATCGTCGTTATATTCCCTGATTCTGGCGAGCGCTATCTTTCTACCCCTCTTTGGTCCTTTGAAGAAAAAGAGGCAAAGGCTGATTTAATCCTCTCGAACCTCCTCAGCGGAAAGCGTGAGCCCTTTATACCTCTTGAAAAAGCTAGGCTTAAGCTCTACACCTGCGGACCAACGCTTAACATCAGACCTCACCTTGGTCTTTACCGTAGACTTTTGACCGCAGACCTCCTTAAAAGATATTTAGAACATAAGGGCTATGAAGTATTCTGGGTTATGAACTTTACCGATTTTGACGACAAAACCATAGCTTCTGCCTTAAACCAAAACCGCCCCCTTAAAGATTTGACCTCAGAAATCGAGGCTCAGTTCTTTGAGGACCTTGAGTTTTTAGCCATTGACAAGCCAAACCTCTGTCCAAAGGTGAGCGAGCACTTAGAGGATATGAAAAACTTTGCTTTGGAGCTAATCCAAAAGAACAAAGCCTATGAAAAGTTTTCAGCCGTTTATTTTGATGTTTCAAGATTTCCAGAGTATGGGAAGTTTGTAAAGCTTGATTTAAAGATGATGAAGGAAAGAGAGCCTATAGATGCTGAGGAATACGAGAAAGAAGAGCCTGCTGATTTTGCCCTTCTAAAGAGGGTGCATATTCTGGAGATGAAGGCTGGATATTTTGTGGAAACACCCTTTGGAAGGGTTCGTCCAACCTGGCACATCCATTGCGCTTGCCTTGCCTTAAAATACCTTGGTGAATCCTTTGATATCTTCATCTCAGGCGAAGACCTGATCTTTCCTCACATCGAAAACACCCGTGCAGTAGCCAAGGCTTTAACCGGTAAAGAGCTTGCAAGATATTACTTGGCAACGGGGCTAACTTACTTTGAGGGTAAAAGGCTCTCTTCTGAGAACCGAATAACTATCGAAGATATCAAAAAACAAGGATACGAGGGAAGGCATCTAAGGTTAGTTTTTCTTCAAGCCCATTATAGAAGTAAGCTAAACCTTAGTTTTTCAGCGCTTGAGCAGGCAAAAAGGCTCCTTGATAAGCTTGAAACCTATTTAGGACAGATTGCCATCACGGAAGAAAAAGTCTTATCCGAAGATCAAAAGGAAGGGCTTTGGCAGTCTCTTGAGAGCTTTAAGGCTAAGTGGGATAACGCCCTGAAGGAGGACCTTAACTCCCCTCTTGCGATATCGGAGCTTATAACCCTTTTAAAAAAGGTTTATCAGGGTACAAAAGAAGGCTTACCCATAGGGTTTAAGTCTTCTCTTTTTGCCTCTCTTAAAGAATTCAACAGAGTGCATAAGATCCTTGCCTTTCCTGAAGAAGTGTTAGATAAGGAGATATTAGAGCTTGCTAAAAGAAGGGATAAAGCAAAGGAAGCATTAGATTATGAGACGGCAGATAGAATAAGGGATGAGCTTTCTCGCCTTGGCTATCGCCTGTTTGAGAAGGATGGAAAAACAAGGGTTTTGAAGTTCCGTTATGAGTTCTAAGCTTCTTCTTGAGATGTATGAGCGTTTGTTTGAGCATTTTGGACCGCAAGGCTGGTGGCCTGCTGAAACCCCTTTTGAAGTCTGCGTAGGTGCCATCCTTACTCAAGGCACAAACTGGAAAAATGTGGAAAGAGCTATCCAAAACCTTAAAGCCAAGGGTCTTCTTTCACCAAGTGCACTCTACCAACTTGACCAAAATACCTTAGCGGAGCTCATCAGACCCTGCGGCTACTACAATGTTAAGGCTAAGCGCTTGAAAAACTTTATATCCTTTCTTGTTGAAAAATACGAGGGTGAAGTAGAAAGGCTTCGCGGCAAAGACTTAAAGAAGGTTCGGGATGAGCTTTTAGGAGTCTCGGGGCTTGGGAAGGAGACGGTTGACTCCATCCTTCTCTATGCTCTTGATTATCCAATCTTTGTGGTTGATGCCTACACCTACAGGATTTTACATAGACACTCTTTAATCCCTGAAGAGACTACTTATGATGAGCTTCAGGAATTTTTCATGAATAACCTGCCTTCTGACCTAAACCTTTTTAAGGAGTTTCATGCCTTGCTTGTGGTCTGCGGAAAGACCTACTGTAAAACCAAGTCTCCTTCCTGCAATGGGTGCCCCTTGGAAAAGCAGGAAGATTAAGTATTTTTAAAGAATTATGATGCCAAACCTCCTTCAAGGCAAGCAGATTCTTATAGTTGATGACGACCATTTCTTTCACAAAGTTTTAAACAAATTATTTTCCCGACATCTTCCTACAATTCAGGTCAATAATGCTATGTCTTTTTCCGAAGCTAAAGGTCTAATTTTTAAAGAAAATTTTGACCTTGCCATCTGTGATTATCATCTTCCTGATGCTGAAAAAGGAGAGGCTATAGAGTGCTTGGTTAAGTCCAATATTCCTACGGTTGTCCTTACTGGAACTTATGACCCAGCCATCAGAGAATTTTGTATAAATCTTGGGGTGGCAGATGTCCTTTTAAAAAATATCCCCAATCTTTCTGACATAATTATTTCAACTGTGAAACGCCTCTTGAAGAATATGCATACAAACGTCCTTGTAGTTGAAGATTCTAAACTTGCCCAAACGGTTATCACTAAGACCTTAAAATCAATCGGTCTTAATGTCTTTCAAGCAGGGACCTTAGCCGAAACAGAAAAACTTATATTCGAGAAAGGGAAAACCTTTGAGTTGATCCTGCTTGACTATTATCTTGAACGGGAGGCTATAGACCTTTTAATCAATCTTAGAAAAAGATATTCAAAGCATGAAGTAGGGGTTATTGTTATTTCCGCCTATGTGACAAGCATTTTTGTCCCTCAGCTTTTAAAAGCTGGGGCTAACGATTTTTTGAGAAAACCTTTCCTTGAAGAGGAGCTTAAGGTTAGAGTAAACAACCTACTTGATTACCTTGATGCCATAAGAGAGCTAAGCTTTTTAGCAAACCACGACCCTTTAACGGGACTTCTCAACCGAAAAACCTTTTTTACTAAGGCTGCTGAGCTTTTTCAAATAGCTAAAAGAAAGGGGCTAAAGCTTGCCTTGGTGATGTTTGACTTAGACGACTTTAAGAAAATTAACGATACCTATGGACATCAGGCTGGGGACCTTGTGCTATGCGACTTCGGTAAAAAGCTCAAAGAGTGGTTTAAAAGGCAAACGGATATTATAGCCCGTTACGGAGGCGAAGAGTTCGTATTAATATGTTTTTACGATAATAGAGAGGAATTCCTCTCTTACCTCGAAAAATTTAGTGAATTTATAGCCCAAAACCCACCATCTTTTGAAAATGTGCAACTTCCCTACACCTTTTCTGCAGGAGTTGAGCTTGAACTCAAAGAAAACCTTGAAGAGATGCTAAAAAGCGCTGATTTTAAGCTTTACAAAGCTAAATTCATAGGTAAAAATCAAATCGTATATTAATGAAACTATTTTGTGGATTTTTTCTCCATTCTTTATCTCTAAAAAACTTGATTTATCTAAAAATTAGTCATGCTCCAAATATGAGGATTTTTTCTACATTTTTAAAAAAGGTCTTTCTAAATTAGCTTCCTCTGGTAAAATTATGGCAACATGAATGTTTATCTTCTTGGGACTGCTGGGGCAAGGTATGTAGTGGCTAAACAGCTTAGAGCCTCTGCCGGAACGGTGCTGGAAGAGGATGGAGAATTTCTCCTCATTGACCCTGGTCCTGGCACTATCGTCCATTTAGCCAAGCATAAGATACCCGTTGAGAAGATTAGAAACATCCTTGTCTCTCACAAGCATCTTGACCATTCAGCAGACCTAAACGTGATCGTTGATGCCATAACCGAAGGCACCTTTAAAAAACGAGGAAGGCTTTTTATCACAAAGGAAGCCTGGGATGAAGGAGTCCTGCTTTCTTATTTAAGAGAGGCTTTAGATGAAACGATATTTTTAGCCGAGAAGGAGGCTTATCAAACCTCTAAGTTTAGCTTTAAAACCACAAAAAAGCTCCTTCATTCAGCTGAAACCTATGGTTTTATCTTCAACCTCAAGGATGGGAAAAGCCTTGGTTTTCTTGTTGACACTGCCTTTTTTGGAGAGCTTATTTCGGAATTTCAAGGGGTAAACTATCTAATCGTGAACGTAGTAAGGTATGAGCCTAAAGAGGGGGTGCTTCATCTCTCGGCCCAAGATGTGCGAAAATTGTTAGCGAGCTTAAGACCGGAGCTAACGGTTATCACCCATTTTGGAATGACTATGCTCCGAGCAAACCCTTTCAAGGTAGCAAAGGACTTGAGTGCTGAGCTAAATCTTAAAGTCGTTGCAGCATACGACGGGTTAAGATTGACTCTTTGAGAAAAGAGTATGTCGATCTACAACCTAAACGCCCTTTTTAAACCGAAAAGAATAGCCATTGTTCACCATCCTAAGGATAGGGACTTAAGCGAAGTCCTTTTTAAGAACCTAATCCTGAGAAACTTTAAAGGGACAGTCTATCCCATCTCACCTGATGGTGAAAGCTTCTTTGGCATAGAACCCTATCCAAACCTGCTTGCAGTTCCTAAGGAGATAGACCTTTGCATACTGGCTGGAGGAGTTGAACATTGGCTTGAGGAGGTGGAAAACTGCAAAAGAAAAGGGGTTAAGGCTCTTTTGCTGATCCATCCTGATTTTAACTTTAGGGTGCCAAACGCTACGGGTCTTCTGCAAAAGATGCGTTTGCTTACAAGAAAGTATGGTATCAGGACTCTTGGTCCAAATAGCTTGGGTTTTATCGTTCCAAGCCTCAACCTTAATGCCAGTTTATTTGATGGTGAAATACCGCAAGGGCACATCGGCTTTATCTCAGACAGTTCAACCATGGCTATCGGCTTGCTTGATTGGGCGATAGAAAAAAGGTTTGGCTTCAGCGCCTTTATCTCCCTTGGGGAAAAGGTTGACGTAGATTTACCCGATGCCATCGACTACCTTGGTTATGACCCCTCAACTCGAGCCATCCTAATCCATTTAGAAAACATAGAGTCGGGAAGAAAGTTCCTACGTTCTGTTCGAGGCTTTGCCAGAAGTAAACCGATGATCGTGATCAAATCCAAATCTTCTATAGAAAGCCTAAATAAATGCACAAGCATCCTTGATGGCATAGCAACTGAAGACTTGATCTATTCAAGCGCTTTTAAACGGGCAGGCATGGTAGAGGTATCAACCATAGAAGACCTTTTTTACTTAGCAGAAGGATTAGAAAAGCTATCACGACCTAAGGGTCCTCGATTGGCTTTAGTCTCAAATTCTGGAGGGCTTACAGATATTGCCCTAAAGTCTTTAAGAGAATACCGCCTAACCCTTCCCAACCTTTCTCAAGAACTAAAAACCGAACTTTCCGCGAAGATTTCAAACTCGCTCGAATCCCATGATAATCCAATTAAATTATTAAGCGATAGTCCGCCATCAGTTTACAAAAACCTTTTAGAAAGCCTGCTAAAAAGTGGAGATTTTGATGCTATCATCATCCTTCTTTCTCCAACCCATAGACTTAAAGTTTTTGAACTGGCAATGAGTATAGTTTCTGCCTGGAAGGCTTCGCCAATCAAAAAGCCGATTTTTATCGTTCCTTTTGGGGCAAAAAAGGTTGAAGAAGCAAAAACTTACCTTTTAGAACAAGGCTTGGCAGTCTTTGATACACCTGAGCAGGCTATTAAAACCTTTTATTATCTATATCAATACGAGCATAACATTGACCTCCTTTTTGAAACGCCCTCAAACATCCTTGAAGACTTTATACCTGATAAGGAGCGAGGTCAGAGGATCATTTTCCAAGCTTTAAAAAAGGGAAGGACATATCTTAACCTCTCCGAAGGCTTTGAGTTGTTAAAGGCATATGGGATCCCAGTTCCAAAGTACAGGATGGCAAGAAATGAGGATGAGCTCTTAGCCGTTGCCGAAGAATTAGACTATCCCCTTTCTTTATGTTTGAACGAGACCCCATATCTAACCTATGGACCGCAAATAGTTGAAACAAAGCATCGAGGTATCTACACTGAAAAATCTCTTTTAAGAGAGGCAAGGGAGCTTTGGGATTATGCCGAAAAGGTAGGATTAGATAAAAACCTTTTAATCTTCCCTTATACAGCCGAACAAACCTACGAACTTCTCCTTGGTAGCAAGAAGGATCCCGTTTTCGGGGCTGTTATTGTGTTTGGGATAGGCGGGAAAGAGGTTAAGCTTGGCTATGATCAAGCTATCGGTCTACCTCCTCTCAATCAAACGCTCGCTCGCAGGCTTTTAGAAGAAACCATCATCTATCATCATCTAAAGCTTGAAGGGTATCCGACCGAAGAGCTTGAAAGCTTAATGGTAAAGTTTAGCATGCTAATAGTTGATTTTCCGGAGATAGCTAATGTGGTGATAAATCCTCTCCTTTTGACCAGGCAGGGCGTTCTTGTCCAATACTTAAAGGTTGACCTTGAAGAGGTTGCCATTTATGAAGATATAAAACCTACTTCCCTCTTCTGTCCTTCTCATCTTTCTATCTGTCCTTATCCCTCCTACTTTTCCTTTCATGAAAGGCTAAAGGATGGCACAGAGGTTTTCATTCGTCCTGTAAAACCGGAGGATGAACCTTTGTTGAAGGAACTTTTTTACAAGCTATCAGAAAAGTCCACCGAACTTAGGTTTAACCAGCCAGGGAGAAAGATCACTCGCGAAGAATTGATAAGGTTTTGCCATATAGACTATGACCAGGAGATGACGCTTATAGCCTTGGTCAAAAATTCTAACGGTAAGTCCGAAATCATCGGAGCTGGTCACCTAATCAAGTCCTATGAAGACACTGCCGAGCTTGCCTTTGAAGTAAGGGATGACTATCAGGGCAAAGGATTGGGGAAGGTCTTAATGCAAAAGCTTTTGCAATGGGCAACCCTTTGCGGCTATAAAACCCTTTGGATGGGAATCAGGAAGGATAACCTTGCCATGCTTCGTTTGGCCAAAACTTTTGGGTTTGAGGTTTCAAGCTCTGAAGAGGACATGGTCTATGTCCAGAAAAACCTCTCCGAGGAGTTGCCTCAACTCTTTGCGTGAATTATTTTTTAATTAATCCTTCATTTTACAGGGTCAAAAGGGTTCTAAAGGGATCTTTTGGATAACTAACATGGTTTAAACTAACTTAGAAGGGGGTGCTATGAAGGTAATAGGTATATTAGGCTCGCCGCACAAGAACGGGGGAACGGCGCAACTTTTAATTTCAGCGCTTAAGGCTGCAGAAAGAGAGGGCGCAAAGACTGAACTTTTAAGCCTATATGATGGTGAAATAAAACCCTGCGTTGGGTGTGTGCAAGATGAAGAGCCAACCTGTAAATTTCCGTGTATTTTCGATGATTATGGGAAGGTCATTTTAGAAAAAATTTATGAGGCAGAAGGGATCGTTTTTGCTACTCCTGTCTATTGGTTTGCCCCATCAGGACCAATGAAAAACCTTATAGACAGGATGACCGCTCTTGAAAACATGGTAGTCTTTGGGGAGCCAAGCTATCTTGAAGGCAAGGTGGTAGGAGCTATCGCTGTTGGAGCAGACGACGGAGG
>Ga0315298_1011977_pt1 | contig 10062 bp, 9 predicted proteins | sample WHS_1_MG_FD_203077 | JGI IMG/M metagenome (GOLD analysis project Ga0315298, IMG submission 203077) | Extremophilic microbial mat communities from Washburn Hot Springs, YNP, Wyoming, USA - WHS_1_MG | ecosystem: Environmental > Aquatic > Thermal springs > Hot (42-90C) | place: USA: Wyoming...
TATTGACTTCCGCATAAGTAATGCAATATAATAGAGACATCCTAAAAGGGGGTGTCTCTATGCGTCCTCACGGATCTCCTCAATTCTTGGAAGAACGTAGACGCCGTGTGGTTACGTTCCTGAAGCAGAAACTTTCGCTCCATGAGATCGCTCGGCGCTTGGGTTGTCATGCCAGCAGCGTTATGCGTTGGCGCAATGCCTTGCGCTCCGGTGGGCAGGACGCACTTAAAGCGAAGCCTGTACCAGGGAGGCCACCCCGACTGACCTTGAAGCAGAAGAGACAACTCGTTAGGCTCTTGACTCAAGGGGCCATGGCCCACGGATATCGGACAGAGTTGTGGACCACCCAGCGCATTGCCGATCTGATTGAACGTCGATTCGGAGTGAAATACCATCGCAATCACGTGGGCAAACTGCTCCACCAGATCGGGTGGAGCCACCAGAAACCAGAGCGGCGGGCTATTGAACGTGACGAGGTAGCCATCGCCGAATGGAAACGATCCGTCTGGCCCCGTGTAAAAAAAACGCTGCACGGCTGGAAGCCCATCTCGTCTTCGTCGACGAATCGGGCTTCCTCCTGATCCCCACCGTTCGCAAGACTTGGAGTCCTGTGGGGCAAACGCCTATCTTGGTCCATCGGTATTCTCATGGACGGATCTCAGCTATCTCGGGCATCGCTATCAGTCCCAAACGCTTCCACTGTACCCTCTACTGTCAACTCTATGAGGACAATATCCAGGGCGAAGAAGTAGCAGCATTCCTAAGCCACTTGTTGCGCCAGGTAAAGGGCCACTTGATCGTTCTCCTGGACAATGGTAAGATACATCGTAGCGATCCTGTAAACGAACTACTCTCCCGCACGTCCCGATTACACTTGGAACCCCTTCCTCCCTACGCTCCCGAATTAAATCCCGACGAATACGTTTGGAATCACCTCAAGAACACCTTGGCCAACGGCCGCCCAGATAGCCAAGAGGAGTTGATGGAGGTACTGGCAAAGGAAATCTGTCGTCTCGCCAGATCCCAACATCTTTTACGCACGTGTATCCAACAATCCGATTTGCCCCCTTTTTTACCCTAAATATTGCATTACTTATGCGGATCTCAATAATATCTCGCGTCAACCGAGCCCCCGATTCGAGGCTCCGGAAGCATTCCCTTGAATTTCTTGTTTGTCGTCCCGACCTTTCCTCATCCGTCTTTTCGCGCCCAGTCGTAGGGGATATCTCCTCCATGGGGAGGAATTCGGTACTCATCCGGCGCCTCGTACACGTAGACCTCGGTCGGGATGTTGATGATGATCGCTTCCTCTTGGCTAATGCATTTCCAACCGTGGTAGACCTCTTTCGGCACGCGGACCAGCAGTGGATTGTGGTCGCCAATAAAGAATTCGTTAAGTTCTCCCTTTGTCGGAGATCCCTCTCGGCCATCGTAGAGGACCAGCTTGATCATGCCCCGCACCGCGGCGATGTGGTCGTCCTGGACTTTGTGATAGTGCCAGGCTTTGACAACCTGAGGATAGGTCGTCGTCATATAGACCTGACCGAATTTCTTAAAAAGGGGATCGTCCGCCCTCAGAATCTCCATCACTCTACCCCGTTCGTCTGGAATCACGCGCAGCCGTTTGATCTCAACTCCGTCAATCATCCTTCGCCCTTCCTCAGGAGATCTCTCTGGTCAGTCCTCAAAGACGGCAAAACTCCATCCAGAAATTGGTAAGCCGTTCGTCGAAAAGTCCTTTAAATGATCTCACACCTTGTTGGCTCCTGTCTGGGAAACGAGCTGATTCGCCCTCAGCAGGGATTCAAAGGTCCCCGCATCGGTCCACCACCCCTCGAGGACATCCCATGTCATGAGGCCCTGTTCGATGTAGCGGTTGTTCACGTCCGTGATCTCCAGCTCTCCTCGGTGAGATGGCTTGAGGGTCTTGATGATGTCGAAGACCTGGGCATCGTAGAAATAGATCCCGATGACAGCATAGTTCGATTTAGGGTTCTTGGGCTTCTCTTCCACCCTGACGATGCGATCCCCTTCGATCTCTGGAACACCGAATCGCCAGGGATCGGGGACCTCTTTCAAAAGGATCTTCGCTCCAGCCTTCTGTTTTTCGAAGGCTTCTACCGCCTTGCGAATGTTCTTTTCGATGAGGTTGTCGCCCAGGATGACACAGATCTTTTCTCCTTTCGCAAAGTACTCCGCCAACCTCAGGGCGTCGGCAATCCCCCCTTCTCCCTCCTGGTAGGTGTAGTTGATGTGGCGAAGCCCGAACTCCTTGCCGTTGCCTAAGAGCCTGAGAAAATCTCCTGCGCTGTTTCCGCCCGTAACGAGGAGAATGTCGTCAATGCCCCCGTTGATGAGGGTCTGGATCGGATAATAGATCATCGGCTTGTCGTATACGGGAAGAAGGTGTTTGTTGGTCACTTTGGTCAGGGGATAAAGACGGGTCCCCAATCCTCCAGCCAAGATCACTCCCTTCACGGTCTTTCCCTCCCTCTCTAAAAGGACATCAACTTGGGCTTTTGCCCCAGCCCCCCTAGGCCCAACAAATTGAAGTAGAGTTGAAACCGTACCTCTTTTCGCTGTAGCCCGTCGGGCGACCGGTTCTTGTCTTCAAGATTGAACCCGAGCGCCCAGCATTGGGCCTGGTATTCCGCTCCGACGATATTCTCGACCCGTGTATGGAACTGAAGGTTGTAACGAATGCCTCCATAAAGGTATAGGGGTTCGACGGTCTTGATCCGGGTATGGACGTTGATCGTTTGAATTTGATCTTTCGTGTACCGATACTCGATCTGAAGGGCGTCGTTTCTCCGATCTTTAGCCCGAATCAGGGTATTCCACTCGTCCAGGCCCATCCGATAGGGATCGAGGGCGGCAATCCACCGGACGAAAAGATAAGGGTTAAAGCGCCACGTCATCTCTCCGAAAACGCTCGAAAAATCCCGCTTCTTTCCTTCCCTCACGTAAGGATCTCCCAAGGAGTAGCTCTGATAAACTCGAAGCATCGCATACTCGTAGGGCCCAGATTCAATCTTCTCCTTTTGGGGTTTTCCGATCATCCGCTGTGTCAACCCATAGGTGATCTCATGGGCAAAAGGCTGACGATCGATGTCGTCGAAAAGGGGAAGCTCGTCCTCGTCCACCCGCGGACGGTAGCGATACTCGAGGGTAGGTTCCACGGTATGCATCCAGCGCGTCACGTTGAACAGATCGGAAAGCCAGCGGATCGCCGTGCCGTCGTAAACCCGATAGAATTCCGTGGAGAGGGTCGCGGTGGCCTCCAAGGTTTCCCTTCCCTTTTTGAGCGGTTTGTCGCGATCGTCATCGGATCGGTAGTAGGTCTCTCGAAAGCCAAGGCTGGGTTCAAATTTCAGGACGTCAAAAAATCTCGTCGGGTAGAAGAAACGGGGAAACAGATCCCATCGATGAAGGCCCAGTCTGTTTTCATCCTTGTTGGTAAAGTAGGTGTAGGAAGAGGTGAGATCGGCGTAGATCGGGGTTTTCCAAAGGGACTGCGGGTGCCCATAAAAACCGACCCGGGGAAGGAGCTGGACCGTCTCGTCGTTGCTTTTGACAGCCATGTCTCTGAAAAAATCGCCTTCCGCCAGAAGGGTGAAGGAATCCCAATTCTTCCCGCCGAAGAGAACCGATCGCAACTGTCTCACCGTCCGCGCATCGATACTGGATTGCTCTGGGAGGTCGTCTTCAAAATCGCGAAGATAGGTCCACTCGCTTACATAGTTCACATTTCCCTTGAGATAAAAATCGTAAGGCAGTTCCTGGCGGTTTTGGAGGAAGAAGGCGTAGCGTTTGCCTTCGAACACCCTGTCATCGATAAAATAGACTCGGGCCTCTCCATCCGTCTCCCGCCCCAGGGCATAGCGGTATTCCAAACCCTCCTTAAATCCTCGGTCTCCGAGATAGTCGAGGTAAAAGGTACTGTCCATTTCCTTCGTCATGGCCCAATAGAAACCTGTCTTCACCTCAGGGCCGTACTTGCTTGAAAGGCCCACTTGGGGCATCAGAAATCCCGTTTGTCTCTCTTTGCGCAAAGGGACACTGGCCCAAGGAAAGTAGAAAACCGGGATGTCGGCGAGATAAAAACGGGCCCTGTGGACAATTCCTTCTCCGTCCACTCTGACGTAGAGGTTTTGGGCTGTGAATCTCCATGGAGGCTTTCGGGCATCACACGTGGTGAAGGATCCTTCTCGGATCCGATATTCGTTCTCTCCCAGTTTCTCCGCCTCTTCGGCCGCAATGTGGTAGTTGTTATCCTTCAAGAAAAGCTTGGCCCGAAAGACCTTTCCCGTTCGGGTCTCCACGTTGACCTCGAGGCGCTCACATTCCAAGACATCCTCGCCTTCGCTCATCAAAACATTTCCCCAAGCTTGAAGTTCGTTCGTTTCGGGTCGGAACAGGACATGATCCGCCTGGAGGTTGAAGTCGCCCCGGGTGATGACGACGCTTCCATGGCCGTAGTAGGTCTGCTGGGCCCGGTCGTACGAGAGCTCTTCCGCCTCGATCTCGATGGGCCCCCCCTCCTTCCCAACCTTTACATCGACCACTTTCGCCCAACCGAAGCGGAGGAAACCCATCCCGAACGAGACGAACAGCAACACGGAGAGCGCTAAGAGTCGGCGAGGCATCATGATCCTCTCCTCGATTCGAAGTACGAAAGGGCCTCACCGGCCGTGTAAAGGGAGCCGGTGATGCAGAAGAGGTCTCCTTCTTCGGTCATCGAAAGCCCTCTTTCGATGGCCTCTCGCAAATCCTCCACCACCTCGGCCTTCCCACGATTCTCGCCCATGGCTTTCCAAAGGCGATGGGGGGCTGCTGCCCGTTCGATCGAAGGCCTCGAAAGGATGATATGATCTGCGAGGGGCGAAAGGGTTCGAAGCATCGATTGAAAGGGCTTATCTTTCATGATGCCCACAAGAAGAATGAGCCGTCGATAGGGAGGGCCTTCCTTCAAAGCCTCTCTCAAGCTTTCAACCCCGGCAGGATTGTGGGCCCCATCCACCACGACCTTGGGAGCGGAGGAGATCGTCTCGAGCCTCGCCGGCCACCGGACGGTCCGAAGCCCTTCCATGATGGCCTCCACCGAAATCCGATACCCCAACTCCTCCAAAACCTCGATCGCACCCAGGGCGGTCGCGGCATTTCGCATCTGATAAGAGCCCCGAAGACCAAGCTCGACGTTCCAGAGTTTCCAATGCCGTCCTTCGTAATCCAAACGCCCGGGCCCGACGGTTCGATATTGAAACTCCTTTCCTACCCGGTAAAAAGGCGCCCCCAATTCTCGACACCGATCGGAAAAGAGGCGAAGGACTCGGGGCTGGGTCGCAGCCGTGATGAAAGGCCGCCCTTGCTTGATGATGCCCGCCTTCTCCCGGGCGATACGCAGAATCCCTCGACCAAGAACGTCTTCATGGTCCCTCGAGATATTGGTCACCATGGAAAGAAGGGGGGTCACAACGTTCGTGGAATCGAGCCTTCCACCCAACCCCACCTCCAAAATCGCCAAATCCACGACCTTTTGGTTGAAGTAGGAAAGGGCCATGGCGGTGGTGAAATCGAAAAACGTAAAGGGAGGACTCACTCCCGCTGCCTCGATTCGCTCTCTCATCCAATCGGTGAGGGAGGCGACCTCTTCTTCAGCAATCTCTTCGCCATTCACCTGGATCCGTTCGGTGAACCGCACGAGATGGGGAGAGGTGTAGAGCCCCACCCGATATCCCTCTTTCTCAAGGATCGAAGCCATCATAGCGGCCGTGGAGCCCTTCCCGTTCGTTCCTCCCACGTGGATCGTCGAAAGGGCCTCATGGGGATTCCCGATTGCCTTGAGGATCCCTTCCACCTTCTCCAGGCCGAAGATCATCCCAAACTTCTGTAGACTGTAAAGATAGTCGAGGGATTCCCGATAGGGCTTGCCCTCGTTCGGTTCCGATTTTAGATTACCCATCTGCCCTCATCATATCCAAGAGAGAGGCAAGGGTCTGCCGAAGATCCTTCCTTTCCACAATGAGATCGATCATACCGTGCTGAAGGAGATACTCTGCCCGTTGAAACCCCTCGGGGAGCTCGGCCCGAATGGTCTCCTTGATCACCCGAGGCCCCGCAAACCCAATCATGGCCTTCGGCTCTGCAAGGATCACATCTCCCAGCATGGCGACGCTGGCTGAGACCCCGCCTGTTGTCGGATCCGTCAGAACCGATATGTAAGGAAGTCTCGCCTCATGGAGCCTCGCCAGAGCAGCACTTGTCTTGGCCATCTGCATGAGGGAAAGAATGCCCTCCTGCATTCTCGCACCTCCGGATGCGCAAAAGATCACCACACCAACCCGCTGCTCGATAGCCCGTTCGATCAGGCGGGTGATCTTTTCGCCCACCACCGACCCGAGGCTTCCTCCCATGAAGCTGAATTCGAAGATGCCGATCATGACAGGCAAACCCTTGATCTTCCCCTGCCCACAGATGATGGCATCGTTATGGCCCGTCGCTTCGCGAGATTCCTTGATGCGGTGGGGATATCGCTTGGTATCCTTGAATTCGAGGGGATCGCCCGAAACGAGATCTGCATCATATTCGACAAACGTTCCGGGATCGAGCAGACATTCGATCCTTCTTCGACCGGGGATTTGGAAATGGTAATTGCACTTGGGACAAACCTGAAGGTTTCTTTCGATCACCCTTCGGTAGATCATCTCGTTGCAGGAATTGCACTTGACCCAAAACTCGTCGGAGAGCCTGAGCTCCTCCCTCTTCTCTCTGCCTCCTTTTTCTATTTCTTCCCCCTTCTTGAACCAGGTCACCTTTTTGTCTCATCCTTTCCGCTCTTGAGGTATGTAACTAACAAAAAACGGCCGGAATGTCAATTCCGATGCAGCCTTCCGCGAATCATGCTATGCTAAGTGTATGGATAAAGAAATCACCCTCAGCGTTGATTCGATGGCCTACGGCGGATACGGCGTGGCTAGGATGGATCACAAGGTCATCTTCATCCCCTATACGGTAAAAGGGGATCAGGTGCGGATCCACGTGACCCAGGAAAAGAGAGCCTTCTGCTTTGGAAACGTCCTATCCGTGGTGGAACCCTCCCCCTGGCGCATCCCGGCCTCCTGTCCCCACTTCGGCCTCTGTGGAGGTTGCCAGTGGCAGCATATTGAGTTTCGCCGTCACGGAGAGCTCAAGGGAGAGATCCTCGAGGAGATGTTGAGACGGGTGGGTGGCCTTGAGGAAATCCCTCCGATTGCCATCGTTGCTTCAGAAAGCCCTTACGGGTATCGCCTTCGTGTCCGCCTCAAGGCCGAGGGAGGGCGGCTCGGCTACTATCAGGAGAAGTCCCATGAGCTTGTGGAATGTAACGGCTGCCCGATCGCCCATCCCCTCATCAACGAAACCCTTGAGACGTTAAGGCAAGAGCGTGGAAGCCTCCCGGACGCGACAGAGCTTGAAATCCGGGCCTCTCCCGAAGAAAAGAAAACCGTTCTCGTCCTTCACCTTCGCACCTTTTCCGAGGACGATACAAGGCACCTCAAAGGGCTCCTGAGCGCTTCACCTGTTGTAAAAGGCATCGCCCTCCTGAAAAAAAGAAGAGCTCTATGGCTTGGTGATCCGAGAATTCATTTCTCCGTTCGGGTGGCTTGCCGTGAAGAAGAACGAACCTTTTCGTTTCGTGCCTCCCCGCAAAGCTTCTTTCAGGTGCATCGGGACCAGAACCAGAGGCTGATTGAGAGCGTTCTGGAGTTCTCGGAACTCGAGAAGGAGGAAACGTTTCTCGATCTCTACGCAGGCATCGGAAATTTCACCCTTCCTTTGGCCTCCCTGGGAAGCCACGGGATCGGCATGGAAGAGAATCCGGAGGCCTTGAAGGACGCCCTCTTCAATGGCCGAAAGAACGGCATCACGACATGCCATTTTGTCCGAGGAAGGGTCGAGCGGATCCTGCGAGACGGGCGAGACGGGCGAGACGGGCGAGATGGGAAAAACCGAGGGGCTGACCTCGTCGTTCTCGATCCTCCGAGAACCGGCGGGAAAACCATCATGGAAGACATCGCCCACCTTCGCCCCTCGCGAATCGTCTACATCTCTTGCAACCCCGCCACCTTGGCCCGGGACGTCCGATCTCTCTCGCAAAAGGGGTACTCCGTCCAACGGCTTGCGCTGATCGACATGTTCCCCCAAACCTACCACATGGAGGTCGTCGCCTTGCTCCGCCTCGCTGTTCCGTAATGCTTTCCTTTCGCCCTCGCACAAAATGTTTCGCAATCCCGACGGTTTTTCCCACCAAGACGGGGTTAAACGACCTTGTTCAACGGATATTCGATGATGCCCACAGCGCCCCGCTTGAGCAATTCAGGGATGAGGTCCCGCACGATCTTCTCCGAGATGACCGTCTCCACCGAGAACCAATCGGTCTGAAAGAGGCTGGCGATTGTGGGTGCCGTGATGCTCGGGAGCACCTCGATGACGCTCTTGAGATCGTTTGCCGGGACGTTCATCTTCAGACCGACCATTCCCTCGGCCCGCAGAGCCCCTTGGAGAAGGAGGGCGATCTGGTCGATCTTTTCGCGCTTCCAGGGGTCGCCGTAGGATTCGCGGTTGGCGATCAACTGGGTATTGGTTCGAAGCATCTCTTCGACGATCCGAAGGCCGTTGGCCCGGAGGGTGCTTCCCGTCTCGGTGACCTCGACAATCGCATCACAGAGACCTTCGATCACCTTTCCCTCCGTAGCTCCCCAGGAGAACTCCACCTGAACCTTGATGTTTCGCTCGGCAAAATAGCGTTTGGTGAAGTGGACGAGCTCTGTGTAGATCTTCTTTCCCTCCAGATCTTCGATTTTTCGGATGGGGGAATCCTCGGCCACGACCAGAACCCATCGGGCAGGAGCGAGGCTCGCCTTGGAGTAGACGAGGTCTTGAACCACCACCACGTCCGACTCATTTTCCAGGATCCAGTCCTTTCCTGTGAGCCCCGCGTCGAGGGTTCCCATCTCGACCAGACGGGACATCTCTTGAGCCCTCACCAGCGTGCAGCGCATCTGTTCGTCGTCCACCATGGGAAAATAGCTTCGCGAGCTCACCGTGATCTTCCAACCCGATTTCTTGAAAAGCTCGATCGTCGCGGCTTCGAGGCTTCCCTTAGGGATACCCACCTTGAGCAGGTTCATTGGCCATAAACCTCCTTCGGATCAAATACCTTCTCTCCCGAGACCTTCCAGACTCCATCTTCGTAGCGATGGTGAAAACAGCTTCGCTGCCCGGTGTGACAGGCCGCTCCGCCAATCTGGTGGACTTTAATGAGAAGGGTGTCGCCATCACAATCCAAACGAATCTCCTTGATCTCCTGAAAATGGCCCGATCTTTCACCTTTGAGCCACAATTGCCCACGGGACCTCGACCAAAAGCAGGCCCTCCCCGTCTCGAGGGTTTTCTCCCACGATTCCTTGTTCATGTAGCCCAGCATGAGCACTTCGTGGCTCGACGCATCTTGAACGATCACCGGAACAAGGCCGTTACCCTTTTCGAAGTCAATCTTGATCGAAGGCCCTTCGCCTCTTCCTCCCGCCTTCGCTTTCTCCTCAGCAGGCGGTTTCGCCTTACCGTCCATCATCCCGAGCCCTCCGTAAGCAATTTTGCCATCTGAATCGCATTCTTCGCCGCGTAGCCTGAATAGCAGTTATTGAAAAAGACGAGGGTTTTCGTCGTTCTCTGAGAAATGTTTTGGATGTCGGGGACAAAAGTCTTAAGCTCCTCATCGCTGTAGAGGTAGTTGTACCGCACGGACATGGGCGAATTGAACCAGTTCGGGTTTCGGCCATGAAATCGGAAATATCCCATATCCGAGGTGGCCCGCGGCACATAGGGCATGAGCTTCGGAAGCTTGGCCTCATCCACGACGCAGAATCCGATCCCTCGCTTTTCCAGGAATTGGAAGGTCTCCTCCCTGAGCCAGCTTCGGTTTCGGAATTCGAAAATAAGAGGAATCGCCGCGAAGGCTTCGCGAAACCTCTCGAGATAGGCGAAGTGATCCCGAGTCGGGAAAAATCCGTAAGGGAATTG
>Ga0315298_1011979_pt1 | contig 10061 bp, 10 predicted proteins | sample WHS_1_MG_FD_203077 | JGI IMG/M metagenome (GOLD analysis project Ga0315298, IMG submission 203077) | Extremophilic microbial mat communities from Washburn Hot Springs, YNP, Wyoming, USA - WHS_1_MG | ecosystem: Environmental > Aquatic > Thermal springs > Hot (42-90C) | place: USA: Wyoming...
TTCTATCCAATTTATCGTTTAAAGCAGGCTGGCATTACAGAAATTCTTATTGTGACTGGCAGGGAGCATATGGGTGATGTAATGGAACTTTTGGGCAGTGGAAGTGAATATGGTGTTGAGTTTACTTTTAAGGTGCAGGATCAGGCAGGAGGGATCGCAGAAGCTCTTGGTTTGGCACGACATTTTGTTAATGGAGATAAGTGTGTTGTTATCCTTGGAGATAATATTTTTGAGGATGATATTTCTCCTTTTGTTGAATCTTTTGCAAAACAAGAGAAAGGCGCAAAGATTCTCTTAAAGGAAGTTCCAGACCCACATAGATTTGGAGTTGCTGAACTTAGGGACGGCAAAATTATCGCGATTGAAGAAAAACCTAAGAACCCAAAGAGTAACTTTGCAGTTACAGGCATCTATATGTACGACCCGGAAGTATTTGAGATTGTTAAAACTCTTAAGCCCTCATCAAGAGGTGAACTTGAAATAACTGATGTAAACAATGCCTATATTAGAAGAGGGACACTTACTTATGATATTTTAAAGGGTTGGTGGACCGATGCAGGAACACCGGAATCTCTATTCAGAGCAAATGAACTTTGCAAGGATTTAATTTTGGATTTTGGCAATGGAAAAGTTTAAAGTAATCGAAACTCCAATAAAGGGTCTTATAGTAATAAAAACTAAAGTATTTAGAGACGACAGAGGTTTCTTTATAGAGAGCTATAATAAAAGAGATTTTAAGGAAATTGGGCTTGATATTGAATTTGTTCAAGACAACCATTCTTTCTCAAGGAAAGGTGTTTTAAGGGGCTTGCATTTGCAGTTGAAACATCCGCAGGGCAAACTCGTTAGAGTAATCTCTGGAAGAGTTTTTGATGTAGCTGTTGATCTTAGACCGGATTCACCCACTTTTGGTAAATGGTATGGTGTTGAACTTTCATGGGAAAATGCGCTTCAATTTTACATCCCGCCTGGTTTTGCCCACGGTTTTATTGCTCTCGAAGATAACACGCATTTTCTGTACAAATGCTCTGAATTTTACTATCCAAATGATGAATTGGGGATAATATGGAATGACCCAGAATTAAACATTCAATGGCCCGTAGATAATGTCAAAGAGATTGTTATCTCAGATAAGGATAAGAAGTCGCCTACATTTAGAGAAGTGAAAGATTTGTTAACTAAAGAGGAATCCTGGAGAAATTTATGAAAATCATTCTACTTGGTGCGAATGGACAATTAGGCAAAGAGTTTGAAAAGTATTTGATAGAAAATAGGGATGTTGAATTGCACTCTTTTTCTCATAAAGAGCTTGATATTCTCGATTTGCGGAAGCTCGTTAATAAATTTCAGGAAATTTCTCCTAATGTCGTTATTAATTGCGCAGCTTATACCAAAGTCGACCAGGCAGAGAAGGACAAGGCTCTTGCTTATCAAGTCAATGCAATTGGAGCAAAAAATGTCTCTTTTGCTTCCTTTAAGATAAATGCAAAAGTAGTATATTTCAGCACAGATTATGTTTTTGATGGCTTGAAAGGTGCACCATATAATGAATTTGATAAACCTAATCCTATATCAGTGTATGGAAAGTCTAAACTTTTAGGAGAAACTTACACAAAAGAACATAACCCAAACCATCTTATTTTAAGGATTTCCTGGCTCTACGGAATTAATGGTTCAAACTTTGTAAAGACGATTATAAGACTTACGAAAGAAAAAGGAGAGTTAAGGGTTGTAAATGACCAATTTGGCTCTCCTACTTATACTCTGGATGTCGTAAAACAAACCTGGAAACTTATTCAGGATGACAGTATAGGGTTATATCATTCGTCAAACATTGGTCAAACAACCTGGTTTGAATTTGCAAAAAGAATTATTGAGAAATTAAACCTCAATTCAAAAGTTGTGCCGATTAAAACGGAAGAATTCCCATCATTAGCAAAGAGGCCAAAGTTTTCAGTACTTGAAAATTATTTGTTTGAACTTGAAAATAAGAATATAATGCGAAAGTGGGAAGAAGCATTTGACGAATTTGTAGAAAAACATAAAATAGAAATGTTAAATGAGAAATGAGGAATGAGAAATGAGAAATGCTGGATGGAGAATGTTGAATTTTGAATGAGGGATGGAAGATGAAAGATAACTTAATTATACAAAAAAGTTATGAGTTTTCGTTGAAGATCGTAGAGATGTATAAATTTCTTTGTGAAGATAAAAAGGAATATGTATTATCAAAACAGTTATTGAGGACAGGAACATCAATAGGTGCTAATGTTAATGAAGCCCAAGCTGGAATGAGCAAAAAAGATTTTGTAGCCAAAATGTCTATTGCATCAAAAGAAGCAAGAGAAACAAGATATTGGTTGGAATTATTAGCAGATAGCGGATATATTTCTAAAACAGACAATAAAATTAAAAATCTTTTTGAAGAAATGGAAAGCATTATAAGTATATTAACAAAAATTGTAAAAACAGGAGCGTCAAATGAAAAATAATCCATCATCCAACATTCATCATCCAACATCTATCCTTGTGACCGGTGGCGCAGGATTTATTGGATCAAACTTTATTCATTACCTATTTAAAGAACACCCAGATTATGAAGTTATAAATTTGGATAAACTTACTTATGCAGGTAATCTTGAAAATCTAAAAGGTGTCGATGATAAACCTAACTATCATTTTGTGAGGGGCGATATTGCAAATAGAGAACTTGTAGAATATGTTTTTGAAACATTCAGACCTGAATATGTTGTGAATTTTGCAGCAGAGTCTCATGTGGATAGAAGTATTGAAGGTCCAGAAGTATTTATAAGGTCAAATGTCTATGGCACTCAGGTTTTGCTTGATGTTACAAAAGAATTCTGGAGCAAGAATAATATGTTTGATTATGCAAGGTTCCTTCAAATTAGCACTGATGAAGTTTATGGCTCTTTGCCTCTGGAAAGCACCGAAAAATTTACTGAAGAATCCCAACTTAAGCCTAACAGTCCCTATTCTGCTTCGAAAGCATCTGCAGATTTACTTGTAAGGGCATACCATGTAACTTATGGCATGCCTGTGTTAATAACTCGTTCCTCAAACAACTTTGGCCCAAGGCAATTTCCAGAAAAACTCATTCCTTTAATGATTACCAACGCCTTGCAAGGAAAGCCCTTACCAGTTTATGGAGATGGTCTCAATGTGAGGGATTGGTTATATGTGGAGGATAATTGTAGAGGAATCGATATCGTGTTGCATAAAGGAAAGGTTGGAGAAGTTTATAACATAGGTGGTGGGAACGAGTGGAAGAATATCGACCTTGTAAATCTGATATGTGAAACTCTTGCTGAATTGACAAATAAACCAGTGGATGAATACAGGAAACTTATTACCTTTGTAAAAGATAGACCTGGGCATGATAGAAAGTATGCACTAAGCATTGAGAAAATAAAGACAGAATTCGGATGGATGCCTGCTATCGATTTTAAGATAGCAATGAAAGAAACTATTAATTGGTTTATTGAAAAATTTTGAATGAGGTAAAGTGAAAGTAACAATAGATAGCTTAAGCATGGATTCGAATGTTTTTCCTAAAGTTGCGATAATAATATTAAACTGGAACGGCTGGAAGGACACTGTCGAATGCCTTGAGAGTGTTTACAACCTTGGTTATCCAAACTATCAAGTATTAGTTGTCGACAATGGTTCTACAGATGATTCAATTGAAAAAATAAAGGCGTGGGCTGAAGGAAAAATCAAAGTAAAATCAAATTTTTTGGAATACAACTCATATAGTAAGCCAGCAGGGATAATTGAACTTAAAAGAAAAGATTTGCAATTCAGCAACGGAAATGAGTCTGAACAAAATTATAAAAATTTAATGGTGCTTATCCTTAATGAAGAAAACCTGGGCTTTGCAAAGGGGAACAATGTAGGAATTAGATATGCGATTGAAAGGGGATTTGACTATGTGTTTCTTTTAAATAATGATACCGTTATTTCTCAACAATCTTTTCTTAATGAAATGATAAATTTTATGGAAGAAAATAAAGAGATTGGAGTTAGCGTTCCCTGCATTTATTACTATGACCAACCAGATAAAATTTGGAATTGTGGAGGGAAGTTACTACCCTTTGGCTGGAGAAAATATTTCACATCAAAGAATATATGCAATTCCAAGAGAAAATATCTTAATATCTCGTTTGCTACAGGATGTGCATTGCTTATTAGAGAAAGCATTTTAGAAAAGTATGGAGTGTTAACTGAAGATTTTTTCTTTGGAGAGGAAGATTATGAGTTTAGTATGCGTATGAAGAAGAATAAAATGAAAATGGCTTGTGTATTAAATGCAAAGATCTATCATAAACTTGGTAGTTCTGTTAATAAACTAAGCGAGAGAAAACTTAAACTTGCTTTTATTCATCATCTAAATCGTTTGGTTCATCTTAAGAAATACTATCCTAAAATTTTGTGGAAATTGTATAGAGTATATGCTCTCATATATATCTTTTTGATGCTAAGAGTTAGATATAAAGTTAGTTATAAAGATGCGTTCCGTTATCTAATGAAGCTTAGTAAGGACTCGGATAGCCTGTCGAAAGTGGATAAAAAAACTTTCGATAATATCCTTAGAGGAGACTTGTAAATGGTCATTATATTTGCGTTTATTTCATTTGCTTTAATGTATATTGACTGTAAGGAAACCGGATCTTTGTTCACCCCGTTTACGGTAGTTGTATTTCCAATTGTCATGTTAAGTTTATACATAGAATCAGTTGGAAGAATAAGAGGTTATTACAACATCACTTTAGATGCTTATGTTTTTTTGCTGCTTAATTTCATCTTCTTATGGTTACCAGGCCAATTATTTTTTTTAGCCACTTTTGGCAAACTAAGATTTAAAAATGGATTTGAACACGTTAAAAATTTTGTCCAAAAGAATGCTGTTTTTTTGCTATTTCTTTTATGGATTGCTATAATTGCTGGCTCATTAGATCTTTTCTCATTTATCCATAAATATGGGATTGCTCTTATTACAAGTGCAATCTTTAAACAAACTTATGGCAGGGGTATTCTGGGGCATTTAGTAAACTTAGGTTACCCTAGTTTTTTGCTTTTAGCGTCTTATATACCCTCGCAGGTTAACAAAAAAATTGTTCTTTGTTCTATATTTTTAATGGCGTTTATTATTTTCGTCTCTCAGACCAAATATCATCTTATTGTTCCTTTGGCTACGATTTTAATATTAAAATCGTTCACAACAAAGAAGAAAGGAATTATTTATAAAAACTTAATTCTCGGAGGAATATTAGTATCTTTAGTATTCTTCGGTACATATTTTTTTAAGTTTGCGGTTAAATATGGGTACAGTCAAGCTTTGTCTTCTGTGTATTTCATGCTCAATCATTTTGAGCACTATCTTCTGTCTGGTCCTGTTGCTTTGGGGCAATATTTATCACATTATAATCAAATCTTTAATTTAGAAGATTTGCTTAATGTACCTGTAAATATATACCGATGGATAGGTGGTCTCAAAGAATACAATATTTCGTTATGGACTCAACCGTGGGTACAGATTTCAAAATCAGATACTTCCAATGTTGGCACAATGTTTGGTACCGTTTATCTGGCTTTAGGTTACTGGGGTACATTGTTCTTCTCGTTAATTTTAGGAATTATTTCGTATGCAATATATTACATTACTCTGAAAACAAAGAAGGTTAGTTGGATACTTTTGAATTCTTGGTTACTTGGTACTTTAAGTGTAAGTTTTTTTGGTTATCATTTCCATTTGTTGTTAATATGGGAAGTTGCTTTCTTTTCTTTGGTAATTCCATTTTTATCCTCTATACTTGATCAAATTTTATTGCGAAACAGAAAGACTATTTACAAATATAAGATTAACCCACCAAACAAGAATCATGAACAAAATGGGAGTGTTTCAAAACTTTAAAATGGGCGGTTTGATAACTGCACCATGAAATAAGGAGGTTTTATGAAAATTTGTCTCTTAGCACCTGCAAATAGTATTCATACTTCAAAGATTGCTTATAGCCTAAAAGAGAGTGGTAATGAGGTCCTTGTAATATCCTTTCATAAGCCTTTGCCTAAAGATGTTGATGCTTTATACTTTCCTCCGATCATCTCTCCCTTAGGAAAACTTAATTATCTACTGCATATTCCTAAGATAAAGAAAATAATTGAACAATATCACCCTGATGTTTTACATGCTCATTATATTTCCAGTTATGGACTTGTTGGGGGCTTATTGAATTATCATCCATTTATAGTATCAGTTTGGGGGTCAGATATTTTTGATTTTCCTAAGAAAAGTTTCTTACATAAATATTTTGTGAGATATGCCCTCAAAAAGGCGGATTTTATCCTTTCTACAAGCAATATTATGGCAGAAGAAACTAAAAAGTATACTGATAAAGAAGTTTTTGTAACGCCTTTTGGCGTTGAGTGCGATAAATTTAAACCAATGCCTGAGCTGATGCCGAAAGACAAAATTATAGTTGGCACTATAAAGGCCTTAAAACCTAAATATGGAATTGAGTATCTTATTAAAGCATTTAAAATATTAGTAGACAAATATTCTTACTTACCTTTAGAACTTCATATTGGAGGGGAAGGCTATTTGAAAGAAGAATTAGAAAAATTAGCAAAATCTTTAAATATTGGGGATAGAGTGAAATTTCTTGGTTTTATACCTCACGACGAAGTTCCAAAGTATTGTAATATGTTTACTGTATCTGTATCTGTATCTGAGAGTGAATCATTCGGTGTTGCGGTTTTAGAAGCGGAGTCTTGTGGAATTCCTGTGGTAGTTTCTAATATTGGTGGGCTTCCCGAAGTAGTTAAAGATGGAGAAACAGGGTTTATTGTCCCCCCTAAAAATCCCGAAGCTACTGCTAATGCTATAGAAAAAATTGTATTAGATGAAGATCTTAGAAAAAAACTTTCAGTTAATGCAAGAAACTTCGTTTTAGATAAATATAACTGGAAAGAAAATTTCAAACTAATTGCTGAAATTTATAAAGAAGCTATAAAGGAGATAAATAATAATGTTTAACAGAAATATCTGGATTTTTAATCAATGCGAAGTAAAACCAGACATTCTCAAAGGAACAAGATATTCTGATTTTGGAAAAGAGTTAGTAAAGAGAAGGTTTATGGTAAAATATCTTGGAGAAGATACTAAATGAATATCTTACTTGTTAACCCATTATGCAGAAGTGCCACAGTATGGAATGGAGTATCGTCCGTATTACTTGGCAAGGAAATTTTGGGTAAAAACACCAAGCTATAAGGGAAATAATATTGGGATTGTAGTGAATTTTCTAAGTATAGATGATATTGCAAAATCAATGGAGTTTTTATAGATAATACAAGTGAATTAAAGAGAATGGGAGAGAATGCTAAAAAATTACCTTTTACCTATAACTGGGAGAAGGAAAGCGAGAAATTGATTAATTTATATGAGGATCTTTTAAAATGAAAATTGTTTCTGTAGTTGGTGCAAGACCTCAATTTATAAAAGCGGCGTTAGTTTCTAAGAAAGTAAGAGAATTAGGTATGAATGAAATTTTGGTTCATACAGGGCAGCATTATGATTTTAATATGTCAGATGTATTCTTTGAAGAACTTGATTTGCCTAGGCCTGATTCCAATTTAGGTATTGGCTCGGGAAGTCATGGAGAACAAACAGGGAAAATGCTTATAGAGGTAGAAAAAGTGCTTTTAAAAGAAAAGCCTGATATGGTTTTGGTCTATGGAGATACAAATTCTACTCTTGCAGGAGCATTAGCTTCCGTGAAACTTCACATTCCAGTTGCGCACATAGAAGCAGGGCTTAGAAGTTTCAACAAAAGAATGCCAGAGGAGATAAATAGAGTTTTAACAGACCATATTGCTGATATCTTGTTTACTCCTACAGAAGTAGCTGTAAAGAATTTAGAAAATGAAGGTATTAAAAAGGGTGTTTATAATGTAGGAGATGTTATGTTTGACATATCTTTGGAAATTGCTAAAATTATTGATGTGAAAACTATTCTGTTAAAATTTGGATTAGAAAATAAAAATTACATCCTTGCTACAATTCATAGAGCAGATAATACAGATATTAGGGAAAACTTAGAGAACATATTAGAGGCGTTCAAAGAAATATCGAGTAAATATAAGATTTTCTTTCCTGTACATCCAAGAACAAAGAATGCACTAATAGGGTTTAACTTAATGAATAGTATACCGAATAATTTGGTTTTAAGTGAACCTGTTTCATATAAGGAAATGGTTGCTTTGGAACAAGGTGCAAAATTGATTGTAACAGATTCTGGTGGTGTCCAGAAGGAGGCGTATTTCTTTAAGGTGCCCTGTGTAACGGTTAGAGAAGAAACAGAGTGGGTAGAGTTAGTTGAGGCTAAATGGAATAAGTTGACAGGAGTAAATAAGGAAAAGATTATTAAGAGCGTCTTTGAGGAATTGGATAGGAAACAATATCCAGAATGGATTGATTTTTATGGTGGAGGAAAGGCAAGTGAAAGGATAGTGAGGATTTTGGTGAATGGAAGCAAATAAAAATATATGGATTTTTAATCATTATGCTGTAACTCCTGACCTTCCTGGGGGAACAAGACATTTTGATTTCGGTAAGGAGCTGGTAAAGAGAGGCTATAAAGTAACAATTTTTGCTTCCGGTTTTCAACACGGTACTATGCGATATTGTAGGGACTTCTCTAAAGAGGATTTTATAGAAGATGGATTTGATGGAGTTAGATTCGTCTGGATAAAAACATTTCCTTATTCTGGTAACAATTGGAGAAGGGTTGTTAATATGCTTTCATATTCTGTTAGAGCTTATAAGGTAGCAAGAAAACTGAACACAGAAAAACCTGATATTGTTATAGGATCTTCAGTTCATCTTTTTGCGGTGTTTACGGCATACCTACTTTCTAAAAAATATAAAACTCCTTTTATTATGGAGGTGAGGGATCTCTGGCCTCAGACTCTAATTGATATGGGAGCATCTAAGTGGCATCCTTTTGTAATTCTTCTCGGCATTCTTGAGAGATTCCTTTACAAAAGATCAGACAAAATAATAACTCTTTTACCTAAAGCAAATGAATATATTGAAAAACTTAATGTTCCTGAAGATAAGATTGTTTGGATTCCTAACGGAGTGGATTTAGGAAGATTTAATTTTAATGAAGATAATAGTAATTTAAAGCATGATAAATCGTGTTTTTTAATAACTTATACAGGAGCTATTGGTAAGGCAAACAATCTTGATATCCTCGTAAAAGCGGCAGATATTTTAAAAACTGATTATCCGGAGATTAAATTTCTTGTCGTAGGTGAAGGACCAGAAAAAGAGAGATTGGTAAGAATTGTAAGGGAGAAAAATTTGAACAATATTCAATTCAATGCCCTTGTGCCCAAAAATGAGGTACCTAAAATTCTTTATAAATCTGATGCGTTATTTTTTAACCTTAAAGACTCCGCTGTTTTTAAATACGGCATAAGTTCCAATAAATTATTTGACTATCTTGCTTCGGAAAAGCCAATAATTTTTTCTTCAAATTCTATTAACAATCCTGTTGAAGAAGCGGAAGCAGGTATAACGGTTCCCCCTGATAATCCTGAAAAACTTGCAGAGGCTATAATTATGTTATATAAAATGCCTGAGGAGAAACGAGCAGAAATGGGGAAAAATGGAAGAAGCTATGTGGAGAAGTATTACTCAATTCCTGTTCTTGTTGACAAATTAGAGAGTGTTATTAGGAGTCTCCTATGAAGAACTTGATAGAAAAGTTTTGCTCTTCGAATTATTTGTTTTACCAGAAATCCATAATGAAAGGTTCTTAATGATTAAAACAATGGAAAAGCCAATGGTTGCGTATAATATAACAGGTGTAAGGGACTTGGTTGAGGACGGAGTAAATGGTTTTTTTAGTCCCATTTGGGGATATTGAGGCATTTGCTGAGAAGATAATTTACCTTATGGATAACCCAGAAGTTGCAAAAGAGATGGGAAAAAGAGGTCGAGAAAAGATATTAAAGGAGTTTAGTTTAGGTAAAGT
>Ga0315298_1011980_pt1 | contig 10060 bp, 18 predicted proteins | sample WHS_1_MG_FD_203077 | JGI IMG/M metagenome (GOLD analysis project Ga0315298, IMG submission 203077) | Extremophilic microbial mat communities from Washburn Hot Springs, YNP, Wyoming, USA - WHS_1_MG | ecosystem: Environmental > Aquatic > Thermal springs > Hot (42-90C) | place: USA: Wyoming...
CAACCGCAACCTTAAGTTTACTCAATGTTACTAACTCTATTTGTAAGAACTTTATTAAAGACCATTGTCATTTGTTGCCCTATTCTTTCTACGGAGAGAAACCGCTCAACATGTAGTCTTCCAGAGATTCCAAATTTTTCAACAACTTCATGATTTTTCTTTAAGTAGATTATAGCGTCAGCTAATGTCTCATAGTCTCCAGGCTTAACCGTTATTCCAGATTTTGTTTCTTTCACGTATTCTGCCGGTTGTCCTTCTGCACAGCATATTATCGGCTTACCTACTGCCTGATACTCGTATAGTTTTGACGATATTCCTAGGTATGGTCTTCCGAAGTCTTTAAGCGGTAGTAGTAGGGCGTCGGCCTCGCCCGTCAGCTTCGCTACTTCTTCCCTGCTGAGTATTCTGTCTACTATTCTTACATTCCTCAGTTTCATCTCTGCGACTCTCTGTTTAACGTAGTTGAGTAGTTCTCCCCCGCCTTGAAGGACTATCTCCACATCCCCACGGTTTTCAAGGATTTCCGCTGCTTTAAGCACTTGGTCGAAGTCGTAGGCCACTGAGAATGCGCCGCTGTACAGGACTGTGAATTTCCCGTCATTCTTGCTGGGTGCCGGCTTAAATTTGCTGATGTCTACTCCGCCTCTGACCACATGGATTTTGCTCTCAGGAATCCCGTATTTGCCTTTGATGACCTTTATGTAGCCTGGGCTTATCGGAGTTATAGCGTCAGCCATCGTGTAGGCTATTTTCGCTAAGGCTTCAACCAGTTTTTTCATGAAGCCTGATCTTATCGCGCCTATGTCCATCGGGTCTTCAGGCCAGAGGTCGTCGACGTTAAGCACTATGGGGCATCTGTGGAAAAAACGATATATTAATGATGGGATTATCGCTAGGACCTGGGGGTTTGAGGCGAAGACCACGTCAGCCTTATCGACGGTGAACAGGGGGAAGAGGGAGGATACTAGGAAGGTTATGAAGAGGATCATCCTGTTGGCTAGCCCCTTGGCTGGGAGCGGGGGCACGAATGTCCTGATGACCTTGAAGCCATCCATGTTCTCAACAGATAAAGCCTTCTTCCTAAGATGCCTTGGGACGTTTCCCGTCGGGTAGTGTGGGAACCCCGCTACCACCGTGACTTTCACCCTGTTTAACACGAGTCCTTTCGCGACGTTGTATGCTCTTGTGGCGCTTCCACCCATGTCCGGGGGAAAGATTTGTGAGAGGATTAGCACATGCATTTTAAGCTTGATGCTAGCGCGCCTCTCTGTTTTCCTAATTGCAAGAGGGTATGCATGCAACTATGAATGCTTTAACTGCAGGAGCTGGGGGACTGAAGGAGCTGTCCAGAAAGCCGCGAATAATCATAGTATGAATTCCAACGGCTTTTTCGAGACGTATTCAACCATAACCGTCATGGGGCTAAGGCCTTTTGCCAGTATTTTTTCCCTGAGTTTACCGGGATCCTCGTCGAACGCGACGATTTCTTGTTTATGAACCGCTACAAACATGCCGTCGTATTTTTCAACTAGGTGCTGATAGTTCTTTTTAAACCATTCACTGTTGCGCTCATGCTCTTCAAATAAGGCTAAGGTTTCAGACAATTTTTTATCTCAGCTTATGAGAATCGACGCGCGCTCGAGTTTGATCAAAATCTCACGCACGCCTCTATCCTATCCTTGTTCTCCCTGATCCACTCGTAGACTTTTCTCAGCCCTGTCTTCATGTCCGTCTTAGGCTCGTATCCAAGTATTCTCCTCGCCTTCTCTATCGAGGCTCTCCTTCTTATCGCCTTGTCCCAGTCCCTTCTCTGCCTGAATACTATTCCAGCCTTGTTCCCAGTCATCTCGTTTATCCAGTTCGCCAAGTCTATGACCCTCGTCTCAGTCTCTGAGGCAAGGTTTATCGCCTCGCCAACCGCTTCCTCCACAACCCCCATTCTAAGCGTCCCGTCGACAATATCCTCTACGAAGGTGAAGTCCCGCGTCTCCTCCCCTGTGCCTGTTATGGGTAGTGGTTGACCATGCATAGCCCACCATGTGAAGTTTGGTATAACGTTCCTATACCTTCCCGGAACCTCTCCTGGACCGTAGACGTTGAAGTACCTGGCTATCGCAACCGGAAGCTTGTAGTAGTCGTGGAAGTAGTTGCAGTATAGTTCGCCGACTAGCTTGTTTATCTGGTACGGCGTGTCTAAGTGTAGGGATACGAAGTCTTCTCTTAATGGTAGTGGTGCCTGGCTGCCGTATACTGAGCAGCCTGAGGATGCGAATACGAATCTTTCGACGCCGGCTAGGTATGCGTACTCCAGTGTCCTCAGGGTTCCGAGGCCGTTTACCAGGAGGTCTGTCTCAGGATGGTCTACGCTGTTCTGGTTTGCGAAGTGGGCGGCAAGGTGGAAAACGTAGTGCGGCCTGTAGCTGAAAGCTCTCTTCATCTTCTCCTCGTCAAGTATGCTTCCGTGAATAAACACCACCTTAGAATCCTTCGGCAGATTCCATTCATATGAGGCTGAAAGGTCGTCGATAACTATGATTCTCTCCGGCTCAGCCTTCAGGAGTGTTTTCACCAGGTTTGTTCCTATGCATCCCGCTCCCCCGGTTATCAGGATTCTTCTCCCAGCGTAATGGCTCAGTATGCTCGGACTACTCATGGTTTACAATCCTGGTAGAAATATTTGAAGCTTATGAAAAGTGTGCATTAACACAGCAGCGTCTCGCTAGCACGTTCGAACGGTGACAACAGTGTTTAAATCGCGTGTGAAATAACTGGTTTACCGAGGCTGTTTGCCGTAAACATTCTTGAACCATTCGACGGTTCTCCTCATTCCCTCCTCAACCGGTATGGTTAGCCTGAAGCCAAGGTCCTTTTTAGCTTTCGAGGAGTCTGGTGTCTTAATCCTAGTTGTGAACGGCTCAGCCTCCTTATAGGTAACGATAGAGTCATCCTTGCCGAGGATCTTGAGGATAAGGTCTGAAACATACTTGACTTCGTACTGCTCGTCGCCGCCCAGGTTGTAAACCTCCCCGGGCTTGAAATTATCTATGATGTTGGCCAGGGTCCTGCAAATGTCCTCGACGTATTCAAGCGTCCTCTTGTGCCCAAGGTACACGGTGTAGGGCTTGTCGTGGAGCGCGTGGTAGATGAACCTTGGTATCCAGCCCCTGTAAGGAGTGTAGTGCTCCCCGGGGCCGTAGACGTTGAAAAGCCTGACCCTGACCGTCTCAGTTCCGAACATCGCTGCAGAGTTAATTATCTGCATCTCGTTGACCCACTTGCTCATCGCATAGTCGTTCATCTGCCTTATCGGAACCCTTTCCATAACGTCCTCGCTCATAACCCCGTCGTAGTCCCCGTACACTTCAGCGCTCCCGAAGAATATCACTCTGAACCTCTTCCTCTCCTGCATTCTTATGATGTTCTTTGTTCCTACAGCGTTGGTCATCCAGAGGTTCTCGTAATAGTCCTCGCCGTTCCACCTTCCATACTCCGCGGCAGCATGGTAAACATAATCGAAGCCTTGGGATTCGAAAAGCCTTTCGACCTGTCTGAAGACGCTCACGTCGCACCTTACTGACTTGGGATCCTCAGAGTGTCTTAGGTCGCAGAGCCAAACATCGTGTCCACGTTTTCTCAATTCTCTTACAAGATTCGAGCCTATGAAGCCGAGCCCACCGGTAACCAGTATCCTAGCCATTTTCCCTATCTTTTTGAATTCAAAGAATTACTAATAATGCTTACTATTCTCTCAGCAGCCCTGCCGTCTCCAAACGGGTTCTCCCAGTCCCTACGCCTCCCAGCCATGAGCCTTGTCTTCTCGAGAATGTTCTCAGGCTCGGTTCCGGCGATGATGTTCGCCCCCACGTCGACAGTCTCAGGCCTCTCAGTGTTGTACCTGAGGGTGACGCACGGGACTCTGAGTATGCATGCCTCCTCCTGAACCCCGCCCGAGTCAGTTAGGATAAGCCTAGCCCTGCTTTCAAGCCTCAGGAAGCCGAGGTAGTCGAGGGGCTCAACCATCGTCAACGAGTCTCCCCTGAAGCCGTATTCATTCATTCTTTTCCTCGCCCTCGGGTGGACAGGGTATACTACTGGCAGGTCGAAATGCTCGCGGATAAGCCTCAACCCTTCAAGAATATCTCTGAACCTCTGCTTGTTGTCGACGTTCTCCTGCCTGTGGATCGTTACCAGGAAATAGTCGTCGCCGTTGACCCCGATCTCTTCAAGTATATTGCTATTTTCTTCAGCCAGCTTAATGTTTTGATGAACAGCGTCGACGATCGTGTTCCCAGTTACGAATATCTTCTCCCCTGCAATACCCTCCTTGAGAAGGTTGCTCCTCGCCTTCTCCGTTGGGGCGAACAGGTAGTCTGAAACATGGTCTGTCAGAACCCTGTTAACCTCCTCGGGCATGCTCCTGTCGAAGCTTCTAAGCCCCGCTTCAACGTGGCCGACGGGTATGCCGGTTTTCACTGAGGCGAGAGCCCCGGCTAACACGCTGTTGGTATCGCCTTCGACGAGCACTATGTCCGGCCTCTCCTCCATAAGCACCCTTTCTATTCCGATGAGCATCCTGCCGGTCTGCTCCCCATGTGTCCCTGAGCCGGCTTCAAGATTATGCTTCGGCTGCGGAAGCCTCAGCTGCTCGAAGAAAACCCTGTCCATGTTGTACGAGTAATGCTGTCCAGTGTGTAGTATGAAGAAATCCATACTTCTCTTCTCAAGCTCCCTGATTATTGGTGACATCTTTATTATCTCGGGCCTCGTGCCCAAGATTACTGACGTTTTCACTTTACCTTCCTCATCATGAAGATTAGTTTTCTCTCTTAGCGTGGATGTAGCGTTTATTCATTCCTTCCGTTTAAGCCTCGCTACCGCATATAGTATGAGCGAGGCTATGAACAGGGTTACTCCTGTGAACAGTGCTCCAAGAGTTATTAACGCTATTGGTATGCTGAAGTATCTAGTCTCGTTAAAGTACCATAACAGGTATACTCCGGAAGCTAAACCTAGCATGAGCAGGAGAGCTGCAGGCACTCCGAAGAACAGCAACGGTCTTTCTTCGACGATAATTCTTAAGGCTAAGCCTATGAGCTCAGCCCCATGCGCCACCGGGTTCTTTTTAGACGTTTTCTCCAAGCCTTTATACTTCACGGTTATCGGAACCTCTGTCACCCTGAAGCCGTTCTTTATAGCGCGAGATAATTGCTCCGTCTCTATGCCGTAGCCCTCAGCTTCACATTCCAACATGAAATCTAGCATTCTGGACGAGAATGCTCTGAATCCACTTTGAGAATCCTTGACAATTCCTCTATAACTTCTTTTACCCACTAAGTCAACTAGCTTTAGTCCGATTTTGCGGTAGAGTGGCATATCGGTCTTTGAGCCTTCGACATATCTAGAACCCACCACCATGTCTGCACCACCACCGATTATCGGTTTAAGAAGCCTTGGTATTTCATCGGGGTCATGCTGGCCGTCCGCATCAAGCGTCACGACAAGGTCTGGGCTTAACGGCTTCACATGAGTTAACATCGTCTTTAAAGCAACACCCTTACCCATGTTCCTCTCATGCCTTATGACTTCCGCCCCTAGCTTGCTCGCTATCTCGCCTGTCATGTCCGTCGAACCGTCGTCGCAAACTACGACCTTGTCGACGTGTTTTTGAGCCAGCAGGACTACTTTAGCTATTGTCTTCTCCTCGTTGTAAGCAGGTATGCACGCGACCACGTGGAGCTTATTCTGGTTCAAGCGCGCGCCGCTACCACCGTGACCTTCGCCCTGTTCAACACGGGCCCTTTCGCGACGTTGTATGCCCTTGTGGCGCTTCCGCCCGTGTCCGGGGGGAAGATTTGCGAGAGCATTAGCGCATGCATTTTAAACTCGACGCTGGCGCGCCTCTGTTTTCTCCTCGTTGTAAGAGGGTATGCATGCAACAATGAATGGTTTCTCCTACTCAATCCTGACTTTAAGGTTGATGATGCTGCCATGAAACATCGCGTATTCGAGCACGGATTAAACTCGGCTATGGTTACTGCCGTCACCATCTCGTCTACATTCATCCTCTTTTTAACGCGGTCGATAACTACGCTTGTGTCCGGTATGGTCAGAGGCTTAACCTCTCCTTCTCGGCTTCCCTGCGCGCGCTAAGTTGCTTCAACTCAGAACCTTTACATATATCAGCGGTTGTTGGGAACTTTATTTGCTCTTTTTGGTTCTTGCTTTGAAGTCTATTATGGTTATGCCCACGATTTCAGCGTCTGCTATGCGGTATACGACCCCATCTTCAACTTCAACACTGTCTCTTGCTTCCCTCGGCTTTCCAAAGCTTATGTAAAGTACGTCAGCTTCTTCGTCGTAGTCTAAGTCGATTTTTTCCAAGCTTACTGCTGCTTTCTCCATACCATCTCTCCCTTAACCTTACTCGCTTTAGAAGTGAAATAAGCCGTTATAATGATCTTTTAGCGCGCGCTAAGGTAATTGTGCATGTTTTTTGCTATTTAGCGGCTACTTCTAGCGACTTTTTCACTTTCTCTATTAATCGTTCGGCTACTGGTTCCACGATGTTTTTCGATGCCTGCCATATTTCTATGCCTACGATGTTCCCTTCCTCATCAAAGTCTACTAATATATCGTCGTTTAGCGGTTGGGTATCATACGCTTTTTTATCTGGAGCTATGTCTATGTACAGTATGTCGTGTTCGCCATCGTATCTGGTTCTCATCGGACCCTTACCCAGTATCCTTTATCCGCGCGCGCTATCGATCGTTGAGATCTATTTTCCTTTTTGAGAATTCGAGCACTTCAATCCCAACAACGTTTCCTTTTTCATCGTAGTCCACTATTATCCTATCTTCAACTTCATCGCTCTCCAATACCCTGCCCTCGCGAATCCTGATGTAGAGTGCGTCTGCATCAGAATCGTACCTTATCGTGTACTCGCTCAACACTATCGGATGGATATAATTGGTGTCTTAATAAATAGCACGCGCTCGAAGCGCATGTCGAAGAGACTTCTCTCCAAGAGGCAAGCGCGCTTTCAAGCTTTACGTTTTAACTTTTCCCAGAAGCCTCTAGCAAAGTTTGGGAAACTATTCCGTATTTCTCTTCAAGAAGCTTTTCAACATCCTCTATAATCTCGTCTCCCTTAACCCATGCGGGAACCCTGATGGTTATTGTTTCGGGCTCAGCCATGCCTATTTATCCCCATACGAACATGCGCATGATCTTTTTAAAGCGCGCTACGCACAGGACTTTTGTGCTCATGAGGAAGGTTTTGCAGCCAGTGCCTTCTTCACTTTCGCAGCCAGCTCCTTTGCTGCGGGCTCAAGGATGTTCTTGGAGGCGCCCCAAACCTCGATCCCGGCTATGCTCTCATCCTCAGCTATTTCAACGAATATGTCGCTGTCCGCTTCCACAGTGTCTTTTATCGGGCCCTCCTTGATAACTATGTACATTATGTCCGATTCAGGGTCGTAGTGGACTTTCATTCCGCCTCCATCCATCTTCCTTTTTCGAGGCGCCTCTTAATAAAGTTGTCGATGGATGATGTATCTATCACGGTTATGATCTTGGCCATATCATCTTCCACGGTGTAGACGATTATAAGCCAGTGGCCCTGCAAAACCATCCTTGGACCGATGGCTACTAAAGCGCCTGTTACAATATCAAAATATAGTTTCTGAGGTGACTCCAAAATTCTGCTAACCTCTGACTTGTCAATATTTCTTGTCTCTAACCTCACGAGTGCATGAGAAGTATAGGATATTCTCTTCATTTAATGCTCCCTATGCGCTAAATCGCACTAAGCTTTTTCTGTAGCCGTTCGTCAAGTTAATCAAAATTTCACACATGCCTCTATCATATCCTTGTTCTCCCTGACCCACTCGTAGACCCTTCTTAAGTCTATATCCTCACGTCCTTCTTGGGCCACTATCCTTCTTAGGCCTCAGCTTCTCCAGCTCTTCGAGGAGGCTTCTGTTAAGCTTCTCAGGCAGTGGGACCCCCCTTTCAGCCAGCAACTCGTAGAACGCTGCCCGCGGTATTCCCAGCATCTCAGCCGCCCTGCCAGCGGAGACCTCGCCTTCAGAGTACATTTTCAAGACTTCCTCCATAAACCTTTCCCTTATGCGCTCAGGTATCGCGACTGCCATTCCTCACCCGGTTTCCTCCTGTTCTAACATGGCGTGGAGCTCTTTAAGCGTTTCCACCCTCCGCGTTGATGCTGTTACAGGCCTGGACTGCAGCCCACCACGAGAAGTATTCCCCGTCGTCGCCCAGCCAGCGCACGAACGGTTCTGCGAATTCGTCCTCACGCTCGTCTCCCTAGCTTATTTTCGAGAGCATGAGCTCGACCGCTTCCTTTTTCGCCCTCGCCAGCTCGACGAGCACGTTCAGAAGGCCCTTCCTTGAGGCATCGAGTATCTCTAGGGAAACAACTTTTCCGTCGCTATCATAGCCCAGCACAACATCGTTGTCGAGCAGCTCCTCGTCCGCTAGAGAGCCCTCCCTAAGCTTTAAGACTAGAACGTCAGCCTCTGAATCGTAGTTGATGATTAAATCCACCGTCCCGCTCTCCTCCTTCTTCGAACCATATCCTCAAGCTTACTACTGTAGATTGTCGTTATAATAAATATATCGTTGCCCCGCGCGCGCCGCTTATCTCCTTTGCAACGTCCTTAGGGAAGATATTCTTCAGCACAAGTTCCTTCGAAAAGGCTTGCAGGATGCCTCCATGAGTTTTCGGAACCGCCTTTAAGCCTTGGGCCAAAAGCATTGCTCGCATACACAGTTCAGCGCAACGGTAAGAATCTCCGACAGCTGAATCGTAATCCTCAGCCTCGAAACCCCTCTGGGCATAGCGCGCGCGCGGCATGTTCCAGCTTTTTCCCGGCCTTGACGAGAAGCGTTTTAACCTCTTCTGAAGACAACGAGTTTATCCCTCTCAACCTCGAGGGGAAATGAGAACCCTTTCTCCAGCATCATTCTCCATTCGTCGATTCCCATTACCGTCAACTCTATAACGTAGCCGTCGGCAGCCAGCTGGAGCCAGCGGTCTCCAAGGCGGGAAGAATGGATTTCATTTATGGTTCTCAACGCCTCCTTCCTGTCTCCTTCGACGATAACCAGCACGTCGATGTCGCTGTCCGGGTGGGCTGCGCCTTTGGCCGTCGACCCGAAAACGCTGACCTCGACCAAGACCCCTCCCAACAGCTCCTTTAACTCCTCTAAGAACTGTCTGACGGCTTCAACCAGCGATGGTGGCTGCCTAAACGTATCCGACTTCATTCCCATGAGTCAACGCGTGTTTGAACCAATATAAACCTTGATTTGCCGGATCAGTTTGATCAGAAGAATTTTAGCGCGCGCTATAAAAATTAATCAGCGATTTTTTCAAGCGACTTCCACGGGTTCCTCCTTCGACCTCATTGCGATCCTGCTTATCTCCGCCACGAACTCGCTCGCGTCGAGTATTTCGAGCACCACGGGCTTCCCGTCCTCTGTGAAGTGTACAATTATCGGCCCCATCTCCTCAGCGTAGTCTATCTTCTCGTCTGAAAGCTCTATTATGAGCACGTCCTCGCTTCTACTGTACCTGACTTTCATACCGTCCCCTCCTCGCGGGATAAAGGGAACATCCTCGAGCATTTTTCCAGCCTCCCTCCGCGCTTCGTTAGCTACACCACGCCGATGTCTTTCAATATGAGCTCCCTGTTGCCCAGCCAGAGTACGTAACCCTCATCGTCGAGCAAACCCTCGAGGAGGGGCAGCCAGGAGAAGACCCCGTTCCTCCTGTAAAGCTCCCTGAGCGCCTCAGCCCTCCTAGCGCCGAGCTCGAAAACGACGTCCGCGAACCTCCTGAGCAGCTTTACGATGATGCCCCTCAGGGTCGCGAGCAGAGCAGAGTTCACCAGCTTCCCCCTGAGCCTCGCGAGGCCGAGGCTGGCGTTGTAGAGCGCCCTCTCGGTCCTCGTCAACTTGCGCCAGTTCCCGTTGCGGTAAGACCTCTCCCTTATGGCGCTGAGCTCAGCGTGGGTAATGCAGTCCCCCTGAATTTCAA
>Ga0315298_1011981_pt1 | contig 10059 bp, 8 predicted proteins | sample WHS_1_MG_FD_203077 | JGI IMG/M metagenome (GOLD analysis project Ga0315298, IMG submission 203077) | Extremophilic microbial mat communities from Washburn Hot Springs, YNP, Wyoming, USA - WHS_1_MG | ecosystem: Environmental > Aquatic > Thermal springs > Hot (42-90C) | place: USA: Wyoming...
CGCTGCAGAAACTGCCAGTACTGTATCGCCAGCGGCTGGTCAAAGCCCATGGCGTGGCGAAACTGCTGGACCTGGTCGGCCGAGGCTCCCAGTGGCAGCATCAAGGTGGCCGGGTCTCCGGAGAGCCGGAGTATGATGAATACTGCCGTAAGGACTCCCCAGATAACAACTATGGACTCCACCAGCCGCGATACAATGTAGTTGCGCATCCGGTTGCAGATGCCCCGTTTACTTGGGCTGCATGTCCCAAGCTCGTACCCAGTCGTCAGGGCGTCCCTTCCATTCCACCGTGTTCCTCTCGGCGAAGGTGGCCGGCTGCTGGAAGAGGAAGATCACCGGAGCCTGGTCACGCATGAGAGCGGTTGCCTGCTTGTACAGATCCAGCCGCTGGGCCTGGTTGGTCGTTGAACGCGCCTTCTTCAGAAGCGCCGCGAAGTCCGGGTTATCCCAATAGGCGTACTGATTGCCCATCTCCCACAGCGACAGCAGACCGTCGGCGTCCAGGGTGGGCCACGCCATGGTGATGTAGGCCATGTTGGCCAGGTTCCTATCCTTCAAATACTTGTCCATGTATACGGAGAAAGGCATTTCGGTGATCTTGGCGCGCACCCCGACCTGTCGAAGCTGTTCGGCTATGGCCTGGGTTATCTGCTCGCCGAGCAGGTAGGTACCGGTGGGAACATCGAACTCGACGTCCATGCCGTCGGCGTAGCCGGCCTCCGCCAGAAGCTGCTTCGCCGTGGCCGGATCGTAAGGATAAGGCTGCAGGTCCGGGTTGTAGCCGAAGTAGGCCGGGCTCAGCACCTGGCCCTTGGACACCTCGGTCATGCCGCTGAGCAGGTTCTTGATCAGCGCGTCCTTGTCCACCGCATAGTTCAGTGCCTGGCGGACTCGTGCGTCATCGAAGGGTTTCTTCAGAGTGTTGAACTTGACGAGAGCGTTGCGGGTGCTGGCAATGGCGACGGCCTTAGCCCGGCCGCTGCTGTTGATTCGATCGAAGTCGTTGGGGGGTATGCCCATGGCGATATCAAAATCTCCAGCCAGCAATCCAGCCACTCGGCTGGAGTTCTCGGGAACCGGCCGGAAGACGACGGTCTTGAAGGCAGGCTTCGTGCCCCAGTAGTTGTCCTTTAGCTCCAGGGTGATGTGGTCGTCCTTCACCCACTCCTTCAGAGTGTAGGGTCCGCTGCCCATGGTCTTGCTGGCGGGGTTGTTCTCGGCCGCCCATCTTGGCGGGAGCAGGAAGAACATGGACAACTGGTCCGCCAGCGCGGGGTAGGGGGACTTGGTGATGATGTCCAGGGTGGTCGCATCGACGACCTTGGCCTCCTGGACGGGATCGAACCAGGACTTGATTCGGGCCTTGGTGTCGGGGTTCAGCACCCTGTCGATGTTCCACTTCACGGCAGCAGCGTCCAGCTTCTCCCCATCGGGGAAGGTGACATCGCTCCGCAGCTTGAACTCCCAGGTGGTGTCGTCGACCGCCTTCCACGAGGTGGCGAGGGAGGGCTGAAGCTTGAGGTCTGGCCCGCGCAGGACGAGGCTCGTGTAGATGTGGCTGATGACGCTGAGATCGGTGCCCACGCTGGCTGTCTGGTGAGGGTCGAGGGTGTTAATGTCGCTGGAGAGCGCGATGGTCAGCTTGTCGGCGGTCTTGGGCTGAGCCGGTGTGGCGGGAGCTCCGCTCGCCGCTGGCGCACTGGTGGTGGCTGCGGATCCGGCCGGCTGCGCCGGCTGGGGGTTGGAGCTGCAGCCCAGGGCGAGCAAGGCGACGGTAGCCAGGATCGCCAGGCTGGAAAGAAAGGACGCCGGAGTGCGTGTCGTGATCATCTGTGTCCTCCTGGGAACTGAACTGGGCCAGGGTGCCACGGAGCTCATTCTACACGTATGGATACCGCGTCTCAACCAGTTCGCCGATGCGGAAAGGGCTATTCCGCCGCGGGTTGGTCCGGTGTCAGCGACTTGCAGGGATTGTCCAGAGTTGACCATAGCTCTCCTTCTGGCAGACTGGCAATGGAAGCGTAGATGGTATCGGCGCCCTCGCCGTTCTGAGCATGGCGGCAGATCGACAGTTGCGGGTATCCGTTGTGGTCGGCCAGGAGGCCGGCCAGCCTGGAGGAGTCCCACTGCCCATGCTGCTGGCGCAGGCGGGCCACGGCCACCTGATAGCGGTGGTAGCTCGAGGGGTGCTCCTCCGGGGTCGGAGCCAGGCGGCGAATCTCTGGAGTCAGGAAGTGATTGGTGCGCACCAGGATGCCCCCTTCGGCCTCTTGGCGGTAGACTCGATCGGCCGTCGCCTCGAAGGCCGCCGCCGCGTGTCGGTCAGTGGCCACCAGGTTGAGTCCGGTTACCCTGGGCTGAGCCGACAGTCGCTCGGCCAGATCATCTACCGAGCGGCTATCCCGAAGCAGCAGATGTGAGTTGATCAACAACCAGCCGCGCGCCGCCCTATCTAGATCAATCACCGTACGCTTGGACCACACGCCACTGGTAGACAGGGCCAGACCATCGCTGTTGATGCCGCTTCCGGGCCAGGTGATGCTGCCGGCAGCGCCCACCTCTATCAGCTCGCGTCCGTCGTCATAGCGCCGGTGCAGCACGACGTGCTCGAGCCGGCCGCGACTCAGGTCACGAGTCTTGGCGAGGTAGATGCGGCCGTCGGCGGTGGCCGGGGGTGCCACCAGGATTTGGCTGCACTCCAGCGGCATGAGAATGCCCACGAAGTACAGGGGCAGGTTCAGGAGCAGCAGGTCGCGATATGGTACCTCTGCCCCCTCCCCGATTCCCTGGACCTCCTCCAGGATCTCGGGCGCTTCCCGCTGCACGAAGGCCTCGTTTCGAGCAAGCAGCCCTTCATAGTCGTAGGACCGGCCTCTGGCCGCCAAGTCCAGCATACCTCGGCGGACAAGGTTGAGATTTGCCAGGATCTCCTGGCGTGCTCGCCGCCCGTGCTCAATGCCCTGCTTTCGGGGACTGCCTGCCAGAACGAGGGGCTTCGCCGGGCCTAATGCTGCTAGAGACATGCTCTTCGCTCCCTTTGAGAGATGAACTATGCGGCCCCCGATCAGCGCACTCATCCCGACACTCGGCGACCTCGGGGCAGCGCTCGCTAGCCAGCCGCTATCAACTCCGGCATTACCTTGCTCAGTTGCTGCTCCTGATCGTCCCAATACGCGCTGAACGTCGCGGAGTCCATGTAACGAACGTCCAGGCCCATCTCCTCCATCTTCTTGATGTGCTCCGGGTTCTGGATGATCTTGGCGAAGGCCTTAGCCAGAACGTCGGCGACCTCGGCCGGCACCCCGGCGGGGAGAATGGGCCCGCGAGTCGCGGCTGAGTAGAGTTTGTAGCCCTGCGCTTCTGCGGTCTCTACGCCCGGGAAGAACTTGCTCTCCGTGGAGTCGAGCACGGCGATGCATCTTGTTTGGCCGCTCTTGAGGCCCGATTGATGGGCGGCATAGCTCGAGATACTGAGGTCGGTATGGCCCCCCATCAGCGCCGTCGCCTCCGCAGCCCCGCTGTCGAACTGGACGGGTGCGAACTTCACTCCGAAAGCCTTCTGAAGCTGGAGAAGCGCGATATGCCCCGTGCTGCCGATACCCGGCAGACCCACCTTGATCTGCTCTGGCTTGGCCTTGGCCGCATCCATGAGGTCCTTCATGGTCTTGTAGGGACCGTCGCCCTTCACGATCACGGCAAAGGTCTCCTGCATATGGTTGGCCAGCAACAGCCAACTCTTGCGAGAGTAGGCTGCCTTGCGTCGAGGGTCAAGGTAGGTAGTAATGGTAGCCGGAAGGTTGGAGTAGGTGAACGTGTACCCGTCCGGCTTGGCCAGGGCGGCCTCGGTCCATCCAGTCTGTCCACCCGCCCCGGGCTTATTGACGACCTGGACCGGTGTGCCCAGCTCTGCCTCCAGCGCCGGCGCAATAAGCCTCACGCCAAGGTCCATTCCTCCGCCCGCGGCGTAAGGGACGATGATGCTGATGGCTCTGCCCTTCTGCGGGAAGTCGACCTTCTGCGCTGGCGCGGCTGTGGGTTGGCCTGCGGTGGGCGCCGCGGTCGGCTTGGCAGCCACGGGTGCCGTCGGCTGTGCTGCCGGCGTGGGTGCAGGAGCCGCAGGGGCACAGGCACTCAGCACGGGCAAGGCAGCAGAGGTTCCCGCGAGCAGCGCCAGGCCACGCAGGAACTTCCTTCGAGACCAGCTCTTCTGACCGAGTGGTTCGCTGGACATCTTCATCTCCTTCTGACTGTTCTGGCTCTCATAAGTCCTGGCCCAGCCCGGCACCCCTGGGACCCGCTCCTGCCCCCATCGTGACGAGCGGCCTGGCACGCGAAAGCCCCTACGCTGGCTCCACCGCGCGGCGGAAGGCCCGGATGTTGGCCTCGTTCTGTGGCGGTTTGAAAGAGCAGCCGGGCGCCACGATCAATCGGCGGCCTCCTGTGGACTGGATGGCCTGTCGAACAAGTTCCGTTACCTCTTCAGGTGTTCCCGTCTGGATGATGCCGGCCTCCCCCGTGCCTCCGGCAACCGCACCCTTGATCAGCTCCTTGCCCTGAGCTAGGGACGGGTTGCCCTTCCCAAGGACATCCCAACTCACCGACTGCACGTCGTAATCCGCGAAGTCCTCTAAGTACACGTGGTCGCCGCAAAGGTGGAGCATGTTGAACCTGCCGCCCCTGGCCGCCTCCAGCACCTTCAGGTCGTAGGGCCGCCCCAGCCGCCGGTGCTCTTCTCGGGTGAGCTGCCCTTTTCGGGCGATCTGGACGACCGCGTAGAAGAGTCCGTCGGCGCCAGCTTTGAGCACTTCACTGGCGTATGCCGCCAGAGTGGTGGCGATCGCGTCCAAGGCCGCATGCAGTCCTGCTTCGTCGGCTGCCTCAAACTCGCGGATCTTCTCGGCCGGCCCGCCTGCCCCCACCTGACGTCCGCCTGCCGCCGCGAGTCTTACTAAGTAGGAGAGGGGTGAGAAGATGGTCTGGATCGCATAGCACTCCCCGTCCAGTTGCCGGACTATTTGGGCCACCGCATCCAGTTGCTCGCCGAAAGGCCCGGCATCGGGAGCAATCGGCTTGATCTTGGACAGGTCGCTGGGGCTGTGGATCACGTGGCTCAAAAGCTTGGGCAGCGGCCAGTTAGACGCATACTGAGTGAGGTCGTAGACGTTGCCGAATGCCTCTGCAACATAGGTGGCGCGAGGGTTGATCTTCAAGAAATCCCAGTCGTAGTCCCGATACCACTTCACCATGGCCTTCGCGAGGTCCACGGCGTTCGACTCCTGGTCCGTGAAGTGGCGCCAACCGCAGATCGGCGGCCTGTCGACATCCCGACCGGCTACCGCAGCATCGATTCGTTCTCGCTTGTTCATGCCCGTCCGCTCACTTCCAGATCTGCTGCAAGACCCGCATGAGGTTTCCCCCGAGAATCCCTTGGATCTCGGCTGCGGAAAGCCCAAGCCCGACCAGGCCCTCGGTAACGAGCGGCAGCCCGGCGGGCGTCTCGAGTCCTGCAGGGTGGATCAGATTGGGGTCCAGCGCATCGCCAAAGATCGGCAGCTCTGGATGGAGCTTGCGCGTGTGCGCCATGACCGCCCTGGTGTATCTACGCTCGTCTCCGACGTCCGTGCCGATGATTACGCCCTCGACGCCCACCAGGTCGATCAGATAGGAAAGGCAGGCGATGTAGTCCCTCACCGAGGTGCCGTCATTCTGGCCGTTCGGCTTGATATAGCCGGACTTCGAGGCGATCCCAATGACGCCTCCCTTCTGGGCCACGGCCTTCAACTCGTCGTCGGACTTGTTCCTGGGGATGTCGACGAAGTGTCGAAGCCCGCCGTGGGTGATGACGACCGGGTGCTGAGAAGCCTCGACGGTTTCCAGCGAGCTTCGGCGGCCGGTATGACTGAGGTCGATGACGATCCCCATGTCGTTGCACTCGCGGACGAGCGATCGGCCGAACCTGCTCAGGCCGGCGTCGGACTCCTCCCCGCACCCGTCCGCCGCGAGGTTTCTGTTCTGATAGGTCAGCCCGAGGAAGCGGAGGCCCAGATCCCGCAGCAGCTCGAGCCGCTCTAGCTGCCCATCCAGGGCCGAGCTGTCTTCGAAGGCGACAAAAGCGGCGACGCGCCCCGCCTCCTTGGCCAGCTTCACGTCCTCCAGCGACCTGGCCTGAAAGACCGTGGTTCCAAGTTCCCTATACTTGCGGCGCCACTGAACGATCGAGCGAGCCGCCTCTGAGAACGAGGCATCAGAGATGCTCACCGCCTGGACGATGGCGGTGACCCCGCCCACCAGGAGCTTCTGTACGTACTCTGAGTCGCAATGAGCGAGCATTGTCGGGTCCATGGCGTTGAAGACGATCGAGCGCTTGTGCAGGTCGCCCGAATGCATGGGCTGCCTCGCCGTCACTGTTCCGATTTCGCTGGCCATGGAAACGCCGCCTCCCACCTTCGCATCAGTCAGAGGATGGCAGTAGATACCATTGCCCTAAATACGTGCCCGCGTTGCTGCCGGCAAGCGGGTCGAGCGACAGGCCGCTTGGGAAGCAGAGGCCAAAGCAACTGCCAGGGGCCGAATGGCCGTCAGTATAGGTGCGAGATCAGCTATTGTCAAGGGGGATATTTTATAGAAATATTAGGCTTGACACGGTGACATTTCACATCTACACTGTGACCGCTGCGGAAACCGGGGTAGTGCGCAGCCACAGCGACGTCTCGTCCTAGGTTGCCCCAGTAGGCGGTCGTCACGATTGCGACGGACCGCGTCTCGCCGGTCACAATCTCTGTGGTCGAGCACCAGCTCTGGCGGCGCAACCGGGGATCCGAGACTGTGCGTCGCCTGATGTTTCGCGAGAGGACTCCAATGAATGTACTAAATGTGAACGACCGGCAAGACTCCAAGATCGAAAAGTATCCCTATAAGGGGAAGTCGTTGGAGGTGAAGGGGGTCTGGATCAGGTGGTTATCCATGGGCGGACCGGCAAACTCGCCGGAGTATGGCCTTAGGTACTTCACCATCGAACCAGGCGGAGAGATCCCCATCCACAACCATCCCTATCTCCAGACCACCTACATCTTGAGTGGGCGTCTGCTAGTGGTCTCCTACGATCCGGACACTGATCAGGTGGTGGAGGAGAAGGTAATGGGGGCCAACGATTTCGTGTTCGTGCCCACGATGGAGCCCCACAGCATGCGGAACCTGAGCGATACAGAGCCCGTCCACTTCCTGTGCTGTATTGCCAACGTGTACCCGAAAGAAACAATCTAGCCAGCAGCGGGAGCGAATTGCGAGGACTCCACTGCGATCTACTCGGTACCAGCTTTCGTCATGACTGGTATGAAAACACCGTGTTCGGCCTGGGGGGGCGGTGCCCCCTACAGGGGCATAGGCGACTTCGTGGACATCGGACGCACAGATCCCCAAGAGGGGTAGTCGGCGGTCTTTTGACTCCGACAGAGGAGACGAGGATGCTACTTTCGAACCGCATGGGACTGTTCAATGCCTATTTGGGAACGGAGATGAATGCCCTGCTCACCCAGATGAAAGCGGAGGGCAAGGATGTCATTAACCTGGGTCTCGGTGATCCCGATGTGACACCGCCACCCCATCTTCTCGAAGCCCTGAGGGAGGCTGTTTCACGCCCCGAAAACCATCACTATCCCAGCTTCTACTCACTGATGCCGTTAAAGGAGGCGATGGCCGGATGGTATCGGCGGCGGTTCGATGTCGAGTTGGACCCGGACAACGAGGTCCTTCCGCTGCTGGGATCCAGCGAAGGCCTTTTCCATATCCATCTCTGCCTGCTGGACCCGGGAGACATCGCTCTGGTTCCTGACCCATCCTATCCCTCCTACATCGCGGGCGTGGCTCTCGCGGGGGGAGAGGCGGTGCCTGTGCCGCTCCTGAGGGCCAATGGCTTCCTACCGGATCTGGAGGCAATTCCTGAAGAGACTGCTCGTCGCGCCAGGATGATCTGGCTCAACTACCCTAACAACCCAACCGGCGCGAGCGCCCCCCCGGATTTCTACAAGAGGGCGATCGCCTGGGCTGAAGAGCACCAGGTGGTCGTCGTCCACGACAACCCCTACAGCGAGATCTGCTTCGATGGGTACCGGCCTCCCAGCTTTCTGGAGTTTGAGGGGGCGAGGGATGTGGGCGTCGAGTTCCACTCGCTGTCGAAGTCCTACAACTGCTGCGGGTGGCGGGTCGGCATGCTGGTGGGCAACAGGGAGGTGATCGGCGCCATGGCGAAGGTGAAGTCCCATGCGGACCGGGGTCTCTACTATCCGATGCAACTGGCCGCCATCGCGGCGCTGACGGGACCTGTAGAGTTCATGGCGGAGCGCAACGCGGCCTTCCGGGAGCGCCGGGACGTGGTGGTGAGGGGGCTGCGGGAGATTGGGCTGGAGGTCGAGGTTCCGAAGGCCACCTTCTACGTGTGGGCGACCGTGCCCGAGGGGTTCACCTCGCGGGACTTCTGCTTCCAGGCCCTGAACGAAATCAACGTGTGGATGATCCCTGGCTCTATGTACGGGAAGCATGGCGAGGGTTATCTGCGGATCGCTCTCACCCATCCCAAGGACAGGCTCAGCGAGGCCATGGAGCGCCTGAGGCAGTGGCGCAGAGCAGGGTTCCCGAGAAGAGCGGGATAGAGCTTGACTTCGCTCTTGGTTTGTCTCTCGCCACGGTACCTCTAGATCGCCTCCTGACCTATCCCTGGGCGAGTGCTGCACGCGGACGGACTTCGGCGTCACGATCCAGAGGACCGCGTTGGCAGGAGGAACAGCCCCTTCACTAGCGTTGGAGCACCATTTGTCAGTCTCGCCGGAGACGCTCGCCGCGAACCGGACCATTCCGCTGGCCGCCGCCACCACCAGGCTCTCCGGCGGGGTGAGGCCATCGATGGAGCGACAACGGCAAAGGTAAGGTAAGCGGCGGCATCGACCGCGCTGGCCTTCCCCTGTGGAGGGCTTGCTTCAGCCGCTGCCAGAGGGCGGACTCGTCTACGTCTCCCCACAAGCGGGAGCTCACCCTGTCGTTGTTGATCCGGAGCGCCATAGGAACCTCCGTGCACAAACAAAAACCGCCGCCAGGACCTTGAGTCCCAACGGCGGTGTCGCGCCGTGCGTCAGCTATTCGGCGGCCGTACAGCCGCGCTTGCTATGTGTAGGCCACATCAGGGTGGTGGTTGTGTCAAGAGCTTCAGGCAGCTTCCGCCTCAAGTTGCACAGATGGAGACTCGAGACCGAGCCGGTTGATGACAGGTAGGTTTGCCTTGAGCTTGGCGAGCAACTCCCTGTACCTGGCCATCTGCTCAACTGTCATCTCGCCCTTGAGGTAACTCTCTTCCAGACCCCCAAGCCGATCCATCTGCTCGCACCACTCCATCTCCCAATCGGTCCGGATGATCTCGGATACCCCCGCCCACAGATCGGGTATCTGCCTCATGTCATCCACCATTGCAGAGATGTATGCCAATTGTGCGTCGTTACGCCGAGTTATTTCGGATCTCTCAGCCATCTGAAGTCCGCCCGTCTTCGCGTGCTCAGCGTTAGCTGTCTCAGCCCCAACTTCATTTGGAACGCTGTGGTCCAATGCCCGCCCACTGCATATTCTATCATAAGCCATTCATGCCCGTCAGGTCCACGAAGCGGACCCGAGCGCCGCACGACGGTGAGATGCCAATCTCGTCCTTGCCAGCGACTTATCGCAACACCGCTGTCTGGATCCATGAGCACGTCTCTGATGCTTTCCAGGTATGCACTAAAAGTGGTCTCCTCGGGCCATTCCCGCTGAACCTTCACGTGCCTGAGAAAGTGGATCTCAGCATAGGGGAGGCGGTCAGTATCCTTTAGGATGCGCCCCTTCCATTCCACACCTGCCAGTCTCGATCCTACAGTCTCCTCAACGTCAGGATAGCCAGTCGTAGCCACATGATGCAGAATCCGATCGATCTCTGCTGGCCCCACAATGCGACCTGCCGCTATCTCTAGAATCAATAGATCAACCGGATGCATTCCGCCACCACCGCCCGAGCTAATACCACTACCCCCTCCGCTCAGC
>Ga0315298_1011982_pt1 | contig 10058 bp, 9 predicted proteins | sample WHS_1_MG_FD_203077 | JGI IMG/M metagenome (GOLD analysis project Ga0315298, IMG submission 203077) | Extremophilic microbial mat communities from Washburn Hot Springs, YNP, Wyoming, USA - WHS_1_MG | ecosystem: Environmental > Aquatic > Thermal springs > Hot (42-90C) | place: USA: Wyoming...
GTCAGGAAAAGCGCCCGTGAATACGGCCACTGTTTTAGCTTGGCTTTTTCCCGCTCAATCCGGTCCGAGGTTTCCTTTTCCATCGGGTAGCCTTCGGCCATCTGGATGGCTGGCTCCAGAACATCTTCAAGCTGCAGCCGGCCAAACTTCGCCAGCATGACGATTAAAGCACCAGGAGTACCTGGAGTGATAGCTGAAAGCGGACCATCAGCGGGCGGGTACTTATACCCCTTGCTTTTATAAAACTCAGGGGTAGCCCCGGTCGGAGCCACGCCGAGTCCGTTTACGGCTATAACCTTTTTGGTCTTCGGGTTGTAAATCAAGCCCTGAGTCTCACCGCCCCAGCTCAGCACATCGTGCATGGTGCAGACGGCAGCCAGCATGGCACAGGCAGCATCAACCGCATTTCCGCCTTTCAGGTACATCATGGCTCCGGCGGTGGAGGCCATCGGCTTTCCGGTTATGGCTATCCAGTGCTTGCCGTGAAGCACTGGCTTTTCCGTCTTCTCCTGCCCAAAAATTAGAGCGCACAGGATAAACGCCAATGAGGTCAGCACCAGAGCTCCTGAAACCCAGCACCAGCTTTTTAAGGGAATCATCTCTTCCTCCTTCTCTTCATAATTTCACCGCATTTCCCCTCACAAATGCAAGTTAAACCTTTATTCTTTGGTTTCTGTTAGACTTTTTAATCTCAAGGCTATCTCTAAACCGGGCTCCTGATAGCTAAGGCTCAAAAATCAAAAGGCAAAAATGACAAATTGTTTTACGTATTATTTGATAAATTGCTGTTCTTCAATAATCAAAATTTGACCTAACATAAAAAAACCTAAGCCGACAAAATTAGATATTAGGTGAAGTAGATGAGGCAAAACCGATACAGAAAGGAGGTTCTATCATTATGAAAAGTCAACCGCCTAAACGGTTACTACAGGATTTTGCGGAGGAGATTCTTTAGGCCTTTAACTCGCATCGTCTAAGCGAGGAGGAGGCCTGTGAACTACTTGGCCTTAAGCGTGCCAGGCTATACCGGCTCCGACAGCGCTGGTTAGAATGTCAGGTAGGGAAAAAATCTTTTTCTCTTTATGGGCGGCAGAATAGCTGTTTTCATCAGTTACCGGAAGAAGAACAACGCTGGCTTCATCAGGAGTTAGATTATATCCGACGTCAGGCCAAAGATGGGCAGAAAGTAGCCGACTTTCCAATCTAATTTTTTCCCCTAACGTCTACTTTTGATTTTTACGGAACAAACGATAAAAAAAACTTGACAAGCTGTTTTTTTTTTTTTTATAAAATACAAAAACAAGAGGAGAGGGTATGGCAATTAAGATTATTCGGATATCAATCTGATTGATATTTATGCTATCTGGCATAGCGAAAATGACCGACCTCGTCCTCTTTGAAGAGACAATTGTGGAATTTAATATTCTTCAACAATATTCAAAGCTGTTTACAATAATAATACCTTCTTTTGAGCTTATCGCAGGAGCATGTCTCACAATAGGCATATTCAGGAAAGCGGCGATTACTATATTGGTTACTTTAGTCCTTTCCTTTACATTTGCCATATGGGTAAATTTGAGGCAAGGATTTCGGTTTGACTGCGGATGTTTCGGGCCTTTAGAAATATTATCGAAAATTTCGACAGGCAAATTATTGTTCAACATTGCGCTTGTTCTTTGCCTTGCTCTAATGTTCTTTAATGACAAGGAAAAGGCAGATTTGTTAAGTCACCTAAAAATATTAGTCACTTATGGATTCTTTATAGCAATTTTAATATATATTCCGTTTAGCAATTATTCCTGGGCGTATACAATAGACAAAAAAAATATCACAGACATAGACTGGGAAACAGCAAGTCTTCTTATTAAGAATAATAACGCCCTTCTTTTTGATGCTAGACCTAATAATCAATTTGAAAAAGAACATGTTCCCGGCGCGTTGTCCCTCCCCTGTCAAGAGTTTGGTAGATATTTAAGACGGTATGATAATAAACTGAGAAAAGAGGCATTCATTATTGTTTATTGTGATGGAGCTGACTGTTATACTGCAACTAGAACAGCCTTAAAATTTATCGCAAGAGGATACAAAAATATTTTTAGAGTAGCTGGAGGGTTAGATGCTTGGAAAGGAAAAAATTGAAGACATGATAATAAAAAAATATAAAATAACTACCTTGCCAATTTTTTTGGTTATATTAATAGTATATATTTTGAATGTTAATAACCATTATAAATTGTTTCTCGATCGATATGAAAGATTGCAAACAGATATTAAGTACTATAAGAAAAATTACCAGATATTCGAAAGATTTACGAAAAAAGTATTCAAGAATGCTAATTTTATAGGAAGAAAATTTCCGATCTTTGACAAGCATCTAACTGGAGATGGCCATAGAATTGTGGTTATAAAATGTAATTCTTCTGAGGAATTGGCATTTAATAACATCGTAAGGATTATTAATAAGATTAAAAAAGAAAAACCAGATATAAATATTATTTCCTTAAACAACCTGGCCATAAATACAAAAATTATTAATGCAAGCAATAAAGAACAATTTTTAATAGATCCCCATATGATTGTTCTTATAAATGATCAAAATAATATCTTGTGTGCTTTTTCGATAGACGGAACAGAATCAGTTGAAGAAGTGCAATTAATTTCGGAATTTATGCTGGAAATTATTCCGAAACAATATTAAAAAAATGTAAAAAGGAGGAACGTAAATAAAAAAACTAAGAAAACTGACAATTTTTATGCTGCTGCTGTTGGGTATTTTGGGATTTCTTGCCCTCATTACAGAGGCACCCGCTGTCTCTGCTTCAGCAAGCGCAGGAACTTTTTGCGATGAAGGAAAAACTCTATATTGCTGGACAAGCATTCCATATTGGGAGTGTCGTGACAAAGGAGGTATTCATTGCGCTGATCCTGTTAACAAATAGGTTGTATAGATAGTTTTTCATCAACTTAGAAGCTTAAGATTATTTGAAGAGAATAGTGTAAATTAAGGAGGGAATATGTTTATTAAAAATAAAATATTTTTTGTTTTAGAAATTATGGCAATTATCATGATTTTAATTTCATGTAGCTCGAAAAGTAATAGAATCCCAAAAATAATCAGCTCTTCGCCAACATATCGAGATAATAATTACGTGTATTTAGAAAAATTATATAGTATCGATGTTACACAAATAAATTTATTTAGTAAGCAATATGATTATCAAGGTTGCGTCGACTTTGATATGAACAATAATCTATACATTCTTGATAGATATGAAGGAACAATAACCGTATTTGATAAAAATGGAAAATTCGTGAATAAATTTGGAAGACGAGGGCAGGGGCCAAATGAATTTTTAGATGCAAATTTTATGGTTATTAGAAAGGATAAGATCTATGTATTTCAAGGTTTTTTTGAGCTAAAAATTGTTAATCTTCAAGGTGAATATATTTCTAAAAAAACTATCTCATTAATTTTTGATAACCCCCTAAGACTAATAAGCGTAGGTGATAAGTTTTATCTCCTTAAGGGGAAAACAGACCGCACCTTTACTAAATTGGAATTGATCTTAACCTCTTTGAAAGAAACTTTTTCTGGAGAAAAAGAGCTCTTTAGATACAAATATCCTCTTGGATTAAGTGGGCCTCCCTGCTGGGAATGGATGTTAATATTAGATAGCGGTGAGTTTTATTTCCCTGAAGATAATCTTAATAAATATTCGATAATAAAATATGATAAGTTAGGAAAACCGAAGCTGATATTCGGTAGGGAATATCAAATAGAAAAATACTCAGAAGAAGCAAGAAAAGAACTTTATTCAAGGCATAAGAAATCGATTGATATGGGAAAAACGAAATTTCCTTCGGCACCTCCCATTATTCGAACGATATTTCAGGATTCGAGGGAGAATATATGGGTAATTTCAGGAGAAACATACGAAGATAATATGAATCCAAATTATGAAAATTCTGTTGATATTTTTAATAAAAAAGGAAAATGGTTGTACTCTTTTAAATCCAAAAACATTTCTAAGAACTGCTTTTATAATGATGGGAAGATATATAAAGTCTTGCCTTTAGACCCTGAAAGCTATGCTCAGTTTATTGAGGTATATGAAATAAAATACTTAATCAATGAATAGAATTTCAAGGTGCTCCCCGGTATTTGTTACTTAAAGTTGAAAAGTGGACAGTTTAAGCGTGAAAAGTGACTGAGATGCTCCCCATTTTTTGGACAATAAAGAGGCTTGTTTAAGGTGCATTTTTGACCTGCCTCTTTTGCTATTTTAACCATTCAAATTCCCTAGCTCAGCAAACTTTTTGCTGGCTGTATGTCCAAAATATACTTCGTAGGGCGTGCGGTATCCCAAGCCCTGATGTAGCCTCTCCGCATTGTAAAACCGAAAATACGCTTCCAGACTTTGCCTGGCTTCACTTACGGTCTGATACTCATGAAGATATACCTCCTCGTATTTAACCGTCCGCCACAATCTCTCCACTAAGATGTTGTCATATACCCGGCCTCGGCCGTCCATGCTTATCTTTACTCCCTTCCCACTAAGCTGCTCCGAAAACTCCTGGGCTGTAAACTGCACCCCCTGGTCTGTGTTGAAAATCTCAGGCCTTGAGCTCCACAGGGCTTTACTCAAAGCCTCCACACAGAACCTTGAATCAAGCGTATTGGATAGCTCCCAGGAAAGAACATAACGGCTATACCAGTCCATCACCACCACCAAATACACAAAACCATGGGCCAGGCGAATGTAAGTTATATCTGCTACCCAGACCTGGTCAGGACGCTCTATCTCCAGCCCTTCCAGAAGATATGGATACCTCTTATGCCCGGGTGAGGAAAAACTCCTCCTCTTATGGGGATAAATAGCCTGAAGTCCCATCCGCCGCATCAGCACCCTGACCCGCTTCGGGTTCACTATATAGCCACGAGCCCTCAACCAGGCCGTCAGCCTCCTTACCCCATAAAACGGCACCTTCGTATACTGCTCGTCTAAAAGCCGCATCAGCTCAAGGTTATACTCATCATCACGGCTTGAACCGTAATAATAAGATGACCTGGATAGCCCTAGCAGCTCGCACTGCCGTGCCACCGATATCGCCTCGTTATCTCTCTCCACCAACTGCTTCTTCTCCTCTACTGTAGCTGCTGAAATTTTTTTTTAAGCCACTCGTTCTCTACCCGCAGTTGACCAATCTGACGAAATAGCTCTGCCTCCAGCTCATCCCGATCCTCTTCCCGCTTCTTCCTCCTGTCGGAAAATAGCTCAGGTAACATGCTCAGCAACTGATCTTTCCACTTCCGAACCTGGTTGGGATGAACCCCAAATTCACTGGCTATCTGGGCCACGGTCTTCTCGCCTTTGACCGCCTCCAGTGCCACCTTAGCCTTAAATGCTGCCCCATACTGTTGTCTTTTCATAATGGCCATTTTACCATACCTCCTTTGAAGTTATGGCAGGCCATTTTGCACCTTATCGCCCTGTCCAGTTTTTGGGGAGCATTTCAGCACTGGCTTTTCTGTCTTCTCCTGCCAGAAAATTAGAGCGAACAGGATAAACGCCAATGAGGTCAGCGCCAGGGCTCCTGAAACCCAGCACCAGCTTTTTAAGGAAATCATCTCTTCCTCCTTCTCTTCATAATTTCACCGCAATTACCCTCACAAATGCAAGTTAAACCTTTATTCTTTGGTTTCTGTTAGACTTTTTAAGCTCAAGGCCATTTCTAAACCGGGCTCCTGAAAGCTCAGGCTCGAAAATCGAGTAGAAAAAATATCAAATTGTTTTACGTATTATTTGATAAATTGCTGTTCTTCAATAATCAAAATTTGACCTAACATAAAAAAACCTAAGCCGACAAAATTAGATATTAGGTGAAGTAGATGAGGCAAAACCGATACAGAAAGGAGGTTCTATCATTATGAAAAGTCAACCGCCTAAACGGTTACTACAGGATTTTGCGGAGGAGATTCTTTAGGCCTTTAACTCGCATCGTCTAAGCGAGGAGGAGGCCTGTGAACTACTTGGCCTTAAGCGTGCCAGGCTATACCGGCTCCGACAGCGCTGGTTAGAATGTCAGGTAGGGAAAAAATCTTTTTCTCTTTATGGGCGGCAGAATAGTTGTTTTCATCAGTTACTGGGAGGATAACGGCGCTGGCTTTATAAGGTGTTAGATTATATCCGACGTCAGGCCAAAGATGGGCAGAAAGTAGCCGACTTTCCAATCTAATTTTTTCCCCTACCGTCTACTTTTGATTTTTACAAAATGTATACTTTTGATTTTTACGGAACAAACGACAAAAAAATACTTGACAAGCTGTTTTTTTTTTTTTTATCCTTAAAAAAGGAAAAAAAGGGGACGTAATATGGTTAGAATCTTTATTTCAAATTAAAAAATAAAAGCATTAAGGAGGGTTAAAATAAAAAAGATTTTGGCGATTATGCTTATTCTTGGAGGTTTAATTAGCGGAGCAATTTACCTTAAATCAACAGAACCGGTACCGCCTTGTGATGAATATTTAATATGGTGCATGTATACCTGGTGTCCTCAGCATAATCAGGGGTATGAAAATATTCAAAAGTGCCAGGATGAGTGTCAAGCTAAGTATCATGAATGGTGTGATTGAAGCAATTAAAAACTAATTGATCGTAATCTATCATTTGGGGAGGAAATCTTATGAGCAAAAAAATATTTTTTACATCCCTGATATTTATATTAATTTTAAGTTGCTTTCTATTTGGAGAAATTAAGAAGTTACTGGTCATTGGCTCAAACGAGCCAAATTATCTTTTTATGGCCATATCGGGTGTGGCCTTAGATGAAAATAAAAATGTCTATATTTGCGACAGCGGAGGAGCTTTTTTAAGGAAATATGATTCTAAAGGAAATTTTATTAAAGAAATAGGGCGACAAGGACAAGGGCCCGGGGAATTTAGTAATTCAATTGGACCTTTGTGCTGCGATTCCCAAGGCCTTTATTTACTTGATGCATTGAACCATCGAATAGCAGTGTTTGATAAAGAACTGAATGTAAAGAATTATGTGAAGCTTGAGGGGATTAAACTATCATTGTCTAAAATAGGCGATTATTTTTATTTGTTGGCTAAAAAGCCAGGTGAGCCATTTATGCAGATAGAAATTTATAATCAAGATGGCCAATTAGTCTCTAGTTTTTTTGATCAGCGCCCGCCCTTTCTTAAAAATAAGAATTTTTCCAAGCAGGAATATCCGATATGGATGAGGTATTCAGGGATTTGCCTGGCGACAGATCCAATATTAAAAGAGCTGGCTGTGACTTTTCAATATCCGGGAGATAAAGTTGAGCTTTTTTTCTATACAGAAAAAGGGCAGTTTAAAAATAAAATTGAGTTAAATCATATTGTCGATTATAAATTTCCTGAATTTTTGCTTAAAGTTCCTTCTAATTATCCTGATAGGAGCAGTCTGGTTTTTATCAAATCGATTCACTATCTTGGGCAAAAACATATTCTTCTTGAATATTGGTTGGTTAACTATGAATCAAACAAAGTTAAAGAAGAAAAGCATTATTTGCTTGTTGTAGATAGAGGTTCAGGTAAAATTATCCATCAAGAAAAGATATCAGATATTTCTCTAACAGTTATGAATATAAAAGATGATTTTATCTGTGCTTCAGAAGTAGATAAGGATATCCCAAAAGTAGCTTTATACAAAATATCATATTAAAATGGTTCAATTGATAGGAAATTTTCGGGGAAAATAGTCGTTTTGAAAAATCTTTAAGGCTAATGTTATTAAAATATTAAAGCCTAAATTAGCTGACTTTTTATCTGATTTTTTCCCGGGCCTCTACTTCTGATTTTTACAAAATGTCTAATTTTGTTTTTTACGGAACACATACAAGAAAAAAATACTTGACAAGCTGTTTTTTTTATCCTTTATAATAAAAGGGGTTTTAGAGAAATGCGAGAGAGGGGGGAGTTTTGCCCATTTTGGGTTTCTATTGGATTAATTCTGTCAGAAATTTTTCAACAAACTCTTCTTCAGAAATATAATTATTATCGGGGAGAAGGGGGTGATTAGCTTGCTGGCGAGAATTTAGTCTTAGAAATTGTCTATGTTTCTAAAATTGAATGAGAAGGAGGCAAAAAATAAAAACGGCGTGAGGTTTTGTGGTTCGATTTATTGTTAAGTCATCTTTCTATTCAGGATAGGGAGTTGACAAAAACTGCCCAAGTTGCGGCCAAAGCTTTTTGATATAATTATGTCTAATAAAGCGGAGGGGAAACATGAAAAAGAAATTAACAGTATTGGGCATTTTACTTTTATCAATTAGCCTGCTTCTGGCCGCCGAAGAAAACCAGATTAAGAAATCGCTTAGTTTTATCATCAAAGGCGGTTGGGGGACTGCTCGAATTGGCGATATAAATGCTTATTATAAGTCGCGCTGTGCTGATGAGATTTTTAACATTCTGGAAAACGAAGGAAATAAAGTGCCACAACTGAGTTCAGGTTTTGCCAGTGTTGAGGTAGAAGGACAATATGCTCTGAGCGACCATTTCAGTCTGGGATTGGCGCTTGGGTCTCCAATCATCAAATCTGATAAGGCAATATGGTACATAAAGTTGGGAGGAAGCACTCAACCGGTGGTGATGGAGCCAAAAGTTACTGTATATGTTCCAATAAAAATTAATCTCTATTACCGTCTTCCTCTTTCTTCCAGGTTTCAATTGCTAATAGGCGGCGGGGTTGGAATTTATCCTGCTAAATTGAGGTTCATACCTTCTGAAATAATTTATGGGGATGTTAATACTTTCAGTCATTTTCCTTTAGGTATTCAAGGTGTCTGCAGGATTGATACAAGCTTAACAAAAAAAATATCTTTAATACTTGAGGGAGAGTGGAGGCTGGCTAAGCTTACTAACTTTAAGGGTAAAGAAATCTTAGGCAATTTTATAAATAAGGGAACGTTATGGTATTACAAAGAATTATATGTGGGAAGCAATACTTGGTGGGATGAACTTGACATTAGCAAATCTGCGCCACAATATGACCCTTTAGGCCAAGTTCTATACAAGGACCAGCGAAAAGCTATTTTTGACCTGAGTGGGGTTTCGATAAGAGCTGGCCTCAAATTCAGGCTTTAGCTTAAATTATTAAATTTTATTTAAGATATTAGATTTTTTTTTAAACGGCTTGATTCAACAGAGGCCGCGAGAGACATCCTCATAATTGCTGGTGCCACTATAGAGATTGCCATACTTGTCGCGTATCGCTCGAGCGGTGGAGGCCATCGGCTTTCCGGTTATGGCTATCCAGTGTTTCCCGTGAAGAACAGGTTTTTCCGTCTTCTCCTGCCCGAAAATTAGAGCGAAGAGGATAAACGCCAATGAGGTCAGCACCAGAGCTCCTGAAACCCAGCACCAGCCTTTTAAGGAAATCATCGCTTCCTCCTTCTCTTCATAATTTCACCGCCTTTCCCCTCATAAACGCAAGAAAAACCTTTATTCTTTCTCGGTTTCCATTAAATTTGTTTATATCTCAAGGGTATTCCCAAACAGGCTTCCTTATAGTTCAGGCTTGAAACCCCATGCCCTATCAATTAATGTCAATTATTCTAACATAAGTCTTGACAAAATATTTGACATTTACTATTATTAGTATGAGGCAAAAAGGTAGAAATAAGTCTTTTGCCCTTCATCTAACTAAATATATTGCTATTAGGCATCAATATGAACCCAATAGCCAGAAAAATAAGGGCGCTTAGAGAAAAATACAATTTGAGCCAGGCCTATCTGGCTTCTTATCTCGGTCTCTCCAGACCGACCTATTTTCTGATAGAACAGGGAAAAAGAGATTTGACACTTCAAGAAGCCAGGAAGCTGGCTTCCCTTTTCGGGATGAGCGTTGACCAGCTTTTGCAGGGTGATTATTCAGGCCCCAAAGTTATCCTCGAAAAGGCAGAACCTTATGGTCGCTCTGAAAACCAGGGAATTAGGATTATTATGGACAGGGCCAACGTAAAAAAATTCAAAGAGGTCCTGCTCTATATCCTGAGCAGGATAGGAGCC
>Ga0315298_1011983_pt1 | contig 10057 bp, 9 predicted proteins | sample WHS_1_MG_FD_203077 | JGI IMG/M metagenome (GOLD analysis project Ga0315298, IMG submission 203077) | Extremophilic microbial mat communities from Washburn Hot Springs, YNP, Wyoming, USA - WHS_1_MG | ecosystem: Environmental > Aquatic > Thermal springs > Hot (42-90C) | place: USA: Wyoming...
CGGGGAACAGGCCGAAACAGGTGGCCCCCGAGCCGCTCATCCGCGCCAGCAGGCAGGACTCGGCGGCCGCGATCGCGGCGAGGACATCGGCGATGACGGGGGCGAGGGCGATGGCGGGGGCTTGCAGATCGTTGCCGAGGCGGGCGAGGTCGGCGGCCATGCGCCCGGCGGTGGGCCAGGCCGGGGGCAGGTCGGCTTGCGGGGAAAATTCGCCGGCGCGGGCGCGGAAGATCGCCGGGGTGGAGACCGCGACGCCGGGATTGACCAGCACGAGGCCGAATTGCGGCAGGGCGGGCGCGGGGGCGAGGATTTCGCCGATGCCGGACATCCGCACCGGGCGGCGGGCGAGGCAGACCGGGACGTCGGCGCCGAGGGCGAGGGCGAGATCGGGCGGGATGGGAAGGTTCCAGCGCGCCGCGAGCAGGCGCAGCGCCGCCGCGGCATCCGCCGAGCCGCCGCCGATGCCGGAGGCGACGGGCAGGGTCTTGACGAGGCGGAAGGCGGCCTCCGGCGCGCGGCCGGCATGGGCGGCGAAGCGGGCGGCGGCGCGGAGGACGAGATTGTCCCCCTCGCCCGACAGCGCCGGCGCAAAAGGGCCGTCGACGGCGAGGGACAGGCCGGCGGCGGGGGCGAGCGACAGCGTGTCGCCAACGGGCGGGAAGACCACCAGGCTGTCGAGCAGGTGGTAGCCATCGGCGCGGCGGCCGGTGACGTGCAGATGGAGGTTCACCTTCGCGCAGGCGAAGCCGGGCGCGCAGGCGAAGCCGGGGGAAGCGTCGGTCATGTCCGGTCTCTCAGCGGGCGGCGGCGGCCTTCAGCCGTGCCTCGATCCGCGCGCGCTGCTTCGCGTCGGGGTGCAGGGAGAGCGCGCGCTCCCACTGGTGCTCGGCGGCGAGGCGGTGGCCGGCGGCGGCGAAGATGTCGGCGAGGTGGGCGTTCACCTCGGCATCGTCCGGGGCGAGATGGACGGCGTGGATCTGCGTCTTCATCGCCTCGGCGATCTTACCCTCGCGCAGGAGGACGTAGCCGAGACTGTCGACGATGGCGCCCTCGTTGGGATCGACGGTGAGGGCCTGGCGGAGCATCCGCTCGGCCTCGGCGAGGTGCTCGCCGCGCAGCGCCCAGGAATAGGCGAGGTAGTTGAGCACGTAGGGCTGGCCGGGCGCGAGGGCGAGCGCCTCGCGCAGGTCGGACTGGGCGGCCTTCCACTGCTTCGCGTGGTCCTCGGCGATGGCGCGGGCGTAGAACAGCGCCCAGGCCGAGGCGGGCAGCGGCATGCCGGCGCGGCCGATCGCCGCGGTGGAGAGGCGGATGGCGGCGGCATTGTCGCCGGCGGCGCGCTCGATGTCGGCGGCGAGGGCGAGCGGCTCGGTGGCGCGCGGATGGGCCTTCGCCAGGGCGGCGAGCGCGGGCAGCAGCGACTTGCCCTTGCCGAGGCCGATCAGGATGCCGGTGCGTTGCAGCAGCGCGGGGGCGTAGAGCGGATCGTCCGGCGCGATGCCGGCGAGCAGGGCGGCGGCGGCCTCGGGGCGCTTGTCCTGCATCGCATCGGTCGCGGCGAGCATGCGGGCGGCGGTGAGGTCGGGCCGCAGATCGAGCGCGAAGCGGAGCAGGATGCGGCGCAGCAGCGGGTCCTGCCGCCCGCCGACGGTGCCGGCGAGGGTGAGATAGGCCTCGGCGATGCCCTGGCGGGGGGTGTCGACGACCGGGCGGCGGGCGGCGCGTTCGAGCGCCGGCAGGGCGATGCGCAGCTCGGGATGGGAGGCGACCAGTTGCAGCAGCAGGGCGCGGGCGTGGCCGGGATGGCCGGCGCGGTCGGCGAAGCTGGCCAGGGCGAGGGCGAGACGCAGGTTGGGCTGGCCGATGCCGAGCGTGGCGAGGGCGTAGAAGCGGGCGGCCTGGGCCTCGCGCCCGGCCATGTCGGCGATCAGCGCGGCGTTGAGCCGGTAGATCGGCGCGAAGGGGCCGGGGTGCGCGGCGGCGCGGTCGAGCCGGCCGATCGCGGCGCCGTATTCGGCGTCGCCGGCCTCGCACCAGGCGAGCAGGACCGGGCGGATCAGGCCGGTGAGCCCCTCGGCCGGCAGCGCGGCGAAACGGGTGGCGGCCTGCTTCCAGTCCCCCGCCTTCGCCGCGGCGTCGCCCAGCGTCATGACGGCGAGCGGATCGCCGGGCAGGCGGGCGGCGAGGCGCGCGGCGTCGGCCTTGCCGGCGAGCAGGGCGCTGAGGAAGCTCTGGCCGGCGAGGCGGGCATTGTCAGGGTCGGCGGCGAGGGCGGCGGCGAAGTAATGCGCGGCGGCCGCGTTGTCGCCGGTCTGGGCGGCATAGGCGCCGGCCATGGCGGCGCCATAGGGCGCGGAGACCGGCGGCAGCGCGGCGGCGGCCGGCGCGGCGGCGGCGAGGCACAGGGCGAGCGCGCCGAGGGCGCGGCGCGGCGCGCGGCGGAGGGCCGCGATGGGAAGCCTTCTCATGCGGCCTTCCTACTCCCGATCCGGCGCGCGGTCACGCCCGCCGGGCGGCCGGCTTGTCGGCAGGGATGGCGGGGACTACAAAAACGTGAAGAGGGGCCGGAACCGGCCCGCAACGACGAGACGTCCACGCATGACCAGCCACCGCCCCGACCCGACCGGCGCCCTGTTCGTCAACGAGGATGCCCGCATCAGGGTGAGCATCCGGGCGATCTTCCTCGAGGACCAGTCCCGTCCGGAGGAGCGGCATTTCGTCTGGGCGTATCAGGTGCGGATCGAGAATGTCGGCCAGGTGACGGCGCAGCTCATGATGCGGACCTGGACGATCACCGACGGCAACGGCCATGTCCAGCACGTTCACGGCCCCGGCGTGGTCGGCGAGCAGCCGGTGCTCGACCCCGGCGACGCCTTCGAATACACCTCCGGCACGCCGCTGGAGACGCCCTCGGGCTTCATGACCGGGATCTTCCACATGGTGGCGGTGGACAGCGGCGAGGAATTCGACGTGCCGACGCCGGGCTTCAGCCTCGACAGCCCGCACGCGGACCAGCGGCGGCACTGAGCCCGCCGGCGGGTTGCCAGTTTCGCACCCCCGACCATATCAGCGTCGAGGCGGGTGGCCGGGCGACGGCCGGATCCGCGCAGGACATGGAGACACGCACGTGGACATTCGCACGCCGCCGGACCAGCTCGACACCACCCTGGAGGACGGCCGCCCCAGCCGCGAGGACGCGGAGGCGGCGATCCGCACGCTGATCCGCTGGGCCGGGGACGACGCCGACCGCGAGGGGGTGCGGGACACGCCGGCCCGCGTCGCCCGCGCCTACGAGGATTTCTTCCGCGGCTATGGCGAGGACCCGGAGGCCATTCTCTCCCGCACCTTCGAGGAAACCGAGGGCTATGACGAGATGGTGCTGCTGCGCGACATCCGCGTGGAATCGCATTGCGAGCACCACATGGTGCCGATCATCGGGGTCGCCCATGTCGCCTACCTGCCGAACCGGCGGGTGGTGGGGATCAGCAAGCTCGCCCGCGTGGTGGACGCCTATGCGCGGCGGCTGCAGATCCAGGAGAAGCTGACGGCGCAGATCGCCAACACGATCAACGAGGTGCTGCAGCCGCGCGGCGTCGCCGTGGTGATCGAGGCGGGGCACGAATGCATGTCGACCCGCGGGGTGCACAAGCCGGGCGTGTCGATGGTGACGAGCCGGATGCTCGGCGCGTTCCGCGACGACCCCTCGACGCGGCGGGAGTTCCTCGCGATGATCCAGGGACGGCGCTGCACCGGCTTCGAGACCTGACCCCGTCGCGCCGCCGCATGGGCGGCGCGCAAGTCTGACCCTGTCGCGCCGCCGCATGGGCGGCGCGCTAATCTGATCCTGTCGCGGCGCCGCCGGGCGGCGCGCGCTCAGTGGCCGAGGGTCGCCATCTGCTCGGGGACGTGGCGGGCGCCGGCGGCGGCGCCGGGCGGGACCGCGCGGGCGAGCCGACCGAGATCCTCGGCGGAGAGCGGCACGTCGAGCGCGCGGATGTTCTCGTCGAACTCGGCGAGGCCGGTCGGGCCGGGAATCGGCACCACGTCGCTGCCCTGGGCGAGCAGGAAGGCGAGCGCGAGCTGGGCCGGGGTGCAGCGCAGGCGGTGCGCCATGTCCTCGACGATGCGGACGAGGGCGACGTTGCGGTCGAAATTCCCGGCGAAGAAGCGCGGCTGGTTGCGCCGGACGTCGCCTTCGGGCAGGTCGTCCGGCTCGTGCAGGGTGCCGGTGAGCAGGCCGCGGGCGAGCGGCGAGGCGGCGATGAAGCCGATGTTGAGCTCGCGCAGGCAGGCCAGCGTGCCGGCCTCGGGGTCGCGGGTGAGGAGCGAGTATTCGCTCTCGACCGCGGCGAGCCGGTGGGTGGCGTGGGCGCGGCGGATCGAGTCGGGCGACGCCTCGGACAGGCCGAGGAAGCGCACCTTGCCCTCGGCGACGAGGCGGGACATCTCGCCCACCGAATCCTCGACCGGGATGGCGGGATCGACGCGGTGGAGGATCAGCAGGTCGATCACCGGGGTGGCGAGGCGGCGGAGGCTGGCCTCGACGCCGGCGCGCAGATGGGCGGGCGAGCCGTCGATGCCGAGAAAGGCGCCGTCGGCGCCGCGGCGGATACCGGACTTGGTGGCGAGGACGACACGGTCGCGCACCGGGGCGAGGGCGCGGCCGACCAGGCGCTCGTTGGCGCCGAGACCATAGACATCGGCGGTGTCGAAGAAGGTGACGCCGCGATCGACCGCGTGGCGGAGCAGCGCCTCGGCGGCGGCGGAATCGGGTGCCGCGGCGGACTCGGTCAGCCCCATGCAGCCGAAGCCCATGGCCGAGACCACCAGCGATCTGCCCAGCCTGCGTTCGTTCATCGCCTGTCCCCGAGGGTTGCGGCCGCCGCGGCGCTCCGGTGAGAGTGTGGGGAGAGCGGACCGGCTTGGCAAGCGGAAACGCGCTCAGCGCGAGGCGGGCACCAGGCGCGCCGGATGGCGGAGGACGCGCACGCGGGCGCCGCGCCGCAGGGTGGGCGGACCCGGCTCGACCACCGAGACCACGCTGCCATCGGCGAGGCGGACGATGTATTCGGCGGCCGGCGCGGCGGAGGGGGCGGTATCGACGCCCAGCGCGCCGAGCACGATGCGGCGGGCGCCGGGCGCGACCGGGCGGACCGCGACCACCGTGCCGGCGAGGCCGGCGGCGCGCGGCGGCGCGGGCGGCGGCGGCGCGGCGCAGCCGGCGAGCAGGAGAAAAAGGCCGATCGCACGGGCGGGTGGCGGGAGACGGGTCATCGCGGGATCTCCGATGCGCGGATGCGCGGTGATTTGCAGAATCATGTTGCCTTGAAATCGCCGATAAGTTAAGCGGTTATGAGACGAATTTCATGTGCCGGGCGAGGCTGCCGGCGCAACGGAGCGGCTGGCCGCCCCAACCCCCCCGGCGGATGCCACGCGCCGCGCCGAACTGCGATGGGAGACACGTGTTGAACGCTGCGTTCCACCCCGCCCCGCTCCGCGCGAGCCGTCCGCGATGACCGCGAAGCTGCGACACGCCTGGCGATTCGCCGGACTCTCCGCCCTCGCCCTGCTGGCCGCCTGTTCGACCCGGCAGGCCAATCTGAGCCCGAGCCAGCTCGCGGCGCGCTACGCCGCCAACGCGCCGGCCGATTACCGCCCGCCGGGACCGCCCGGCGACCCGTGGGGGCCGTATATCGAGCAGGCCTCGGCGCGGTTCGACGTGCCGGCGAAATGGATCCGCGCGGTGATGCATGTCGAGTCGGGCGGGCACGAATACATGAACGGGCATCTCACCGTCTCCAGCGCCGGGGCGATGGGGCTGATGCAGCTGGAGCCCGAGACCTACCAGGAGATGGCGGCGCGCTACGGGCTGGGGCCGGACCCGTTCAACCCGCTCGACAACATCATGGCGGGGACGGCGTATATCCACCAGATGTACGAGATCTACGGCTCGCCGGGCTTCCTCGCCGCGTATAACGCGGGGCCGGGGCGGCTCGACGACTATCTCGACTACCGCCAGCCGCTGCCGGCGCAGACGCGGCACTATGTGGCGATGATCGCGCCGCAGATCGCCGGCGTGTATCCGGCCGGGCCGTCCGAGGCGGAGGCGGTGGCGATGAACCAGCTGCCGACGCGGATTCCGGCGGGCATCCGCCCGGCGGACGATGGCGGCGAGACCTCGCGGCTGAACCAGGCGCAGATCGCGATGCGGCAGACGGCGCCGACGCTGCCCGCGCCATCGCCCTCGCCGGCGCCGGCGCCGGTGCGCGTGGCCGCGCTCGCGCCGCCCGCCGCGGTGGAGCCGCAGGCCGTGCCGGTGGCGGTGGCCACGCGGTCCATGCCGCCGGTGCGCCGGCCACACGGGTTCGGCGGGTTCTCGCTGATTCCCTCGGCCGAGGCGGCGACGCCGGTGATGGACGGGCCGCCGGTGACCCGGCAGGCGACGCCTTCCATCCGCACCGCGAGCGCGCTGGCGCCGCGCGCGGTGGCGGCGCCGCGCCCGGCGACGATGCGCCTCGCGGCAGCGCGGGCGCCGGTTGCCGCAGCACCGCAGCCGACGCGGCAGCTCGGCGGCGGGCGCTGGAGCATCCAGGTCGGCGCCTACGACACCCCGGCGCACGCCAAGGCGGCGCTCGGCATCGCCGAGCTGAGCGCGGTGGCCATGCTGATGAAGGGGCAGCCGGTGGTCGAGCCGATCTCGACCGCGCGGGGCCGGTTCTATCGGGCGCGGTTCGTCAACCTGCCGCACAGCGCCGCGGTGAGCGCCTGCCGGCAGTTGCAGGGCGGGCCGACCGGCTGCGCGGTGCTGTCGCCCGACGCGGGATAACCGCGTCCTACAGATCGAGGGTTAACCGCGTCCTACAGATCGAGGGATAACCGCGTCCGGCAAGACGCGGGATAACCGCGTCCGGCACGACGCGGGGTGAGGCGCCCTCGCCCGTTCGCGGGTGGCCGCGCCGGCGCCGGAGCAAAAACTCAGCGGCGGGCGGCGGCGGCGATCAGGGTGTTTTCGAGCAGGCAGGCGATGGTCATCGGCCCGACGCCGCCGGGGACCGGGGTGATCGCGCCGGCGACGGCGGCGGCCTCCGCGTAGGCGACGTCGCCGACCAGCCCGCCCGCCGCCGTGCGGTTGATGCCGACATCGATGACCGTGGCGCCGGGGGAGACCCAGTCGCCCCTCACCATTTCGGCGCGGCCGACCGCGGCGATCAGGATTTCGGCGCGGCGGCATTCGGCGGCGAGGTCGCGCGTGCGGGAATGGGCGATGGTGACGGTGGCGTCGGCGGCGAGCAGCAGGGCGGCCATCGGGCGGCCGACGATGTTGGAGCGGCCGAGCACGAGGGCGCGGGCGCCGCGCGGGGCGATGCCGGCGGCGGCGAGCAGCTTCATCACGCCGCGCGGGGTGCAGGGCACGAGGAAGGGCGTGCCGAGCGCGAGGGCGGCGACATTGTCGGGGTGGAAGCCGTCGACATCCTTGGCCGGGTCGATCGCGCGGATCACCGCCTGCGGGTCGATGCCGGCCGGCAGGGGCAGCTGGACGAGGATGCCGTCGACCGCGGGATCGCGGTTGAGGCGGGCGATCAGGGCGAGCAGCTCGGCCTGGCTCGCGCTCGCGGGCAGGCGGATGGTCTCGCTGGCGAAGCCGGCCGCCTTCGCGGCGCGCTCCTTGTTGCGGACATAGACCTGGCTCGCCGGGTCCTCGCCGACGAGGACGACGGCGAGGCCGGGCGCGTAGGGCAAGGTGGCGGCGCGGGCGGCCACCTCGGCGCGCAGGGCGGCGGCGACCGCCTTGCCGTCGATGACGCGGGCCGCCATCGGGGCGCTCACTGGTAGCCCATCGCGGCGAGGTGGCCGTAGAGCCCGCCGAGGAAGATCTGCAGCGCGCGCAGCAGCAGGAAGCCGACGATGAAGGAAATGTCGATGCCGCCGATCGCGGGGATGAAGCGGCGGAACGGCGCGAGGAAGGGCTCGGTCGCGCGGAAGAGGAAATCCTCGATCCGGTAGACGATGTGGTTGCGGGTGTCGAGCACGCCGAACGCCATGAGCCAGCTGAAGATCGCGGCCGCGATCATGATGTAGATGTAGATCTGGATGGCCTCGTCGAGGAACCAGAAAACCGCTCCGAGCATCGTAACCCTCCTTGGCTGGTGCCCGGGTTAGCGAAGCACGGCGTTTCGCGCAACGTGACAAGGCGGACGAGGTGGCTTGACTTCCGGCTCAGGGTGCGCGATTGGCCGCGCAGGGATGGGGCTGTAGCTCAGTTGGGAGAGCGCCTCGTTCGCAATGAGGAGGTCAGGGGTTCGATTCCCCTCAGCTCCACCATCCCGCTTCTTTCCCCAGGTTGAATGGTGCGCATGACGAAGACAGGGGGCGATCCGACCCGCGATGCGGCGTTCGCGCTGCTGTCCGCCGTGCTGGACCGGCGCGCGCCGCTGGACGCGGCGCTGGCCGGGCTCGCGGACATCGCACCGCGCGACCGGGCGGCGGCGCACCGGATCGCGGCCGCGGTGCTGCGGCGGCTCGGCAGCCTCGACGCCATTCTCGAACCCCATCTGCGGCGCGCGCCGCCGGCGCCGGTGCGGCATATCCTGCGGATCGGCGCGGCGCAGCTCGCGCTGCTCGGCGCGCCGGCGCACGCGGCGGTGAGCACGGCGGTGGGGCTCGCGCATGCGCGCGGGCTCGGCAAGTTCGCGGGGCTGGTGAACGCGGTGCTGCGCAAGGTGAGCGCCGACGGGGCGGCGGCGCTGGAGGCGCTCGATTCGCCGCGGCTGGACACGCCGGCCTGGCTCTGGGCCTCGTGGGGGGCGGCGGCGCGGGCGATCGCCACCACGCACCAGGGCGAGGCGCCGCTCGATCTCACGCTGAAGGACGGGGCGGCGGTGCCGGAGGGCGGCGAGCGGCTGCCGACCGGATCGGTGCGGCTGCCGGCGGGCACCGACGTGACCCAGCTCTACGGCTATGCCGCCGGCACGCTCTGGGTGCAGGACGCGGCGGCCGCCCTGCCCGCGCGGCTGCTCGGCGACGTGGCCGGGCGGCGGGTGCTCGATCTCTGCGCGGCGCCTGGCGGCAAGACCGCGCAGCTCGCCGCCGCCGGCGCGGCGGTGACCGCGCTCGACCGCGACGCGCGCCGGCTGGCGCGGCTGCGGGAGAATCTCGACCGGCTCGGCCTCGCGGCGGAGACGGTGGCGGCGGACGCGCTGGACTGGCGGCCGGCGCAACGCTTCGACGCGATCCTGCTGGATGCGCCGTGCTCGGCGACCGGGACGATCCGCCGGCACCCGGAGATCCTGCATCTGCGGCGGCCGCGCGACATCGAGACCTGCGCCGCATTGCAGGACCGGCTGCTCGACGCCGCGGCGGCGATGCTCGCGCCGGGCGGGACGCTGGTCTACGCCGTCTGCTCGCTGCAACCGGAGGAAGGCGCCCGGCGCATCGAGGCGGCGTGCGGGCGGCTCGGGCTGCGGCGCGCGCCGCTCGGCGCGGCGGAATTGCCGGGGCTGGCCGAGGCGGTGACGCCGGCGGGCGACCTTGCCACCCATCCCGGAATGTGGGCGGAGCGCGGCGGCATGGACGGGTTTTTCGCGGCAAGGTTGCAAGGCTGAGTCTGTCAGCCTGACTACCAGCGCAGGTTGCTTTTTCGCCCGACGAAGTTTCTTCATTTGTTAACGCGGCGGCCAGACGCGCGTCATGATCCGGCATGTGTTGCGGAGCAACATGTCGTTGCCTCGGAAAATCTCAATTTTTGATTTTTGAGACAGATGAGACATGATAACGGACCCATCAGGAGGCCTGACAAAAAAAGTTATTATTCGTCACGTTTTTTTTGTCAAATCCCTTAACGGCGGCTGGCGCGACTCCCGGCACGTCTTTATGTTGACACCATGGCACCGAAGAAACAGACGCCCCCGGAATCGGTCGGGCAACGAATCCGCGCCTTGCGCCTTGCGAACAATCTCACCCAGGACGAGTTTGCCGCGCAGCTCGGCGTGTCGCGCTCGGCGATCGCGCAGTGGGAAACCGACCGGGCCGGGCAGGTCCGGGAAAATCTCGAACGGAT
>Ga0315298_1011985_pt1 | contig 10057 bp, 7 predicted proteins | sample WHS_1_MG_FD_203077 | JGI IMG/M metagenome (GOLD analysis project Ga0315298, IMG submission 203077) | Extremophilic microbial mat communities from Washburn Hot Springs, YNP, Wyoming, USA - WHS_1_MG | ecosystem: Environmental > Aquatic > Thermal springs > Hot (42-90C) | place: USA: Wyoming...
ACCATGGAAGCACCCCCGATCATTGGTGTTGCCCGAAGTCCTTAGGGTCGTTTCGATTTGCGCGCAATCGGGACCCGACTCCGGAGCCGAAGGTTACAGGTTCGAGTCCTGTCGGGGACGCTTCTTGTTACCTCGCCCTAACCCCAAACGCCGCAAGCCGTAACCGCCTGCGGCGTCTTCTCTTCCGGCCGCAACTCTAGCCCGCCTCGGGGCTTGCGCCGGTCCCCAAGACCGACGCTCGCCCGGCTTTCGGTCCCGCTTTCGTTGCAGATTGGTGCAGACCGATGCAACAGCCGGCAAGTAGTATGACACCCTGGCGCCCACCTCGAGCCAGAACCAAAGCACCGTGGGGAGTACCGCAACACGCCGGGCAGCCACCGGACTGCCGGTGGCTTCATAATACCTTCCGCCTAACCCACGCAGCGTCAACAAAGCCCACGCGCGGGCCTTGGCCGTCTGCGAACCGTCCGGCCTCTGGACAGGCACACCAAGGCTTTTAATACTGAGGGAAGCCGGTCTTCGGCGTCTTGGGCCGTTCGCGCCCGAGGCATGAACGGCCTACGAAGGGTTCATCCGGCACCGTCATGGGCGTGGAGCCCGGGCGTTCTTTGCGTTTTTCCTTCGATCTCGTTCGGGCCATGTGCGAACTGCTCGACGCTGCCAGTCAGTGGCTCACGAGCCAGCCTGGGATGCGGCCTTGGGCGCGGGGGCGCCAGCGGCTTTTGGCCCAGGTTGGCCGCTGGATTGCGCGATACGGGACGGCGGCCTGTGGTCGGCGGCTGCACACGGCGGAGCCCCTTTACGCCGCGTGTGCGGCCCGGCTGTGGCGCTGCTGGGAGTATCACTGGCGGCAGGCGGCCGAGTTGGCAGGTGGGCGAGTTGATGGTTTCCAGGTCGCCGCGCGACTCGAGCAGGGCCTGGGCTTTTGCGGCAAGGGGCAGCTCGGCGGCAACCCGCTGCAAGACGTGGTGCTCGCCGCGGCCGTTTTGCAGCGGGAGCCGGTGGCCATAGAGCGGTTTTCTGAGCGATTCCGCGACCGGGCCCTCGCGTTGGCCAGGAAGACCAATCCTCGCATCTCCGACCTGGAGGACTGGTGGTCCCAGTTGATGGTCCACTTGGCGGGCGTGGGCTGTGTGGCCGGCAAGCTTGCCAAGTACGGGGGCCGCTGTGGGCTGTGGAACTGGCTGGCCCGCGTGGTGATCAACTTCAGCCGCGATCGGCCGAAGCCCTTGCCGAGCCACAGCGCTGTCTTGGAGAGCATTCCGGCCCCGCCAACAAGCCTCGCCGAGGACCGCGATTGCCTGGAACTGTTAGGGGGACTGGTCCGCCAGGCAATCGAGCAGCTGGCCGCTGAGCAGGCAACGCTGCTGTACCTGCTGTATGTCGAGCGTTTGTCCGGCAAAGAGGTGGCCGCCATATTGGGGGTGCATCCTGGGACGATCAGCCGGCGAACAGAAAAGGCCATCAAGCACTTCCACAAGGCACTGGCCTCGTTCGAGTTGAGTTCTCTCCACGGCCAGGGCTACCGCGAGTGCCTGGAAACGCTCAGCCGCGCGCGCAATTTGCGGGAGCTGGCGGACGTCTTCCTGAGTGCGTTAGCGAGGAGCCCAGAGGCCACAATTGGTTTGGCACAGGAGCCCGATGCATGAGTGCCTCGCCCGAGTTCCAGGAGCAGATTGTTCTCCGCTTGCTGCAGGCGGCGTCGGACGGGCAGACGGTGCCTGCCGGAGGACATGTTGTCGAGGACGAAGAACGGCTGGCCTGCTGGGAGGCCGGTTTACTTCCGCCCAGCCAACGCGACGAGATGCTGGCCCATCTGGCCCGATGCCCGCGTTGCCGCAGCGAACTGGCAGCGATGGTCCGCCAGGGGCATCTTTCGTTTGTCCAGCCCGACCTGGAACCGGAGTGCCCGGCCAGAGCATTTCCAACCCGCCGGTACCCGTTCTGGTCCTGGACGCTGTTGGCGGCGGCCGCAAGCCTGCTTTTGGCCGTGGGGCTGCTCACGAGGCCAATTTCCAGGCCGCGGCCTCCCACGGCTGTGCAGGGGATCGAGCCGGGTTCGGCGCTGGCCATGCGCGGCAAGATCACCGATTATGGCTATTTGCTGGACGGCCAGTCGGCCACCAAGGGTTTTGTTCCGTCCAACTCCGCCCTGGAGCAGGAACGTCAGCAACTGCTGGCGACCCTGGAAACGGACCCGGCGAACCGGATTGTCCGCCTGGCATATGGCGAAGTCTTGCTGCGTCTGGATCAACCCCGCCAGGCCTTCGAAGTCTTCGAGGAAATGGTACGGGCCGATTCCGGTGACTTGGCGGCCCGCCTGGGCCTTGGGCTGGCGAAATTCCTCGGAGGGCAAGTGGCCGAGGCCCTGGGCCATTTCCAGGCTGTGCTGGCGATGGATCCGGACAACATAGCGGCCAAGCTCAATGCGGCGGCATGCCTAGCCCGGCTCGGCAGAACGCGGGAAGCCATACAATACTGGCGCGAACTGCTCCTGGTGATCAATGACCCTCAACTCCGGTTCCAGATACAACAAACCCTTGAGGTAACCACACAATCCGGTTCCACGGTTCCACCGTGACAAGCTTGACCCGGATATGGAGGACACAGGCCATGTATTGCGCTGACCGATTTCCGCTTCCCCCGTTGAAGGGCGGCCGCCGCCAAGTAAACTCGGGCCAACCCACCAAATCTGTTGCGGTTCCGTTGCGTGCGATCCTGAGCGGCCGCGTGGTGGCCGCCGGCGTCTGGCCCCTGGTGCTGGCCCTGGCGTTCGCCCAATGTCAGGCGGCCTGGGGAAAAAAGATTTTCCTGCTTATGGCCGCCGACACCTCAGTAAACGGCGGCATTGCCTTGTCCACCGGCCCGGACGCAGGATACGTGTTGGACGCATTTTACGCCCACGTTCCTAAAGAGCAACTGGTGGTCTACAATTTCCGAGGATGGCCCGGCCCGGATATTGGCCATGATCTGAGCGACCTCCATAACAAGCTGATCACGGCGATCCGCAACTGTCCTGCGGGGCCCGACGACACTGTGGTGTTTTTCTATTCCGGACATGGCGCGTACGATCCGCAGCGGGGGCATTTCCTGCAAATGCCCGACCGGGAGAACGTCTTGTATCGGAAGGTGATCGCCCAGGAGATTCAGCGCAAGGGTGTTCGCCTTGCGGTGGTCATCACCGACAGTTGCAACATGCCGGTCAATCGAGGCTTCGGAGGGGTCTCCCGAGCTTACATCCTGCCACCCGAGAAGATTACGCCCCTGTTCGACGAGCTGTTCATGAAGCCCGCGGGGTTGGTGGATATCAACTCGGCCGCGGAGGGCGAGTTCGCCGTTGCCCCCATTGGGGGCGGATTGTTCGCACTGGCCATGGCGTATATGGGGAGCAAGCCACGGTTTCAAGCGTTCAGCGAAATAGCGATTCAGAACGCGCTCGATGAGGCAATTCGGGACGCTGCGGTCGAAGTCAATGGCCCGTCCCGGCCCGGGATCCCGGCGCTCGATTACGGGTGGGCGCTAGTGAGGTTAGGATTCGGCGAGCACATGATTCACCCCGACTTCGATGGAAGGCTTCCACCGTACGGCTTCCTTTGGGACAACGCACGCGCGCGGCTTACTTGGAGAGACTTTCAGCGGGAGGTGCAGGCGAAGATGGACGAGCTGTTTCGCCAGTTGTGTCCCAATGGCCTAAACGAGGGGCAGCAGAAGCGGCAGACGCTGCGGATCTACAGCTTCCCCAAAGCTATGGCCAATGTGCAAAGACCGATCGCAGGCAATGGAGTTCGATGGTCCGCCCCAATTTACCGGCCGGAGGTTGGGGACCACATCGTCGAAGTCAATGGGCGCCGGATTAAGGATACGGACGACTTCCGGAGTGCTGTGAAGAACTCGCCACCTACGATCATCCTTGGCGTGGTTGACCAGCGTACGGGGCGGCGCTATACCTTGCGGACGCAGCTAAACCCTCCAGACGCCCGAAGCCGCCTGGGAATCGTGGTGCGCGATTGCTCCGGCCCGGGGGTGCATGTCATGGGTTTTTTGCCGGACGCACCCGGAAGGCGTTGCCAGCTTGCCCAATAGCGGAGAACCTCCCGATGAATCGCCGAACAGATGCCGACTTGCCCTTCTGTCCCGTGGGGCCGCCACGACTGGCGGTGGTCATAGTCGCCGCTCTTGCGGGGGCGTACTGGCTTGCGGAGGCCCTGCCCGCCGAGCCATCGCCTGGCCAGACCAAGAGCATCCCCGGCCGCCGCTGGGCGCTGTTGATCGGCGTGGACCAGTACAAGAATCTTCAGCCACTGGACTATTGCGGCAACGATGTCCGCGCCCTGGCCGATCGCCTCGTGAGCTGCGGCTTCCCGCGTGATCGGGTCGTCGTCCTGCACAACAAAGCGGAGTCGCTCGACTTCCAGCCGCTCAAGGCGAACATCGAGGACCAGGTGAAGCTGGTCCTTGGCTCGGCCAAGGAAGGAGACCTGGTGCTGTTGTCGTTCAGCGGGCACGGGGTGCAGGTGGCCGGGCGGAGCTTCCTCTGCCCCTACGAGGCCAAGCTGGAAGACCCCGCCACGCTGGTGTCGATGGACGGGGTGTTCCGGGCCTTGGAGGACTGCCCAGCGGCGGTGAAGCTCTTTCTGGTCGATGCCTGCCAGAACGAGGCGCCGCAGCGGGGCGAGCGGACCGCGGCGGGGGCCCGGGCCGTGAGCGACTTTGCCAAGTGGCTAGGCGAGGCCCCTCCGCCCAAGGGCACGCTGCTATTGACCAGTTGCGCTCCGGGCGAGAAATCCCGCGAGGCCGACGAGTTCCGGCACGGCGTGTTCATGCACTACGTGCTGGAAGGGCTGGAGGGCCGGGCTGACAGCAACGCCAACGGCCTGCTGACGCTCTCCGAGCTGTTCGCCTATGCCAGCGACCGGACGCAGGACTACGTGCGGCTGAAGTACAATGCCCTCCAGCGTCCGCGCCTGCGGGGCGACATCGTGGACTTCCCCCTGGTCGAGGCTGTCCACCCTAAGGAGTTTACCAACTCGATCGGCATGAAGATGGTGCTCATCCCGGCCGGGGAGTTTATGATGGGCTCACCTGATAGTGAGCCGGAACGCTTTTCCGATGAACTACCTCAGCACCGGGTGCGGATTACCCGGCCGTTCTACCTGGGCGCCTACGAGGTGACCGTGGGCCAGTTCCGCCAGTTCGTCGAGGACACGGGCTACAAGACCGACGCGGAGAAGCATGGTAAGGGGGGCGAGGGGGGGAACGAGAGCAAGGGCCGCTTTGAGCGGGACCCGAAATACACTTGGCGTAACCCGGGCTTTGCGCAGACCGACGACCATCCGGTGGTCAATGTGAGTTGGAACGACGCGGTGGCGTTTGCCGCGTGGCTTAGCCGCAAGGAGGGGAAACAGTACCGGCTACCGACCGAAGCGGAGTGGGAGTATGCCTGCCGCGCGGGCACAACCACGCGGTATTACTTCGGTGACGATCCGGAGGGGCTCGTTGAGGTGGGCAACGTGGCCGACGCCACGTTGAAGGCGAGATTCCCCAATTCGCCCGTGACGACGATCGCGGGTCGAGACGGGTATGTGTTTACCGCGCCGGTGGGGCGGTTTCGGCCGAACGCGTTCGGGCTGTACGATATGCACGGGAACGTGTGGGAGTGGTGTGCGGACTGGTATGAGAAGGGGGCATACGAGCGGTACAAGCGTGGGGACCTGACCCCGCCATCGGGTGGCCATGATCGTGTGTTGCGCGGGGGCTCGTGGCACAGCCGCGCTCCCGACGTCTTCCGGTGTGCGTGCCGCAACTACGACGTCCCGGACGACCGCAACGACAACAACGGGTTTCGCGTTGCCAGGACTCTAACACCTTGAACCTTTACCCCTTTACCCCTTATCGCGCCCAAGCGGAGCGAGGGCGGCGGAAGGCGGAGCGGGCGATAGTGTATAGGCGCACCTGTCGGCAAGTGTACACATGAACCCTATGGAAACGTCGTCCGAAGCACCCAAGGCCGTGCGCGCGTTGGATGCCCGGCGCGGAAAGGCGGAGACTTCGCCATGTCTGCCGAAAAGCGGCATTCGGCCATCTTGCCTTGCGCCGTCGGCGCAGCGCTGACGCTAGTGGCGATCGCCGCGCCGGGGGCGTCGGGCCGAGACTACGGGCTGGCCATCGCCGTGACACAGTGCCGCAACCTCCAGAGTGAGACCCAGCCCGTATGTTGGGCCGCCCAGCCGAACCAGGCCGCCACCGCCACGCTGCAACTGCTCCGCCGGCTGCTTGCCCGCCCCCGAGGGGAACGCGCCCAGTACGCAACCGGCCAGGCCTTGGAGCTACCCACCTGCAAAGCGATCCAGAAGGAACTCCAGCGCCTCGCACGCGAAGCGGCCGAAGGCGATCGGGTGGTGATATACTTGGCCACCGCGGCGGTCCGCGACACGGCAGGCAGGGCGTGCCTGCTGCTGGACGACACGGCCACGGAGCCCGGCAGCACCGACGGCCGCCGCCGCGCCGAAGCGGCCCTGCCGCTTTCGGCCCTGGCCGAGCACCTGGGCAACATCGCCGGCCCGCAGGTTCTGGTGTTTCTGGACCTCTGCGCGCTGGATGGCCCAATCGGCCAGGCGGAACTCCAGGAGGCGTTCGGGACTTTTTCAGAACGCTGCGCGGTGCTGGCCTGGTCAGGCGAGCGAAAAAGCTACTGGGAGCCGGGCGAAAAGGTTACGCGTCTGGCCGGCATGTTGGCCGATGGCCTCCGGGGCGCGGCCGACGCCGATGCCGACGGCCACCTGCGGCACGCGGAACTGATCGCGTATTTGGAGGAGCAAAGCCGGCGTAGGGATTCGGCCGGCCGAGGCCCGAGCCTGGCTGTCTTGAACAAACAGTTGGCCTGGGAATATCCGTTGCAAGCGGCCCATTTCGAGGCTTTTGGGCTGCGGTTGGCAGCGGCGATTGCGGCGATGGTTGAGGCCAAGGGCCTTTTGCGCGAGGCGCTGGTGGTTGAGGAGCCGGTCGGCCCCGGCGGCTCGCGCTGGATCACGCCGCTGGCCAAGATCCTCGCCCGGCAAGTGGCGGCCGCGTTGGCCAAGCGGGGCTTAAACGTGCTCACGGAAGCCAAGCCGGACGCCGTCGTGGTCGTCTCGGGCCGGCTGGAGGTCCGCGCACAGCCCGACCGGCTGGTGGCCCAACTGGAGGTACGCAGTGGCGAGAAACTCTTGGGCACCGTGTGCGACACGATGCTGGCCACCGGCGACGTGGCCGACCTGGTGTTGCCCACGGCTCGGCAGGTGGCTGCAAGCGGGCGCCAGCCGGCACGGCTGGAGGGGCTGCGTGCCGCCAGCGTGGAGGGGATCGACCAGCCGCCTGCCCGGCATCCGCATTTCACCGGCTACGCGGACCTGCCGGTGAGCCTGCGGTTCGAGCTGACCGACACCGAGGGAAAAAACCCCGTGGCCATCGAGGCGGTCGAGCGGGGCGGCGAGTGCTACCTGCCGGTGGTCAAGGGGAAGTGTCTCCGCATTTGGGCGACGCGGCAAAGCGAGACCCCTTGCGCACTGCTGGTGCTGGTCGATGGGGGGAACGTGATGTCCAGGGTGGGGCTGCCGGAAGAGGCGCGGTTCGCCGCGCCGGAGGAGCACTTGGCCCGGCTGCACTACTTCATTTTGGAGGAGAAGCGGCCGTACACTATCGAGGCGTGGATCACGCTGGGCGCCGAGCGTAAAGAGGGGCCGGTGGCCGCCAGACGCCTGGTCGTGGCCGACGGGCCAGACGCACTCGGCTACCGCCACCCCGGGGCCGAACTGGGCGAAGTCCGCATTCTGGTTTATGCGGCCCGGAAGGATGGCCCGCAGAGGCGGGCGGCCGACGTGTCGGGCATTGGCATGGGGGCGGGCCCGGACGCCAAGCTGCCGATGTCCTTTGTCCAGTGGTGGGCGGACGATTCCGTGCCCCATGCGCGCCTGGTCTACCAATACCGCCAGGCCGAGGATATCCCGCGCGCCTTGCCGAGGTAGCGGTTGGCCAGCGCGCTGTCTCGGCCTTGCCGCCCGCCTTTCTTGCCCGAATTTTGCCGCCAGCGGGCAATTCCCTTGCCCAACCTTTCTCTTCCTTTCGGCTGGACCGGCCGCAGCACAAGCAGGTCATCGAGGCCGACATCGTCAGCCCCTTGCAGGGCAGCCGGGCCCACGCCCAAGAGATCGACGGGGAGTTTATCGAGGCGGGTCGGGCACCGTACGCGCAGCGGATTGCCACGACCGTGTTTCTGCACAGCCTGGTGCAGACTGGCCAGAGCGGGGTGGAGCCGGGCGATTTGCGTCTGGCGGTGCTCCAGCCGGGCGACGACCCCGCGCTAGCCCAAGTTACGCTGTTCGGCGGTGATTTTCGAGATTCTCGGGGGGCGAGGATGGCGGAAGCCCGAGGATTGGAAGGGATCGGGTGTGGAAACGCGTTGTAGTGAAGACCTTCTTGCTTGATTTTCGCCTTAGAGCCTATCCCAAAATGCCGGCAGCGCGGAAAGTGAGCCACGCACAGGCAAAATGGAGAAAGGCAAGGTAGTTTTCCGCCTTCTTTTCCCAACGAATCAACAGCCGCCGAAATCGATTGAACCAGGAATGCGTACGCTCCACCACCCAACGCCGGGCACGGTAACCGGGGATCTGCTTCCGCGCCGATTCCTCCTCACCACGCGACTTGATGTGGGCGGTGTAACCCCACTCCCGTATCAGTTGACGCACGTCGGGGTAGTCATATCCCTTGTCCGCACACAGGTTCTGCTCCTTCCGCCGCGTGGGTTTCGCTCGTTTCACCGGAACGCTCCGCAAGGTCTCCTCCACCAGCCGCTTGTCATGCGTGTTGGCCCCGCTGACCGCCACCCCCAGCGGCACGCCCACGCCATCGGTAAGCAGGGATCGCTTGGTACCTGACTTGGCCCGGTCGGTGGGATTGGGCCCGGTTTTTTTCCCTCCCAGCGGGGCCTTGCTGGTTGCCCCATCAAGGCACTGCCACGGCCACTGAATCCCCCGCAGTTCGTCATATTCCTCCAACGCCAGCTTCCAGAGCTTCTCAAACACCCCTGAGGCCACCAGTTGCTGGAAGTAACGATGCAAGCTGCTGCCGGAGCCGAACTCCCGCGGAGCAGCTTTCCACTGGCACCCCGTACGCAGCACGTAAAACATGCCATCCAGCACCCGCCGCCATTCCAACGGCTTGCGTCCGGGATAACGGCGTCGTCGCTTCCGTTTGGGGAGCAGAGGCTCCAGGCGTTCCCACAAACGATCGGGGATTCTCCAATTTTCCGAAATTCTCTCGGCCGTTGCTGCCATGGCGATCCTCCTTGCCTGAACTGACCGCTGTCAACTCCGTCAGTGCAAAGCGGTATTCCAATAAACGTCATTTTGGGATAGGCTCTTAGCTCGAAGTACCCGACCGAGAAGAACTTGCCCCCGTATCCCTTGCCATTGCCGGCGATATAGGACTGATAGTCGCTGGTGAGGACCGTACCGCGGAGATCGGGGGCCGCCCCGCCTTGAGAACCCTCGCCGCCGTTGTGGCAGCCCACACAATGCCGGTCGAGCACGGGCTGGACCTCGCGTTTGAAGCTGAAATTGCGGGACGGGCCGTACCAGGGCTCGATGGACACGGGCTCTCGGCCGGCCGGCAGGGGCACTCCCGCCGGCGGTGCGGCACTTTGCTGGAACGTCCTGGTATGCCCCTGTAGGCCCTGTTGGACACATGAAAGGTAGGGGAACCTATTGGGCGGCACTGCGTTATAGAGCGCCGACGATCCCTCGGAATCGCTAGACAAAAATTTTTTTGGGGGGTGCTTGACAAGGCGGAAGGCCGGATTAGACTCAGGGTGTCTAAAAAAAGCAGGGTCTATCTGAGAGTGCTGCGGCTTCCGCTTCGCTTTTGCTTTTGCACCTCTTGTTGTTGCCCATCGGGAGAAGCGGAGCCTTGAAGGCTGCAAGGGCATCCTGCCCGGGCTGCAGGTCGAGGCATGCATCTTTGCTACCAAGACGCCCGGCGGGGGGTATTTTTCTAATCCTGTTTTCGGCGACGTGCTGGTGCA
>Ga0315298_1011986_pt1 | contig 10055 bp, 10 predicted proteins | sample WHS_1_MG_FD_203077 | JGI IMG/M metagenome (GOLD analysis project Ga0315298, IMG submission 203077) | Extremophilic microbial mat communities from Washburn Hot Springs, YNP, Wyoming, USA - WHS_1_MG | ecosystem: Environmental > Aquatic > Thermal springs > Hot (42-90C) | place: USA: Wyoming...
ACCGAATTGATTTCATCCATATAGCATCGTTGGCTGCGTCGTCGGCTTCCTCAACATACATCAGTATGCCTCGTTGCCTTCTCCTTGCCGCCTTGCTCTCTGGCGAACTCAATTCGGTATTCCTACAATTTTGACGGCAAATTAGTATTATAAAGGTCAATAATAGCCGAGACAACCTGTTCAATTGTCATAAATGTTGTATCAATCACAACTGCATCATCAAGTTTTTTCAAAGGTGCAATTTCCCTGTTTTTGTCCCTTTGGTCTCTGATTTCGATTTCTCTCTGAAGTTTTTCAATATCTTCTTCAATTCCTTGCTGTTTCAACTGGAGATATCTTCTTTTTGCCCTTTCCTGTACTGATGCATCAAGATAAATTTTCAATTGAGCATCAGGGAATACCTTGCTACCTATGTCTCTACCTTCCATTACAATGTCATGGTTTTTTCTATAAGAGCGCTGGATATCCCATAACAATTGTCTTATTTCATGGATTGAAGCAACAAAATGGCTGTTTGTACTTACCTGTTCTGTTCGTATCTCGTTGCTTACATCCTGACCATCCAGCAGTACTCTGTAAGAATCGCCATTTTGAATGAGTTCTATTGTGGTGTCCTTTGCCATTTCTATTAATGCCTGGGGATTGTGAAAATCAATGTTTTGTTTCAATGCCTTCAATGTTAATGCACGATACATGGCTCCAGTGTCAACATAGAGAAAATTCAATCTTTTTGCTACAATCTTTGCGACAGTGCTTTTCCCAGCACCTGCAGGTCCATCGATAGCAATGACAAAATGTTTATCTTCAGGATTCAAGTATTTCCTTTTCTTTAATGTTTGCCTTTTTTTCAACTTCTTCAATGTATTTGTCTGTGATTTTTTGAAGTTCTTCTGTTGCCTTGAATGAGTCATCTTCAGAAATTTTCTTTTCTTTTTCAAGTTTTTTAAGTTCTTCCTTTATTTTTCTTCGTATCTCACGGATCTCAACCTTTGCCTGTTCTTCAAGTTTTCTTAAAACTTTGACAAGTTCTTTTCTTCTTTCTTCACTTAATGGAGGAACAGAAATTTTTATATTTGTAGCGTCAGCAACTGGATTGAATCCAAGGTTGCTCATCTGAATTGCTTTTACGATTTTATCAGTGATGGATTTATCCCACGGTTGTATCACAAGTGTTTGTGGATTTGGAATTGATACAGTGGCAACCTGATTGATGGGAAGTTTTGAGCCATAGTATTCAACAAGTATTCCTTCAAGAAGGGCTACAGATGCACGACCGAGTCGAAGGTTATTCATTTCTTTAACAAAATTATCTTCAACCTTTTTCATTTCCATTTCTGCTTCCTGACATATCTGTTTTATCATGACACCTCCCTTTTAAAGATTGTTGAATTTTTATCAGCGATTACTGTTTTTAATCCTTTTCCACATACGATCTGTTTCAAATTGCCTTTTCTGAAAAGATTAAAGACAATGACTGGCAAATGGTTATTCATACAAAGGGTTATCGCGGTGTTATCCATTACCTTCAGGTCATTGTTCAGTACTTCTTTGTAAGTGAGGAATTCATATCGTTTTGCCTTTTTATTTTTTAATGGGTCGTCTGTGTAAACTCCATCAACCTTTGTGGCTTTTAAGATTACTTCTGCTCCGATTTCGATTGCTTTTAATGCAGCAGAAGTATCTGTTGTAAAATAGGGATTTCCTGTTCCTCCCACAAATATTACTATTCTTCCTTTTTCAAGGTGTCTGATTGCACGTCTTCTAATGTATGGCTCACAGAACTGTCGCATCTCAAATGAACTTTGAACCCTTGTAATTGCATTCATTTTTTCAAGGCAACTTTGAAGTGCCAGTCCATTAATCACTGTTGCAAGCATTCCCATATAATCTCCTGTGATTTCATCAATAACCCTGTCATCACGTGTGATACCCCTGAAAATATTTCCTCCACCTATTACAATGGCTGTCTGACAACCGAGTTCAGTTACTTCTTTAATTTCTTTTGAAATTGAAATCAAAGATTCAGAATTGATTCCAAATTGACCATTTTCAGCAAGTGCCTGTCCTGAAAGTTTCAGCAAGATTCTGTTAAAAACAGGTTTCATATTTTTATCCTTGTAAAAAGAATTTCCCTTTTTCCTGCTTTTGTACCCTCAGGTATTTTCATAACATCCTTATTTAAAATAATTTTATTTGCCACACTTTCTTCAATGTTAAGGATCTTCCATATTTTTTTTGATGTTTCGGGTATAAATGGATAAACAAGGAAAGAGATAATGGAAATTCCGGCAATACACTGAGATAGTGTATTCTTCGCTGAATCAATGGGTGCAGTCCATGGTTTTTCCTTATCAAGGAGTTTGTTAAATTCGCCCACCAGTTTCCAGATTTCAGTAAGTGCCTCAGAAAATGAAACATTTGTCATATAATGGTCAACATTTTTTATTGTGCTATCAATGGATGTTTCTATATCAGAACTGATAAATCCAGAGGGTAAAATTCCATTGAATAACTTTTCAACAAGGTTTATGGTTCTGTTGACCAGGTTTCCAAGGTCGTTTGCAAGATCACTGTTATATCTTTTGATAAATTTTTCTTCAGAATATTCACCATCAAGCCCAAATGGGACTTCTCTCAAGAGGAAATATCTGAATCCATCTACACCAAAACGGTCAATCAATTCAACCGGATTAATAACATTTCCTTTTGATTTTGACATTTTTTCACTGCCAACAGTCCACCACCCATGTGCAAAAATTTTCTCAGGAAGTTCCAATCCAAGAGCCATCAGTATTGCTGGCCAGATAATAGAATGAAATCTTAAAATATCTTTTCCTATCAACTGAACATCAGGAGGCCAGTATTTATTGGGTTTTCCATCAGCATAGTCAATACCTGTGAGATAATTCAAAAGTGCGTCAAACCATACATAAATGGAATATTTTTCTTCTGTAGGCGATTCAATTCCCCAAACAGTATGCTGTCTTGTAATAGAAAGGTCTGTCAACCCCTGAGATATGAAGTTCGTAACTTCTTCAAGACGAAATGGTGGCTGAATCATTTCAGGTTTTTTTTCAAGGTAAGAAAGAAGGGATTTTTCATATTTTGATAATCTGAAGAAGTATGATTTTTCCTTGAGTATTTTTACTTCCCTGCCACAGTCAGGACAGACAGGTTTTGATGGGTCAATCTTTGTCTTTGGTATAAAAAATTCACATGGTATACAGTAATAACCTGAATATTCTCCCTGATAAATGTCTCCATTTTCCATCAGTTTCTTAAATACCTGTCTTACAGTATTTTGATGTTGAACTTCTGTGGTTCGAATAAATCTTGAATATGAAATGCCGAGTTTTTCCCACATTTTTTTAAATATCTCTGACATCTGGTCAGAAAATTGCTGAACTGTCATTCCCTTTTTTTCAGCTGCCTGGGCAATCTTTTCGCCGTGTTCATCAGTTCCTGTAAGAAAGAAAACATCCTTTCCTGTAATTCTGTGATATCTTGAAAGACAATCAGCAGCGATTGTTGTGTAACAGTGTCCAATATGAGGTTGATCATTGATATAATAAATCGGTGTGGTGACATAGAATTTCATTGTTCGCTCTCCTCATCTTCATACATTTTGCTTTCAAATATTAAACAACACATTAATCTTCCACACAGACCTGAAATTTTACTCATATCAAGGGGTAAATTCTGTGTCTTCACAAGTTTCATTGTAATGGGCTCGAAATCCTTTAAAAATCTATGACAGCAAATTTCCTGTCCACATATACCATAACCACCTTTGATTTTTGCTTCATCCCTTAATCCAATCTGTCTCATTTCAATTCTGCAATTGAATATACTTGCAAGTTCCTTTACCAGTTTCCTGAAATCAATGCGTCCTGCAGCCCAGTAATAAAATGTTATGATTGTTCTGTCAAAGGAATATGTAACGTCAATGAGTTTCATCGGCAGATTTATTTCCTTGATTTTTTCATTACATATTCTGAATGCATCCTTTTTCAGTTGATCATTTTCCTTAATAATTAGCATATCCTGTTCTGTAAGTTTTCTAATGATTCTACCTGAAATTGTTAGATTTGCATCCTGATGTGACGAATCGAGTACTGACCATACTCGAGCATAGTCCTGGGTTCCCTTTGTAAATTCCACGATGCATAAATCACCTGGTTTGATTCCAGAAGATTCTTCCCCTTTTACAAAACAGGGTTTTTCAACTTTTCTTACCTGTATTTCAAAGATTTTTTCCATTTTTGTATTCCTCAATTATTCTAACTTCGTCCTTACTGCTGGGGGGAAGTTTTTCACTCCGTTCAATATAAATTTTTGCAAGTTCATCCTTACCGATTTTTTTATAAAACAATCCAATTTCAAGATTGTAAAGTGATTTTGATGGATAACATTCAATCATTTGCACAAATTCTTTTTCTGCCTCTTCAAATCTTCCGATGGCTTCAAGCATTTCAGCAAGAGCCCTGTGATATCGGGCTGAAAAAGGATTCAATGTTACAGCTTTTTTATAACCATCAATGGCTTTTTCAGCAAATTCAATGTTTTTTGTTTGAAAATAGGCAAATTTAAATATTTGACCCTGCATAAAAAATGCTTCAGGTTCAGGAAATATGTTACCTGCATATTCCAGAGCCTGAATTGGGTTATCTCGATATTTACCTTCTTCTATGTCTCCTATGATTTTTTCCACTCGCCATGATTTAAATTCAACTACACCTGATATAAAGGACAAAAATATCATACTTCCTGCAAGCAATTTTGTCAATTTACGTAATGGTTGGTCTGTAATAACTGGATGCGATTCTATCAGTCCCACAAATGCGAATAATATGACAGTGATTGCTGCATTTTGATAATGAAAATCAACCATGAAATGGAGAAATGTTGCAATTGTTGCAAAAGTAAAACCAGCAAATAATGGTTCTTTTGAGTAGAGAAAGTTGTTAATGTTTCTTTTAACGAAGTAAAAACATGCCAACAGGAAAATAATGCATCCAATGATACCTGTGCAGGAAATTATTTCGAAAAAAAGATTATGTGCGTATTTTGCTTCCATTGCCCCTGGAATTTTGAATTTTAAATAGAATTGAGAAAAATTTCCAGGACCAATGCCTGTAAGATAATGGTTTTTGAATACGGATATTGCTGATGACCAGTAATTCATTCTGTCTGTCAATGAACTGATTTTTGGTAAAAAACCATACTTAATACCTGCAATAACCATAAAAGTACTAACGATGAAAACTATTGCACATGTTTGAAGATAAAGTTTCCCTGGTACAATGAAAAACAGTAGCATTAAAAATGAAATCAGAAGAAAGCAAAACCATCCACCCATTGATTCTGTGGCTGCAAAAACAGGTAATATTGCAGCAAGAACAATGCCATTGAAAATTTTTAGAGGCAAGGATGAACTTGAAAGAATTGAAAAAAACACAACAGGATAAAGCATTAAAAGATAGCCAGCAAAGGTATTTGGATAAACAAATGTTGAAAAAATTCTGTTGCTTGCCATTCGGTCAATATATGTTTCGGGCATATTTTTTATCATCTCAGGATGTTGCATTATTGTTTGTCTTGTAATTTCAAGTCCCCAGAAATATTGATAAATACCATAGGCAGCAATTAAGCCAAGTGCTAAAATACTTATGAAACTTACAATCTTAAAATCTTTTTCAGAGAAATTTGTTTTGAAAAGAACCCAGATTGCAAAAAGGGTGAGCAAATATGAACATTCTTTTATTACCACATACCACAGATTCCAGAAAAATAGAAGTCCTGCAAAACAGTAAATGATAAAAATGAAGAAGAAAAACTGACCAGGTGAGAAGATTAATGTTTTTCTGTTTATAAAGATTGAAATTGTTAGAAGCACAAAAATTGATATACTGAACATATGATTAAAACCAGGATACGCAAATCCATCAAAAAATGGTCTGAGAAAAAGGAAAACAATAAGGATGCCCTTAATGAAAGTAAGTGGAGAAAGGACATTGCTGCTGTTTAAAACTTTTATGTCTTTTTTTTCAACAATCTGTTTCTTTTTGTCTTTTTTCATTATACAGGCCAATGATTGATTGTAAATTTGTGTGGTTTGTTTTTAAATAATCAATAAGGAATTTGCAAATTTTCATCGGCAGTTCTGGATTAATTATCAAAAATGTACCCAGTCCTATTGCTGAAGCACCTGCAAAAATCATTTCAAGTGCTCTTTTTTCTGAACTTATCCCACCAACACCTATGATAGGAATAGAGACCTTTTGATAAAGTTCATATACAGCCCTTAATGCCATGGGAAAAATCATACTGCCAGACACTCCACCAGTATACATTTTTTTATTGTTCCAATCATAATATAAACCCTTGTATGTATTTACAGCACATAAAATGTCTGCACCTGCCTCTTCTGCTGCAATGCCTGTTTCGCAAATATCTCTAACATTAGGACTTAATTTTGCAATGATAATTTTATCGGTAATCTTTTTTACTTTTTTTATGATGTTGAAAGTAGAGCGAGGGTATTCTGAAATGATTTTTGATGTTTTTATATTCGGACAGGATAAATTCAATTCAAATGCACAGATTCCATTTTTCCTGTCAAGGAACTCAATACATTTCAATATATCCTCAGGACTTTTCCCACCAACACTTACAATGATAGGTTTTTTTAATTTTTTCAAACAGCTCAGTTTTTCACTGGCAAAACATCTGACACCAATATTTTGAAGTCCAATACTGTTCATTAAACCATTTTCAAACTCCCATATTCTTGGTGGTGGATTTCCCTGTGTTTGTTCCCATGTAAGTGTTTTTGTAATGATTGCACCAAGAAATTTATAATCAGTCACATCCTGAAGTTCATCTCCATAACCAAATGTTCCACTGGCAGGTAGTACCGGTGTATCAAGCACAAGTTTCCCGAGTTTAATTTTCAATTGCTTTAAGTCCATTTGATTTCTCTATGGTCGAAAACAGGTCCATCCCTGCACACTCTTTTATATCCGTTTATGGTCTCAGTGACACAGCCCTGACATACACCAAGTCCACAGAACATGATATTTTCAAGAGAAACATATGCCTCAATATTATTGTTCCTGCATATTTCACTGAGTGCCTTTAGCATTTGATATGGTCCTGCGGCAAAAACAATATCTGTTTTTTCATTGTTAAGTTTTCTTTCAAACATTTCCACAACAGTTAATTTTTCTCCATCACTTCCGTCATCAGTAGAAATGAATTTTTTATAATCTCCTTTCGGTAAAAGGAAATCAAGCAAATGTCCTTTATCCCTTGCTCCATAGAAAAATTTAAAATTCATTTTTTCTGAAATTAGTTGCGAAGCCAGAAAAAGTAATGGTGCAAGACCCATTCCACCAGCAACAAGAGAAATTTCTTTTTTTCTGTCAGGCAAAGGGAAATTATTCCCAACCGGTCCAACAATATCAAGGTATTGCCCTTTTGATATCTCTGAAAGCTTTTTTGTGCCTTTTCCTTTTATTTCAAAAAGTATTCGTACTGAATTTTCTGTACATCCTGCGATGGATAATGGTCTGCGTATAAATGCTCCACCTGTCAGAATATGAAGGAATTGTCCTGGTCGTGGAAATGGAGTAAGATCGTTTTCAAGAAATAATTCAACGAATTTTTCTTTATAAATTTTTTTTGATAATACCTGCATGATTTTGTGTTTTTTCATTGTTGTGCCAGTGTGATGAAACCTGCAATGATTGTATAAACTCCAAACCACTTCATTTTTGCTTTTTGAACTGCTTTTGAAAGTATCATCAGCGCAATGTATCCTGATATAAAACCTGATACACCTGCAATTAAACAGTCAATTGTAAAACTTCCCGGGCTTTTCGCAAGTTCAAGAATAAAACCACCTGTAATCGTTAATATTCCGAGAAAAAAAGAAAATTCAAATGCCCTTTCAGGAGAAAAGCCCATGTTCCTTGCTGCTGTGATTGTTGCTCCTGAACGGGATATTCCTGGGAGTATTGCTATTGCCTGAAATATGCCAATGACAATGGCTGATAATAAATCGTTCGAATCAGTATTTCTTTTGTTTTTACTGAGAAGTTCGCCAGCAATCAGAATAATTCCATTAATAATCCAGCAATACCCAAGAACAGTCAAAGTTGCTATTTTTTCGATATATGAATCAAACAGTATTCCCAGAATAGCAGCAGGGATTGATGCAATGATTAAATTTTTCCATAGAAGATGTTCCTTGCGATATTCAGGACTATTCAGATTTACCAGAGACACAAGCATTTTTTTGATTCTTTTCCTGAAATAAAGAACAATGGAAATCACTGTGCCCATGTGAACAGAAATCCATAAAGGCAGCTGATATCCAGGAATCAATGACATCTTTCCTGCATATAAAATATGACCCGAACTGCTGACAGGAAGAAATTCTGTAATTCCCTGCAGTATTCCAATTAATATCGCATCAATCATTGTTTATATATTTTACCACAGAAATCGTCATACCACTGACCTGGAAATTTTGAGTTGTTCTGTTTGTATATTATGATATTATTATGAAAATTTCAGTATTGATACCCGCATACAATGAACAGGAAACGATTGCTGAGGTTTTGAAAAAAATTTCATCCCTGCCATTTGATAAAGAAATTATTGTTGTTGATGATGGTTCAACAGATTCAACTTACCAAATCTTAAAAGCAGAATCTTCCAGGTTTGAAAATCTTTGTATAGTCAGGCATAAACAGAATAAAGGTAAAGGGGCAGCCATCAGAACAGGGATTAAAGTTGCGACAGGAGATTACATTGTGATTCAGGATGCAGACCTTGAACTTGATCCGTTTGATATTTTAAAATTGATTGATGCTATTGATAAAGATCACAAGGTTATATATGGTTCAAGGTTTCTCACAAGGAAAAAAATACCACTGATCAGTTTACTTGCAAACAAATTTTTGACACTATTGACAAACATTTTTTTTGGTTCGCACCTTACTGATATGGAAACATGTTACAAATTATGTTCAAGCGAAATCCTGAAGGGTCTTAAATTGAAATCAGATGGTTTTGAGATTGAACCTGAAATCACATGCAAAATTCTAAAAAAGGGAAACAAAATCAAAGAAGTTTCTATTTCTTATAATCCGAGAAAAAAAGGTAAAAAGATTGGTTGGATTGATGGTTTTAAGGCAATTTTTACCATCATAAAATACAGGATTTATGATTAAAAAATTTTATCTTGCAATATTGATACTTGTGGGACTATTGTTTCATACTAAAGGAATAAACTGGGGAATTCCTGACAGGGAAAGAATTGATCTTGTTTTTGGAGATGAAGAAGTTCTTGATGCCTTTCTAAATCCTATGCTAAGTACACATGAGGAAATTAGAGAGATGCAGGTTTATTATGGTGCTCCTTACAAACTCGATTATAACCCTGAAGAAAAAATTGTTGTTGATGTAAAAAAGAAAAAGATTGTTATTTCAAAAGAAATGGTGAATACTTTAAGAAGTTATCTTTTTCGTTCATATGGTGCGGATGAACAGGCTGCGATTGCCAGTTTAAGTAAAATGGATCCATCAAAACATAATTTTAATCCTCATTTTTTTGAATACGGTGGTGTATATCTTTATCCACTTGGTGCTTTTTTGAAGGGATGTTCTATTTTCAAAATTGTTAATCTTAAATCTGATAGGGCTTTTTATTTGAAAAATCCTGAAGAAATTGGAAAATTATATATTCTGTCACGATTGTTTGGTGCTATTGTTTTTATTCTTTCTGCCATTGTTTTCTTTTTCCTTTCAAGAAAGATTTCAAAAAACATACACTTAGCGTTTTTATCGAGTTTACTGTTTGTTGTTACACCTGTTTTTGTTCTCTGGTCTCACTATTTAAAGCCATATACCTTCGGATTGTTCTGGGTTATAGTGACCTTTTATGGAATCATTAACTTTTTTGAAAATAGGAAAACTGGATGGCTTATATTTTCTTCAGTTTTTGCAGGTCTTTCAATGGGAACTTTACTTTCTTATGGTTACATATT
>Ga0315298_1011987_pt1 | contig 10055 bp, 10 predicted proteins | sample WHS_1_MG_FD_203077 | JGI IMG/M metagenome (GOLD analysis project Ga0315298, IMG submission 203077) | Extremophilic microbial mat communities from Washburn Hot Springs, YNP, Wyoming, USA - WHS_1_MG | ecosystem: Environmental > Aquatic > Thermal springs > Hot (42-90C) | place: USA: Wyoming...
ACGCCGCCGGCGCCCCGCGCAGCCTTTGCCCCTTCTCACCGTCTAAGGGGTGGCACCACCACCACCGGGCAAGGGGCATGGTCGGCCACGTGCCGACTGACGGAACCAAGAAGGAGGGAGGCAAGTGCGCCTTGCCCGCGCCGGCCCACGACCAGGAGGTCAACGCCGCGGGCCTCCTCAACCAGCACTGCTTGCGGCCAGCCATTAAGGACTGCGCCTTCACAGGGAAGGTCCGGCGCTAGCTCCTTCACCCTCTCCACCGCCTCTTTGACGATGGACTCGGCTCCCTCGCGGAGAGCGTCAAAAAGCCTCGGCGAGGTGAGGGCTTCCTGCTGGGAAAGAGCCGGCTCCTCCCATACGGAGACCACCCGAAGGCTGGCGCCGCGAAACTGTGCTTCTTCGACGGCGAACTCCAGAGCCACCCCGGAGGCCTCCGAGCCGTCCACCCCTACTAAGATCGTGCTCATTGCCTGCTCCTCCTTCCCGTGATCGTGTGTCACCCGTGATTCTGCGTTTCTTCCCGCTTATTCCACGTTTCTTGCCACTAGGCCTAGCTAACAGCGGCAACTACAGGTGCTATCCTGCGTCACCTGCCGCCAACTCCTTCAGCAACCTCACCAGGGCTTCTCTCACGTCGGCCGGCAGCTGGCTTTCTGCTACCGGTGTTACAGCGGCCGTTGGCGAAAGGCCGCGAATCGAGGCAAGCAGGCAAGCAAGCTCCGCCTGGTCGGGGGCCAAGAAGTCTCCTCTCACCTCAACGGCGCGAAGAAGACCGTCTTGCAGGTCCGCAGCCAGGGTGACCACTCCACTTTGCGCCTTGGTCGAGAGTACCGATCTGTAGGTTGGCCGTGTGGGGAAGGTCCATTCTGCTCGAGAGTACTTGTTCTCAAGCAGTCCTTGCGAGACGGCCTGTTCCCCGGCAAGTAGCTCCCCAGGCTCGAGTTCCAAGCGCAGTTGCCTAGCGAGATGCCGAGCGAGTTTGTGCATGACCTCTTGCACAGGAATCGGTCGGCCGACTGCCTCGCTTAAGGTGATCACTCTTTCCCGCACGCTGTTGAAGCCTTTGTCAGCGAACTTGAGCCGGGAAGGGCGAAGCACCCTGTCCATCACAGCACAGTCGGTCGCGACCAAGAACGTGCCACTGTGGACGAACGCCTCACCCCATTTGACCTGAGCCGACCCGTACACCTTGCGTCCGGCGATGGTGCAATCGTTGGTTGGTGAGAAGGAGACCTTTTGCCCGTAGTCAGCGCAAGTCAAGGCCACTGCCTCGGCTACCAGCGGGTAAAGTTCCAAGGGCTCCGCTATTCCCAAGTGCTCGAAGAAGGGGACCTGGCGGAAAAAGAGCGAGAAGCAAAAGCTGCCTTCGTCCTGATACACGGCTCCTCCCGGGTTGTAACGGCGCACTATGGGGATGCCGTGACGGCGGCAATGATCAACATCCACATCCTCCATGGCTTCCTGGTAAACGCCGATCCAGACGGAGGGCACAGAACGGCGCAGGCGAAGTGTATTAGGACTGGTGCCTTGATCGACACCGCGGAGCAGCGCCTCCTCTACTGCAAAGTGGTGGAAGGGGTCGGTTATTCCATCTTCCAGTAGCCGGAAGACCAGCCTACTTCGCGCGGTAGTAGGCACAGCTTGCCCCTTTGCAATCTGGCACAGCCTCCGTGAACTTACATTGCGGAGGAAGAGACGCGGGCAGGATAATGCCCAGCTCCTTGCGCAGGTAATCTACGCCTGCTTCGATGGCGGAGTAGACAGCCTGCTTGCAGCAGCGCGGTCCGCCAAGCTCGGCAAGTCTCGCGAGAGCTGCCGCCGTTCCTTTGAGACTCAAAGAACGCTCCTTATCAGCACGATAGGTAGCTCCGGTCAGCAAGGACACAGCGCAGCCCACGCCGACACACGCGCCGCAGTCGCCGCGAGAGCCGCAGGAACCCAGGGGTATGTTCCGCAGGCGGCGGACTGCGGCGCTGATGGCGCCAGGGCGCAGGGGTCTCCCATAATTACGGCAGGCAGTCAGTAGAGCGGGACCAGCAACCAGATGGTGGGCGGGTCCATGCCCACGAAACACGGGATGTCTCATCAAGAGCTCGGCGACCACCACCGGGTCCTGCTCGGCAGTGGCAAGGCAAGTACGCTCAACGAGGACCTCGGGTGATGCCGCCCGACATTCCTCACATACGTAACAGCCGAGAGGACATCGCCACTCGCAGTCCTCCTCAGTTCCGCAGTACACGCACCGCTGCAGTGGCCGACTGCCATTTTCTGCGAGGAGGAGCTCCGACTCGCACAGCGGGCACGTGAACATTTAGTCCTCCCAAGCTTCCGGACCCTTGGCCAGCTCTTCCCGTATCTTCCTTTCGACCTCCTCGCGGTCGGGAACCGCTTTCTTGGTCACCGGTTTCCCGTTCACATAGACAGAAGGCACTGTCCAGGTCTTCAGCTCGGCTAAGCAGGACCGAGTGGGAATGACGCGCATGGATCCCCCCAGCGCGTAAACGTCAAGTCTCACCTGGTCCGGAAACAGGCGTGTCATTTCTTCCATGATCTTCAAAGTGGCAGTGCACTTCCGGGTGGGCGGACTGGCCACCACCACCTCTAACCGCAGACGTTTACCGTTTGCAGAGGTTTCGGGCGCGTCCTCGGTCATCTCTCGCGGTCTCCTCCGATCCAGTTTTCCAGGGCTGGTATGGCCTCCCAGGCTGGGGAGCCAGCCGAAGTCGCGGAGTCCCTGGCTAAGGCGTCTCCCTGCGGGGCCCCGGCAACAGCGGCGTCGGCCGCCTCAGCCTGCCATTACGTCCGCCGGCTCAGCCTGTCATTATAGAGCGGACAGCACCTTGATGACCGTCTGTTCGTCTTCCGCCGAGTCCACCCCAATGTGAGCGACAAATCTCGTGCCTATACTGGCGGCAGAGAACCCCCTCATGTTGACTCCGGCGTCACCCACGGCCTGCGCCAGCTTCGCGGCAATGCCAGGTTCATTGGGCCCCTCCACACGGACCGAGTGAAGAGTGGAGGTAACCGAGAAGCCCACGGTGGCCGCCGCCCGTATCTCCCGGTCGCCTCTCAGCGGTGTGACAAACACCACGCCTGTGCCCGGCTTCTCAGGCGCCCGACGGACGATGATGAAATCAAGGTCGGCACCGGCGGCGTGCAGCACCGACAGCGTAGCAGCCAGAGCCCCAGGCTTGTCTTCGATACTCGCCGCCCACACCTCTTCCTTTTCGACGAGCAGTTCCATGGTCACTCCCTTCGCTTTTGCTGCTTGCCTTCCTCAACCTTCCTCAAAGGGTCTTTGCTTCAGGACGTTACCCCAACACAAGACATTGTATGCACGGTGCGGGTGCATCGTAGACAAGGGTATGGAGGCACCGTGGGCTCGACCCACCGGGCACCCTATGCGCGGGTGGCCTGACGTCGCACGGTCATTCGCCGGAAGCGCCCAGCTCCTTGGCTAGGGCCGGCAAAGCAATGATGTCAAGAAGTCGTATCTCGGCCGCGTGGGCGTTGAAGACGGTGAGAGTGTCGGCGGGGAGTTCGCCCTCCCTGGCCAGCAACAGAACTCCGCGCTCCAGGGCAAGGTAAGCCGCCGCTGCGAGCGGATCGGGGAACTCGTCTCCACTGGCAAGGCAGGTGTGAGCAAAATCCAGCCCGTTATCCGCGGCGTACTCAGCCACCAAGGCCGCAGTCTGGTGGCTGGTCGCTCCGATTTGAGTGTCCACCTCTACCAGTTCCACCTTGGTCCGCGTTCCCACCACGAGAGCGGAGGCGATTTTGAGATCTTTGAGTGCCTGGACAGTGGCAGAAGGCGGGTCGCTATCGCGCCGCGTGAGCAAGATAGGCCAATGGCGAGCTCCAGCAAGAGGACTCACCGCCGCAGCCTCAACGAAACTGTCGGAGGGAACTATCACTGCCTTGGCGATCGTGTCCACCTTCTCCGCCAGTTTCTGGGCGATGAGCACCGCCGTGTCGTAGGCGTCGTTGCCGGTAAGGCGGGTGACTGTGGGTTTTTCCAGCAGCTCTCCGATCTCGGTGGCTACCGTCTTACTGCGATTCACGTTGATCAAGAAGACTTGGGTGGGGTTGAGCCGCTTAATTTCGTTCTTAATATCTGTGCGCAGGCCAGTCGGGGGGAGGTAGAGGAGGGGGCCTGCGTAGGCGGCGGCCAGAGGTACGGAGCACATGGCCTGCTGGTAGTTGTCCCCGGGAACTAGCACCAGCCCAGGTGCCCCTTCTGGAAACGCAAGCCGCGAAATCGTAATCGCTGTCGAGTAACGGTCGGCGCCTGCCGGCAGCACACGCTCGGTGCGAGGCAGGGTGGTGGTAGTGGGGGAGGGAGGCCGGGTGGTGGCAGTGGTGCTTACAACCTGGAACTCCTCCTGCTCTTCTTTGAACACCGGCAACAGATAGCGCTCGGCCGCGTGGTAGAGTCCGTAGGCGATTCCCGCCACCACCAGCAGGGCGATCACCCACTTGAAGGCCTGAACACCAAGACGCACCGGGAGCGAAGCGCCTCTCAGACTCAAACGTAGCCTGGGTAGGCGAGCGCCGCAGTACCAGCAGTAGGCGCTACCAGGCGGGTTGGTCCCCCCGCAGTGGCGACATTCGATGTCTTTCTCCTTGCCCATCCGCTATCCCACTAGCCCAGTACGAGCGACCTTGTGGCGAACTGGGGGTCGCTGGTGGCGTTAAGTCCTAGTCTACGCAGTCCAGCCTCGTCCCCAGCTGTAGGTAGGTGGGTGGTATGGAACTCGCAGCCGGCAAGTTCTTTTAGGTGCTCCACCGCCAGCTGTGCCGCGGGGTTGGTGGCTGCGCTTATCCCCAGGGCGATGAGTGTCTCGTCCAAGTCCAGGCTGACCGACTTCATGCGCAGGATGTCTTTCTTCATGCTGGCTATGGATGCCATAACGTTGGGCGTGAGGAGGGGCAGCTCGTCCGGGATGCGCGAAAGATACTTCACCGCGTTGAGCACGGCTGCGGAAGCAGCGTGCATCAGAGGCGAGTTCTTGCCGGTGACAATGTGCCCGTCCGGTAGCTCGATGGCTGCCCCACAGAAGACCCCGTTGTTTCCCTTGCCCTTCGCTTCTCCCTCAGCAGCGGCTTGCCGGGCCGGCCGCACCACCACTCGCTGCTCTTCATCCAGGCCCAGGCCTCTCATGATGAGCTCAGCCCGCTCGGCGTCTTCCTTGTCCACAAGTCCGAGCACGTACTCACAGGCATACCGGAAATACCGACGAATGACCTCTTGCTCGGCTGCCCCGCGGACCACCCGGTCGTCCGTGATGGCGAAGCCAGCCCGGTTTACGCCCATGTCCGTGGGCGAGCGATAAAGCGAAGGCACGCCGATCCGTTCCAGGATGCGAGCAAGCAGAGGGAAGGCTTCAATGTCGCGGTTGTAATTGACCGCCTGGACACCGTAGGCGGCAAGGTGGTAGGGATCGATTTGGTTCACGTCCCGCAACTCCACTGTTGCTGCTTCATAAGCCACGTTCACCGGGTGCTTGAGGGGCAGGTTCCAGATAGGGAAGGTCTCGAACTTGGCGTAGCCCGCTCTGTTACCCCGCATGTGTTCATGGTAGAGCTGGGAGAGGCAGGTGGCCAGCTTGCCACTCCCGGGACCGGGCCCGGCCACAACGACAACAGGCCGCTCTGTGGGAATGTAGGCGTTCGCCCCGTAGCCTTCCTCGCTTACGATGCGATCGACGTCGGTGGGATATCCACGCGTGAAACCATGCGTATATACGGGGATGCCGCGACGTTCAAGTCGAGCTTGGAAGACCCTTGCGGAGGGCTGACCCTCAAACCGGGTGATGACCACCGCCCTCACTAGGAGGCCCCAGTCACGCAGGTCGTCTATGAGCTTAAGGGCGTCGATGTCATAGGGGATGCCAAAGTCAGCCCGGATCTTCCGCCGTTCTATGGCCCCGGCGTATATGCAGACAATGATCTCGGCTCGGTCGCTCAGTCTCTGGAGCAGGCGCACCTTGGCATTGGGATCAAACCCTGGCAGAACCCGAGCGGCGTGGTAGTCGTAAGCGATTTTGCCGCCGAACTCGAGGTAGAGCTTGCCTCCAATGCGCGCGGCTCGCTCCAGGATGGCCCCGCTCTGCTCGGCCAGGTATTTCTCGTTGTCAAAACCGATTTTGCCGGCCAAAACTTCTCCTCACTCTAGCTCCCGCCAGTTCCAGTCCCTGCCTCCCTTGAACACGTTAGCATTCATCTCATTGCTCAGATGGATGAGATTAGCTTCGGGAAAGCGCTCAGCCATGGCGTAGTAGAAGCCGGCCACGTCATTGTGCCGAGCGAGCTCCTCCTCAGTTGCCAGCAGGTAGTCCCGGGTGAAGTCAAGGGAACTTTGGTCGAACGGCATACCGGGTTTCTGGTGTCCAGGAATGATGATCTCTGCGCCCAGAGCCTCGATCTTGTGGATGTCTTCGATCCACTGCTGCCGCTCGTGCGCGGTGAGCTCGCATGTGAAGGGGTGCGCCTGGTTAAAGAGGACATCGCTCGCGTACAGGGTTTTCATGCAGGGTATCCACACCATGGTGTTATATCTCATGTCGCCCATGACTTCGGGGATGATCTCAAGGCGCTCTCCCTCAAGCTCCAGGTGGTGGTGGGCGAGTGGCTCCACAGTCACCGTCTGTCTACAGACGTTATGGGACCCGATAATGTTCTCCCAGTGCTCTATCTTGCCGAAGAACTGCTTATTAATGATGCTGGCTTCTGAGGGAATAGCCACCACCCTTGCGCCAGGAAAAGCGGCGGCGATTGTCCCCGCCCCGAAGTAATGGTCGGGATGAGCATGGGTCAAGTAGATGGTGCGCAGGTTCTTCCCAGTCTCCAGGATCTCGGCTATCACGCGGTGGGCATGGGACAGCGTCCACTGTGCGTCGATGAGGATGGCGTCGTTTTGGCCCATCACGATGACTGAGGCAACCTCAAAACCTGCCTCGTCGCTGAAGTAGACCTTGGCCGAAAGAGGGCAGTCCGCCCGGGCGATGAGTCTGACCTCCATGGTCTTCATCCTCCTACATTAGACCGCTTCGATGGTCGAGGGGGGTTTGGTGGCGAGGTTATAGGTGACGCTCACCACGCCCGGCACGGTGCTGGTTATCTCTTGCGCAAGCCTTTCCAGCACGTCGAAGGGCAGCCGGGTGGGAGCGGCAGTGCGCGCGTCTATGCTGTCCCAGCAGCGCACCTCGATCTGTTGTCCGAACTCGCGGCGGCCTTCGCGCAGGCCAGTCACCCGGTCCTCATGAAGGATGGCCAGATATTGGAAGGCCCCGTAGCCAGAGAGCATGCGCTCGACGATGGCAGTGGCTTGACGCACCGTCTCGATGCGTTCAGGGGTGACCTCGCCGATCACACGTGCGGCTAGGGCCGGGCCGGGAAAGGGAATGCGTTGGAACAAGTCTTCCGGCAAGCCGAGAGCCCGCCCGACCTTGCGTACCCCGTCCTTACGCAGCTGGATGAGCGGCTCGATTATCTTATAGCCAAAGGCTTCCTGGGGGTCTATGCCTAACTGCTCGAAAACGTTATGCTGCCGCTTAATGCCAGCGACGGTCTCATCGACATCTGTGAGGATGGTTCCCTGCAGCAAGAACTTGGCTCCGCTTTCCCGCACGATGCGACCGAACACGTCGCGATAGAAAGTCTGCGTGATAGCTTCGCGCTTGGCCTCAGGGTCAGTGATGCCTCTTAGTGCGGCAAAGAACTCCGCCCGGGCGTCAACCACCTCGACCTTGACACCCAGCTCGGTAAAGACCCGCACCACCTGTTCGGGTTCTCCTGCGCGCATAAGGCCGTTTTCCACGAAGACGGTGCGCAAGCGGTCTCCCAAAGCGCGGTGGCCGAGAAGAGTGACGGTGGAGGAGTCGACGCCTCCGGAGAGAGCATTGATGGCGTAGCCATCTCCTACTGCGCGCCTGATCTCTTCCACCTTCTCGGCGATAAACTTATCCGGGTCGAGTTCTTGTGCCGTGATCTCTTTGATCATGTGACCGCCTCTTTTCTTGATGGTTAACTTTGCTGGCAATGGTGCGCATCGGCCTGTGCACTGTCTCCCGCTTGCACTTCCGCCGCTGGCTTTGCCCAGCCGGCGGCTCGCTCTGCGGCTCGCAGCCATTCATGATAGAGGTCGTTGCGGATGTGCTTGTGAAGATTGGGCGTGAATGTCTGCTCCCCGCCAGCCAGCGCGGGGATCTCGCTCTCTTTCCAGAAACCAACCGCCAATCCGGCCAAGGCTGCTGCTCCTAGAGCGGTGCTCTCACGCAGGTCGCGTCTGCTCACCGGCACGCCCAGCAAGTCGGCTTGTAGCTGAAGCAGGAAGTCGTCGCTGGCAGCCCCGCCGTCCGCGAGAAGTCTGTTGATCTTAAGCCCGGAGGTCGCCTCCATGGCCTCCATCACGGCCCGGGTCTGCAAGCAGATCGCTTCCTCTGCGGCGCGCGCTAGGTGTTCTTGCCTGGTCGCTCTGGTTAGACCAATGAGGAGTCCGCGGGCATGCGGGTCCCAATAAGGGGTCCCCAGACCGATGAAGGCAGGCACGAAGTAGGTCCCCCCGTTGTCCGGCGCTTTGGCCGCCATGGGGCCGACCTGGGCCGGTCCTCCCTCCAAGCCAAGGATTTCCGCCACCCACTGCAGAGCCCCTCCAGCCATGAACACCGAGCCCTCAAGAGCGTAGCTCGGCGTGGCCAGGAGCTTGATGGAAGGAACGGTGGTCCAGGCTACTGTGGACAAGAGTCCGTGTGCCGGAGCAAGAGGGGTCGTCCCCACGTTCATGAGTAAGAAGCAACCGGTGCCGTAAGTGTTCTTGCAGTCTCCAACGTGGAAAGCCCCTTGCCCAAGAAGTGCGGCCTGCTGATCTCCGATCAAGGCGGCGATGGGCACAGGGGCACCCAGCAAAGAGGGCTCCGTTTCTCCGAGAACTCCGCAGGAGGAGACAAGTTTGGGTAGAGCGGCGCGCGGCACCTGAAAAAGCCGCAGAAGCTCCTCGTCCCACGTGAGAGTGTGAAGGTCCAAAAGCATGGTGCGCGAGGCGTTGGTGTGGTCGGTCACGTGGAGGCGACCGGCAGTAAGTCGCCAGGCCAGAAAACTGTCCACTGTGCCGAGGCGTAGCCGGCCTTCAGCCAGGAGGCGGTCTGTCTCTTCGTGATGGGTGAGCAGCCACTCAAACTTGGTGGCGCTGAAGTAGGGATCGAGACGGAGCCCTGTCCTTGTCTCGATGAGGGGCTCGAAGCCGGCCTGCCGCAGCTCTTCGCAGCGAGCGGCGGTGCGGCGGCATTGCCAGACTATAGCGTTCCCCAGGGCCCGACCGGTGGCAGCATCCCAGAGGAGAGCGGTTTCCCGTTGGTTTGTTACGCCCAGGGCGGCCAGGTCGCTTGCTTGCAGGCCGGCTCGTGCCAGCGCTTGCTGAGCACAGTGAAGTTGGGTCTCCCAGATTTCTTCGGGGTTCTGTTCCACCCAGCCGGGCTGAGGGTAGTAGGAGGAGATCTTTTCTTGAGCCATACCCAGCACTTGGCCGGCGTGATCGAACACGATGGCCCGCGAATTGGTGGTTCCTTGGTCGAGAGCCATCACTGCTTTGGGCGATCTGCTTAGTGGCCTGTCCGTCTTGCTCCCCCCGCTGTGTCCCCGCGCTGTCTAGTTTTGCCGGCGCGCGACAGCATCTTGGTGCCGCGCTATCTTTGCTGCATGCACTCTGTACGATAAGGCAGACGATCGGTGGGAAGCAAGCGGCGGCGGGAAGCAAGCGGCCCAAGCATTGAGGTGGGGGCATTGCAGTGGGTTTGGAGCGGGGGCGAGTATGAGATGGAATGATCCCTTCTTTCATGAGGGCGCGGGAAGCTCGGCTCGGACAGGGCTTCTGATCCTGCACGGCTTCACTGGCTCCCCGTGCTCGATGCAGGAGCTGGCGCTAAGGGTGGCGGGGTGTGGCTACTCCGTGGCTCTTCCGCTTCTCACCGGTCACGGAACCACCCCGGAAGACATGGAGAGGGCACGGTGGACAGATTGGACGAGCGACGCGGAGAGCGCACTGGATTGGCTTTGCC
>Ga0315298_1011992_pt1 | contig 10052 bp, 4 predicted proteins | sample WHS_1_MG_FD_203077 | JGI IMG/M metagenome (GOLD analysis project Ga0315298, IMG submission 203077) | Extremophilic microbial mat communities from Washburn Hot Springs, YNP, Wyoming, USA - WHS_1_MG | ecosystem: Environmental > Aquatic > Thermal springs > Hot (42-90C) | place: USA: Wyoming...
CCTCCCCTTCCTCTTCCGTGAGAGCCAGACCCAGGGCGGTCACGAACTCGGGTCCGATGAGGCCGGCGTGCTTTTCCAGCCGGGGCGTGAGTCCGACGGCCGTGAGCGGGTCGACGACCTCGACCCTCACCTCCGCGCCCTCGGGAACGCGCTCGCCCAAAGAGGGGTTTAGGTAGCGGGCCATCGCCCCGGCGATGCCGGGCATACGCGCCCCGCCGCCGATGAGATAGACGTGCCGCACGGACTGACCGAAGTGGCGCGAGGCGAAGAACTCGAACGAGCGTCTCACCTCGAACATGAGGTCCTGGAAGGTCGGCATCAGGGCCTGGAGCACCCGTCCGCCTTCCGGGTGCACGCCGTACTGCCGCTTCAAGGTCTCGGCCTCGACCTCCGGCACCTTGAGCCGCTCGGCCAGGACGGCCGTGAAGGTGCGCCCGCCGACGCCCAAGGTCCGGCTCATCTCCAGGGCCCCCCGGAGGTAGATGCCGAGCTTGGTGGACGAGTGCCCGAGGTCGATGACCGCCTGGGCGTAGCGCAGGGGGTCCTCGACGAAATGACCGGCGGCCTCCACCACCCGGTAGCAGGCCAGGGCTTCGGCGTCCACCCCGCGCGGGATGAGCTTGGCCCGGCGCATGGCCTGAACCTGGGCCTCGACGACCCGCTTCTGGGCCCCGACCAGCATCACCCGCATCTGGCGGTTACCCCGCTCGTCCGCGTCGGCCTGACCCGGCATGATGGTGAAGTCCACCACGGCCTCGGCTGGCGGGATGGGGATGTGGTGTTCGGCCTCCCAGCGGAGCACCTCGCGGAGCTCGTCCGGAGACATCACCGGGAACTGCACGTGCCGGATGATGACCCCCTGCCCGCCCAGGGCCGCCGTGACCTGGCGCTGGACGATGTTCCGACCGGCCAGAAGGTCCTTGATGACGTCGCCGAGGGCGTCGGGGTCGTTGATGTCGCCCTCGCCCAGAACCCCCTCCGGGGTCGGGATGAGGCCGAGGTTCACGAGCTCGAGCCCCCGGCGGCCGACCCCGACCTGGGCCACCTTTATCCAGGCAGTGCCGATATCCAGGCCGACCGTGGTCCCCGCCTGCGTGCCCGGGATGAAGATGGATGGTTTCGGAAGTTTACTCCAATCGACGGCGTCGGGGGCGTCCAGACCGCTCTCCAGAGCGGCGCGCCCCGGGATGGGCGCCGGAGCCACCAGGCGGACCCCGGGCCGAGCGGACGGACGGGCGCCCGCCCCGGCCGGACCGGCGGGGCTCCAGCCCGCCGACGGCACTGGACCGGCGGGGCCGCGCCCCGCCTGCGGTATTGGACCGCCGACCGGGCGGAGTCCCGGGGCGGGACCGGCAACCCCGGCGCTGGAGAAGCGGCCTCCCACCACACCCGGTTCCAGGGCGGCCGCCGCTTCGCCGCCGAAGGTTCCGCCCACCGCAGCGCCTGCGCCGCTCAGGCGCCGGGCGGTCGCCCTCATGGGACCGTTCATGAACCACATCGCCACGGCCATGCTCACCACCACGGCCGCGGTGCCGAGCAGGTAGGGGCCATAGGGGCCGCCGGCGATGAAGGTGGCCAGCGGCGTGAATTCAAGGCTGTAGGCTCCCCCGGCCCCCAGGAGCACGAGAAGGAACCCGGGGAGGATGAACTTCTTCAAGCCGACGCCGATGCCCGGGCGGCTTTCCACCCAGGCCTCGCCCGGCCGCAATCCCCGCTGGGGTCCGGCCTGGGGCAACGCCTGGGCGGCGGGCCAGCCCTGCGCCTCAGCTGCGGGCCAGCCCTGCGCCGCGGCCGCGGGCCAGCCCTGCGCCGCAGCGGCGGGCCAGCTCTGTGCCGCAGCGGCGGCCCAGTCCTGCGCCCCCGGGACAGCCCGGCCCGAAGCCCCGGAGGGGTGCGAGGGAGGCAGGTGCGGCGTGGAGTAGGGCGGCGCCGGCATGTCGGCCAGGTACTCCTCGTCGACCGCGCCGGCGACCTCGGCCGCGACTGCAGCGTCGTCCGCGGCACCCGCCGCCGTCGAAGACCCCGGTGCGGGCCCGGCCACGGACAGCGGAACACCCGGCCGCGACGGCGCCGGCCCGCCCGGCCGGGGCGACGGCGGACCGGCCCCGAACGCGGGGACAATGGTCGGCATGAAATCCAGCCCGCCCCCGCCGCCCACCGGGGCGGTCGGAGCGATATCGGCCGAGCCCTCACGGCCGAGCGCGGCGCCGACCGTGCCGCCCGGCACAGAGGAACCGGACCCGGACGGAGCAGCGGCGGTCAGGCCGGCGGAGGGTTGTCGAGCGATTGAGACCGAAGTCGCAGCAGGCGGGACGGTCGGACTGGCGCCGGCCGGAGCCGCGCCCGCTGGAGCCTCGCCCGCCTCGGTCCCGCCGGCCCCGACCGCACCCGCCGCGGCCGCGCCCGAAGCCGAGGTGCCCGGCGCGATTCCGCCGCCCACGCCTGCGATATCCGAAACCATCTCCGGCTGCGTGGCGGGCTGTGCCGTCCGGGGGAAAGACTTGCGCACAATAGGCCAGGCGTCCCCGGTGGCCGCTTCCGAGAAGAGCGGACCCTCTATCCCACCGGCCGGGCCAGCCGGTATCGCACCGGGAGGCCCGGGCGGCATCCCAGGCGGCATCTCGGGCGGCATCTGACCCGGCGGCCCGTAAATCGCGCTCGGACCGCCTGCCCCGGGACCCGGCCGACCGTCGTAGGGCCAGTAGGGACTGCCGGCGCCGGCACCCCGGTCGCCGGGGCGACCCCGTCGTCCTCCGCGGGCCGGCCCGCCTCCGGGGAAGGCCTCGGGGGCCTCGTCCGCCTCGTCCGGCCTGGAAGTCAGAGCCAGGACCCGGATGCAGACCGCCGCGACGGCGATGAGGAAAAGCCCGAGGAGAACAGTCTGGAGGTTGAGCCCAACCCGCGAGAGGTAAGGCTCGACCGCACGACGCAATCCTCCGAGGGCTCCTTCGTCGGAAATGAGGGACTCGAGGCGGGCGCGGGCCGCCGTGGCCAGGGCGTGGAGAGACTCTCCGGCGCCCCCGGGGACGAGCAGACCGAAGTCCGGGTTCAGGACCAGGACCGTGAAGACGGCCGTCGCCGCCAAAAGCAGGAGGACAAGTCCGGCGAGAAAGCCGCGCAGCGGCCGCCGCCTCGTCTCCGGCGGCTGCGGGCCGCCCCAGGGCGGGGCTCCCGTGGCCTGCATCCGGCCGGTCGGGCGCCCGGTCGGGGGATAGTAGGGTCCCTCCGGTAGCACCCGACCGCCCCCCTCCTAATTCTACCTCAAACAACAGTTTTCGCTGCGTCTAAGCACATTTCCTACCGTTGCTGACCTGGGCAGACGCGGCATCGCCCGGCCCCTGCGCTCCAGCGTTCACCGGCAGGGTCGCACCCCTGAGACCGAAGGGAGCCGAGGATGAAATGCGCGCACGCGCCCATTGCGTTAAGAACAGGGCGGGCCGTGCCCGGCCCGCCCTGGGTGTCACTTTCCAGCCAGGACCATCCCGCCTACTTGCCGGTGTAGATGATAGCCGACGACGCCGGCTTGGTTCCAGGGGTGGTCGTGAGGTACTGCATGTCAGCCGTACCTTTCGTGCCGTCACCCTTCAGGTCGAACTTCTTTCCGGACACAACACCCGTCCAGCTGACCTGACTTGGGAGATTATCCAGATCGGTGTCCGTGGGCGCGGTGGTGTATTTCGTGCCGTCATACCAAGCGTACGCCTGCCCCTTAGCCGCCGCGCCGGTCGTATCCTTCACGCCCTCGCAGACCTTGGTGGCTGTGTACGTGCCGTCGGCCTCCGGCAGCTTGCCCGGGTCACCCAGGACGTAGTCGGTGAAGCTCGTCGGGTCTTGAGCGCCGTTATAGAGCACGGCGTAGAAGTAGACCTTCCCGTAGCTGTTCTTGAAGGTGAAGTTGGGGTCGACGTACTGGTAGTTCTGGTCGGCCAGCCAACTCAGGCTCGGCGGGAAGATGCTGTAGTCCAGGTACCACCGCTCCAGGGCGTCGCGGATGACGGTCAGGTCGGCCTCGGCCTTCCGGGCGCGGGCGTTGTCGATGGCGTCCATGACCCGGGGAACGGCGATGGTCGCCAGGACGCCCAGGATAGCCACGACAACCAGGAGCTCGATGAGCGTGAAGCCCTTCTGACCGGACAGACGCTTCTGTATCAGCTTCATTATAGCTCACCTCCCTCTAGGATTGGCGATAACCCGCTATCTAGGGGAGAAAAGCCCCCTCAAGAGAACCTATCTACTTTAGCAGGACAAGCTTACCGTGTCAACCATTTCGCCGCAGTCTTCGGCAGGTTTCTCCTCACTTCTCTCCTGCTGGAACCTCTCCTTTGGAACCCCTCCTTGGCTGCTTGGGTGCTTCCCTCGCAGTTCGGCGGCTGTTGCACGGTCTGGGACGCGTGGCGCCGTCGCCTCGGGCGCCCGGCCGCTTCACCCCGACAGGTTCAACGTGCTATAGATGTCGAACATCGGGGTGATGAGGGAAATAAGGATGAAACCCACGATGCCGCCCAGGAAGACGATGATGATGGGTTCGATCATTCCCGACAGACGGCTCACCGCGGCGTCGATGTCCTTGTCGTAGAAGTCGGCCACCTTCGTCAGCATCGTGTCGATGGCGCCGGTCTCCTCGCCGACCCCCATCATCTCCAGGACCATGGACGGGAAAAGCCCCGAGGCGCGCAAGGGCGCCACCAGGCCGCGGCCGGCCCGTATCTCTTCCTCGGCCGCGACGATGGCCGCCGCCACCTGCCGGTTGCCGACCGTCCGCTCGACGACCGCCAGGGCCACCAGCAGCGGCACACCACTCCGGAGCAGAGTGCCCAGAGTCCGGGCGAAACGTGAGACCGCCCGTTTCAGGGCGACCTGCCCGATGACCGGTATTTTAAGGACCAGCGCATCGATGGCGAAGGCGCCGCGCGGCGTCCTGGCCCACAGGCTGAACCCGCCCACCGCGGCCACAATGCCGGCGACCAGGAGATACCACCGGGCCCGGATGAAGTCGCTCGCGGCGAGGACCGCGCGGGTGACCGCCGGCAGCTGGGCGCCCATCTGCTGGAAGATGTTCATGAAACTCGGCAGGACGAAGGTCACCATGAAGATGACCACGCAGACCGCCACACCGCTGACGACGATGGGGTAGGACATGGCCGAGCGGACCTTCTGGCTGACGGCGTCCTCCTTCTCGAAGTGGTCGGCCAGCCGGTCGAAGCACTCCTCCAGGATGCCGCCCGTCTCGCCGGCGGAGACCATGTTCACCAGGATGGGGGGGAAAACGTCGGAACGCGCCCGGAAGGCGTCACTCAGTGACCGACCGCGCTCGATGGAAAGAGCCACGTCGGCCAGGGCGCTCCGCAGCCGCCGCGAGCCGGCCTGGCGGGCCAGGATGTTAAGGCTGGTCAGGATGGCCACGCCGGCGTTAATCATGGTGGCGAACTGCCGGCAGAAAAGGGCCAGGTCCTTGAGCCCCACCGAGCCGCCGAACAGGCCCCGCGGCCGTCGGGTCGGAGCCGTCAAGGCCGTCACCGTCGCCCGGGCCTGCCGGTCCGGCCGCGCGGACCGGGCCGGCCGCCAGGTCATTTCGGCCACCTGGCGGTTGTCGATGAGGCTCGAGACCAGTAGCCCCCGCGACCGCAGGACCCGCGCGGCGTCGCGCTCATTCGGGGCCTCGACGGTCCCCTCGGTGGTCCGTCCCTGCGGTGTCCTGGCCCGGTAGTGATAAAGGACCAATTCCCGGCGCCTCCCGCATCTGTCTCTCGAACTACGGTCCCGCTACGGGCCGGCTACAGCCCGGCTAGGACCTCCTGGAGTCGGCGCCTCCCGGACGCCGCGCGCCGCCGCCGACTCCGAGACCGCCGAAACGACCGGGAGCCGGCTCCCCGTACCGCTGGCTCGACCCGCCGCCATAGCCCGCTCCGGCCCCGGTTCCGGACCCGCCCCCGGCTCCTGGTCCGCCCAACGCGCCCGAACCTCCCGGGCCTCCGGGGCCTCCCAGGCCTCCCAGACTCCCCGGGCCTCCCAGACCCCCCGGGCCTCCCAGACCCGGCGGCGTCACCAGGGCCCCCGTCTCCGCCAGATGGGCGAGCCGGCTGCGGTAGACCGCCTCCGAGATAATCCCGGCCTCCAGCAGTTCCCGGAGCGAACCTTCCATCGAACGCATCCCGAAGCGCGCCCCCGTCTGAATCTGCGTGGGAATCTGGTAGCTCTTGCCCTCGCGGATAAGGTTACGGATCGCCGGGGTGGCCACCAGGATTTCGAAGGCCGCCACGCGCCCCTTGCCGTCGGCCCGCATAACCAGGGTCTGCGCCAGCACCCCCTGCAGGGTGGCGGCGAGCTGCACCCGCACCTGCTCCTGCTGGTGCGGGGGGAAGACGTCGATGACCCGGTCGATAGTCTGGGCCGCGTCGGAGGTGTGCAGGGTGGACATGACCAGGTGGCCGGTCTCGGCCGCGGTCAGGGCGATGCTGATGGTCTCCAAGTCGCGCAGCTCGCCGACCAGGATGACGTCGGGGTTCTCGCGCAGGGCGGCCCGGAGCCCGCTCGAGTAGCTGCGCGTGTCCTTGCCGATTTCGCGCTGGTTGACCAGGCTCTTCTTGTGCCGGTGGAGGTACTCGATGGGGTCCTCCAGGGTGACGATATGGTAGGGCTCCTCACTGTTGATGAGGTCAATCATGGCCGCCAGGGTGGTCGTCTTGCCGCTGCCGGTCGGGCCGGTAACCAGGATGAGACCGTTCGGCCGGCGCGCCAGGGAGGCGACCACCTCCGGCAGCCCGAGCTCGGCGATGGTCCGGATTCTGGCCGGGATGACGCGGGCGACGATGCCTACCGAACCGCGCTGCCGGAAACCGTTGATACGGTAGCGGCCGCCGCCCGGAACACTGTAGGCGAAGTCAACCTCCCCGTCCCGCTCGAACTGCGCCGCGATGCGCGGCGGCATCATCTGGTAGAGGAGGGCTTCCGTGTCGTCCGGCGAGCACTTGGCCGTGCCGATGGGAACCAGGTTTTCGTTGAGCCGCATCGTCGGCGGGGCCTCGACCGTGATGATGAGGTCCGAGGCCTGCCGCTCGGCGGCTACTTGCAGCAGCTCGTTCATCTCGAATTTCGTCTCGGGCACCGGCCGCTCCCGCTCGAACCCGGCCCCGGCCGCCGCGAGGCCGGCCTCTATGCCGCCGGCTTCAGGGCGGCCGAGCGCCCCCTCCCCGCTCGGGGGCACCCGGGAGGGGTAACCCGTATCCCGACCGTAAACCACCTGGTTGAGGCCACCCGCTTCGTTCCAGTCGCCTTCGCTCCAGCCGCTGTTGTCGCTCGGCTTCAACTGGACATCTCCTCAGTGAAGGTGACCCGCTGCACTTCAGCCAGACTGGTCAGGCCCTGCAGGGCCTTGTCGCAGCCGTCTTTCTGGATGGTCCGCATCCCCGCCCGGATAGCTTCCTGGGTTATCTCCTGAATGCTCGCCCGTTGGGCGATAAGCTGCCGGATGCGGGGCGTGACCATAAAGACCTCGAAAAGGGCGATACGGCCCTTGTAACCGGTTCCGCCGCAGTTGGAGCACCCCGGCGCCTCGTAGACCGTGATGGGCCCGCTGCCCTCCAGGTGCAAGGCTATCCGGGTCGGGTCGCCCTCGCCCAGGTCGATGGGGATTTTGCACTTCGGGCAGAGCGTCCGGGCCAGGCGCTGGGAGATGACCATTACCAGGGTCGACGCTATAAGGAAAGGCTCCACGCCCATGTCGAGCAGACGCGAGACCGAGCCGACGGCGTCGTTGGTGTGAATGGTCGACAGGACCAGGTGGCCGGTCAGGGCCGAGCGGACGGCTATCTCGGCCGTCTCGCCGTCGCGGATCTCGCCGACCATGATGATGTTCGGGTCCTGGCGGACGAAAGCCCGGAGCCCCCGGGCGAAGGTGAGGCCGGCCTTCTCGTTGATCATGACCTGGTTGATACCCTGGATTTGGTACTCCACGGGGTCCTCCAGAGTCAGGATGTTCTTCTCGGGTGTGTTCAGCTCACGGAGGGCCGCGGTGAGGGTCGTCGTCTTACCGCTTCCGGTCGGACCGGTGACCAGGATGATGCCGTGCGGTCGGTTGATGGCCTCTTTGACCTTGACGAGGTCGTCCGGATGGAACCCGAGGTTGTCGAGCTTGGCGATGGTCCGCCGCTTGTCGAGGATACGCAGGACGACCTTCTCGCCGAAGATGGTGGGCACGGACGAGACCCGCAGGTCCACGTCGCGCTTCTGGTCCCGGAGCTGGATGCGGCCGTCCTGCGGGAGACGGCGCTCGGAGATGTCCATCGAGGCCATTATCTTGATGCGCGAGGTGACCGGAGCGTGAAGCTCGATGGGTCGGTTCATGACCTCGCGCAGCATCCCGTCGATGCGGTAACGGACCCGGAAGAAAGTCTCGTCCGGTTCGATGTGGATGTCGGTGGCGCCTTGCTCTACGGCCTGGTCGATTATCTGATTGACCAGCCGGACGATGGGGGCTTCGTCGGCCGCTTCGGCCTCGGACTTCACCGCCGCCGTGTTGGCCTTAAAGGCGGCGCCGCTGAGTTCGGCCTCGATATCGTCGAAAGAGGAGGCTCGGCCCGCGCCGTCAAGGCCCGGGGTCCCACCCGCGCCCAGGGTACCGGCGCCGCCCAGGGCCCCGGCGGCCCCCGCCCCCAGAATCCCTCCCACGCCGAGCCCGGTTGGGGGCTGCGGCATCGGGATGACCGTGCCGCCCGGGCCGGACATCCTGCCCGGCCGGGACGGAGCGCGAGCGGCGGCTATCTGGGGGCCGCCGAGGCCGCCCGGCCCGCCCACCCCTCCGGGGACGACCGGCTCGCGCGATTTGCGCTGGGAGCCGAGCCCGGCCTGGAGCTCGACGAGGTCCGTCGGGGTCGAACGCCGGTAGGCCAGGTAGATGGCCCGGTCGATGCCCTTCTCCGTGGTCACGACGGGCTGCACGTCACAACCGGTGATGAAGGCCACGTCGTCCAGGGCGAAAACGTTCTGAGGGTCGGCCATGGCCAGGATGATGGTCTGGCCCCGCCGGTCGATGGGCACGGCCCGGTAGCGCCGGGCGGCCTGCTCGTTGATGAGGTTGGCCGCCTCGGGCTTGACCTCTATCTCCCGCTCCGGGATGAAGGGAAGGCCGAGCTCCTGGGCCAGAACACGCCCCAGACGCTCCTCGTCGATGAGCCCCATACCGACGATAATCTCGCCGATGCGCTTGCCCGACGAGCGCTGCAGCTCGATGGCCCGCTCGAGCTGCTCCTGGGTGATGAGCCCGGCGCTTACCAGAGCCTCGCCGAGTCTTTTCTTCGGGATTTTCATGGAGGCAGGCCCTCCCGCCCGCGTCGGCCCGGTATTGCTCTGAATCCCCAAAATGCGCGGTCAGCCGACAGAACCACCAGCAATTCGACAGGTTAGCTGGCTCTCCTTCTCTGCGGCGGGAGGATTATGTAGTCCTATAGGACCCCCGGCAAGCGAGGAAGAGACGGGGAAGCCCAAATCTCAGGGCCACTCTATGCGCAGACCCTCGGAAGCGACGAGCACCGGGCGGGCCAGGGCCCGACCGGCCTCGGCGAGGACTTCCTCGGGGCGCCGGCCCGGGGGGTGATGGGTGAGGATGATGGTCTTGGCGTTGGTCATCCCGCCCAGGCGGGCGGCCTCACCGATGGTCATGTGGCCGACCCTGGGTCCGAGCAGGGCCTGTTTGGACGTCAAGGCCGCCTCGGCGATGAGAATCTCGCAGTTACCTACCCGCTCGGGCAGCTCGTCCATCCATTCGGTGTCGCCCGTATAGAAGAAGAGCGAGCCGACGGCCGGAACCTTCGCCGGCCGCAGGATGACCCCGTACGTCTCGACCGCGTGCCGCACCGGGACGAAGATGGCCGTGAGTCCGGCGATGTCGGTCGGTTGCTCGGGCTGGATGGGCACCGCCGCCAGTGCGTCCTTGTAACTCATGAGAGCGGCCGCCTCGCGCGGTTCCGCCGGGCAGTACACGGGGATGGGCGCTAAAAGCCGCCCGGACCGGGCCGCGGCTTCCAGGGCGTAGCGGAGGACCAGGACGTCGGCGC
>Ga0315298_1011994_pt1 | contig 10049 bp, 9 predicted proteins | sample WHS_1_MG_FD_203077 | JGI IMG/M metagenome (GOLD analysis project Ga0315298, IMG submission 203077) | Extremophilic microbial mat communities from Washburn Hot Springs, YNP, Wyoming, USA - WHS_1_MG | ecosystem: Environmental > Aquatic > Thermal springs > Hot (42-90C) | place: USA: Wyoming...
TATCTCCTCCTTTTTCTATCTGTTTCTTGTGGGGTGAAATTATTTCACATTGATTGTTATTTGGAAAGTCTGGTGTGTTTTTCCCTATAGAACGATGAGGTTGTCCTGCCTGGAATTTTGAGTTTACTGGGGATTGGACAAATTATTACATTTGGAGGATAATTATGGGAAGTTCAAATCGGTTTGTTGGAGAGAAGGAGGGATGCGAAATGAGAAGGATTGCAGTTGTTGTCGCCGCGCTCATGGTATGCGTGATGGCTGTCGTGGGATGTGGTGGCCAGACCAAGGAAGCAAAGGAATACATGACAAAGGCAGACAATGCATTCGAGAACTTGGACAAAGTCCTAAGCGAGACAAGCAAGAAGTCTAACGATCTTTTGACAAAGGCTTTTACTGGTGATATTTCAGGAATTCAAAGCAATCCAAAAATGCTTGAAGAGATGTCTGCGACTCTTGATAATGCTATAAAAGAACTTGAAAAGGTATCATCAGATTATGCAAAAATTCGTGACCTCAAGGGTGTAGAAGATTACGTAGAATATGCAAACGCTATGATTAATGCTATAAAAGTGGAAATTGAGCTTGTAAAGGCCGGGCAGCAGTTAATAGCAAAACTTGCACCAATCGCTGCTGCTGGAGACTGGGTAAAGTTTGCTGAGACAATAAAGCAGTCAGCAGCTGAAGCGACAAAGATAACTGAACTGACCACTAAAGTTGATAAACTGCTGAAGGATGCTCGCGAAATAAAGAGCGAGAAAAAACTCGGGGAGTCTTAATTTAGACGTATTGGATTTTGACCCTTTGTCGCTTAATAGTTTTATTCAAAGTGCATTGGATTTCACCATGTATGTGCATTTGTGACTCTTCATATACCTTGTCATTTGATTGAAAAAAGAGGTAAAAAAGTGGATCCTATTGTTCTTGAATACATGAGGGAAGTTTTGAAAACCGCTCAGGAAATGGCAAGGAAGGGGCTCGTCGCCGGGACTTCGGGTAACTGTTCAGCGAGAGTGCCAGATACTGACATCGTTGTGATAACGCCTACCTCAATAGAATATGAACTTATGCTTTTTGAAGACATGTGCGTTGTTGACATGGACGGCAAGCAACTGGAAGGAAGGTATGCCCCGTCTGTAGAGATAAATATGCACCTTGGAGTTTATCGTACGAGGGAAGATGTTGGTGGAATAGTTCATACTCATCAGACTATGGCGACTGCAGTTGCTGTTGCCGGGAAGAGCATCCCCCCCATATTGGAGGAGCAGGTTTTTAAGTTGTTTGGGAGTATTGAACTTGCAAAGCATGCACTGCCAGGAACAAAGGAGTTAGCTGATGCAGCAGTGGAGGCTCTTGCCAACAGAAACGCCTGTCTCCTTGCGCATCATGGTGTTCTTGCCGTTGGCCCTAAAATCAGGGATGCACTTCTAAACGCCGAAATTGTAGAGAGAGCAGCAGCGATTTATATACTCTCTCACATTATTGGTGGCCCAAGAATAGTTCCGTTTATGGAAAGTGGCTCTGAAAGCGGTAAAGCTTAAGGTTCCTAACGTTTGCGATTTAGTTGGCACCTGTTATTTCTGGCATGCTGGACAGAAATAACTCGTTCTTCCACCGATTTTCTTACTCTTAACAGGAGTGCCATCTCTTGGACATGTGCCGCCTTTAATTCTATTTGGTATTAGGAAGCGCTCGGGATAGGGGTCAAGGTCAGCACCAAGTTTTATTGCAGTCCGTAAAACTCTCTTCATCTCATCGTATAACTTCTTAATTTCTGCTTCAGTTAGTGTTTCTGTATTGCGGAAAGGGAGAACTCCAGCCTGGAAGGTAATTTCATCGGAGTAAATATTACCAATCCCCGCAATGAGTTCCTGAGTCATGAGGAGTTGATGGATTGAGGTTGAGTGAGACCTTACTAAACTGGCGAATTTTGCGAAAGTGAATGCGCGTTCAAGTGGTTCAGGACCAAGTTTTGCTATCTCTTGAATCTTGGAATCGTCTAATGTTTCAAACAGTGCAACCTTACCAATCAGGCGGATATTTATGTAATGCAGGCACGAACCATCGCCAAAGTAAAATTCAACCCTGCTCCATTTTGGTTTTTCTCTACTCTTTTCGCGGAATATCAGATCTCCTGACATTCCAAGATGTATAAGGAGGATTTTATCTCTGTTGGTTCTTATGAGCAGGTATTTACCACGCCTTTTAACGCTTTTAAAAACTGAATCCTTCAAACCCTTTGAAAGTATTGCGGGAGTTGTGTTCTCACCAAGTACTCTTTTTTCAAGTACGGAGACTCTAACAATTTTCTTGCCAAGGGAGGTGCTTTCAAGCATTCTTTTTCTTACCTCTACGTCTGGAAGTTCGGGCATTTTCGACCTCCTTTCTTATAAGTTTTTCAAGCGCAAGAGCGTTTTCAACAGCATAACCTGCGTAATCGTTATTGAAGTATGCGAAGACATCACGATCTTCGAGAAGGTGCGAGACGATTTCTTCGGTTAGACATCGAAGTTCCTTCTCGGTGTATCCAGGGGCAAGTTCCCCTCTTCCTCCGTGCATCCTGTAGAAACAGAAGTTTGAGGTTATATCCTTTGGTCCCGGATAAAATGGCCGATCGGCAAAGCAAAGTGCGGCTCGGTGTTCACGTAGGATTTCAAATACGGGCTCAACAAGCCAGGTTTCGTCTCTGAACTCGAAGACAAGCCTGTAGCTTTTCGGGATATCAATAAGGAAGTTCTTAAGCCTTTCAAGATCAAGTTTCCACCTTGGTGGAAGCTGGAACAAAACTGCAGCGCACTTATCTTTCATGCCTTCAAGGTTTTCATAAAATTTTTTTACTGAGTCTGCTGCATCTCTAAGCCTCTTTATATGGGTTATGAAGCGATTTGCCTTTACGGTGAAAAGAAAGTCAGGGGGCGCCATTTTTTTCCACGACTCGAAAACTTGCCTTGATGGAAGCCTGTAAAAGGAATTGTTTATTTCAACGGTCTTGAAGAACCGACTGTAATATTCAAACCAGTCGCGCTCGCGTAAGTCATCCGGATAAAAAACTCCCCGCCAGTGAGGATAAACCCATCCAGATGTTCCTATAAGAAGCCTTGCCATTTTGTGAATATATCGCCCTTCGTTTCAAATCCTATGATACAACAAAATTAGATGCGAGGCAGGCAATTTTCTCAAGCCTTACTTTTGTTACGACGCTTTTATGGTTAATGTGTGAATTTCAAAGGCTGCAGGAGAGCTAATCATGAGATTCTGATAATATAACGGATGGTGGTGTTTTTATGGGAGGACAGATTGTTGTAGGAAGCATAAATCTTGACATGGTTGTTGTTTCTCCGCGGATTCCTGCTCCTCAGGAGAATATTTGCGGGTTTGGATTCAGAATGGTTCCTGGCGGAAAGGGAGCAAATCAAGCAGTTGCCGCAAGAAGACTTGGGAAAGATACATACTTATTGGGTTGCGTTGGAAATGACTTCTTTGGTGATTTCCTTATGGAGAATCTTCTGAAAGCAGAAGTTAGTACTTCACTTGTAAGAAAGGCGAAGGATTATTCCTCTGGCGTTGCGCTTATCGTGGTTGAGGAGAAAACAGGTTTAAACACAATTGTTGTGGATAACGGAGCCAATATGGCACTTACCGTAGATGACCTTGAAAGTCTTGAGCCCTTATATTCCATATCTGACTCTGCCCTCTTCCAGTTAGAGATACCTTTTGAAGTTGTGAAGGAAGGTTCACGAAGGGCGAAGGAAAAAGGACTCATCACCGTTTTAGATGCAGGACCTCCAAGAGGCACTGATGTTTCAGTACTTGAAAACTTTGATGTTGTTTCGCCCAATCGAAATGAGCTTATGGATATTTCCGGCATGCCAGTTTCAAGCATGGATGAAGTTTTCAATGCGGCACGAAGCCTTATTGATTCATTCGGGGGCTCTGTTGTGGTTAAACTCGGGGAAGAGGGCTCGATGCTTGTTACTAAAGAAGAGGCTTGGTTATATCCTCCTTTCAAGGTGAGTGTGGCGGATGAGACTGCAGCAGGAGACGCTTTCACTGCTGCGCTTGCGGTTGCATTAGGAGAAGGATTGAGTTTGCAGGAAGCTGTCTTATTTGCAAATGCTGCGGGTGCCTGTGCAGTTAGGGTTATCGGCGCTCAACCTTCTATGCCTCGGAGAGATGAGATTATTTCTCTCATGAAGATGCAGGAAATTCAAGGGAGAAAGCTTTGAATCTAAAAAGGAAGGGAAAGACTCCAACTCCCGTTCGACGACACCTCGCTTTTGCATTAGCTATCCTTTTGTTCGTGATTATAGTCGGTGTTACAGGCTACATGCTGATTGAGGGTATGTCCTTCACAGAGGCTCTGTACATGACAATCGTTACCATTTCTACCGTAGGATTCAGGGAAGTCCGGGAACTTGGAACGGGGGGGATGTACTTCACGATATTCATAATTCTTATGGGTGTTAGCGCCGTTCTTTTCTTTCTTGCCGGCGCTTTCGAGTATGTCTTGAGTGAGTATTTGGGAGATATATGGGGGTTACGCAAAATGAGAAGCGACATACAAAAGTTGAAGGGACATTACATCGTTTGCGGTTATGGGCGCGTGGGCAAGGCGGTTGCAGAGGAACTTGCATCTCAGGGAAAGGACTTTGTAGTAATTGAACATGATACTCTTTCTTTTGAACAATGTGTTCGCGATGGTTATCTTGCCATAAATGGGAGTGCTACTGACTCTGAAGTACTCAAAGAGGCAGGAATTGAATCTGCAGTTGGGCTTGTTAGCGCACTTAAGAGCGATGCAGAAAATCTTTATGTTGTCCTCACCGCCAAGGTGATGAACAAAGATATCATAATAATTGCCCGCTCTGACGAGCCTGGTGCTGAGGAGAAACTGGAGATGGTTGGGGCAGATAGGGTAATTTCTCCACATAAGATTGCGGGAAGGAGGATGGCAAATCTGCTTGTCAGGCCTCAGGTTTGTGAATTTATAGATACAGGTGTCGCAGGGAACCTTCCTGAGTATCACCTTGCAGAGCACAGAGTTTTTGAGGGTAGTAGTCTTGTCGGAAAAACAATCAGAGATTGTGGGCTTCGGGATAGAACAGGAGTTACAATCCTTGCGATTAAAAAGGCAGGTGAGCATGGGTTCAATGCAAACCCGGAGCCCGAAACGGTTATAGAAAAGGATGATGTGCTAATCCTCATTGGTACTCCTGAGCAGATGGCGCTTTTCGAAGGAAAAAAATAGGAGCGTAGAACATATACCAGGCAGGGCATATACCGTAGAATAATATACGGCAGGACTCCATAGGTAGTGTTCATACATAGGATAGGTTTCCAGCCTGTCGCATGATACGAACGGCGTGAATTAATTGTTCTTTGGAAGTTACTTTTTGATAACGCGATTTTTTGGAAGAGGAACTCAATATGCTTGCAAGGATTGAAAATGAAAAGTTGATGCTTGAAATGAATGACCCCGGAGTTCATCCTTTCATAACTGTTTCTTTTCGTGAAGGAAATGCAACTCCTGTTGTGATTCTTGGTGCGAAACAGGTTGCCTACAGGCACAAGGGCGCCTCATTCCCGAGAATTATCTGCTCTGACGAGGAGCAGGAGAGCGGTCATGGCCTCGAAGTTTCTCCTCTTTCGCCTCGCTCAGTTCTTTTAAGAGAGTCAAGGGGAGGTTTCAATGTTATAAGCGAGATTAGTCTTTCACCTTCTCAGCCAATTGTCCACGTAACCCATACACTTGTGCCATCCGGGGATATTCACCTCAACCGAGCATTCGACCGTTACGATTTTCTCCCTGGAGCTGGTGAGGATTCTACCGGGCTTGACTATCATTTCATTCCGCATCTTCGGCCTGAGGAAGACATGGTTGTAAGCGATTTCGTTTTTCGTTCTCCTGTTTCGATGATGGAGAAGGATGGCATTTTCTTTGCACTTATTCCTGACTTGGGCGTAATTCGTGACGCGTATCTTTCCTTAAATGGTGCCTATTACATGGATTTCGTCGCAACCGGCGGCGAAAACATGTGTCCTGCTGTTTGCATGGGGATGGGGAATACTCAAGTGAAGGGGCATGTCTATTTCAAGGGCAATTTCAAGAAGGAATTAAAGCCTGCAACGGGTAAGCCTCTCGTTCTTTCATACTACCTTATCTTAGATCGTGATGGGCTTAAATGGCAGGACATTGTTCGTTTTCTTTGGGAGAAATTCGCAGATGTGCACTTTTCCTCCGGGCTTCCACAAAGTGCAACCTTCGATAGATATACGTCCGCGGGATTGAGGAGAATTTTTAAGAGTTCGGATCTTATGAGGAGGTTTGAGATAGACGGTGAAAGATGCGGTGGTTCTATAGGCATGCACTTTGTTACGAGGAAAGGGGTTCGCCTGCTGGGAAGGGGTGCCCTTGAGAGATATTTGAGATACCAGAATTTGGCACTCTATCTCTTTGGTATCGGCACGAAAGCCTTAAGCGGCAAACCCTCGCTTGCAAGGGCTTTTGAGCGATTCATTTATACGGCTGCACCACGTGTCCTCCCGCAAATTCTATTTCAGTCCTGGTTTAATAATCTGAGGAGTGCATACGGCGCCTACTGGTTTGCGGGGAAGTGGAAAGACCGCGAACTTGAACAGTCAGCCCTTGATGTAAAGAACCTTGTAATATGCGCACCAAGAGAAGATGGTGCTTTTCCTTCTGTTTGCTACGTAACCGAGGATGGTGTTTTCTGGTCAAGAGGAACGCAAGGTTTCAAGCATTTTGACTGGTATCATACCGCTGATTGTTCGACAACTGGCTACTACATGCTTCTCTGGTTCAGGGATCACGAGGGGGACCCGCGCCTGCTCAAATCTGCACAGGAACTTGCCTCATTTCTTAAAAAAGCCCAGTTGCCCAATGGTGCCATTCCTTCCTGGGTCAGGCCAGCAAAGCCGCGTCCGGTTGTAAGAAAGGAATTGAAGGAAAGTGCGACAACTGCCTGTTCTGCTATGTTTCTTGCCCTTCTTTATCTTGTTGATGGATGGGAAGATTATCTTAACACGGCGGTCAAGGCGGTAGAATTTCTCGAAAAGGAAGTCATACCAAAGGGTAGATGGTTTGATTTCGAAACTTTTTATTCCTGTTCGAGGAAAGATGAGCGAACTTACGATCGTTATTCCGGAACATTCCCGCAAAATACGATGAGTATGATTTGGGCGGCTGAAGCGATCCGCCTTCTTTTCCTTTCGACTGGCGATGAAAAATATCTTGCACTTGGCAGGAAAGTCCTTGACCACCTCTGTCTTTATCAGCAGGTTTGGGATCCTCCATTTTTATCGATATGTGCATTTGGCGGGTTTGCCTCGCAGAATTCGGATGCCGAATGGAACGATGCAAGGCAGGCTCTCGTTGCTCCTATTCTTATGGACTATTATTCGATTACAGGTGACAGGCATTACATGGAAAGAGGAATAGCAGCACTTCGCGCTTCCTTCACGACGATGTACATTGCCGAAAACGAGCGAATCGCTCCAGGTGTTATGCGCTCATATCGGCGTGAGGAAGAGGGCTCGACTTGCGAGAATTACGGGCATCTCGGATTTGATTATGGAACGCTTGGATACTTAGAAGCCGATTGGGGGACCGGGAGTGCATGCCAGGCTTCTGCTTATGTGCAAAAACATTACGGCGATATATTTATTGATCTGCCCAGGGAACGAGCTTTCGGAATCAATGGCTGTTTCGTTGATGAATTCAAGAAGGAGGGAGATAAGATTTACCTTGAAGTTCGGAAGTTTGTCGAAGACCCCCTTGAGGCGCAAATCAAAGTGGATGGAGCGTACGAGGAAATCTCTGTTTTTGTGAATGGAAGGGTTACCAGGAGAACAAAGTCCGATCTCTGGCAAATCCTTCTTTAACCTTTTTTGGGTGAGACATTATAATCACTTCTTATTCTTGTGACGGTTTTTCTTAAGTTGTTTCTTATGCTTTTTCTTGCGCATCTTCTTGCGCCTTTTCTTTATGACAGAACTCATGCCTCCCTTATCTCAAACCCCCCTTCATTGGATTTGGGCACTCTTTTCAACTCCTGTTTGCGAAAGCAACCTTTTGGTGTCTCTTAATCTCGCTAAATCCTACCACATTTCCTATAAACCGTTAAAATTGTGGTTTCCAAATTGTCATATTAGCTTGCTCAAGTTTTTACTGCCCTGATTATTACCTTAAACGAAATCAGTTTATGAGATTGTGTTTCCTCAGGAAGGTTTCGATTCGGAAGTTTACAAGGTCGGGCATCTCGATGAGCGTTGCGTGTGAGCCACCAGGAACGATGAAGAGTTCAGATCCTTTGATTCCGCGGTGAATCCTTTTCACAAGCCTTTGCGGGCACATCCCGTCCTTCTCCCCCGCAATTACAAGTGTAGGAACGTTGACTTTTTCAAGCACGTCCTCTGCCGAATGTCTTGCCATGCCAAGTAAAGCCCTGAGTTCGTTTGCAACTCCCATCTTTGCTATGTGCTCGAAGTATAAGTCCATATCGAGTCTTGGTGCCCTTTTGCCGTCAATTTCTACCAGTTTTGCGAATTGCCAGGCAAGGTCAGAAGGCAGAAGTCTTTTTGCAAGGGAATCAAGAATGTCCGGATTCTTTATAAAGTATTCGAATGCTTTCGTGTAGGCGTTTTCGAACCACTTTGATGTTCCGAATGCCTCAAGGGGATTTGCACAAGGTCCATTTAAAGGAATTAAAGCAAGAACTCTGTCTGCGTTATCCCTGTAAAACTCAAGTATTACCTGAGCTCCCATCGAGAAACCAACGAGAACCGCTTTTTCTATTCCAGCGTGATCAAGCACGGCTTTCAGGTCTTTTGCATAGCATTCAATCGTGAATGTATCAAGGTTTTCGGGAATTTCAGAGCGTCCATGTCCTCTATAGTCCCAGCATATAACTTTTGCCATCTTTGAAAAGTGATCTTCGAAGAAATGCCAGAATGTTGTTGTGTTTGCAACTCCGTTGCAGGTTACAATTGGCAAGCCCCTTCCGCGCGTTGAGTACCTTATTATGGCTTCATCGAAACTCTTTACCTCTGAAACCTTTCCCTTAACGATATATCTCATTTGAACTGCGGGCAATTTTTACACCTCCAGAACATAGGAATCGGGAAACGTCGTACAACTTATTATAAAGACTATCGACCGATGTGTTCTCCAACAAGGACAACCGTGAAATCAATGCCAGCAGGCTTTCTTGATATAAGCGTGTGCACTGTGCAAAGGGTAGATGGCGATGCACACTCAACGCAACTTCCCTTTTTTGCGCACTCTAAATTAAGTCCGAACTTGAGTGCAAATTGGGGTATGCAAATATCCTTTGCCCTCCTTATTCCTTCATCAACCCCATCCACGATTTTATTCACCCCTGCTATTAGAACAGCAATCTCCGGTTTCCCTGCCTCGCTAAATGCCGGGAACCCTTCGGGCTCGGGCTTTATGATGATACCATCAGAAGTGATGGCGCATGCAGAAGTAACAAAAGCATCACCTTTCCCGAACTTATGAGGCTTTTTCAAACCTTTCCATAATGGGAGAACATCGATAACCTTGTTTCCTCTTGCAACAAGCGTGTCGAGAATTCCTGTTTCTTCAAGCGTTAGTGAGTGCCAGCAAAAAACATTAATTCTCCTTGGTATCTTTGAAATGACTCTTCGGTTTGCCTCAGAGATGGTTGGAACAGGAATTGCGGTGAATTCCCTTTCTGAAAGCGCTTCCGCACAACGAATAACCCTTTCCCTTGTTTCCTTTTTTACTCCTTCCCACAAACCTATTATTTCTTCTTCCATTATCCTGTGCCTTCTTCGTGTCTTGCCTTGCCTGCTTTAACGCTTAACGCCCTGCCTGACGTTACCTTCGGTTAGAAAACTTACAATATGATAAACGATTTGAGAAGTGTTTTGGAATAGAAAGTTTTTCGTCTTAAAAAATTTAAGAATATTGCAAGAAGTAAATTGCAAGTTTTGATTTCCGAAAAATAAGATGGAGCCTGAGATTCGTTTCTCAAAAAGCAAGGGCAAAT